>Ga0315284_10004987_pt1 | contig 18865 bp, 10 predicted proteins | sample YL17G09_16_MG_FD_203696 | JGI IMG/M metagenome (GOLD analysis project Ga0315284, IMG submission 203696) | Sediment microbial communities from Yellowstone Lake, YNP, Wyoming, USA - YL17G09_16 | ecosystem: Environmental > Aquatic > Freshwater > Lake > Sediment | place: USA: Wyoming | collected... | reverse complement strand
CAAAGTCCTTTTAGTAAAAGACATTTCAATTATCAAAAATGAAAGTTGAGAGAAAAAACAAATATTTATTTTAACTTAGATGCTAGAGATGTTTTAGTTAAGATGAGTGTTAAAATATTTTCGTGTATCTTATATAACAATGATGTTTTCTTCCAATATCACTCATTCAAAGTCCTTTTAGTAAAAGACATTTCAACTATCAAAAATGAAAGTTAAGAGAAAAAACAAATATTTATTTTAACTGAAATCTCATATAAGATGGATATCAAAGATGTTTTAGGTGAGATAGATATCAAAAATGTTTTAATTACAATGTTGTTTTCCAATATCATCCATCCGAAGTCCTTCTAATAAAAACATTCTGATTATCAAAAACAAATATCAAAATTCTTTTCATTCATCGGGATAAAAATATCTAAATCATATTCTTTATTTTCAACAATTAATTCTCTAAAATAAGATATAATATCATCCAAACATCCCAATACTCGAATTTTTATAGTTATCTCTCACTAATTCAAAAGTAGCCAAAGATCTATAATTAATTTCTGTTTTGTTAGATTGGGGTTCTTTGATTCTATAGAATTCATCATAACATTGAACAGTAAAGATAAATCCACTTTCCCTTCCATTTTATTCAAGAAGTTATCTCTATCTGCTTGCTATATCGGTCCAAATATATGACAATACAAATGAATATAATTAGAAGAATCGAGAGTTATTCCAGACTCTAGGATATCTTTCTTTGGTTATGAAGAACTGACATTAAACTTTTCTTTTGATATATCTAAGCTTTACTCAGATATATTCTAAATAAACACATCCACCATAGAGAAAATATTAATATTGATGTTCTATCTAGAAAAATGATATCCATTTTAATTCGATAAATAAGATTTGGATAACTATCATAAAAGTTATTGAATAATTAATTTATCTTTTTTCGGAAAAGATAACTATGAGTATCCCAAAGGAATTAAAAAAGGAAATTACTTCATTCTTATCAAGAAAAGATTTGATTGGTGTTAAAAATACTTATTTCCAAAAAGAAATGGAAAGAGAAATCGAAGAATTTAAGAAAAGATCTCAAACTGATATCTTCATGCTCATTGAAGCTGGATTCCCCGCATTAGCTCTCAATGCTGCTAAAGGAGATTATAATATGGTATTAGAAATAATGAATAATGATAGTGGAAATTATAAAATACTAGCCGCTTTGTGTAAGATGGCAAAAGAAGATAATGTTGATCTCAATGTATATCCCTTTTTGATGATACAGGAAGATGAAACTCTAACTCATCTTCCTTTATCTAGGATATTAGATAACTTTAAAGAAGTAGAGTATTATCATGATATCAAAATTATCTATTCACGATTATCCCAAAGAGATGATTTCCAACAAATCCTCAAAATGGAACCCGCATCTAATTTACACAGAGAAATAATCGCGATGAGCAAATATACATGATCTTGAAATTATATCTGAATGAGATATAATTCTGATTCGCATCTATCCATATGAATCTCTATAGCTCTCTTTAATGTTTCAGTTTTAGCATTTTTCTTGATATCATTTAAGAAGAGCTTCTAAATTATGTATTTCGTATCTAAACAATCTAATAGGTGAATCTTTATAATTAATTCATAACTCGATATATCTTCTTACACTCAAATTGTCTTTCTGCCATATGATTTAAAATATTATAATATTTTAAATGAGAAATTTTGTCTTTGATGAAGAAGATATGAGAAGAGTGGTGGATGACCCTCGATTCTTGGATCTATTAAACTTTGGACTTAGTGAAGCTTTTTATATAGACGAGTCTATCCCTAATAAAGAATTCTATGAACATTGTATATCAAAATTTGACAATCGAGAATTAACTTATTGTGGATTATCTTTTGTCGATTCTAAAAAAGTTTTGGAAGAAGGAATACCTCTTCCTAGTTTGACACCTCTTAGTGAAAGAGATGAAATAGACAAAATTAGAGTTGATACTGTTTTACAAGTTCTAGGAAACAATACCTCAGCAAGATACAATCCAGCTTTTTGGGCTATCTTGGGTATGTGTGATATGATAGCAATATTTGTAGTCTTTCCTATTGCTAGACTCCTCTTCCCTGAGATAAAATTATATGTCGTCCAATGTTCTGGCCATGTAGTTGTGTCTAATTCTGAAGATTTGGATGACGACAAAACAATAATTTTTGATCTTATTGCTCAATATTATGATGTCGATGAAAGTCTTTTGGTTCCAAGATTAGTAATTCCAGAAGAAAGTATACCTCAGTGGTATTTAGAGACTTATGGTGATAAGGAATATTCGAAGAAGATAAAAGAATTAAAAACTTTATTTGAAAATCTTAACCAAAGAAGATGATATGGTTAGTGATTGATTATGAAGGATAGTTAAATCTTTTGGTAGAATTGATGACTCTCCATTGCGAAATTATATCTCTTTTTAAAAAAAATTTTTTGTTCTCTACTCTTATATCTATTTCATAAATACATGTATGCGGATACGATAGATAATCATATATAATTGTTTCATCTACATATCCAGTTTGAGTGGCTAAAATATGAATATAAAAATTGATTCTAGAGGAGCATTTGCGACATTCTACTTTTAAATATTGTTCTATTATTCCAGATATATCTTTGAGGTAATAATTTGATATACAATTAAATTTTAACACATTTTTTTCGAATATTTCAAGTCTTATATAACTATCCATAAAAAAATTTGTTTTATATCCTCCTTTCTTCTCTCCTTCTTTATCATAAAAAAAATACATCATATTTCTTATTATTCAAAGGATTATATGCTACACAAACAGTATAATATTCTCTCTTTTCAATATAATACTCATCATTTCTTGAAGTTAAATTGAGATGTTTCTTGGAATAATGATACTTATTTAATCTGACTATATCCAGAAGACCTTTGTAATCCCAATATATACAATATATCATCATTTCTAAAATACCTTCTCTAGTTTTTAAATATTCTTTCCATTTCTCATCATCTTCGTATATAGATAGATATCTTTTAAATTTTCTTACAGTTTGATAACATCTTTTATGTAAATTGGTATTTCTAATTATAGGTTTCATATTAGCCGGATTAACTTTTTGATGATTTACTTTAAATATATGAAGATAGTTTTTCATATATTCTATTCCATAGTATCGATACATTTTCTATTAAAAATAATCATATATTTTAATTTAATATCGAAGTGAGGATTATTATTTTGTCATATTAAATGTATCAACAAAAAGGAAACCCGTTTCTAACTCTAGGTTCAGACTTAGGTAGAGATATGAGTCTAGCAAGAGAAGCTAGAAATTATAATATAGATAATCAAGAAAGAGAATCTTTTTCTCTTCCTATTACTGATTTTGAAAGAGCATTCGAAGGACCAACTTACATCCCATCTACTAATATTCGATCTTTATATAGACCAATGGAAGATTTGTCTTCTCTTTATGATAATTCTCAGATGGAAGCTATGTATAATCAGAGTATGATATCACAACAATTAGCTTATCAAAATATGATTCCTCAACAATCGCCTTATCGAAATATAATACCTCAACAATCGCCTTATCGAAATATAATACCTCAACAATTACCTTATCAAAATATAATACCTCAACAACAATTACCTTATCAAAATATAATACCTCAACAACAATTACCTTATCGAAATATAATACATCAACAATTAGCTTATCAAAATATAATACAACAACCACCTTCTCAAAGTATGAGACAGATTCCATCTCAAAATAATATATATCAAGAAAGGATGAGACAATTTTTACCTCGGAAATTTGAACAAAAAGAACTTGTTGATGAACAAAAAGAACTTGTTGATGAACAAAAAGAACTTGTTGATGAACAAAAAGAACTTGTTGATGAACAAAAAGAACTTGTTGATGAACAAAAAGAAATGCCTTCCTACAAAAAGATAGCGGAAATAGCGATAATACCTCTAGAAAATTTAAAATCAGATTTAGAAAACATCAAAGAAGATCCATCACTAACATCCTTATTGAAAGGAGCTATAAAATATCTGGAAGATACTTCTCCAGAGAAAGAAGCAAAGATAAATTCTCTGATAGAAGATTTTAAAAATGGATATTTAGGAGAAGAAGAATATCAGATTTTGCTAATAGAATTTCTCATTGGGAACAATAATATGTTAGAATCAATAGAAGATTTTCTAGAAGTTATCCCAGAAGAAAAAAGAGCAGTATCTTTGGCATCATTTATAAAAAGATATGGAAAAGGCTTAAGAATAAAACCTGAATGGATATTTTTGATTAAAAAAGCTCAAAAAATTATATCCAAAAGTGATGAAGATATAGATATATCTTCAATGACACAAAATATTCCATTGAATAAAATAAAAGAGATACTTTCCTATGGAGAAGTAGTTTCTAATTTCCCAAATTCAGACATTTTTTCTCGGAATCTAAAATATGCTGGAAAAGATTTTACGGAAGCTTTAGAAAAATATGTGGAAAAGAGACAAGAAGAAATATACAATTTAGCATCTAGATTGGTATTCGAAAACTTAGAAATATATCTGAGCAAAATTTCTGAAGCCAAAGTATCTCCTTTATTAAAAGAAACGATAGCTTATCTGAAGGACAATTCTTTAGAGAAACAAGAAGCTATAGACAAAGCTATTAAGAAATTTCTTCTTAATAGAAAATCAAGTCCAATTTTAACCACAGCTTTCTTACAAGGAAATAGAGCAATGTTTGATATAGCAGAAGATTACTTATTAACATTTGATGAAGGAGAAGATAGATATGAAGCATTAGCTATTTTTTATAATAATTCGGATTTTACTGAGAAGTATGATTTATGGAAAATTTTTATCAAAAGAGGTAATATGATATTAAATGGTGATATAGAAGAAGCAGAAGATTTTGGTTTCTTTTATATGTTTGATGATTTGACAGAAGAACAATTGAAAGAAATAATTTATTATGAAACTATTCCTAATGTTGTAAATAAAGATATATTAGAATGGAATCTAAAATACGATAGAAGAAAGTTTATAGAAATGGCAGAAAAACATATCGATTTGATGAAAGAAATGGAATTTTATCGATTAGCTGGTGGTATGGAAGGAGAACAATTAAGATTTTAATTTATGACAGTATAAACATGACATATATTATTATTCACGGAACGATTCCCGAGGAAATATTGAAATTTATTCGAGAAGATGTAATCGTATTAAAAAACTTGCCAAAAAAACTTGAAGATGGATCCAGAATAGGTTTAGTTTGGCACAATGATTTTAATCATATTCCTTTCGGAGAAACATTTGGCCATTTTGAATGGTTCAAAAAAGAACTTGTAGATTTATTACAAGAAAATATAACTTTAGACTTGATAACATGCTCGATGAATAATGGGGATTTTATAAAAGAAGTAAAAATGATTGGAAAAGATAAGATTAATTATTCTTTCAATGATACAGGGATTTTAGGTGATTTTATAATGGAAAGTAATGGTGAATCCATAAGAGACATATATTTTACCAAAGAAATAGAAAATTTTAATATAAATTTAGGTGGAAATAATAATTTCTCTATGGTTCTAGTCGGAAATAGAAGTTATTTCTTCGGAGATAATCAATATGGACAAATAGGCAATGGTAATATTTGGACATTCACCCCTTCAAAAGTATTATCTCAAGTTAAAAAAGTATCCGCTGGTGATAAATTTACCATTTACCTTTTGGAAGATGGGACTGTTTGGGCCAGCGGATATAATAAATATGGCGAATTAAGTTTAGCATTTAGGACTATAATCAAAGAACCAACGAGAATCCAATCCTTGACAAACATAAAAGATATAGCTTGCGGAGCTTATCACACAGTAGTCATCGATGAAAACGGGGATGTTTATTCTTTTGGGAATAATATCGCTGGCCAATTGGGATTCTATACGCAGTTTGGAAACCCCCAACATAATCCTACCAAAATAACAAATTTACCAAACGAATTTAAAGCTAAAAATGTTTTTTGTGGTTCTTTCCATACATTAATCATTCGAGATAATGGGAATGTTTATTCTTTTGGGAATAACACATATGGAAGACTGGGTATTACTCAAACTATCAATAGCACTTATGACCCCACACAAATCCCTGGGCTATCTGCTATAGAGATAGCTGGTGGTTTTTACCATACAGTGTTCATACAAGATGATAAAAAAGCTAGTTGTTGCGGTCTCAATAAATACGGGCAGTTCGGAAACCCAGTTCAGTTTGATAGATATACCGGCTTTTACATACCGTCATCGATGGGACTTTTAAATCGGTCAGTGGTGGTGAGGGTTGCTTGTAGCGAGTCTCACACTGCAGTGATCATTGATGACGGAATAGTTATGTCTTGCGGAACAAATGATTATGGTCAAATAGGAAACGATATACCCGTTTATCCTGAGCTACCTAGAAATGCTAGGTGGTACATCTCAGATGCGATGCTTCCCAATAATTTTAGAGCAAAAAATATTTCTTGTGGTGTAGATTATACAGTAGTTGTTGGAAAAGATGGGAAAATTTACTCTTTTGGTATTAATAATTATGGACAATTAGGTATTTCTACTAACAGTGGAACTTCTAATAGTAATGTTTATCCAACACAGGTAGTAAATACACTTTTTAAAGCAGAAAATGTGTGTTGTGGGGCATACCATACAATGATACTTGATGATATAGGAGATCTTTATTCTTTTGGTAGCAACGATTATGGTCAATTGGGTAATGCTAATTCGGGAAATTTACTTTATCTAGTCCCATCATTGTCGAATAATGTTGATGTGATAAGTGCCTCTTTTGGTAGCAATCATATGATAGTCATTAATAATGCTGGAAAACTTTATTCTTCTGGTTCTAACAGATATGGCCAATTGGGTATTGCCACTAATAGTGGAACAATAAATAGAAATCCGGAGCCATCACCAATAATAGTAAATTTCAGACCAACATTTATTTCTTGTGGAAATAATCATACGATAATTATTAGTGAAGATGGTAAAGTTTGGTCTTTTGGTCTTAATCGTTCGGGACAATTAGGTCGTTCTGACAATAATGGTAATAGTGATCCAAATCATGTTCCGCTTCAAATAGCAGGTTTTCCACCAAATTTTAAAGCGATAAATGTATCTTGTGGTGCTAGTCATACAGTAGTTCTTGGTGAAGACGGCAAAGTTTATTCTTTTGGATCTAATAATTACGGAGAATTAGGTCGTTCTGATAATAGTGGTAATAATAATCCAAATCCAAATACGGTTCAAATAACAAGTTTTCTTTCAGATTTTAGAGCATTAAGTGTATCTTGTGGAACCGATTACACAATAATCATTGGTGAAGATAGAAAACTTTATTCTTTTGGAAATAATTATTATGGATCATTGGGTGTGACTAATAATTATAAGACTTTCAATCCTAATCCAAATCCGATTCAAATAACAACTTTTCCTTCAAATTTTAGAGCAAAAAATGTAGCTTGCGGTGCTAGTCATACAGTAGTTATTGATGAAGATGGAAAAGTTTATTCTTTTGGATTTAATAGATACGGAGAACTAGGTATTCCTGATAAGTTAGGGAGCAATGATTATATTAACACACCCACTCTAGTGACACAATTTGATCCAAATTTCAAAGCTGTAAGTGTATCTTGTGGGGCTTATCACACAATAGTCCTCGGAGACGAAGGATATATTTATTCTTTTGGCCTCAATGCTTTCGGACAATTGGGTATTTCTACATTTGATTCCACATATATAGTTTCTCGAGTGAATATTTCTTGTGTTGGCAATATATTTAATCAACCTCCAAAGCCTAATATTAAATTTGATTTTTCTGCTCTAGAAGTATCTGAGATAGCAAATTTTACTTTATCTAGGACTTCAAATAATATTGACCCTTGGACAGATTATAGTAATCTGAGAGTTGAATTCTTAAAGCCTAATGGTGGTTGCTGTGATTCCTTGAATATATTTTCAGATTTGACTCCAAATAAAATCACTTCCATTCGAAAAATAGATGGGAGATATTCATTTGTAACCCCGGATATGGATTATTCTGAATATAGTCTCAGAATCATAGCTTATGACGAAAACTTAGAAGAGGATATATATTTGACAGATATTTTTTTCCCGAAATTTACTTTTATTCCTCCCCGTCCACCTATTCCACCTATTCCACCTATTCCACCTATTCCACCCATTTTGGGAAATATAGATATTGAGTCTAATTCGATTATGTGTATAAAATCCAATTGTGCTTGGCAATTGATAGCATATGGGAAAACATCTTTTGATTCTTTGAATATAAACACGAATTGTTATCAATCCAAAGTTTTTGTTTGCTCAAATATTTTTTATATATATACATTTATTCCTCTATGTTGGGGTAAAATAGAACTCAAAATATTCAAGGAAGGGATTTCAAAAGAAACTACAATTGAACTAATTATTTCTGATGCTTTGTTTATTCATAGCATATCTTCTAATAAAATTTGTATAATTTCCCCAAGAGAAAAACCGAAGTTGTATATGAAAAATAAGATGTTTCGTTTAAAGAAATTAGACTATCACAAATATTCTTATGAAGGAAAAATAATGCCTGGATGTATTATCACTTCTAACAATACTCTTTATTTTTAGTCGTATTGATAGCAAGTATTTCTTTATTTCACGTTGTTCCAAAATAGAAAACCCATTTCTTTCCCGTCATATCTAAATTGGAATGTTTTACAGCAACAGTTAAATGATCTTTATTGGTTATTGTATATTTTGGCAAGAAAGATTGATTTCGCGAATAATTTTTTCGTATCAAAGTTTTTCTTTAAAGATAATCCAAAAATGGTAGATTGGATAGTTTTAATATGTTTATATCTGATATAAACATAGAAAGTCTACTTAAATTAGGCTATGCTTTTAGATTGGCAGATTTATCCAATCAATCTAAAGATGATAACTATCGTGATAGGATATATTTAGATATCAACATTAATATATGGAAATTGATTGATGAAAATAATACACACGAAGAATACTTAGGTGCTTTAATAAAATTTGTAAACCGAAAACCTGATTGGAAAAGGAGAATTTTTTGTCGACGATAGTGAGTGGAAATGGTCTTTGGTTTATATCTAGTCTCTTCCATATGATCTTATCGATTTTAATATCGGCAGCATACCTTTAATAGCCAAAGCTTATTTCTTATTATCTTTGGTAGACATATTTGGATTTGAAGCAAACATAAAATTATCCATAACGGTTTAATCGATTGCTTCATCCCATATGAAAAAGAACACATAATATGCAGTGATATGTTAGTCTTACTAGAGAAAATATAGTCAAAAACATAATTGAACTTTAAATATTAATCTTCTGATTAATATTTGTGGATTTATATTAGTATCCTATCTCTTTGGATAAAAATAATCGTTCTTCTCCTTGTTTTGGAATCTTCAAATTGAAATGTTTTGCGAAATGTTTGACAACAGCAGTTAAATGATCTTTGTCACTTATTGTGTGTTTTATTAGATCTGCTAAATTTTCTCTATCATTTCCTTTATCGATTCTTTTAGTAACAGCCAATAGTGTATCTAATTGTTTATATTTTTTCAAATCTCTCACAAAAAGATATCTATCCGAATAATATTTTTCCAACATATATATGATAACATCTAAGGTCAGTTCAAATGAAGAAAAATTTTTATTTGGAAGCAAATCTTTCTCAACTAGAATTTGAAGAATCGGTATACCACTCAATCTAGATTGCTCAGGGTCGCTTACTAACTCGTCCAATAACCCCAACAAATTAGATATTTCATTAATATCATTTGATTCCAATATCTTTATGAGAACTACATCAATAATTTCTTGTTTTCCAATCATATCTTTCATTGATTCTCTGAAAAACGATGGAAGAATATTAATCAGATCTTCAATTTTTGGTGGAGCATTCTCTATCATATAATTCTTAAAATCATCTAGTTCATCTACACTTGATTCCGGATCAAAAGGTTTTGGTCTATATAATTTCTTTAGATCCATATAAGGAAATCTGTCTCTGAATTTCTTTAGAATATCAACATTGATAGTCACAGCGAGATCTAAATAGTAGTTCATTACTTCTTCGCAATCAGTATCATTCAACTCGTATATCTTAAAGTATTCTTCTCTAACACTCTGAAGTATATATGATTTATCTCTATTATTTAGAGGAAAATTTTCCATTAACATATTTACGACTTCTTTTTTCTCATCAAGCCAATCATCCGGAGTATCATGCCAACCCCAATAAGTAGCCAAAGAATAAGATCCATACGGAGAATCTCCTTTATATGGAGTGTTCGCTTCTAATAGAAGTTCCAAAACATACATAGAGTATCCTTCATATTCATGATGTCTATCTAATAAAGCATAGAAATAATCTATATGTTTATGTGGAAAAATGGATAATAACATGTTAATTCCTTCCAAGTATAATTCATCTTTATCTTGGAAAGATAGTTCCATAGCATCAAACAAAACTTTGTCCTCATCAACATCATTATTAAGAAAGTATTCTCTTAAGTGTTCTGGGTATCGAAGCATCCACAAATTGATATCGGTGTTTTTCTTATCAGAATCAAATTCGTCTTCTTCTGCTATTTGAAGAGATTCTTTTTCATATGCTTCGTCATCAATTAGACTGAATTTGGCCATATTCTTATATAGAAATTCTGGATATTGATACTCCATCGCCAATTCTGCTAAAGAAATTGGGAGATATTCTTCTATAGGATTTTCAAATCTTTTAGTTACATTTCTCTTGGGATAAGTATTATTCCGAGAAGATACTTTTCTCGATGCTAATAATTTCAAATCCTCTTCGCTAAGGTTTATTTCTTCAGCATCTTCAGAAGGAATCGGATATGCTTTTATGGATATCCAGAGATTATAATTATTTGCTTTATAAGTAAAAGTTTGGTAGTAAGGTTCCACTTCTTGAATAAAAATTAGATTTTTAGAAGTGTCTATCTTTCCCAAAAGTAGTTGTAATCTAATTGAAATAGTTTCTGTTTCATTCAAAGAATTGGGATACAATGTCACCTTCCCCTTATAGAGAGGACAATAAGACCAAATCCAATTTGAATCGTATACTTTTCTTTGTAAGAAAGTATTCTCATTTTTATCTGAGCTTCTAGTTATGATATATGTTGATTTCTCGTCAACTTTATACCCATCTTTGAATATACCAGGGAGATAATAGATTTCGCTCATTTTATATTCCAAAAATATTATTTACATATTAAAATGAGCTTTTTAGAACTCTTTGCCCAATATGAAGATAGATGGAACTTTCCATCATATATTCAAACAATGAAAAAGAGTTTCAAGAAAAAAGAAACAACAGAAAAAATACATTGCATTATGGGAGATCCTTCAGATATTGAAATATCCAGAGAAATTAATCCCAATATAGCATTTCCATATGAAAAGGGTATTTATGAATTCTATCCCAATTTCTCTCTAATAGAGAAAATAGAAGAAAATATACATATTCAAATAGCTCTATCATTAAGACAAGCCAAAAATAATAAATACGATGCCTATGTTAGAAAATTAGAAGTCCCTATGTATGTCAAATATATATTAGATTCCAATACTATTAATCTTTGGGTGACAGATATAGTTCTACTAGTTCCCAACAAAAAATCTAATTTAAAAATAGAAAATCTGACAGAAAAATCGGAAAAATCTTTCTTAACCAACCTATTACAGGGTCTTCCTTACAAGGAAGGTATAGTCAAATATAATGAGAAAGAGTTGACTGAATTGACTTTAGATACTTGGAATCAACCTATTGATACCAGGAATGTAGAACTTAATAATTCATATGAACCAGGAACCCGTCTTCTTTTTGGATTATTTCTTTCCCTAGAACCAGAACTTTCGTCTAATCTTGGATCTCCTAGTATTTTAATGTATAAAGAATGGGAGAGAAGATTAAGACCAAAACTTCCAATTTTATCTGATATTCTAGATTATTCGTCGAATAATATCGATCACACTAATCTAAATTCTAAACCATATTGGATATTTCCTACTGGAAGTGATGGTCATGCTACTGCTATTCTTGTAGTCACTAAGAGTAAATATATTCTACCAGGTTGTTATTATATTAATACTGGAGAAGGAGTGGATAATCATAAAAATATAGATAAAAAATATTTCAATGTTGCTGCTTGGCACAAAACAGATAATCCGGAGGAAACAGTAAAGAAATGGATTGTTGGAGCTAGTCATATGGAAGAAAGATCATTTGATCGAGCTTATTATGGAGAAGGTCAAATCCAAGTGTATAATTTTCTGGATAAAAGAGAAATCGAAAATAGCAAGACATTTCTTAAGCTACCTGAAAGAAAAGAAGGAGAAATATTAGAATGGATAAATTGGAAAGTAGAAGATAATACTCTCTATAGCACGGCTCAGACCAAAGGAACCTGCACTTTTCAATGTATTCTCCAAGCTTTATTTTTAATATCACTAGATTTGGATATATATGACAAATTCGTTTCAACTCTGAGAGAAATAAGGAAAGATTTCGTCGAAAAAGAAATACTTGATCATCGAGTCGATAATTTTTGGATAATTCATTCTATCAATACTATTTATAATACTCATCATACATTGCCATTCCCCTCGAAAATAGAAACATCGGGTTCTAATGAAAAAATATCTTATCGTCCTAGAGATATCCCATGTCATGGAGATATAGCTTTTCTTAGAAAAATAGAGTCGAATATGACCAGCTATGAATCTTTCTTGTCCTTTATGAAGAATGAAGTCAAAGAAAATCTCTGGAAGAAGGGAGGCAATCAATTTAAGTTATCGGAATTGGTTATCAATAAACTAATACCTATTCTTAAGGATATGAAAGAATCTTCAATAAGCGATGAAGATTGGCTGATTTGGAATAATTATCTGGTCAGTTATCCACCTGGAGATGTTTTGATGGATTATTCTATGATAGCGATTGCTTATGTAGCCCATATATTGAATGAGAAATCAGTAAATAAGTGGAATGTTTCCGAAGAATTTAGAGATATCTATATGACTAAAGATAGATATGATTCTAAATCAAGTTGTAGATCGGGTTGGGGTCCCGAAATTGGATCGTATTTAAATGTCGTAGAACCTTTTGATATCGGATCTGAAGATTATATATGGATAATCTTCTGGTTTAATTTACCCATCGGAGTCCCCCATAACCAAGACTCCAATAAAAAAGAATGTAGAGACTTCTTGGTCGGAGATGATTATGAATTCCAATCCATAGATAAATTTTTGAAAGATATTTACCAATTTAATCAGAAATTCTACAGAAAAAGAATCTGGGAAGCTGTCGGAAATAACATTGTTAGTGTAACTAAAAATAGAGGAGATGAATTTACATATTTTGTAGAAAATAAAGGCTATCGAGGATACGAAGATGTAATTTCGATTTTCAGAGCAACATACGATATGGGAGATTTTTTTCTGGGATATGTAGAATTGATCAATGAAATACCCATATATTCTAGTTTAGATAAAACATTAACTTCGTTGAAATCTAGTTCTAATGTCATGAAAAAAATAATACAGAAAGGATGGTTTAGTTACAAATTGTCCCTTAATAAATATAGAGATGATAAAATAGGGGATAATTCTGAATTGAGAAAACTTTGGTATGATAAGTTTACATTTTTGAGTCCATATTTACACGAATTGGTAGATTCTTCTATTAGCCCAGCATTTATTGTATTGGTTATAGTCATAACGATGTCCACTTCTGGCAGTAGATTAGAAGAATTGAGATCTAGATTTAAGGGTAAAATCCAACCAATAGAGTTTAAGGGTAAAATGGAAATATATGAAGAAGTAACCTTATGGCTATATCATGAACTCTTTCAATTGCCATGGAAAGGTCCTTCAAATGAAGCATTATCATCTGGAACTTTTCCTATAAGTCAGGATGTCAAATCTGACAATGGAGATAATATTGACAAAATAAAATCTACTCTATCAAGATGTCTCGAATATGTGATGGATGTAGAAAGATATTCAGATATATTAGCAAAAATGGTGACTAGATATCCGGAAAATATGTCTATTGGTCCTTCATATGATTTTTATAATGAGAATACTAAGAGATTCCGATTGGAGAAATTTATATTATTGGATGGAGAAAATTTGTATTCATCAATCGAAGATAAATATTTGAACACTCTATATCAAACTAATAGATACTATAATGCTATGTTTTTATTTGAGAATTCTCTATATTTTCCGCAACATGATATTAGAATAATAAAAAGAGATAAGTATATATTTAGAATTAAGAATGAAGAGTATGAATTAGTAACTGAAGATAATAGATTTACTAGATGGATTACTCCTTCGGGATTAAATTTCATTATCAAGAAAGGACATTCTTATCTATTATACACTATTTTTAACCAAATTGATAATCCTAGATACAGTAAATCAATTTTTGCTGATATATCATATATCGGTGGTGATATCAATTCTTACAATGCTTCCACTAAATCTACCCTATCAGTAGCCACATTTCATCCTTCTGGGTTATTCTTTTTAAACTGCACTGTAACTCATCTCCTTCAACTCTGTATATTATCTATAAGGACTAATTGGCCCACATTAATGTATATAGTTCCTTTAGTAGCAACTTACTCTCCAAGTATATCTAAAGAAAAGGATATACAGTTATTCGATATAATCAAAAAATATTTCTCAGATCATGCTGTAGAAGCCAGTTATAATAATTATTGGTCTGATTATTTAAATTCTGATGTTGAAAAAGGTTGGGTTTATAGAAAAACTTATAGATACCATCTTGATTATAAACAATTGTCGAATGAGAAATATGAAGTAGATTTTGGATATATCAGAGAATTTCATTCTAATCCTGACTGGAAATTGTATCAAGAGAAGTTTCGGAAACTATATCTAGAGACTGAAATAATATTAGAAAAATATTTAAATAATTTTCAACCTTTATTTAGAATATCTTCTAGCACAGAAATCTTAATGCTTCTCCACAAATTAAGTCTCCTCTACAGATTCCTAGAGACACCGGATTATAGTCCCGATTCATTGACATCATTATATAGCCAAGCTTCTGGTTATTATGGTATTAGAAGATTATCATTTATTCTCCAAGAGATTAGATCTTGTTATCTAATAAGTTGGGATCAATATAAGTTATATGTAAGTCTATCTGATCCTCGCATAGTCCAACAAGCAGTTATGGGTATTGGGAAAAGTTCAACAATAATTCCTTTATTGATAATGAAGAATGGTCCCGGAAAATTAAATGTGATTCAATCTTCTCATCTTGTTAGTCAGAGTATGGTTTCTCTTCCAAGTATATTTATTTTCTATAACATATCTGAATCTTTCTGGGGACATGAAAAATATCCAAACTCGAAAGTCTCTGTTAATATATCTGATGACACTTATATCAAGAAGAGTATATTGGAGAATCCACTCCAATTCAGAGAAAATAGTTTCATTATGGATGAGTTTGATTCTATGTATAATCCTTTGACATCAGAATTCAATATTCCAGTTGAATATATTTCTCATCCTTTAGCAGAGAAATTACCTTTGAATAAGATACATTTATATCCAAAACAGAAGATCTATTTGCTTGATAAAAATAATTCTTGGTTATCTAATGTCCAGGATGAAAAGAATATTGAACTGAAAGCAGATAAGCCATTTGAAGTAGTCTCTGCTAAAGAGACAGATTTCATATCAAGATATATGAAATATTTGGCTAGTCTAATTTCTGGAAAAGAAATAGATATGAATTTATCACCAGAACTTAAAGAAAAACTACAAAAAGATGTCAAATCTACAATATCTAATGCTGTTTATTTAAAAGATTATGGTTTTGATTTCAATACCGGTTCTCTATTGGCTGTTCCATATAGATCTCTTAATACTCCGGCTACTGGATCCGAATTTAGTGATGTTGATATGGTTATTATTACTACTCTTCTTTCATTAAAATATTCCGGCCTTCAGAAACAACATTACGATGCTTTATTGAATTCAGAATTGTTATCTGAAGATCAAGTTTTGATGGTTAGAGAAGGAAAAGTATCAGATAAAATGAAAGATATATTAATAGAGAAAATACTTCCAATGAGTATCAAATATTCTAGAGAGAAATATAATGTTTCTTTTATTGATCTTTTAGATGAAAATTTTGCTTCTTCTGCGAGATATGCTTTCTCCGGGACATTGAATCTGAGACTACCTGGAGTTGAATCTAAATGTCCAGAATATTACTTTAAAGGAACTCAAGCTTGGCAAGGAGTCAACGAAAATCAATCTCAAGATGAAAGAGTAGCCGAGATAATTGAAAAATCTGAAGTTTTTAGAATCAAAGATAAAAATGATATTTATTCGACTTATAGAGAAAGAGGATTCAATTGTCTTATAGATCCTGCTGTAGTCTTCAGAGATGAAAAGAATATTGATGTAGCTGAAAGATTAGTCCAAGGAACCGAGAAAAGAGGAGTATATTTTCATCCTATATCAGATATTCCTATGGTTAAAGATGAATCTTTCAATACAACTATATGTCAGAAACAAGAAGGACTCTGCCATTTCTATTATGACCAAAAACATTGTGTTGGCATTGATGCAAAACAACCAAAGGATATGTTGGGATTATGCACTGTAAGTGACATCAATACTTTGACTGAAATCTCTCAAGCGATATTCAGAATGAGAAAGATTTTATTTGGAACTCATATGGTGATATTTGCTTATGTTGGAAAGAATAATATTTCAAATGGAAAAGACCTGATGGAATTATTATTATCAAATGAGAAGAAAGATCTTGAAAGTAAGTCTAAAAATCAAATTCTACAAGAATTGAATGTCTGTAGAAGACATAATAAAGATTATGTAAAAGAATCATACAAAGTAACAAATCATTATGCTCCTTTGGATGGAGAATATAGAAAATGGATATCCAAAGAATATAAGAAAGAATTTGGATTAACTGGATTAAAGAATATAGATTTTAATGATATCAATATGTCTACTCAACAACAATTACAACAACAGCAACAGCAACAACAGGAAAGAGAATTATCTATAGCAATGAATCTATCTAATTTTAGGATTTGTGTTGATCGAGATCTCAAATTTAATTCTCCGGAATTTGAAAAGTATTGGCGATGCGAATACCTCAGGAAGATAGTGTTATCAGTAAGTATTGGAGATTTCTATACTAGTTCTCTAGTGAAAAATTCCGAACATAAAGATGGTAAATTTGATAGCCCATTCAAAACCAGAGAATATGAATTATGTCAGATATTAGTCAGAGAAGATAAAGTTTTTGTGATGACTGCTAATGAAATGTTACATATGAGACCTAATATTAGAACTATGCTGAGAGATATTAAAGAAAATGATTCGACGGATCTCAAAATGAGATACTATGCTGTTAAATTTATTTTTGGTCATCGGGTGACATCCCAAGAACAATTTATCGCTTTCCCGTTTGTCAAACAAAATACAGATTTTATCAAACAAACTATATTTGCTTCGTTCACTAAACTTGGATTAATGATTCCAAGTTCTTGGTTGAAATATTATATATTTGATATGAATTTTTTGAATACTGATAAGGGAAAATATATGTTGAAAGATCTCTCGCCAGATCAATTAGAAGTCATATATGGAAAAGAGAAATTGAAGGAGTTTTCTTTAGTCAAGAAAGGAGATGTTTGGAAAATGATGTAATTTTTGTTATCGATAAAAATGTTTCGCGAAATAATCAAAGAAATCATATCTCGTGACGAAATAGGGTTAAAGAGAAACATAGATAAATTAGTTCCAAATTGTTGTATTGAAAAGTATTTGGCTCATGCCATAGTCTATGATAATATTGTAGCAATAGCTCTTTTAAATCAAGTGATTAGGCAACATAATATTATTTTTACCAAAGAAGAATTGTTGGGAGATATATATATATATATAACAGATATTTATGAAAACTATATATCTCTGGAAGGCGAATACCCAAATTTTATACCATATAGAAAATTAGATTCAAATATCTACATGGCAGAATTTATTAATAGTCATTTACTATAGAAATGATTTCTTTTGGTAAAATATTGTAAAGATGTTTGGAAATATTTCTCCTTCTCTCTAGATAAATAAGTTTATCCCCACATGTTTTATCAAGTATATTTTCTATATCGTTTGGATATTTGATTGAGATGGCTATCTTAAATTTTTCAAAATTCATTTTTATGAGCCAATAATTCCAATCTTCTTTGATATGTGGGATAATAGCAGAAATAAATTTTCCTAGAAAAGGATTTTTATCACCAATATTATCCAAATCACCTACTTTTATATTAATATCTCCAACTTTAGATTTAGCTAAAAGCTCAATACTTCTTTCTAGATCAAGGAAAAAATAAGGATATGTTTTATCGATCGATCCACAATTATAAGATGTATGTGGACCATAACTTTTTCCAAAACATTTTATACATCTAAAACAGTTGGGATTATCGCAATCTTTTGTATTAATAGCAGGCAAGCCACATACTTTATCTACCATATTACCCTAAGAGGCATATAAGAACATATATTGTCATCCATTCTATTTAGATATTCCGAATATTCAATCCATCTATTCATTTTTCTGAATTATATTAAAAATTAATATAATTTTCTGTTAGTTATTCGTATGAATCAATAGTCATTTAATATAGAAGTAATTTCTTTCGGTAAAT
>Ga0315284_10004986_pt1 | contig 18867 bp, 20 predicted proteins | sample YL17G09_16_MG_FD_203696 | JGI IMG/M metagenome (GOLD analysis project Ga0315284, IMG submission 203696) | Sediment microbial communities from Yellowstone Lake, YNP, Wyoming, USA - YL17G09_16 | ecosystem: Environmental > Aquatic > Freshwater > Lake > Sediment | place: USA: Wyoming | collected... | reverse complement strand
AAAAAGAGTGTTATTTCTATGAAATATAAAGGAATTTCAGAATCTTTGAGTAAAGAAATTGAAAGAAGAATTGAACAATTTGAAGAAATGGATACCCCATTAAGAATCGTGAAATGCAGAAATTTGAGAAGAAAAGCAATTGAAACAAACTCCCAAATTCACTCATATAGAATAGAACATCCTCAAGAAGGAGTGCCTTTCTGTGTTCCCAGAAATCATTCAAAAAAAGGCATCAAGCAAGGAATAAAAAACATTGAAAATGCATTCCAATGGGGACAGAGAGAATTTAACCCGGATGATTTTCAAGAAAATATCATAAAAGGGATTTCTTACAGGATAACTCCTGAAATTTATCCTGGAAAAAGTAATGCCGATTATAGAACAACTGGGACAAGAATCACAGGTTCAAATGTAATGCCTCCTTATCCAGAAAAATTAGTTCATTATGAAATCCCCTGGTTTTTGGATTCATTAAGAGAACAATTAAGATGTCCTAAAACAAGAAATCATATTGAGGCAGCTATTTTTGCTCATTTGCATGTAGCAAGAATGCACCCTTTTGCTGATGGAAATGGAAGAACAGCAAGAATCCTCCAAGATACGATGCTAGATTATTTTGGAATTCCTCTTCCTATAATTGAAGTGGGGGAAAGAATGACTTACTATAAAATTTTGGAAAAAGCTATTGAAGAATGGAGAAATAGAAGCGGGAGAACAGTTAAGGGAGAATTATCTGAACAAGAAAAAATGTTCTATGATTTTATTGCGGGCAAAATTAATATCTCATTAGACAGAATTCTCAATTCTTGCAGTCATTAATTTAATAAACTCTTTCTTGCTTTGTAATTCATGCTGGAAGAATTTGGAAAGTTGGATTATGAAGCATTGGGATTTAAATCTGGACTAGAAATTCATCAGCAGTTGGATACAAAAAAATTATTCTGCAATTGCTTATCTTTGCTCAGACAAGACGAGCCTTATTTCTTTGTCAAAAGAAAATTGCACGTTGTTGCAGGAGAAAGCGGAGAAGTAGATGCTGCTGCTAAACATGAAGCTGAAAAAGAAAAAAGTTTTGTTTATGAAGCATATGATACGACTTGCTTGATTGAATTAGACGAAGAACCTCCCCATGAAATAAACAAAGACGCATTGAAAATTGCTCTGCAAGTTGCAGTTTTTCTTAACGCGAAGATTTTTTCAATAACTCAAATAATGAGAAAAACTGTTGTTGATGGAAGCAATACTTCTGGATTTCAGAGAAGCGTTTTAATTGCAAGAGACGGATGGATTGTTACTAAATCTGGAAGAGTTGGGATAGAAAGCATTTGTCTTGAAGAAGATGCTGCAAGAATAATAGAAAGAGGAGAAAAAGGCAATATTTTCAGAATTGACAGGCTCGGAATACCCCTCATAGAAATTGCGACTAGCCCTGACATGAAAAATGCAGAACATGTAAAAGAAGTCGCGTTGCACATAGGGAAGGTTTTGAGAAGCTGCAAAGTTAAGAGAGGAATAGGAACAATAAGGCAGGACATTAATCTTTCAATTAAAGGAGGAAACAGAGTTGAGATTAAGGGATTTCAAGAACCTTCTATGATGACAAAAACGATTGATAACGAAATTCAGAGGCAATCGATTTTGTTAAAGACAGGAAAATATGTTTTTAAAGAAGTAAGAAACGCTCTTCCAAACGGAGACACAGAATTCCTGCGTCCTTTGCCTGGAGCAGCAAGAATGTACCCTGAAACAGACCTCCCTCTTCTTAAAATATCAAGAGATTTGATCAATGAAGTCAAGAAAAATATGCCTCAATTGCTGGAGGATGCAGAGAAAGAATTAAAAAAAGAAGGACTAACCGACGAATTGATTAAATTAGTTTTAGACGGCTATTTGGATGATTTTAAAGAATTATTAAAAATTTATCCTAAAGATTCCATGCTTGTTGCAAAAATGCTGACTATCTGGAGAAATGAATTGGCTACAAAATTAAAGAAGGATATCCATCAGATTAAGAGAGTTATAAATCTGGATACCTTAGAAGCATTGCTTGAAGGGGTAAAGAAAGGGGATATAGACGATAATCAAATTAAACCTATTTTTAGCGAGATTATGAATGGAGTTTTATTAAAAGACATTCTTGTTAAAAAAACTGAAAATTTTGAAGAAAAAGTTATGAAGATAATCAAATCTAAACCTGGTTTGTCTGAAAATGCTTATATGGGATTGGTTATGAAAGAAATTAAAGGAATAAGCGGGAGAGAGGCAATGCACACTATAAAAAAACTTTTAAATAAGTGAAAAACATACTATTAACATGTTAAACTTTGAAAATCGAGTTTTAATTGAAGAAGCTTTCAAACACAAAGCAAAAAATGTAGAAATAGCAGGATGGGTGAAAAACATAAGAGCATTAGGAAAAATAAAATTTTTAGTTGTTAGAGACTCTTCTGGAGAAATACAAATAACTGCTTCTGAAGGTAAAGTTGATGTCGGTGTTTTTGAAACAATAGACAAGATTTCAAGGGAGAGCGTAATTTATGTTAAGGGAGAAATCAAAGAAAGCAAACAAGCTCCTGGCGGAAAAGAAATTGTTCCAAAGGAAATTATTACATTAAATAGTGCAGAAGACTTGCCCATTGATGTTTCTGAAATGTCAAAGACAGAGCTTCCAAAAAGATTGGATTACCGGTTTTTGGATTTTCACAGAAAAAGAACTCAGGCAATTTTCAGGGTACAAAATGAAATCTCTAATTCGTTCAGAGAACATTTTTACAAGAAAGGATTTTTAGAGATGCAGCCGCCATGCGTGATTTCTGCTGCCAGTGAAGGAGGAACAGAACTTTTTCCTGTCCAGTATTTCGAGAAGAAAGCATACCTTGCCCAAAGTCCGCAACTATACAAACAGATGATTGCATGTTCAATGGAAAAAACTTTCATGATTACTCCTGTCTGGAGGGCAGAAAAGCATAATACTCCAAGGCATATAAATGAAATAAGGCAGATGGATATTGAAGTTGCGTTCAAGAATCAGATGAGCATTATGAAAGAATTGGAAGAAGTCGTGAAATATATTATTAAGAGAGTTTTGGAAAATTGCAAGGAAGAATTAAATTTGCTTGATGTTAAGGATTTGAAAATTCCCAAAGGAGTTTATTTAGATTATGAAGAAGCAATAAAAAAGGCAGGTGGAAAAATCGGGGAGGATTTTACTCCAGAACAAGAAAGAAAATTATGCGCAATGTACAAAGGAGACATTGTTTTCACGCACTCATGGCCAAGTTCAATAAAACCATTTTATATTATGCCCAAAGACGAGAAAGCAGATTCAAAATACAGCGAGGGTTTTGATGCGCTTTATCTTGGAGTTGAGATTTCTTCTGGAGGGCAAAGAATTCATCTTCCAGAATTGCTAATTGAAAGATTAAAAGCCAAAGGATTAAATCCAAAAAATTTCAAAGATTATGTTGATTCTTTTAGGTTTGGAGCTCCTCCTCACGCAGGATGGAGCATTGGATTAGAAAGATTAACACAGCAAATTTGCGGACTGGATAATGTAAAAGAAGCAACTATGTTTCCAAGAGACCGCGATAGATTGACACCATAGTTGCATCATTGTCCTCACTTTGTTGCGGATACAAAACAAAAGTTTTGCATAAAGAAAGCAACTATGTTTCCAAGAGACCGCGATAGATTGACACCATAAGATACAGAAATCTTTAAATACTACCTAATACTACTTAGTAATACTATGGAAAACGTCAGTTTAAAATTAGAGAAGGGTTTTTTACAGGCAATAGAACAAGTTATGAGAAAGCATAATTATATGACTAAAACAGAATTTATTAGAGAATCAATCCGTGATAAAATGAGAAAATTAGAGGAAAAAGAAATACTTGAAGATAAAGATATGATGAGTCAAATTATTGCAAGCGAAAAAAACTTTAAAAAAGGAAAAATAAAAGAGTTCAAATATTAGTATATCTTGTGAGTTCCAACAGCTTCAACAATTATACTCTTTTTTACTTCATCAATTATGTAAATAATTCTTATGTTTGAACCGAGCCAGCACGCCCATTTTCCATCTAATCTCCCGCGTAGTTGATGAGCCCCATTTGCTTCGCGAGGATTTTTTTTAATCTATCTAATTTATCTTTGATATCTTTTCTTGAAATAATATATTCCCTTAATCTTTTTTCTGTTTTTGAATTTTCAGTAAATAAGGAATGCATAATTATTCAAATTTCGTTAACTTTTTATATATAATTCTAATTGTATATATAAAAGAGGTGATAAAAAATGGCAGGATGTGGATGTGGTTGTAAAAGCAAACCAAAAAAGAAACCAGTAAAAAAGAAGAAAAAAAGCAAATAGGAAATTTGCCATAAATATAAAATAGGAAATTTTACATAATGGGGCTTAATATACAAGAAATCATACCAAGAAAGGAAATAAACTTTGAAGAATTGAAAGGAAAAATACTTTGTGTTGAATGCAGATTCTCTTGCCTTTTCTGTCTCTTCCTATCATTTTTATGTAATTTCTTCCATTAAAATCAAAATAGTCATAGTCTACTGGAATGAACTCGGTTTTCATAATTTCATAAGAATTTAGTATTTTATCAATTTATCGAATATTAGTACAACTATATTTTAAAATTAAACTTCTTTTTAATTGCAATCCTAATTTCTAATTAAGATTAGAATTTGAAGATTTATTTTTTATAATCTCTAGCAGTTGCATAAGCATTATACATGCTAACGGCTAAACCTGCAACACTAAGCAAACCATATGCCACTGCTGCTTCATAGTTCTCATTTGCAATTTGGTTAACACTTGCTCCAAGCTCTCTTGTAAAAATACCAGAACCAAGAGCAATCATTGCAATTCTAGTTTCTATACCAATTATTTTTGATGTTTTTCGTTCGTTGGTTTTATTTTTCATACAATTCGTTATTTATATTTACTTTTAAATCTTTCTATTTTGTTACGACTTTATAATTAATAAATAACATTCTTTAAAAATTATACAAACTTATATAAAAAGGAATATTTTTCCAGACCAATGTTAAGTAAACGAAATACAAGAAATTTCATTGGTCTTGGTGGATTGGCATTTATTGCAGCGATATCAATATCAAAGGGCATTTTTGGTGAAGAAAAATATAATCGGCAATCTGAACTTGGAAGGGTTCAATCTGGTGCAAGAATAATATCTGAAAATACTGCAAGTTTGGATAATATTGTTAACAACACGAAAATTAAGAACATAATAAAAAGTCAAGATGGTAATGAACTTGCATATAAACTTTTAATAAAAGAACTTGAAGTTTTGGTTGCCGAAGAGGATAAAAAAATGCAGGCATATCCAAAAGACTTGATAGATAGCGGTCAAGTGCCTTATGATTATTTTTATTCCAGGCTCCCGGAAAAGTGGACAAACTTACAAAGAAGAATAATTGCATATGCACTTTCTGACAATCAGAAAATACCTTCGAATATTAAAGAAGGTGAAAATTATCCTGAATGGAGATATCTTAAAGAAATACATTTTCTGGGTACAAGAGGATTTTTCAAGGAAAATGGCAAATATGACCCACCTGGTGAAGTATTTTCTGATGAACAATATATAGGCCATTTACAGCCGCATTTAGTAAGACCAGATGGAAAAATTGTTCTTCGGCATTGGTGCGGCATGTGGACAGCATATATGTGGCAGAAGGCAGGCTTGAAAGTTTATTGGAAATCATATTCTGATGATAAGCCTGGAGGAGGAATTTTTGGTGAAATGGCTTATAAGAATTTAGATAAAAACTATGAAAATGCACAGCCCGGTGATGTGGTGGTTGGATACGGGATTTCCGGTCATATGTGCATCATAATCGAACCAATACGAAACAAAGAAGGAAAAATTGAGCAATTTTTGACTATTAATGCAAATGGCACTATTCCTGGAATTTATCTTAGATATGTGCCTGTTTCTAAAATGGAATATCTTATGGTGCCTAATCCATAAGATTTATATTCTAAATATTGATAAAAATTAAATATTAATCTTATTAGTTTAATTCATGATTCACAAAGAAATATTGGCAGATTTGGCAAGAGACTGCCCCTGTGATAATTCTGGCTGGTGTTTTTTAAAGGAATTGATTCCTTATATTCAGATGAAGGACCGCAGAGCAGTTGAGATTGATGTATGATTATAAATTCATGAAATCCAAAAAAGAAAGAAGAGACATTGGAAAAGAAAGGGCATTCAAAGAGTTCATTGAATTGTATGCAGGAAGATTTGCACAAGTTTATCAGGAGGGAATGAAACATGAAGAATTATTTGAAAAAGTATTTGGCTTTAAGCCCATGCATACAGATGAAGAAATTAGAAGACAATTTCACAATTTGGATTAACTTTTTATATCCTTTATTCTTAAATGTTTTATGGATTTTTTATTTCATAATTTATCTGAAAAAGAAAGAGAAGAGATAAGAAAACAAGTGAACACTATCCTTGATTCTTTTTCAGCCAAGCTTTCTGGAATTAAGGGAGATGTTGAAGATAATTTTATCGACAGAAAAGAATTTGAAAGAAAAGAAGGTTTTCAAGGAGACAGCAGTTTTTCCAGAGAAATAATGTTCAAAAATGCGCCAGAAAAAAATGATGATTTTATTATGGCAGAGAGGAAGAAATGGTAGAACAGGAAGTTCAACCAAAATACAAAACAGGAGATTTTGCATAATGACAGAAGAAGAAATTATCGTGTCAGGACCCATAATAATTGAGAATGGGAAATTATTAGTAATTAAAGATGATAGGGATGATTTTTATAAAATTCCTGGAGGAAGACAAAAAGAGGATGAAGATTTGGAAGAAACTTGCATAAGAGAAGTAAAAGAAGAGATTAATGCCGAAATAATTATAATCAAAAAATTATCTACTCTTCTGCTTAATAAGAATCCAACAACACAAAAGAAAATGCGAATTGAGTTGCATCATTATTTGGCTGATTTAAGTAATTCTCATGAAATTAAACCCATTTTTCCAATTAAAGAAATCAAATGGTTAGACATAAATGGAATTAAGCGAGGAAAATATAATGTTGCTCCTAATATAAAATATCTCATAGAGATTGGAGAGATAGAATGAAAAAGATAAAACTTTATGCGATTGGGAATGAAGATAACTTTAGCTATTATCTTTTTGATAAAAAACAAAATGTATTTGAAATTTTAAACAAAATTTTTCTTGTAGATTTTAATATAGATTGGAAATTATATAGGGATGATTTAGATAAAAAAGGGAAGATTAATATTGAAAAATATGTTGATATTCATGAAAGCAATGGATATGATAAATTAAGGATAGATTTGTTCTATGGAAAAGATAAAATTTATCTCACTATGATTTGTTCTCCTGATTTGAGAATTAAATTTAATGAATCTCTTTTCAAATATGTAACTATACCCGAGCCAATTAAAATTAAGAAACCAAAAGAATGACGACACTTTCAAAACTGCAGGCATATCTAAAGGAAATTGAAAAGAATGACAAGAAAGGCAATAAGATAAACGCATTTCTTCATCTTAATCCTCATGCGCTTGAAGAAGCAAAGAGAATTGATGCAAAGAAAAGCAAAGGAAAACTCGCAGGAAAAATTATTAGCCTTAAATCAAATATAAATGCTTTCGGTATGACTGCGAACTGCGGAAGCAAAACTTTAGAAGATTACGAAAGCACTTATGACGCGAGTGTTGTTCGCAAAATAAAAGAAGAAGACGGATTGATTATTGGAATGGCAAATATGGATGAATTTGCGTGCGGTTGGTCAGGGGAAACATCTGCATTCGGAGCAACAAATAATCCTCAAGCATTAGGATATGTCAGCGGAGGAAGTTCAAGCGGAAGCTGCGCTTCTGTTTCTGCCGGATTTTGTGACATGGCCCTTGGTTCTGACACAGGAGGAAGCATCAGGGTTCCTGCAAGCCATTGCGGGGTTGTCGGAGTAAAGCCTTCTTACGCAAGTGTTTCAAGATATGGATTAATAGACATGGCTATGAGTTTAGACCAAATAGGCCCAATAGCCAAAAATGTTTCTGACGCTGCCCTGCTCTTTGAAGTAATTACTGGAAGAGATGAAAGGGACACAATTTCTATAGGAAGCAGGGTAAATTTGAAAGAGATAGAAAAAGCTCCAAAAAATATGAAAGTTGGGATTTTGGATTTTAAAATAAATGATTCAAGAATACAAAAATTAATTGATGAAAAAATTGAAGATGTCGCAAAGAAATACCAATGGAAAATTGAGAAGATTAAATTAAACTATATTGATTTTGCTGTTGCAACTTATTTTCCAATTGTTTATGTGGAATTTTTTTCTGCTACGAGAAAGTTTGACGGAAGAAAATATGGAAAGAGGATAGAAGAAGTTTGCGGAAGCGAAGTTTTGAGAAGAATTATTGGAGGAAGCGAAATCTCTAAAGCTGAACATTCAGGAAGATATTATTATTTAGCATTAAAAGCGAGAAAATTAATTGAGGAAGAATTTAAAAAAACCTTTAAGAAATTTGACTGCATTATCTGTCCGACTGTTCCTAGACTTCCCCACAAAATTGGAGAAAAAATTTCTATCCAAGAAATGTTTCAGTATGATGCTCTCACATCTCCGATAAATCTTTCTGGGGATTGTGCGATAAGCATCCCTGCTGGAGAAGTAAATGGAATTCCTGTTGGCATGCAGATAATATGCGAAAAGCAGGAAGAGGAGAAAATGTTCCAGATTGCAAGAAGTTTTGAGAAAGCCATTACGCATAGCTAAATCCCTTAAAGCAACAGCTACTACGTTGAAAAGCACAGGAGTGCTGGACGTTGCGGACGGCTTCGCGAGACACTGAAAAAATAGAAAAACATGTTAGAACAATAATAAATGATTAACAGATAAATATTTAAATAACCCTTTTTTATTTTATATTAGAGGTTAAAAGAGATGGATAAAAAAACTGTAAGTCCTGGGTTGATATTCTTATTGGTTCTTTTAGTAGCTGTAGGAATATTTCTCTTGTATTCACGGATAAGCCTTACAGGATATGTAACTTATGTTGTTAATGCTACAACAGGAGAAGTTTTATCTTCTAATATTTTTGATACAGGTGATTTTTCTAATGCAGAAGTAAATTCCCAAGGCAATGTTGTTTTGATGCCTACTAAGACTTCTGGAACTTATATAAGCCAAGTTCTTGATGGCAGGCAAAATGTATTTTGGACAGATTTTGTTCCTACATATGTCATGTACTCTTCAAGCAATTATACTGAAAATCCTCTTAACAATTCTATAACTTTTTATGTAAGAGCTTGCAATGATAGCGCTTGCACTGGAAAAGATTTTAACTTATTCGCAGGAAATTTAAATCTTCTTGGGCAATATTTCCAATATAAAGCAGTAATGCAAATCTTAGCTGGAAATGAATCTCCAAGACTCTCTAAAGTTAATGTAAGCCATTATCCTCCTAATACTCCTCCTATTGTAATAGAAAGTCCACAGAATATAAATTATGAGAATGTTAATCAACCTATTCTTGTTAAAATTTCAAGCAATCCTGGAGTTACAATATGGTTTTATAATGGAACAGATAATGAGCTTTATACAGCAGCAATTAACAGAACATTCAGTGAAGGAACAAATGTCCTTAATGTATATGTTAGTTATTTGGATGGAAAAATAAATTACACAAACTCTGCTTCAGTGACTTTTACAGTAGGCTTTAAGACTTTCTACAGACTTGCTGGTAACGCATGCAGCGCTGTTACTATATTACAAACACAAAAAACAGCAAATGATTACAGTACTTCTGCAGAATGTCAAAGTCATATTACAACCACAACTACTACTACAACTACTACTACAACACCAGTATCCTGTTCACCAAGCTGGGAATGCGATGGCTGGAGCGAATGTGCAGATGGAACACAAACAAGAACTTGTACAGATACGAGTACTTGCACTATAATTTCTACAGAAGGCAAGCCATCAGAAGTACAATCTTGTGTAGGAGGAACAACTACTACTACAAGCACTGCTACAACTGCAACAACAACTGCAACAACAACTCCTACAACAACTGCAACAAAGAAAGGATTTTTTAGCTTTGTTGGTAGTGCTATAGTAGGACCAATATTCAAAAGCAAGATTGGTGTAACCTTTGTAATACTCTTGGTTTTGGTTGCAGGCGGACTTTTAGTTTACAAATTCCTTTTAGACGACAAGTTAAAGTTAAAATTAAAGTTAAACTTTTTTAACTTTTTTAAATCTTTTAAATCTTTTAACAAGAAGAAAACATTTTCTTTTAACAGATAGTTTTTAGACTATTATTAAGTCTAAAAATTTGCTGAAGAATACCGCAAAGTTTTAAAGTTATTTTTTACTTCTTATTTTATGAATATCGGAGAAGTAGAAATTAAGTCGCTTGGACATGCAGGTTTCTTAATCAAAAATAACAAAGTTATCTATATAGACCCCTTTAATATAAAGGAAAATTCAGAGAAGGCAGATATTATCTTAATAACCCATAGTCACTATGATCATTGCAGTGTGGCAGACATGAAGAACATAATCAAAGAAGGAACTAAAATTATCCTTACTGCAGACTCTCAGAGCAAGATAACCAGATTTGAAATTCCTATTGATATCCAGATTGTAGAGCCTAATCAGGAATTGATTTTTGGAGATATTAAAATTTCTACACTGCCAGCATATAATATTGACAAGCCGTTTCATCCAAAAGAAGAAGGTTGGGTGAGTTATATAATAAAAATTAACGACCTCGTTATATACCATGCAGGCGATACAGACTTTATCCCAGAAATGCAAAAATTGACAGGACACAAACAGCCAGACAAGAAATTTATAGCGCTGTTGCCTGTTGGAGGAAGATTTACAATGACTGCAGAAGAAGCTGCAGAGGCAGCTAAATTAATAAAACCTTTATTGGCAATACCTATTCATTATGGCAGCGTAGTAGGAACTAGAACTGATGCAGAAGAATTTGCAAGATTATGCATGGAAAACGGAATTGACGTTAAGATTTTGGAAAAGGAGTAAATATGATGGACAGATTTGACAAGCGGAAGAAAGATGTTCTTTCTAAGTTGGACAAATCGCACAAAAGCGAATGGGACGAAAAAATTGCAGGATTGTGCAATAAAATAAACTCCCTCAAGGATTATTATACAACTTCTTCCTGTTCAGGAAGAATAGTTTTAATGATAGAACAAGAAAAAAAAGATAAAAATTTATTTGTTTCAGTTTATCATGATAATATCTCTTTTGGAAAATTGAGAGAAGATTTGAATTTAGCTTTAAATCTGGGAAAAAAAATAAAACTCAAACTAGAACCATGCATACTTCATGTTGCTTGCAGAACTCTGGAAAATGCAGAAGAAATTTACAGCAAAGGGAAGGTTGCAGGATGGAAAAAATCAGGGATAATAGGAATGAAAAATGGATTTAGTGTTGAACTCGGTGGAACAGACAGATTGGAATTTCCAGCAATACAAAAAGGCAAGATTTTGGTTGATGATGAATTTCTTAAAATAGTCGTAGAGGAATCTAATAGAAAACTTGAAAAGAGCTGGATAAAGATAAAAAAATTGGAAAAAATGATTAAATAATTCTATACCATATAAAACCTTATATACTGTTTTTTCAAATGATATTTTATGGGAGGAATTGAAGAAAAATTATCTAGCAAAAAATATACCATTGAAAGGAGGTATAAGAAAAGAGGATTGGGTGTTAAAGGATTAATACTATTAACATCTCTTTTTCAAATGTCTTGTCCAAATCCCATTATCACAGATAAATTAGAATCTTTAGACAGTTCTTCTGAAGAATCAGGAGAATATGGGAGTTCAAATCCCATTATCACAGATGATTCAGAATCTTTAGACAGTTCTTCTGAAGAATCAGGAGAAGATGGAAGTCCAGAGATAAATATAAACACTGATGGGGTTGTTGAGGAGCTTTCAAAGGTAATTTCTTCAAAAGAGGTTGCTTTTTATGAAAATATAATTACTGCATATAAATCAGGTAATAGTGCAATAACCAAAATTGCTGATTATTTTACACTAGCATGGGATCCTCCAAAAAATGATTCAATTATGAAATATCAACTTGGTTACAGAGAGCGATTCACAAACCCGTGGAAAATTTTAGGTGAAACTCCTGGCGGGAGAGAGAATCTTGAATTTAAAATTTATACACTCAATGATGGAGTCTATGAATTTAATGTGAGAGCAGTAAACTATGATACTGAAAAATCTAGCTGGCATAATTCTACTGATTCAGTAGAAGAAGTAGGAGAAGAAAACGCTGCTGCACCATCTAATGGCTGGTTTTTAGTGTATAAAAAATTACCAGGAGCAATCCATCCTGCTGATACTGATGTAGATGAAACTGTCTCAACACCAGAATTAGTGAATTATATTGACTCTTGGAATGCTGGATTTGTTGAAGATAATAATTTATCAGTTGCAATAGATTTATGGCTCACAAATCATAATTTATTATGAAGACAAAAAAGATATCAGGAATGCTGGCAGTTATTATTGTTTTATTAACTTCAAATGTTCTGGCTATCGATTATTATTGTTCTTCTTGTGCAGAATGTTCAACATTCATTCAAAATAGGACACTTAACTCGGATGATATACTTTATCTTACAACAGATTTAACATTGGATTATGGGAACTGCATTGAATTCAATGGTGCTGATAATATAATCTTTGATTGCCAGAATCATGTGATTGATGGTGTTAGCAATCAGTATTTTGACCATACTGGAATTGATTTGCCTGTTGGTTCAAATAATAATTACATTCAAAACTGCCAGATAAAAAGATTCATGACTGGCGTTAGTTCTTATAAGACAAATTGGAATACCTTTGATAATCTGACTATAGCTGATAATTATGAAGGATTCTATTTAGGCTTTAGTCTGTACAATATTATTCAGAATTCCTTAATAGAAGAAAATCTTAATATAGACTTTTTATTTGGCGCAAATAATATTGCATATTGTAATAATGATTTAACAAATGTGATTGGATCTAATGGGGGTTTTATAGATTTATATCATCAGTCTAATTTAACAATAGAAAATTTAATATTTTCCCAGTTAATTTTATGTGATGCTGATAATTCTCTTGTTAATAATGTTGTTATTCATGGTTCAGAACAATACAAAAACAATGGCTTATATGTCCTGAATACAGATAATGCGATTTTTGAAAATATTACTTTATATGAGGGTCATGAAATTTATATGGAACAATCATCTAATAATGTTGTTAAAAATGTGATTGCTAATTCAAACCAATATTATGGTATAACCCTTCATGATTGCAATAATTTTTTGTTGGAAAATATTGAAACAAATTATAATACTTGGGGGGGTATTAGACTTTCAGACAGTCTTGACATAAATATAACTGGACTGACTTCTAAGCATAATTCGGGATTGTTTAATGATGGAATTGGTGTTTTTCTTGATAAAAGTTCTTCTATTACAATAGTTGGTTCAGATATTTCAAACCAATCAGTAGGAATATTAATTTCTCGTTCTGGAATAGAAGGAGAGAATTTGATTTATAATAATTATTTTAGTAATATCAATAATACTTTGTTTGATTATGAAAGCTATAATGCTTCTTATGTTAAATGGAACAATTCTCCAGAATGTACATCTCCTAATATGATTAATGAATCTTGCACAGGAGGAAACTATTGGTCTAATCAGAATGGAAATGGTTTTTCAGACACATGTTCAGATAATGATAACAATGGTTTTTGTGATTTAAGCTATAATTTTAGTACAGGAATTTCAACTGCAATTGATTATCTATCATTATCTGCTTATTCTCAAGAACAATATAATGTATGTGGTGGGGAACAAATAGTTTCGTTATGCATCTGTGGAGATAATGTTTATAGTTTTGGTTATTGTTGTAGTTCTGCTTGGCAATCTTCTTCTTGTACTCCTCCTGTTGTACCTTCACCTTCAGGAAGCGGAGGCGGGGGCGGAGGTGGTGGAGGTATCACTTCTAATACTATTATTCCAATTGAACCAAAGACTAATGGAGTTGATAATTTAATTGTTAATCCAAAAGATATCAATAAAACTGGCGGGATTGTTAAAAATAATGGAACAAATTTCTTGAATGATAGCAAATCCAAGAGTATATTTCAAGAATTAGGAAATATAAATAATATTTTTAGTATTATTCTTATTAGTTCATTTTTTGGGTTTTCCCTTTTTATAGGCAAAAAGATTATAAAACATAAAAAGAAAAAATCTGCTTTAAATAATTCTTGGAAATCGCCGTCGAGGAATCTAATAGAAAACTAGAAAAGAGCTGGATTAAGATAAAAAAATTGGAAAAATCAGTCAAATGAGATGATTTTTTAGTATAAAAAAATTTAAAAATAAGAAGTGCCTCATTTTCTTAATATTAATTTAAACGTCATGTAGAATAAATTAATATTCGTTTATGAGGCAGCTCTTTCTTTAATAATAAATGGAGATGTATTAATTATTTAAACATTTCGTTGGAAAAAAATACATTTTCGAACCCTGTTTAACAGGATTATCATATAAGCACAAAGGAGGAAAAAGAAAAGATGGTATTAGATTTTGCAAAAGAAGCAATTGATAACGCAGGAACTCACAGCATTAACTTTGATGAGTTAAGAGCAGGAAAAGCTAACATTAAGGTAATTGGAGTTGGAGGAATGGGATGCAATGCAGTAACATGGCTTTTTAACAAAGGAATTAATGGCGCTACTGTTTACGCTGCTAATACAGATGCTCTTCACTTGAGTGTTTCTAAATCTGATGAGAAGATTCTTATTGGAAAAGAACTGACAAGGGGATTAGGAGCAGGTGGAAGACCTCAGACAGGAAGAGAAGCTGCAAAAGAAGCATTGGCTGAACTTAAGAAGGCAGTAGGCGGAGCAGACATGGTTTTTGTCATTGCCGGAGAAGGCGGAGGCACAGGAACAGGAGCAGCTCCAGTAATCTCTCAAATTGCCAAGGAATCAGGAGCAGTAGTTATTGGTGTTGTTACAATGCCCTTTGAATCTGAAAGAGCAAGAATTGACAAGGCTGAATTTGGATTGCAGGAATTAAGAGAAGTTACAGATACTACTATTGTTCTTGACAATAATAGACTTGTTGATATTGCAGGACAATTGCCTATTGAACAGGCCTTTGCTGTTGCTAATGAACTTGTGAGCACAATGGTTAAAGGTATTGTAGAAACAATTACACTGCCAAGCTTAATCAATCTGGATTATGCAGATGTTTCTGCTATAATGAAAGACGGCGGAGTTGCTGTTATTGGGATTGGAGAAGCAGACACACAGAATAAGGTTATGGAAGCTGTCCAGCAAGCACTTACTCATCCTCTACTTGATGTGGATTATAAGGGAGCAACTGGAGCTTTGATACACGTTACATGCGGGCCTGACTTGAAATTGGAAGAATTCGACTTAATAGGGAGAGTTGTATCTGAAAACTTGAGTCCAGATGCGCAGGTAATCATTGGAGCCAGAATTAGCAAGGAGTTCATGGGGAAAGTAAGAGTTATTACTATAATGACTGGAGTTAGGTCTCCATATGTTTTGGGCAAGAGTGTTGAAGAACGCCCAAATGCGCCTGTTAGCAGAGAAATCTCTGATTTAGGAATTGAAGTTTGGAGATAAGAAGCACCCACGTTCTTCTTAATAGTATCTCCCTCTCGACGCGGTTGAGGTGATTTCTTCAACTGCCCCCGAGGGAAATCACAATTCGGGCAAAGACACCTATTTATTTTTAGTTGGGATTTTTTCCCAACCTTCTTTTTTTATTTTTTAGAAGATATATTCTACACATACTTTGAATGACGATTGGGCATAGAGATAATTATTTCAGATATCTTTTACTATGAACTGTTAAATATCTTCTTATGAAATAAGAAACAAAATGCTCCTCGTCTTTTTGCAATGCTTTATAATAAGATTTTCTCTTTTTGTATTCTATAATCAGCATAGGGTATCCATTATACCATAAAATAGAATTCATCAAAAGTCTTCCAATTCTGCCATTCCCATCTCCAAAAGGGTGTATTTTCTCAAATTGGTAATGTACTCTTCCTGCTAACTCAACAGGATTCATTTTTTTATTTTTATTAATGAACTCTATAACCTCTTTCATGAGATTTTCAACATCTTGCCAATCTGAAGCTAAATGCGTGCCTACTCTTACAAGATAATCTCTAAACCTTCCGGCAATATCTGGCTTTGTTTCTCCAAAGATGTTTTGATGCCATTGCAATAATAATTCTTTCATTATCTTTTCATTCTTTTTTAACATCTGCAGAAATACTTTGCTATGCGCTTCTGTTTCCCTGACATCTCTTAGGGACTTATTTGGGGAAATTTTGTCGTGGATAATTTCCCTTGTCTCTTCTAATGTAATTGTGGAGCCCTCAATAGCATTTGTATTATAAGTAAAAGCAATAGAAATTTCCTCAAGTTCTTTTTCTTTTGCACTTTCTGGAATTTTTTTCCATTCAGATTGAAAATTCTTTTTTATTGTCTCAAGCTTTTTGTTAATATCCTGTTGCATTTCTTTTCTAAAGAGAGATTTAATCTCTTCTAAATCAGAAGGAACTTCAATTCCTAGATATTTCTCCTTTGTTATAACTTTTTTGTCTTTCCTTAAAGAATGTTGCAGGTAAAAATATTTTTTATTCCCCTTTTTTCTTGTTATTATTCTCATGAAGATATTACCATTACAAAGTATTTAAATATTGTTTTTTTATAATAAATGTAATGGTACGCCAACTTCGAGCACTCAAAAAAGTTAAAAGCCCACCTATTTTTTAGAATAATCTTTTAAGTATCTATCTTTCTGATATCTTTCATCTTTTTGTTATCGTAGTAATTGAAATAAAGAATTCTGTCTAAGTTTATCTTTTCTTTTCTTACTCTTGATTTTTTAAATTCATAACCAATTGGAAAAATGGCTTCTATATTCCAGTCTGCAGGGATTTTTAATATTTCTTTAATGTGCTCTTCCACAAAATAACCTATCCAGCAAGTTGCTAATCCACTTTCTTCTATTTTCAAAAGGAAATTCTGAATTGCTGCTCCTGCCTGCTGTCTTGTCCATACTTCTCCATTTTTTCCATACTCATTTATTGTTCTTGAAGGATTGGTGCAAGCCACCACAATAAACTTTGCCTGGTTGATAAATGCCTGCTGGCAAGCATCCGCAATCTTTTCTATTTTTTCTTCATCATCAATCATAATGAATTTTAAAGTATAATTATTTCCTGCCATTGGAGCGAAACGAGCCACGTCAATGCATTCAATTATTGTTCTCCAGTTTGGCTTTTTGTTTGAGAATTTCCTGACAGAATGACGATTTTCAATTGCTCTATTGAGTTCCATGAAATATATAGGGGAAAGATGTTTATAAAATTAGTGATGAATTATTTTTTTAATTTCCCCAATAAATAATAATTCAAATCTCTAAGTTCTGCAGGAGTTATGAATATGCAGGGAATTTTATGCTTCCTGTAAATCCTGTTTTTAATTACTTTTTTCTTCCATGCTCTAGGAAAACCGCCATAAAACTCAATATAAACCTTGGAGGAAGGAAGATAAAAATCAGGAATGCATATCAGTCCTTCTTTCTCAAATGTGAGAGTTTTTCCTTCGTAAAGAGATTTTATTTTATTCTCAAAAAGAAAATTCGCTATTTTCTGCTCTCCCTTGCTTCTTACTAAAAACCCTTGTTTTGTCTTAAAGGAAAGAAGAGTAGGATTGCTTCCATACTTTAGAAATTTCTTAAATTTTTCAGGGTGTTTTATGAAGAAATTTTTCATTTCTATGCTTTTATTCTTCCTAACATTCGGATGCTCTTTCCACCATTTTGTCATTGTTCGGTCAATTTTTTTAACTAATGAGGGATTTTCCCTGTATTGCTCTTTTTTTATTCTTGACATTCTTCTTTTGTAAGCAGGAGTTGAATGGGCTCTTCTGGAAAGTTCTGCGCATCTTCTGCGCATTTTTGGATGCTCTCTCCAATACTTTTTTCTTTTTCTGGAACTTTTTTCCCTTACTTTTGGATTAGAGTAATATTCCTTAACAGATTCTGACATCTTTTTTCTTGCAATAGAACTAGAATAGCGTTTTTTTATCAGTTTAGAAAGTTTCTTTCTTGCAATAGGATTAGAATAATATTTTTTCAGAGAAAGGCTTATTTTTCTTCCTGCTTTCATACTCTTTTTTGCTTTTGTCTCTCGCATAGATAAAAGAGCAGAAAGAAATTTATTAATCTTTTCAAGGGGAATTTATATTAAAAACGTTTATTAATTCTTTTTTCTTCTCTTAATAATGCAGAAAAAGGGGCAGAAAAGAGGACTATCAACAATTGTCATAACTCTCATTATAATTCTCATTTCTCTTGTCGCAGTGGGAATTATCTGGGTTGTTGTGAGAAATGTAATTCAAAGCGGAACAGAAGGAATTGCTTTAGGACAATTTACTCTTGGCGCAGATATTATAAATGTTAATGTAGACAACAGTTCAAACAATGTTAGCTTGAGCGTGAAGAGAAGTTCTGGAGAAGGGGAAATAACAGGAATAAAATTTATCTTCTCTGATGAGGCAGATTCTGAAATTATAACAGAAAAAATTGCTATGAACAAATTAGAAGAAAAAAGATTTACATTTCACTTGACTAAACTCGCTGTTTCTAAATTAATCAGCATTTCAATTGTTCCTGTTCTTGCTAGTTCTTCTGGCAAAGAAACTCTTGGAAGTGTTCTCAGCA
>Ga0315284_10004985_pt1 | contig 18868 bp, 18 predicted proteins | sample YL17G09_16_MG_FD_203696 | JGI IMG/M metagenome (GOLD analysis project Ga0315284, IMG submission 203696) | Sediment microbial communities from Yellowstone Lake, YNP, Wyoming, USA - YL17G09_16 | ecosystem: Environmental > Aquatic > Freshwater > Lake > Sediment | place: USA: Wyoming | collected... | reverse complement strand
TCAATGGGGTGGGACGCCTGGTAAGAGGTTCTGCTTCCCTTTTGAAAAACATTCAAAACGGGATGGTGCGCAGCTACGCAGCCTGGATCCTGGCTGGGGCTGTCTTGATTCTACTGTATATAACCCTGCTCCGGTGACAAACACAGCATGCATATCAAAAACATCCTGAGCCTGGTGACCTACCTTCCCGCTGCCGCTGCGGTCCTACTCTTGCTATTTCCGCGGCGCTCCGAAGGAGCGATCAAGTCCTTCGCCTTTTTGGCCTCGGTGACCACATTCCTGCTCTCGCTTCCGCTGTTCTTTCAATTTGACGCTGCGAACGGGGGGATGCAGTTCGAAGAGTGGGCGCCCTGGATTGAGGGAGGTCTGATCAAGCACCATCTTGGCATCGACGGGATCAGCCTGTTCCTCATCTTGCTCACAACCTTCCTGACGCCGTTGGCCATTCTCTCCTCCTGGCGTGCCGTAAGCCAGAGGGTGAAGCCGTTCATGATGTGCATGCTGTTCCTCGAAACCGGGATGATTGGCGTATTCTGTGCGCTGGATCTCGTGCTCTTTTACGTTTTCTGGGAGGTCATGCTGATCCCGATGTACTTCCTGATCGGGGTCTGGGGCGGCGAACGACGCGTCTACGCAGCGGTCAAATTCATCCTCTACACGATGGTCGGGTCGCTGCTTATGCTGGTGGCCATTCTGTACCTTTTCCACTTGAACGGCGGCACCTCTTTCGATTATCTGGAGATCGCCGGTAATTTGGCCCGTGGAAGCATCCGGATTCAGTTTGGCGAGGAGTTCTGGCTCTTTATGGCATTTCTGCTGGCCTTCGCTATTAAGGTGCCGCTCTTTCCGTTTCATACCTGGCTTCCCGATGCCCACGTGGAAGCACCTACGGCCGGGTCGGTTATTCTTGCCGGCGTGCTGCTGAAGATGGGAACCTACGGTTTGCTGCGTTTCTGCCTGCCACTCTTCCCTAGCGCAGCGGTAGTCGTCGCTCCGTACCTTTCGGTTCTTGCCTTGGTCGGCATCGTCTATGGAGCGCTCGTGGCCATGGTTCAGCCCGATCTGAAGAAGCTGGTTGCCTATTCATCGGTAAGCCATATGGGTTTGGTGGTGCTTGGGATTTTTGCTTTCACGCAATCGGGGCTTCAAGGTTTGCAGGGATCGATGCTTCAAATGCTCAACCACGGGCTCTCCACCGGGGCGCTCTTCCTCCTGGTGGGGATGATGTATGAGCGCAGGCATTCACGCCTGATTGCGGATTTCGGTGGGGTGGCGCACGTCAATCCGGTACTGGCGGCCCTGTTTCTGGTCGTCACCCTATCATCCATCGGTCTGCCGGGACTGAATGGTTTCGTTGGCGAAGTGCTTATTTTGGTCGGAACTTTCCTCAGCAGCCCCGTTTTTGCGGCGATTGCCGCGTCAGGAATGATCCTTGGCGCCGTGTACATGCTCTGGATGTACCAGCGCGTATTCCTGGGCACGATAAGCCATGAGGAAAATCGCAAGATGAAGGATCTTTGCGCGAGGGAAAAGCTGCTGCTGCTTCCGATTCTGCTCGTGATGCTCTGGATCGGAGTTTATTCGGCGCCTTTCCTGCGCAAAATGGAGGCAAGTCTCCAGCTGGTGCAGCAACGCGTTCACAACGCGCATGCCCCAGGCGGGGGCTACAGGCTTGGCCAGTCCCGCGCCAATACGGATCTGGCAGGAGCGACTAAGTAATGAATCTCGATAATCTCGACTACTTCGCCATACTCCCTCAAATCATCCTGGTATTGGCAGGCATGTTCATCCTCCTTCTAGAGCCATTTACGCCGCGCGCGCGCAAGGGCCAACAGGGGCAGATTGCGGTTTTTGCCTCATTTCTAGCTGCCTTTGCTCTGTCGTTCCAGCACCCCGGCACTCCACATGCCACTTTCTACGGCATGTTCCTCGTGGATAGCTTCAGTTGGATTTTCCAGTGGTTGTTTTTCGTCATTACCGGCATTTCAGCCCTGGTTGCGATCCCCTTCAATGAGAGAGAATCGATCAACAGGGGCGAATATTATGCCCTGCTGCTTTTCGCCTGCTCCGGCATGTCTCTCATGGCCGCAAGCGGCGACCTGATTTTGACTTTTCTTGGCATTGAAATCCTGTCTATTGCGACCTATATCCTCGCCGGCTTCAAGCGCAGCGACGCGCGGGCGAACGAATCTTCGCTGAAGTACTTTCTTCTGGGCTCCTTTGCGACGGCATTCCTGCTTTATGGAATTGCGCTCATCTACGGCAGTACCGGCACGACGAATTATGCAGCCATACGCGCGGTCACGGGCTTACAGGGGACGCCCTCCCTGACCTTGATGATTGGCTTGGGGATGCTGCTGGTTGGATTCGGTTTCAAGCTCGCCATGGTGCCGTTTCACGCCTGGGCCCCGGATGTTTATGAGGGGGCGCCGACGGCGGTGACTGCCTTTATGATCGTGGGCCCCAAAGCCGCCGGCTTCGCAGCCCTGATCCGGGTGCTCGTCCAGGCGTTGCCAACGCCGGATGCTTCCCTGGTTCCGGTTTTAAAAAACGAGTGGGCCACGATCTTGTGGGCTGCCGCCATTCTTACCATGACCGTCGGGAACATCGTGGCCACGCTGCAGTCAAACATCAAACGTATGCTGGCCTATTCAGCGATCGCCCATGCCGGATACATTCTTGTGGGCATTGTCGCCAACAGCGCCGCCAGCTACCGGGCCGTGATCTTCTATATCATTGTTTACACCGCAATGAACCTGGGAGCTCTCAGTATTGTGCTCTCCCTGAGCCGCCAGGGTGATAGGCGTGTCAACGTAGAGGATTACGCGGGCATGGGAAAATCGCAGCCATTGCCAGCCGCGTTGCTTTCGCTCTTCCTTATATCACTGGCGGGAATCCCACTGACGGGCGGATTCGTGGGCAAGTTTTACCTTTTCAGCGCAGCCATCCACGAAGGGTACGTGGGGCTGGCTATTGTGGGAGTGCTCAACAGCGTGCTCTCGGTCTACTACTATTTCCGACTGATGGTGTTCATGTATATGAAGGAGCCTCAGGGAACAGAGATCGATGCCATTCCGCTTACGACACTTGCCGCCATCGCCATTGCGGCGATCAGCGTGCTGTGGGCTGGAATTTTCCCGACATGGCTCCTGAATCTTGCCAGCCGTTCCATCCTTCCGCTACAATAATCCATGCTATGAAAGATATTCGCAAAAAGCTTCAGGATGAATTGAATCTGATTGAACGCGAGTTGCGCGTCGACCTTCCCAAGGAAATCCTCCGTGCTCGTGAACACGGGGACTTGAGCGAGAATGCCGAATATCAGGCCGCCAAGGAGCGTCAATCGTATCTGGAAGGGAAAAAAGCCAACCTTCAGGCCAGGCTTGCCTCGCTGTCGCTGATCAATCTGGATAAAATCCCGCACGACCGCGTGGCTTACGGAACGCGCGTTCTGCTATACGAACCCAGAACCGACAAGGAGATACGATATACCCTGGTCTCGCCGGAAGAATCCGATATCGCGCAGGGTCTGATCTCGTCCTCCTCGCCAATTGGGCGGAGTCTGTTGGGGAAGGTAGAGGGTGATGAGGTTCATATCGTGACGCCATCGGGTCCGAAGGAGTATGAGATACGCTCTCTGACCACGATCCACGATATCGAGGACTAGCAAAAAATGAGATCGCAAAGCAGCCACGGTGAACGCGAAGAACGCGAGCTTGATTCCTCACGGCTCGTGTCCCTCACGTTCGGCGTGGCTGCTTTTCTTTTGCAGCCCAGATCTTAGGTAAACAACAGGAGCATGATGACCACAAAGGTCAGCAGCGCCAAAAACTCGATGAAGGCAAGACCCAGAAAGATGAAGATTCGGATGGTGTCGGTAGCGCCCGGGTTCCGGGAGATCCCTTCGCAGGCTGCCGCAAGCGCGCGGCTCTGTGCATAGCCGCAACCGACAGCCGCCAGCGCCATGCCGAATCCGGCGGATATAAGAAGCCATTGGTCTTTCGGAGCCTTAGCACCCGCTGCTGCTGGCTCGCCTTGAGCGAAAACCGGAACCACCATGGTAACGAGCACGAGGCCCAGCAGTACAGCCAGAATCAACTTTCTACCCATCAGAAGTCTCCTTTCAAGAAATGCAGTAAGCACAGCCGAATCTTGGAGTCTTTCATTCCCTCAGGCCGCCGCCGCTTGCGCCTGATGCGGCGTCGGGCTCGCATGGTGTTCCCCGCCATGTTCCTCTTTGTGCTCGGCTGATTCCTCCACAGCCCCTGAAATATAGACCATGGTCAGCAGCATAAAGATAAAGGACTGAATTGCACTGAAGAACAAACCCAGGAACATGATCGGCACGGAAGCCAGGAACGGGAAAATGTACTGGTTCAGCGATGAAATGATCAACTCTTCTGCAAAGATGTTGCCGAAAAGACGCATGCTCAACGAGAGCATGCGCGCCATATGGCTGACTATTTCAATCGGAAAGAGCAGCCACACCAACCACCACACCGGCCCCGCGAAATGCGCCAGGTAAGCCAGCAACCCGTGTTTGCGAATGCCGATGTAGTTGTAATAGATAAATACAGGAACGGCACAGGATGCGGTTATGTTTAGATTGCTTGTGGGCGAGAGGAAACCCGGCGCCAGTCCAAGAATATTGCCAATGAAAATGTAAATTCCAAGCGTCCCGATCAGCGGCAGATACTGTCGCGAGTCCTTTCCGATCACTCCCTGCATCAGCCCCTGCAGAGCTTCCAGGATGACCTCCACGATATGCTGCGCCCGGGAGGGATTCTCGACACTCAATCTGCCGCGCAGCCAAAGCGAAAATACCAGCAGCGCGAGCGAGATGAGGAGGATCATCACGATGTGATCCGGCACGGCGTGGTGCCCGGGCCCGATATGGAAGCCAAGGGAGCGAGCTATCGGATCAAACAAATATTCGTTAATAAAAATCGCGACGGGGCTTTGCTCGTGCATGTTATTTGGGGCTGCTGCCGAAAGCTTCGAGGACGCCTTCAACGAAAACGCTGCAGATGAAAACCGCAAAGCCGGCAACTGCAGCTAGAATGTCCAAAAAAAGAAAGCGGATCATAACATACAGGCATAGGGGAATCAATAAAAGGCGCAAAAAAAATCCCGCTAAAACTTGAGATTTTGAGCGCTTCAGGTCGCGAGACAGGATTGCACCGATCGAGGATCGCAACCATGACAGATTCGCCCCCCCGAGCGCTGCGCCTGCTGCAAATGACAGACCTGCGCTTGCTCCAAAAAGGATCAAGACCAGGATGCTGCCGCCCGCTGCCAGACCGATGCCGAGCCAGAGCAAACGTCTTTCAAGACTTCCTATCCGAGAACTGGTCACCTTTGTCGCGATCAGGAGCCAAAAGCTTCACGATTTCGTAGAAACCGGCTCCCGCCCCCAATATTGTGAAAACAATACTTCCCCATGGAAAAATCTGTAGGTAGCGATCCAGCAGATAATAGCCCAGAACCCATCCGGCCGCCATCGAAGCGGGCAGGATGGTAATGATGGCTGACAGCTTCGACAGCCATGCTGCTCCAGTTCGGCTACTACTGCCCGATTGTTCATTCCTCATGTCGTCCCTACTTTACCAAATATCGATACCAGGAGTGCAGAGATAGCAAAGAAAAGCAAAGGGACCGTTCCCCCAGCCCCGGGGTCATGTCTGGAGCCGCGGCGGAACCGCAAAACTCATCGATGGGTCATTGCAGGCACCAAAAACAGAGTTAAGCAGCAAGCGTCAAGTTCTAACTCCTGACTTCTGAATTCCGACTCCTGAATTCTGAATTCCGACTCCTGAATTCTGAATTCCGGTTTCACAAATCCCCGCGCCATGGGTCTTTAAGCCCGAAACCAGTTGGTGAGGTTTCCGCTTGTGCGTCAGGATCCGATGACCTATAGTAGCTCCCCGTATCCTGCCAGGGACCATGGCTAAGAGTTTTAGGCGTGGTCACTTGCCGGTAGCCAAATCCAATGGAGGTTTCATGAATTCACGCACGTTCCCGTCGCGACGCGACAATTCGGAGCGCTTCCCCAGAGTTGTGCTCCTATTGCTCCTGGCACTCCTGCCGCTGACGCTGCTGGCGCAAGGCGGCAACCAGGCAATTGCGCCCAAAGCCGGATCTTCCAGCTGGGCGGATGATCTCATCAAACAGGAAGGCTATGTGATGCCGCCGCTCGAGCTCGTGGCTGCGGTTACTGCGCCCCGGCACGAAAATGTGAATCTGTCCAATGCAAGTCCGGACAAAAAGTGGTTTCTCAACGAGATCGGCGATGGCCCCGTGCTTATGAAGACATTCTCGAAGCCTTACGACGAGTTAGGTGGAGTCTTCATTGATTTCAAGGCCAATCGCGCGCGTTCGTTGACCGTGCGCAACAATGTCGGCATCCAGATCATTTCGTCCGCGGACGGCACCAAAAAGCAGATTCAGATCCCGGCAGGCGCACGCGTATCGAACGCCACGTGGTCTCCCGATAGCAAGAGCATTGCCTATTTTGTGCATGGCGACAGCGCTACGCATATATGGATTGCGGACGTCGCAACCGGGCAGTCGCGGCAACTCACGAAAACGCCCGTGCTCGCAACCAGGGTGAGCAGCTTTGATTTCACCGACGACAGCACGCAAATTGCCACGGTTCTGATTCCCGATGGGCGTCCTCCTCGTCCGGCAAAACCTGAGGTACCGGCCGGTCCGGAGTTCAAAATTACCGACAGCAACAAGAACCGCCTGCGCACCTTCCCAAGCCTGATGACGAACCAATACGAGTTTCAGTTGCTCGAATGGCATTCCACAGGACAGGCCGCACTCATCAATTTGCAAACCGGCGTTGTAAGAAAGGTCGGGAAACCGGAGATGATCAACTCGATCGATGCATCTCCGGACGGCAACTACCTGCGCATCACTCGCACGATCAAGCCGTTTTCATACATCGTGCCGGCCGGCAACTTTGGCTCGATTGACGAAGCGTGGGATCTTACCGGCAAGGCCCTCGCCAAATTAAGCGACCGGCCGCTCAATCTCGGCTCCTCCCCTGACGATACAACTCCCCCAGCTCCCGGCGGCGCCCGCGGCGGCGCACAGCAGGAAGGTCGGCGTGAACTCGGATGGAGGCCCGACGGTCAGGGCTTCACTTATCTCGAGCAGGAACCGGCTCCGCCCGGCGCGGCAGGCGCAGGAGCAGGGCGCGCGGCAGGGGGTGGCGGCGCGCGGGGCGCCGGGACGCGCGGTGGAGGTGGCGGCGCCCAGCAGGGACCGCCACGCAAGGACCGACTGATGCAGTGGCTGCCGCCCTTTGACGACAAAGGCGCCAAGATGATTTTTGAAAACAACACGCGCATGTCAAACCATCGGTTCTCACCCGACATGCAAATCCTCTTCTTTCGAGAGACAAGCGGCCAGAATACGGTCGAAGTCGCGATCTACTTGAGTGAACCCACGCAGCGCTACACGCTGACGCAATTCCGCACCGATGACGTCAACGTCAATCCTGGCACGCTAATCTCGGCGCGCGGCGGCGGCGGCGGCGGCGGGCGCGCCGGTGGCGCCGGTGCGGGCGGCCGCGGCGGTGCCGGCGGTGCCGGCGGCGGGACGGTTCTGCTCTCCGCTGATAAAAGCAGCGTCTTTTATCAGGGCACGATCAATGATAAGAACCCCGAACAGGTCGGTCCGAAAACCTACATCGACAAGGTCGCGATCAAAACAGGTGAAAAATCGCACCTTTTCGAAAGCGACAACAATGATGTCTATGAAAGCATGTCGACGGTCATCGATCTGGATGCCAACAAGTTCATCATCGAGCACCAGAGTCCCACACAGGCGCCTCAGAACTTTCTCGTAGAGGGCACAAACAGGAAACAGCTGACCCAAAACAAAGATCTATTCCCGGATTTGACCAGCGCTTCCAAACAGCGTGTCCCGATCGAGCGAGCCGACGGCTTCCATTTCAAGGTGACGATCCACCTGCCTCCAGGTTACAAGGAAGGGACGCGCCTGCCGGCGATCTTCTGGTTCTACCCGCGTGAGTTTGACACTCAGGAGGTGTTTGACAGGCCGGACCGCACCTATAACAAGAACACATTCCAGTCTTACGGCACGCGATCGATTCAGTTCTTCATCAGACTTGGCTATGCGGTAGTCGTCGATACGCCCGCTTTGCCGATCGTCGGGCCGCAGGGGCAACAGAACAACAACTACGTGAACGATCTACGTAATGATCTGTCTGCTGTTATCGACGAATTGGACCGCAGGGGTTTCATCGACCGTCAGAGGCTCGCCATCGGCGGACACAGCTACGGCGCGTTTACGACCGTCAATGCCATGGTCCACACCCCGTTCTTCAAGGCCGGCATAGCTGGTGATGGGGCCTACAACCGCACACTTACTCCTCTCGGTTTCCAGAACGAGAGCCGTGATTTGTGGGCCGCTCCCAACGTCTACCTCAGCATGTCTCCGTTCCTGTACGCAAACAACCTCACGGGAGCCTTGCTCATGTATCACAGCATGGCCGACCAGAATGTGGGCACAGACCCGGACAATTCGATCCGCCTGTTCCATGCGCTGAACGGCCTGGGCAAGACGACCGCCATGTACATGTACCCGTACGAGGATCACGGCCCGGTGGCCAGGGAGACGCTCCTGGATCAGTGGGCGCGCTGGGCAGCGTGGCTCGATAAATACGTTAAGAATCCTCAGCCAAAGGAAGCCAAAAAGACGAACTAGACCTGAACAAATACAATACTCACTTTCACGGCAGAGAGGCGTCCGGTTACGTTTCCGGACGCTCTCTGCCTCACCACGACAACCACGATACGCGCGAAAAACCTTCTCGCCTTTTCGTGGTTTTCGTGGTTTTTATTTTGTGAAACGTGCGAATTTTGGTAGGCTTCTTGGGCATCGGAGAGGTACCGAAGAGGTCGTAACGGGCTCGACTCGAAATCGAGTTACGGCCCAAAAGGCTGTACGTGGGTTCGAATCCCACCCTCTCCGCCACACCTTTCTATATATAGCTGATTTCACGTAAGATACGTAAGCGACAGCAAATCGCTCCCTCGATTCATCCCACAAGTTTTAGGCTGTAATTGTCATCTCACTGGAGATCTGCGGGTGGTGATGTGGTGCGACATGGATGATGTAGGGTGTCGTGGTCGGTGTGGCGGGTGGGGCTCCTGGGTGGCAAACAAAAAGGCTCCCGAAGGAGCCCCGCTCATCCGCCTTTCCGCAACTATTGGAGCAGGGGTGAATTATCGTCTAAGCATGCGGCATGGTGGATTCGCAGGCTGAACTTGCGAGATATCGAGTGCATAGCTTTCAGGTATGCGCCAATGAACGTTCCCCTTTGCCACATAGAGGCGGACGCGATGACCGCCAGTAAAGGAAAAATTCTGATCCCGGAGGCGAATATCCTCACCGCAAAATTCGTGTCGATTTCCACAGTAGGACAACTGTCCCCATTTTGCGTTATTAACCTTCTGGACGGGTACCGGGATGAATTCTGTCGCCATTGTATTTAGCGGCGCCTCACGCCTTCTCTCCTTAGTCCTTCAACCGCTTCATTTACTTCCTGGACGGAAATGCCCAGTGCATCAGCAATCTCCTGCGTATTTATTTCGGTGCGACCCAAGGTCCGGATGGCTCGAATGTGGGCCAAAATCGCAAGTCGTAACTTCCTTTTGGAGACAGGGGGTTCTACAGGGGGTTCTGTGGATGGGGATGCTGTCATATAGCCGCTAGTGCCGCTTGCTGAGGATCCGGCGACAACCTTCCCTGTGGCGTAGCCGTCGAATTCGATTTCCTTCGATTCTCCTTGATTCTCAGTCAGCAGCATTTTTCTCGCGTCTAATTGGACCGTGCTCCCGCTCATACTTCTCCTTTTGAACGTTCAGTGCCTTTATTAGTCCATCGACCAACCTTGGCGGTACGATTAGCTGCAGAATTGGTTCGATTGGCATAGCGCTGCCCTTTTTCGCCAACACAGTCTGTTCGGATGTCAACTGAGCGGGGATACGCAGAACCGAGATCAAGAAATCAAACTCTGAATGTGTCACAACCGCGTAGTTGATGTAGTAAGAAGGCGTGTCTGGTTTTGGATCTACCCGTATCTTTATCGGTATGCGATCAGGCAAGGCCCCGGCTTTTGTTTTCTTGCTATCTCTCTTTTCTGCCATATCGCTCTCCTTTGACCTGATCAGCATAACGTCAGAGGCCCACTCAGATCAACATCTTCATGTGAATCTCGGACGCTGCACATTTCCGCCATTTTGCCTCTTATGCCTCGAGCCTTTAAAAAGAATCGCGCTGTCGCGGCCTAGGGCGCCTCAAAACGAGGAAGCACTTATCCCTACCCCTGCCCGTTTTCGACCATTTCAGCATCCCTCCACTCCACGGTCCGGCTGCCCATCGTGGTGATCGCCACCATCCCGAGGCGCAACCACCGGAAGGCATTCCGTGATACAATTCCCACGGAAGCAAACGCATTGAAACTGGAGGTTCGTATGAGGCCTTCCGTCAAACTGTGGATTCTTGTAATTGGGCTCGTCATCCTCTTTGTCATTGCCGTAATAAAGGGAGCCGGACCACGAATAACGGATGTGAATCAATTACCAAAGAACGAACAAGCGAACCCATGACCAATCTTCGGCCATGCGCAAAACAACTTGTCGCGCGGCATCCGCCGCCGCATTTCTCGCTCATTTCAAATCTCCTTTCATTATGCGGTTGCCACGTCATGCAATCGCCACATTGGCAATGGAATTTAAATTGGTTCCGTGGCGGGCGAAGCGGCATATAATAAGCGGCAAATGTTACGCCAAGGCTTGTCGTACCCAGACAGCGAACTATCAGCCCGCCTGCATCCGGTGGAGCTTTTCTCCCGCTGCGCGGCTGACAGGACCGATGCGGTCGTCTGGTCCGAGTTTCTGCGCCGGTATGTCCATAAGATCAAATACTTCATCCGAGGCACACTGCGGAGGACCTTCGGCACTGAGTCGGATCCTGGCGTCTTTGTGGTGCGTGGCGCCGTTCAAGAGAGCGATCTCCTGCAAAACTTCATTCTGCGCCTGGTGGAGAACGACTGTGCGGTCATGAAGCGGTTCTCCGGAACTACGGAGGATGAGTTGTTGGCCTACCTGGCCGTGATTGCCCGTTCTGTGGTCATCGACACCCTGCGGCGGCTCAGAGTTTTCCAGGGCAGTGCTCATGCTCCAGAGGCTCGGCCAGACGATGACCCTGAGAATGATTGCAGCTATTCGGATGTAGCGGATGATTCTGACCTGGAGCGCGGGGTCCTTGCACATGAACTCGCATCTTTGACGCAACGAACCTTGAAGAGCCTTTCGGGCCCGGCATTGTCGCGTGACAAACTGGTTTGTGATCTCTATTTTACCCACGACCTCTCTTTCCGGCAGATCGCCGAGTGCAGCGGAATCAACCTGACTAAAGGCGGAGTAGAAAAACTCCTTAATCGACTCATTGACAGGGTAAGGACCTCTGCATCAGCCCAGGTTCGAGGCAAGATGTGATGAAAATTGATAAATCCGGCCAGCACTGCCTGACAGACGATGACTTCCACTCCTATATTGCACGAGCGGATGGGGGTGATCGTCGAATCTCAATTGAGGCTCACCTCGTGAGTTGCTCGCGCTGTCGGAATGGGCTGGCAGACCTGCTCCGGATGTTGCACCCGGAACCTGGTACGACTGCGGACGAAGTCTCAGAACCTACCGCAGCCGAGCTCGATGAGTTGAACGCTCTGGTTCGGCAAGTTGCGCACCGAGAAGGCATGCACGCCGGCCGAGCGCGCTCCTGGCCGCGGTGGATGCTCGCCTCCGCCGCGGCCCTGGCGGTTCTTGCCATCAGTTTATGGAGCTTCAAGTATTTTTATGAAAAGATCAAATCCGAGGCCTTCTACGCCCAGGCAAAAGCAATACTGGAGGAAAGCTACGCGGGGAAGAGCCCGAGCAATCTACGCCTCGCGCTTCCTTTTGGCTCGGCCGCCTCGAATCGCGGCTTGACCGACAATGATTCGTTCCGCCGCGCTGAGAACCTATTGTCCCAGGCGCTTGCCTTCCGTGATGGCATGGTCGAAGCTCATTTGGGCATTGCCTTCATCTATATGAGCGAATCACAATTCGGGCGGGCACGAGATGAGTTCCAAAAAGCCCTGGCCACTGGCAAAGGAGGCACGCAAGCCCTGCTGGGGCGAGGCGTAGCCCAATATGAGGAGTCTTTTCAGACCCCTGACCCGATCCAGCGCAGCACTTTATTGGCGGGCGCCCTGGCCGATTTTGATGCCGTGCTGGGGCTGAATTCCGATTCGGCGGAAGCACGTTATAACAAGGCATGGACACTGTACGAGTGCGGCCGGCATAAAGAGGCGCTGCAGGAAATTGAGGAGTATCTTGCGCGTGATTCCGGTTCTGTCTGGGCGGAAGAGCTGCGACACCTGCGCGTGAAAATGGGCGCGACCAAGTCCAGTGCGGTAGATGAGGAGGTGAACAGGGCGGCCCAGTCCAGGGATAAGGCCGCATTGGAAGAGTTGGGGCGTCAAGCATCCTATATGATGCCGGCCGCGATCCGTTCCGCGCTGAGACGCAGCCTGGCGGCCGATAGCGCATCTGCCGCGGCCAAGGGTCCAAAGTCGGCGGACCTTTCCTGGGCAGCACAGATCCTGGAAGGCGCCTATGCGTCTGCAACAGGAGATCACAGCTTCAAAGCCTTGCTCAAATTCTATCAAGGCCTCTCGCCGGAGCAGCTCGCACTCAAGAAGAGCCTGGATCAGAAGTTTCAGGACCTCGTAAAACTGCACAGGAGTGGCAATCTCACCGCGGCCATGAACGGCAGCAAAGCCCTGGAATCTGCGTACACAAACCTCCAGGATCTCTGGCAGGTTGCCAATATCCATCATCTCTGCGGCAATACTCATTATTTCAGCAGCGCCGATTACGAAGCTGCCCGTATCGAATACGGCAAGATGCTTGAGATTGCCGAACGCCTCCATTCTCCCGATATTACGGCTAAGGCTCTGGCGTCTCTGGCGCTCATTTATGCTGAACAGAGAAAGTTCGATGATGGCCTGCGTTGCGCCGAAGAATTGAGGACCAAAGCCAGAGTGCATCGCCTTGAATCCTGGCAGGCCTACTCAGGACTAATCCTGGGCCTGCTGTACCAACGGTTGGGATGGTTGGATCAAAGTCTCCGGGAATATACTGCTGCCCTCCGCATTGCATATCCTCTCCTAGATGAAGGGACCCTTATAGATTCTTTGGAAAACTCGGGAATCGTATTGGATCGTCTGGGGAGGCTCCAGGACGCTCGCAGCTCGTACCAGGAGGCGCTTGAGCAGCAGAATAGGTTCTTGGGGGGCCAGACAGCCGAGCCGGCACTGGCGATCGTTGTGCGCCGCCTGAACCTGGTATACAAGCAAGGAGACCTTGCTCTTCGTATGGGCGACTTGGCCGCCGCCGAATCGTTCTTTAAGGAGGCACTCGCGGCTGTGCCTGGGGGGATGCGAGAACTAGAGGCCCGCAACCGGCTCGGCATGGCTCAGGTCTATCTCAACCAGAAGCGAATCCCCGCAGCAGATAGCATGCTTGCAGCTGTCGATGCCTCCGGCCAGTATCCCGAAATCAACTGGCAGGCGAGGTTTCTTAGGGGATTGCTCCTGGAGGAAACCGGAGATCATACTGGCGCGCTGGCTTCCCTGCAGCAGGCGACCCAGGTTTTGGAGCAGATGCGGCAAGACATCAAACCCGGAGATCTGAGGCAGTCATTTCTCACGGATCGCTATGATCCATATCGAGCGATCGTGGCAATCCTCTGTCAATCTCTCAACGACTCCCGCGGGGCGCTTACATATGTCGATCGAGCCAAGTCCATAACCCTGAAAGAACAACTCAAACTGCAGGATCCGGCTCCCGGCGCCACCAGTGAGATAAGCCTGCGTGAAAATGGGATTTCGCAAAGCCCACGTTCCGCGGCAGTCCTGGAATACTTCTTCATCAAGGACAAGCTGTTGATCTTTGTGGAATCGCAAGGGCGTCTTCATGCGGTATCTCAGAAGGTCACCGCGCAGGAGCTGGACCGCCAGGTTCGCGAGTATTCAAGAAGCATCACGGGGAACGACTTGTCTGCCTTCATGACGCTGTCGCGTCAGCTGTTTGCTGAGCTGATCGCTCCGATCCAGGGCGACCTGGAGGCTGCAAAGCCGGAGACGCTCATGATCCTGCCCGACGGTCCCCTGCATCTTTTGCCTTTTGCGGGCTTGCAGGATGAGCGCGGGCAATTTCTGGTTGAGCGGGCTTCAATATCCGTCGCTCCATCACGAAGCGTCCTGCGCCACTGTCTCGCTCTTGGTCTGGGTAGGAATTCCACTAACCCCTCTATACTTTTAATAGATGGCTCGGCGAACCTGACGAATGCGCGTGACGAGTTGGCATTTCTATTGAGACTTTATGGCGGCGATGCTCAACTCCTCTCCCCGGAGGACGCGCGCGCAGGCGGACAAGCGGCGGCCAGCTCGGAAATTATCCACTTTGCCGGCCATTCTGCCATCCGTCAGGGCAAACCGGTATTGATGCTCAAGGGGCCGCCCGCGGAAGTTTATCTGGATGACGCCGCGATCAGTGCCTGGCAGCTGCCTCGAGCCCGTCTCGTATACCTCGCGGGATGCAGTACCGGGATCGGTCCACTCCGCGAAGGTGAATCCCCCTGGGGATTAGTCCCGGCTTTCCTGAAAGCCGGAGCGCCTGCCATCATCACGAGCCTGCTCCCTGTCAACGACGCATCCACGCAGGTTCTTGCATCGCGGTTCTATGAACTGCTGCACGGGAACGCAACCAACGCCGGCGCGCTGCAAAAGGCTCAGCTCGCGCTCCTGGCCACCGCCCGCTCCACGGGAAACCTCAGGCCCCAGACCTGGGTCCCCTATATTCTGATCGGCAACCCTCGGTAGCCTGCGCCTCTCTCTTTCTGCTCCTACCAACTGTAAATCTGAATTCCGAAGTTGGAGATCAGATCCGCGGGCTTCTATGCGTCGGCTCTGGGGTGCCGGTCTGGAGACCCGCTCAACATGATCGCGGTTTGACTGCGGAACCCGAAGTGGAGATGAATCATGTGCCTGGGGCTCTCCAGAGCCCTCTTGCCCGTGGTAAAAACCACCAGGTCGACTCTCACCCTAAATCCCTTGATGCCGGTAATCACCGGCCTCCCGAACACGAATGTGCAAACAGCCTGAAGCGTAATCCATGAGTTCCCTAAAAGATCTCAATCCCTCGTCCTGCGAAATTCAGAATCCGGGAGAAAAATTTCGAGTAGGCGATTTCCATTTTCCTGCGTTCTTGTGAGTAGGAGGGGAATATTGGATGAAGACATCAGAATTGCCCCGGCTCCTGTAGCATTCAGGTCGCTTTGAACACTGCGCTTTTCGGTTCGCCGGGCGAGACATTGTGCCGATGTGCTTTGTCCATCCCATTAAAACAGATGACCTTCAACCGCAGCTAACTTCTTGAGGTATCAACGATGAAATCTCACAAGTCAGTTTTTCCCTTTGTGTATATGGTGTTTTTAATCCTTGTCTCCGTCCCTTGCCGGGTACTCGCACAGGATGTCCCCCCGCCGGCGTGCTGTGACAAAGAACCCCCGCCGGGCGACAAGAGCGCCGTCGGCGTTGAAACTCAAAACCAGGTCGTCATGGCGGATAGTGCGCTGCTTGCCATGGGGATAAGCCGCAGCCAGTTTCTGGATCGCCTGGCCGCGGGATTATTCCCCGGTCAAGAAATCACCTTGATTTATACCGTCACAACCACCATCAGCGTGCCGGCCGACCCGTCCTCTACAGATAAATCGCCGGTTTTGGTGCAAATCACCTACCAATACCGGATTCCGAGGTCCCAGATGAAGCCGGAAGAGATTGATGCGCTCGGCCAGTTTGTCATCACGGACGGAGTGACCTATATCCAAATCAAGTTCACGCAAACTCAACCGGTAATCCCTCCTCAGTAAAGCAGGGATTCGGATTCTGAACCTGTGGCTATAAGAAAGGAGTGTCTCATGAAGCCGCATGAAGGAAAGGATTGCGTGGATCTGCTTCTGGACCTTGTCTTTTACGAAAGGTTCCGCCGGCATCTGAGCCCGGAGATGGAATACCTCTTCCAAGGACACTTGGAGACCTGCCCAGGCTGCCGGACCAGGATTCTTGATTTCCGGCGGCTGTTGGATGGGCAGATTCACCAAAGAAACTATGGGTAGCCGGCAGGCGAGTCCGGCCCCAGGGTATTTGCTTTTTATCAATGTCATGGGCACTTGCTCTGTTTTGAAAATAACTGGCCCAAAAACTGCAAAAGCAGCCGCGAATGACACGAACCATTCGTGTCATTCGTGGCTGCCTTAAAAAGATGATTGAATTTCAAGCGCCTGGGTGCGCCCCCGGCGCATAGGAGAGAAGACACTCAACCATGAGTTCCGGAGATGAAAGATTATGAGCGAAAACGAGAATGCCGGAAACGGCGATAGCGAGGAAATTGCCGGATACAAGCGCCTGGTGGAGGAGCTGCGGGAAAGGGAATCCATCCTTCGCAGTTTTTTTGACAGCGGCGACATGATGAGGGGAGTCGTCGAACTGTTGGATGACGACATTCTGCACGTCTCCGACAATCAGGCCGGCGCCACGTTTTGGGGGTTGACCAAAGAAGCCATGCCAAACCGGCTTGCCACGGATATCGGGATTTCCGGAGAGTCGCTGCGGATGTGGATGGACCGTTACCAGGAAAGCCAGAGCAGCGGCGCACCGGTCAGCTTTAATCATGTCTTTGACTCCCCCAAAGGCCAGAGGTTTCTATCCACGACCGTGACTTTTTTAGGGATGGCGCAGAGCGGAAGGTCGCGTTTCGCATATGTGACGAGCGACATCACGGAGCGAAAGCGGCTCGAAGCCCAGTTCATGCAGGCGCAGAAGATGGAGGCCGTCGGAATTCTGGCGGGCGGTGTCGCACACGATTTTAACAACCTGCTTACGGTGATCAATGGTTTCACCGATCTATTGCTGAAAGAGTTTGAACCAGACGATCCCCGGCACAAGGACCTTGAGCAGATCAGGGATGCAGGGCAACGCGCCGTTTCCCTGACATCACAGCTTCTGGCCTACAGCCGCAAGCAGGTTCTCCAACTCAGGAACGTGGACCTGAATGATGCGATTGCCCAGACCAGCTCGATCCTGCGCCGGCTGATTGGCGAAGATATCGACCTCGTGCTCGCTCCGCAACCGGGACTGGGGCTGGTAAAGGCCGATCCTGGACAGATTCAGCAGATCATCATGAATCTCTCCGTCAATGCCCGGCACGCGATGCCCGACGGGGGAAAACTCACGATTGAGACGGCGAACATCGATTTTGACGAAGACCATGCTTCCCGGCATGCGGTGATGCCCGCCGATGCCTATGTCATGGTCGCAATCAGCGATAACGGCCTCGGAATGGATGCGGAGACCCAGGCGCGCATTTTCGAGCCCTTTTTTACTACCAAAAGGCAGGGTGGAACGGGTTTGGGATTGTCCACCGTGTACGGGATCGTAAAGCAGAGCGGCGGCTTCATCTGGGTCTACAGCGAGCCGGAGAAGGGCACGACCTTCAAGATTTTCCTGCCGCGAGTGGGGGGAGAGGCAGACCATCTCACAAGCGAGGCCGCCGGGGATCTCATTTTGCAGGGGACCGAGACCGTGCTGGTAGTCGAAGACGAGTCGTCCTTGCTGGCGCTGGTGGCCCGTACCCTGCGAGGGCTCGGCTACACCGTGCTGGAGTCCCCCAACAGCATGGAGGCACTGCGCGCAGCACTTGAGTACGCCGGGGAGATACACCTGGTGCTTGCCGATGTCGTCCTCCCCGATATGAGCGGCAGGCTGTTGTCCGCTCAAATCGCGGCATTGCGGCCGGGCATCAAGGTGCTCTTCGTGTCCGGCTATCCCGACGATGCCATCGTGCATCATGGTGTCCTAGACGCAAACGTCGCCTTCCTGCCCAAACCGTTCACCGCCGACATCCTGGCGCGCAAGGTACGCGAGGTGCTCGATTCGGGCGGAAAACCCGAGGCAACGGCCGCTCAGCGTGAGAGAGATTGACGGCAATGTTGCCGCACCGCGGCTTTGTGCAGGCATGATCGGAGCATATGGTGAGCCATATTACTAATCGTCGCTTGGATCCAGAAACGTATTGAAGCGGGCCATGCTCCATGCCCAACTTGCAGGGAGTAGGAGCTATGAACAGAACGCTACATTGCTTGTCCAGGCCCGAGTGCCCTGAGGTCAGGAATTGGCATCTAAATTGGGACATGGTCAGCGACCTGCCTGAGCCCCAGATTTATCCCGAAAGCGTGGAATTGCTGCAGCAAGACCGCCCGGTTTCTTCAGTGCACATGATTGAAAAAGGAATCGTCAAACTCGTGCATTTGAGGGCTGACGGTCGAGCGGTGATCGCAGGAATGCGCACTTCCGGTTCTCTGCTGGGCGCGGCGGAAGTGCTTATCGGTGAATGCTCGCCGACGACGGCTGTCACTTTAGTTCCGACCAGCACGCGCCGCATCTCGGCAAAGACCTTTACGGCGCTCTCGATGAACAACCTGGCATTCTCAGCCTGTGTAAACAATACCCTCGGGCGCGAGGCTTACATGGAAACAATCCATGCGATAGAGCTGGCTGCCTGTTCGGCCCCCGGGAGCGCCTCTTGCGTTTTCTCTTCGACCTGATTCCCCATGCGTCCTCGGCAGAACGATCCCAGCCCATAAGGCTCAGATTGCCTCTGAAACATTGCGAGCTGGCGCAGTGGCTGGCTGTCACCCCAGCCTATCTATGCGCATTGTTCAAGCA
>Ga0315284_10004984_pt1 | contig 18868 bp, 17 predicted proteins | sample YL17G09_16_MG_FD_203696 | JGI IMG/M metagenome (GOLD analysis project Ga0315284, IMG submission 203696) | Sediment microbial communities from Yellowstone Lake, YNP, Wyoming, USA - YL17G09_16 | ecosystem: Environmental > Aquatic > Freshwater > Lake > Sediment | place: USA: Wyoming | collected... | reverse complement strand
TTCATCGGCTCATCCTCCAACGCGGTGCATCCCTCTCGTCCGCAGCCAGGCGTTCCCCAGGCAGCGGATTCATTCTTCGGCCTGCAGCGGGTAGCGGCCGTATTCCCTGACCGCCCGGAACAGGGCATCCATGTTCTCGTAAGGCATGTCGCGCGGGATCTCACAGCCGCCTGAGAGCCAGAACCCGCCGCCGCGGCCCGCATCCTGGATAGCCTTGCGCGTCGCGCGCACCACCGCCTCCTTCGACCCCAGGTGCAGCACCCGGTTGCAGTCGAGGTTGCCCATGAGCGTGATCCGGTCGCCGATTTGCTTCTTGGCCTTCTTGAGCGAAACCTGGTAGTCGAACTGGATTGCCCCGCCCGGGTTGAGGTCCGGCGCGAAGCCGATACACTGCGGCACGTTGCCGCAGCAATGGATGAGCACCTTGCCTCCGGCCTCGGTGATGCGCGAGAAGAGAGACTGCTCGAAGGGCAGGGCCGCCATCTGAAACAGTTCGGGCGAGAGGTAGTAGGCGATCGATTCGCCGCAGCCGATGATGTCGGCGCCGTTCTCGATCATGGCCTTGGCGGCGGCGAAGGCGTAGTCGTTGTACCAGGAGAAGATCTCGGCGGTCAGCCCGGGATCGGAGCGCATCACCAGGAGCGCCCGCGGATCGGCGCCAAAGAGCAGCATCGTCCCCTGAAAGGCGCCCTCGATCCAGCCGATGACCGCCACCTCCCGGCCCACGCCCTGGCGCATGTACTTCACCGCGCGGATGAGCTCCGCCAGACGGCCTTGCTGCACGTACTCTTCGACCGGGCGCTGGCGGATGCGCTCGAAGTCCTCGCGCGGGTGGTCGACGCGGATGGCCGGCCGGACGAAGCGCGGGATGTCGTCCTTCGGCATGTGCACCTGGGCCCCCACCGCCTCCGCAAAAAGCGCCACGTCGGAGGAATTGCACACGTCGTCCCAGCCGAACCGCCGGCAGGCCTTGATCTCGGCCTCGGCCATGACCTCGCCGCGCGATACGTAGTCGCAGAACGGGACCCCGGCGTGCCGCGCGCTGAAGGTCATCGAGAAGGCCACCAGCGGCACACGGTCCGGCTCCTCGAGTTTGAGCGAGGTCACCACTCGCTCGCGCGAGGTCATTTCCGCGCGGCGCGCGGCCACGATCTCGCGGCAACGCGCGAGCAGCGCCTCGGCGTCGCGAACGTAGGTATCCGCCCCGTGGGTTGCGGCGATATTGGCGTTCCCTGAGGGCCCGCTCAGGATGAGGCTCACCTTGTGGCGCAGCCCGGCGGCCGCCAGCCGCTCAGAGAGCTCCCGCAGAAGATCCAGCTTGTACGAAAGGTACATGCCCACCGCCACGATGTCGGCCTTGGCCGCCACGGCCTTGGCCACAATCGCCTCCGGGCGCACGTCGGAGCCGGCGTTGACCACCTCGAAGTTATTGGCTCGCAGGACGGCGGTCACGATCTCGCTGCCGATCGTCCACGGGCCGTCCATTACGCCAATCACGATCGTGCCTTCGCTCATCCCGCGTTCCTGCTCAAGCTTCTCACGCATCGCCTCCATGCCTGAGGAGAAGGCAAACGCCGCGCCCAGCATGGTGTCGAGGTACATGCCCTTCCTGTTCAGGTCACGGGCAATCGTGCGCATGCCCTTGGCCAGGCCGAGCGTGACCACCTCCCGCGCCGGCATCCCTCCCGCAACCGCTTCTCGGCAGGCGGCGGCCGTCGCCTCCGGGTCACCGCTCAAGACACCTGCGACTGCGGCATCGAGTGAAGATGCAGTCATAGCTTTCCTCCTCTACTGTGGCTCAGGGCATGCCAGAGACACGCCGGGGGGCATGCCCCCGCGCGTCGGCTCCGCACAGTGACCGAACCGCCGCGTGAGCAGGGCGGACACGAGCCGTGCGGGTGGGATGACCGACGGATGCCGTGCACAAAGCGCGGGGATAATGCCGGCGCGCCGGCCGCCGCACGCCGAGGGGTATGGCGGCGGTGGAGGCAACAGGCGGGGGCGGTGTGCAACTGGGAAGAAGCCACGTTGCCCTGCGCAGGGAGTGCAGGAACCGGGCGGCCAACCGTGCCGACGCGGACGATAATATGTCCGCGCCTCCCGATTGTCAATTCGGTCGGGCGCGCAGGCCAGCCCGGACGGCGCATGTACAATCGTGGGGCCGCCCGACTCTCTCCGATTCGAGCCCGCAAGGATGACAAACCATGCGCACCGGCGTCTCGTACTTCGGCCCTCACAACCCCCGCCACCTCGCGATCGACCTGCGTGAGATGCAGGCCATCGGCCTGGACGACGTTCTGCTCGCGGCGCAGGAAAATGACTTCATCTACTTCCGCGGCAAGCTCGAGCACACGCCGCGCCTGGCGCGCGAGCATGGCCTGCGCCCGATCATCATCTTCTGGGGCGCGCTCAACCTGTTTGGGGGCGGGCGCTCCAGCCAGTTCCTGCTCGACCACCCCGAGGCGTTCCAGGTCGCGCGCGACGGAGCGCATCTCGCGGGCGGCTGCTATGTCAACCCCTTGTGCCGAATGCGCATCCAGGAGATGATCGATGAGGCCGCGGCCTGCGGCTTCGCCGGTTACTTCATCGACGAACCGACACTTCTGCGAGAGTGCTATTGCCCGTCCTGTCGCGAGCAATATGGCGCATGGTACGCCGAGGACCTTATCCACGCAGGGCCCGAGGCGCTCGAGGTCTTTCGCCAAAGGTGCGCCGTCGACTATGTCGCCGCAATCGCGGGCTACTGCAAGGCAAGACATCCCGAACTTGAGACGATGTGCTGCCTGATGCCGTGGGATGAAACGCTGTGGGAAGCGGTGGCGGCAATCGAGGCTCTCGACAACCTGGGGACGGACCTGTACTGGGTCAACAGCCAGCGCCGGGTGGAAGAGATGGTCCCGCCCATCGCCCGCATGCGCGAGCTGTGCGCGACACACGGAAAGCGCCATCACCAGTGGTTGCAGTGCTGGATGGCCCTGCAGGGATACGAACAACGCATTCTCGATCAGGGCCGCATTCTCGTTCGCGAGCATCCGGATGCGCTCTACGTTTGGGGCTGGCAAGGGCAGATTGGAACGAGCGAAGCCTGCGAGGATCCGCCCCTGGCCTGGGCCAGAGCCCTGCAGGTGCTGCAACTCGCCAAGCAGAGCGTAAGTTAGGCGTCACACTGGGGCACAATCCCCCTGGAATCCTCAACGCAGGATGAACCCGTCACGCCGAGCGGGCAAACTCCCGCAGTTCGGCGCCGCAACACATCTCCCGAAATCCCCTCGTGGGTTGAGCGCTCGAGGTCTGCCTTTCGACAGGTGTGTACGCCAGGCAAAGTCAGACATATACTCATTGTGAAAGCAGAGCGTGGCGACGGGGGGAGGCACTTGTGCCTCAGCATGAGCTAAGGAACGTCCGACCAGGCGCAAAGCCCATATGTTACCCGAGGCCGAGTGAGGACGCCTCTCTTGGCGAAGGGGAAGGCCCACCATGCACCGCAGTCCTGTTGCTGTAGGGTCGTTGGCCTCCGGGCTTCTCCTCGCGCTCGCTGCGCTTAGTTTCGCCAGTCGCGCCGCGCTCGCGCAACAGGGGGAACAAAAACCAGAAGCATCCCCCAAACCAACAGAAACATGGACGGCGACTCCGGAACCGCCATCCTTGGAGATCCCGTCGACGCCGGCGAACATCACCGCGACACCCTCGCCACCGATCCTCTCACTATCCCCCTCCTCGGCACAAGAAGCGGTCCCGCCAACCCTGGGGCCTCCCCAACCCTTGTTCCCTTCGGCTGGTGAAGAAGGTCCTGAAGCGCGTGGACCTCAATTGGGTCCGTCCTTGGCACTGACTCCCGCTCGCGGTTGGTCATATCCGAGAAACGTGTCGGGCTCTGAGGCGCTCTCAGACTGGCCAGCTGTCGCCATCGGACCCGACGGCTCGCTCTTTGTGGTGTGGGCCGAAGGGCCGATTGGATCACGGGAGATCTACTACGCCACGAACTCCCTCGGTGGGTGGTCTCCACCGGCGAACCTGTCCGGGAGCCCGGCGGTTGACTCCTATGCACCCGACGTGGCCGCCGATTCGGAGGGCGGTGCGAACATTGTCTGGCAGGAGGGCACCGACGGCGACGCCAGTATTGAGGTCAAGTACACCCGCTGCGTGGGGTCCTTTTGCGGTGGGGTTCCTGTGATAGTCTCCGCCGGACGCTGCACATCATGGCCGGGCAACTGGGCGGCGCGGATACCTTCCATTGTCGTGGGCGAGGATGGCCTGGCACTGTTGACCTGGGTGTCACAGGAGCCCGGTGCCAACTTCCTGCCATTGATCGTGTGGCGGCCCCCCAATCCGGTGCCCACGCCCACGGTGATCACCGCCTGTCCATACTCCGGGGTCTTGTGGATGCCTGACCTTGCGGCCGGTCCCTCAGGCCAGCGCAGGCTGGTGTTTGAGAACTACCAGACGAGCAGGGTCTACCACGGGCGCTATGCCTCGGGCGCCTGGAGCCCTATGCGCCTTGTGGCGACGGGCAGCACGCCTCGCGTTGTCGTTGACGCTGGGGCTCTCTCGCACATCGTCTGGTGCCACGCGGGGACGGTCGGTTACCTGTATGGCGACGGGGTCTCGGCTTGGCCCGCGGAGGAGGCTATTGCGACCGACCAGGACTGCGGCGGCCCGCCTGCGGTCGCCATCCGGGGAGACGGCCTGGTCCATGCGGTCTGGGAAGGCCGAGCGGAAGGTGTTCAGGTGCTACAGAGCATTCGCCAGGAGGAAGGGTGGACTCCGCCGGAGAATATGTCGGAGAGCGTTGCTGGAGCCGAGGATCCAGCCTTGTCCGCCGATGCAGATGGCAACCTGCGCTTGTTCTGGGCGGATTCGCGCGGGGGCGAGTTTGACATCTTCTACTCGAAACTGATCCCGGGCAATGTGGATGTCCCAATGGGGCTTGCGCCCGACGACTGGACCATGGCGCTGTCGATCCGCCCGACCCTTCGGTGGGACATCATCGAGGATGCGGAGGTCTACAGGGTTCGCTTGTATCGGTCCACGGACAGCCAGCACTTCGGCCCGCTTCTCGTAGATGGCGTCGTGCTGGCCGCGACGAGCCACGACCCCGAGAACTCACTGAGGCATATCCGGCGACTTGACGACGAGCTGACGACTGGCCTCAGCCTCTCCACAGCGGGCTATTTCTGGTTCGTCGATGCCATAAGCACAGAAGGGGACGTTCTGGCCGCCAGTGAGATAGCCTCATTCCAGATCCCGCCATTGGGCGGCGCCTGGCAGGAGGTCAGGCACAGCCTGTGCGTGGACGAAGGGGCCTCGTGCTATTACCCATTCGGCGACAATCCCTACTGGAATCAATACGACTCTTCCATCTACCGCTGGGGTGAGAAATATGACATCCCGGCTGCGCTCCTCAAGGCCATGTACGTCGGGGAGAGCGCGAGTGCGATCGGCCCCCGGCGCATCGGCGGCGAGGATTTTGCACCCACGCGCGCCTACATGTATGAGCCGTATGTCGACTGGAACAGTTACGACAACGGCGGCCTCTCCTGTGCGGACAGAACCTATGATCCCTTCTGTCTGCCGGATAATCCGCCGACCAAGGATTTTGAAGAGCTCGGCGTCTTCCCGTATCCCTACAATCGAAGCGTCCCTGACAACACGTCGATCTACAACTATGCCTACTATAGCAACCTGGGAGGGCCCTTCAGCAACTTGGGGGATTGGGGACTGCTGCGCATTCCCGGCTGCGCGCCGGGAGATCCGGAGGAGTGCCCGGCCAAGATCTTCCCGGCCCAGTACCGGGTTGCGGCAAGCTACGGCCTGGGCCAGATCGTTTACAGCTACAACTGGTCGTACCTGGATGCATTCGAGAGCTACGTGCGGCCTGGTGATCCACCCTCGCAAATACCTCCTGAGGCTCTCTACGACGCCGATCTCAACGTCAACATATCGGCGTTCCTCCTTGGCCAGAAGCGCGCTGTCTATGCGCTCTGCCCGGAGATCCGGGCAGACAGTGCCCTTGAGATGTGGAAGGCACCGCTCCTCAGCTATAACGGAGGAGGACAGAAACACTATGCTGACACGGCCGTCGCCCGCGCGGGGCTGACGGGACCGCGGAGCCTTGTCCCGGGCGTAACCGAGACCCAGATCGAAGTCCATTCCCATTACTGCGCTCCACAGGACGCACCGGGGCGACTGGTTGAAATGGGCGGCATTCTCCCGGATTCCGAAGGGACAGAGGTGGCCGGGCGCTGGCTGGGCCTGCGCGGAGACGGAGAGCCGGTGTGGGTCAGCTTGATTGCCATCGACACCGGTATCACTGGGGTGATGGAAGGGGAGATCCACATCTACCAGGACGACGGCCGGGAGGACCTGCTCTGGCAATCGAGACGCATCCAGAATGTCAATCCGGAAGGGTGGATTCGCGAGGCCTTCTCCTCGGGTCTCAGACTGGCACTTGCGGATTGGTCGGCTGGTGTGCACGCCATGCGCACCTACCCGGTCACATGGGATGGCAGCCAGTTCGTCCTGCTGACCACCCTTGATGAGTCCGGTGTCGAGACGGATGGGATTGGGAGCGACGGCGGAGGGGTCTATCCCCTTCCCGACGGCTCGCTCGCGGCCGTCCACCAGACCTACAGCCATTCCGCGGGCGAACGATCAGTGGCCGTGTGGGCTCTCGATTCTTTGGGCTTCTCGCCCGTGCGCAGCCTCGTGTACGATTGGGAGGTTCTCGATTCGACTCCGCCAGAAACGGCCTTCTACGTTGTTCCGGAGGTCAATCCGGCCGGTTGGCTCAAGGGGTCTCCGACGGTGCATCTGACGGCCACGGATGACCAGGCGGTCGAGTCGATCACCTATACCCTCCTCGGACTCAACCCCCAGGGGGAGGTATATGCTCCGCTGGATATGGTTGAGTTCGTCGTGCCCGAAGGGGTCTGGCTGCTTGAGTGGTATGCCACCGACATGTCTTCGAATGTGAGTCCTCACCAGCTGCGGTTCCTCAAGGTCGACGACAGCCCTCCTGAGATCCAGGCCTACCGGATCGGGCAAGACGCAGTATCGGGTGGGTTCGAGTCCGGCGTCACCGTGACGCTGCAAGCCTCCGATCCGACCCTTGCGGACGGCTCCCCTGGCTCTGGCATCGGGCGCGTGGAATACAGTGTCGACGCGGGTCTTTCGTGGGCGAGCTACTCTGCGCCATTCACGATCAACGCTGAGGGCTGCACCATGTTGACCTACCGTGCCGTCGACGTGGCCGGCAACCTCACTGAAGAGGACGTGGATGTTTGCATCGGCCCTCTGGTCTATTTGCCCTTTGTCACCCGGTAGCGATTTCAGAGCAACGCACATGGGCCTTTCCGACACCCTGCGCAACAAGACCCTCCGCGCAACTACCCATGGCTCGGATACTTGACGGAGACGAGTCCCTAAGACGTGGGGACGCCAATCGCAGAGGTGTCACCGGAGAGCAGCTCGAGAGAAAGAAGAGAGAACAAGAACCGGGGCTCCCAAGGCCCGGGGTCATTTATATAGGGAATCGGGCAGGTGAATTGGCCTGTCTGCTCGGCCCGCGCACCAAGTGCAGCCTGGGCTCCGGGCCAGCCTGCCCGCTTCCACTCAGCAGCCTGGCTTGCCCCCATTCGGATCTGGATCCATGAAGGAGGAGACCAATGAGCGACCCGCGTATCGACAAACTTGCCCAAGTCCTTGTCCGGTACAGCGTGGCGGCCAAACCCCAGGAGCTTGTGGGCATTTCGGGAGCCCCCTTCTCGCCTCAAGCTTTGCCTCTCATGGAGGCGCTTCTGCGGGAGGTCTATAGGGCGGGCGCTCACCCGATTCCGTATCTGCAAGTTCCCAGTACTGAAGGCTTCGACCGGATCTTCTTCAGCGAAGCGAACGACGACCAACTGAAATTCCGTCAGCCGTGGACCGAGCAGATGCTTCGTTCTCTGGACTGTGACATCGGGATCATGGCCTCGACCAACACCCGCCGCCTCTCTCGAGCCGATAGTTCCAAGATGAGTATCGCCTCCAGAGCCGTGAGCGACCTGGTCAGCCTCTACTTCAAGCGGGCGGCCGAGGGCTCTCTCCGCTGGGTATTGTGCGCGGCACCAACAGCGGGCTACGCCCAAGATGCCGAGATGAGTCTCCCCGAGTTCGAGGATTTCGTTTTTGCGTGCACGTTCGCCGACCAAGAAGACCCCGTCTCCATGTGGCGGAGCATCTCCGAAACACAGTTCGCACTCGTCAAGAGGCTGGCGGGCAAGCGATCGGTGGCTGTGAAGGGACCCCATGTGGACCTCACCTTCTCCATTGAGGACCGGGTTTTCATCAACTGCGACGGCCGGCTGAATATGCCGGATGGAGAGATCTTCACGGGCCCGGTCGAGGAGTCGGTTAACGGGTGGATGGAGTCCTCATTCCCGGCGATCTTTCGTGGTGTGGATGTTGGCCAGGTGCGATTGGTGCTGAAGGAAGGTAAAGTCATCGAGGCGGACGCAGAGAAGCACCAAGAGCATGTGACCGCGATGCTTGACACGGACGAGGGGGCGCGCCACATCGGCGAGTTCGGAATTGGCACAAACAACCAGATTACGCTCTTCACCAAGAACATGCTATTTGACGAGAAGATCGGGGGAACCGTTCACTTCGCGCTGGGTGCAGGCTATCCAGAGACCGGCGCCAAGAACGAAAGCTCCATCCATTGGGATCTGCTGTGCGACATGAGGGACGGAGGACAGATCACAGTGGACGACAAGCTTTTCTACGAATCGGGTCGATTTCTCGACTAGGTTCGTGCGTTTGGCGCCATCCGCCCGCAGGGAGCCGGCCGCGGGGGCCACGAGCCTTCATCCGGTTTCTGTGGCTGGAGGCTCAGATGAGGATGGCCGCGCGACGCCATTCGAGGAACGCGCCTCTTAGATCGTCGCGATTCGTCATCGCAAGCCCGGCATGAGGAGGCCAACATGAAACCCAAGGTCAACGCCTTCTGTGTCCTGGTCATCGCTGTGCTTGCGCTCACGACCGAAGCCGGCGGCTTGCGTGGCGAGGCACGCGATTCCGCGGCCGCCGTCGTTGGCCCGAAGCTTCTGACGGATCGTCCCCGCCGGGCGGCGAACCTCACGGTGAGCAACCCCCTCGGCGGTTCCCTGGAGCCTGGGGGCTGGCAGATGCAAAACGGGCCTGGGCTGCCTCTGCTGGACAGGCCATCTCTTGAGTCATCGGCGCTGCACTCTTCGGCCGACACCTGGAACGCGCTCGGGCCCGGTCTGAATGCCAACGTTCACGCAGTCGCGGTTGCGGGGTCAGATGTATACGTCGGGGGCAAATTCACTGACGCCGGCGGGGATCCCAACACCGACTACATCGCCCGTTGGGATGGCTCGGCGTGGCATTCCCTGGGTCCCACACCTCTCCTGGATGACGTGTACGCCATCGCGGTGGCCGGAGCGGATGTCTACGTCGGCGGCCGCTTTCCCAACGCCGGAGGAGATGGGAGTGCCGACAATATTGCGCGCTGGGATGGTTTAGCCTGGCATGCTCTTGGCGCCGGTCTGCCTGGAGATGTCCAGGCGATTTCGGTGGCGGGGGGGAATGTCTACGCCGGAGGCTTCTTCACAAGCGCGGGCGGGGATACGGACGGTGCCTACATCGCTCGCTGGGATGGCTCGGCCTGGCACCCGCTGGGGGCCATTCCTCTCAACGGGGCGGTATACGCTATCGCGACGGTTGGAATGGAGGTGTACGCCGGCGGTGCGTTCACTGATGCCAGCGGTTATGGAAACGCCGACTACATCGCCTACTGGAACGGCTTCTCCTGGAATCCCCTCGGCAGCGGACTAAACGCCTCGGTGGATGCCATTGCCACCGCAGGGCGCTTTGTTTACGCGGGCGGCTACTTCACCAATGCCGGCGGGAACCCGAGCGCCGACCGAATCGCGCGCTGGGACGGCGCAATCTGGCAACCTCTGGGCACGGGCATGGGCGACGGCGCGGTGTGGGCCCTCGACGTCGAGGGGTCCGAGGTGTACGCCGGGGGCTCGTTCCTGGCCGCGGGGGGGATAGCCAACACCACCCACGTGGCTCGCTGGGATGGCGCAACCTGGCATTCGCTCGGAACCGGCCTCTTGTCGAATGTTGTGAGTGTGCAGATCGAAGGTGCGCAGGTCTACATCGGTGGTGCCTTCACGACTGCGGGCGGCGTCGCAAACGCCAACCGCATCGCGAGGTGGGACGCGACGGATCTGTCCCCGGCGTGGAACGCTGTTGGCCCGGGGATGAACAATGATGCCACCGTCGTTGCCGTCGGGGGGCAAGATGTCTACGTCGGCGGGTATTTCACGCGGGTGGACGGGGATCTCCCAGCTTACTTCATCGGTCGCTGGGATGGCGCGGGCTGGCACGCGCTCGGGTCGGGCCTCAACGGCGGAGAACCGACCCAAATCGCGGTGGTTGGCCGGTCTCTCTACGTTGGCGGCGACTTCCTCGCAGCGGGCGGGGACACGGCTGCTCGGTACGTGGCCTTCTGGAACGGCTCTGACTGGGATCCCCTCGGCACCGGTGTGGACGGCTATGTGGAAGCTGTCGCGGTTGCCGGATCGGATGTCTATGTCGGCGGCTCCTTCCCGCGGGTGGGGGGCTCAATCTACACCCCCGCCATCGCGCGGTGGGATGGTTCGAGCTGGCATGCCGTCGGCACCGGTGTGAACAGTGAGGTCGATGCTATCGCGGTCGCCGGGTCGAACGTCTATGTCGGCGGCAACTTCACGGACGCGGGCGGGATTGCGGACGCTGACCGTATCGCTCGCTGGAACGGCTCGAGCTGGCACGCCCTGGGGACCGGCTTGAACGCCTTCGTCACTGCAGTCGCGGTGGCGGGACCGAATGTCTATGTCGGCGGCAACTTCACGGACGCGGGCGGGATCGCGGACGCTGACCGTATCGCTCGCTGGGATGGCTCGAACTGGCGGGCTCTCGGAACAGGTCTCAACGGCGTTGTCCGCCAAATCGAGGTGGTGGGGCCGGACGTCTACGCGAGCGGGCAGTTCACCGGTGCGGGCGGCGACCCGGACGCCGACCGCATCGCCCGCTGGGACGGGGCGAACTGGCACCCGGTGGGCACAAGCCTGAACGGGACGATTAACGGTTTCGATGTGGTCGGGCCGAACGTGTATGTGTGCGGTGCTTTCACCGACGCGGGCGGCGACCCCAGCGCGGACTACTTCGCCCTATGGGGAACCATGCTCCATCAGCTCCATTTGCCGCTTGTGCTGAGGAACGCGCCCTAGTCCGCGCAATCCAGGATCGCCTGTTCACGTGGGCGAACCGGCGGTCCTGCAACCGGGAGGATTCCTGAGGAGCCGACCTCTGCCGTCTGTGTTTTTGTTTGTTGTGCTCATCTCGTAACTGCGGCGCGCCTCGTGGGATAGCGGTCCATGGGTGTTGCTTTCGAGTGCGGTGGGCAGCTCGCGCGAACGGTGCGTGCGGCGGTTCTGCGTTTTCTCGTCTCGCTCCGCGTGAGATGGTTCATCCTCTTGCCCTCGCCTCCCGCTCCCGGTATAATGCGCCTCACTTGGGCGGTTAGCTCAGTTGGTTAGAGCATCGCGTTGACATCGCGAAGGCCGTAGGTTCGAGTCCTATACCGCCCACTGCACGACCCATAGCGCCAGGGTCAGGTCGAGTAGCAGAGCGGGCCGCCTCAGCGAGCGGGGATACGTGGTGCAAGCCCCGCGGCCGGCCGCCTGCGAAAACCCCCTGACCGCGTGAACCGGAACAGCCGCAGGCACCTCGCGGTTCAGTATGGGGAACGGCCCGGCCCCGTTATCGGCCTCAAGATGGCGCACACGCGCCAAGTTGGGTGGAACCGCGGGAACGACCTCTCGCCCCATGTTGGGGGGAGAGGTTTTTCTTTTTCGAGGGAGGTACCACATGTCGCAGGCACCCGCCGAACGCTACGAGGACACACAGCTCTTTCGCGTGCGTCACTCGGCCGCACACGTCATGGCCCAGGCCGTCATGGAGATGTTTCCCCAAGAGGCTAAGATCGCCATCGGCCCGGCGATCGCGGACGGCTTCTACTACGACTTCGACTTGCCGCGGGCACTCGCGCCGGAGGACCTGGCCACCCTCGAAGCGCGCATGCGTGAGATCATCCGCGGCAACCACCCCTTCACTCGCCGCGAGATCTCCGCCGCCGAGGCGCGGGCCCTTTTTGCCGACCAACCCTACAAGCTCGAACTGATCGACGGCCTCGAGCACGGTAGCGAGGACGAGCACGGCAACCCGCTCACCTCTCCACCGGCCATTACCACCTACTCCCACGACAAGTTCACCGACCTGTGCCGCGGCCCGCATCTTGAGCGCACCGGGCAGCTCAACCCAGAAGCCTTGAAGCTCACCAGCATCGCCGGCGCCTACTGGCGCGGCGACGAGAAGCGCCCCATGCTGCAGCGCATCTACGGCACCGCCTGGACCACGGCCGAAGAACTCAAGCATTATCTGTGGCAGCAGGAGGAGGCCAAGAAGCGCGACCACCGCAAACTGGGTAAGGAACTCGAAATCTTCACCTTCGACGAGGAGGTCGGGCCCGGGCTTCCGCTGTGGCTGCCCAAAGGGGGCGTGCTGATCGAGGAACTCGAGCGCCTGGCCAAGCGCATGGAAGCGCGCGCCGGCTACGTGCGCGTGCGCACGCCACACCTCGCCAAGGAGGCACTCTTCCTGCACAGCGGCCATCTCCCGTACTACGCCGAGAGCATGTACCCGCCCATGGAGCTGGAGGGCGAGCGCTACTACATCAAGCCGATGAATTGCCCGATGCATCACAAGATCTACGCCGCCAAGCCGCGCTCGTACCGCGACTTGCCCTTGCGCCTGGCGGAATACGGGACCTGCTATCGCTACGAAAAGAGCGGCGAGTTGTTTGGTCTCTTGCGTGTGCGTTCGATGCAGATGAACGACGCCCATATCTATTTCGCCGAGGAACAGTTCGACCAGGAATTCCTGGCGGTTATCGGCCTGTACCTCGAGTACTTCAAGATCTTCAGCATTGAGAAGTACGTGATGCGCCTGAGCACCCACCACGCCTCGGGCCTGGGCAAGAAGTATGTCGACAACGAGCGCCTGTGGCTCAAGACCGAGGACATGGTGCGGCGGGCCATGCAGCGCAACAACGTGCCGTTCGTCGAGGCGGCCGACGAAGCCGCCTTCTACGGCCCGAAGATCGACGTGCAGATCTGGAGCGCAACCGGGCGCGAGTTCACGCTGGCCACCAACCAGGTGGACTTCGCCCAGCCGGCACGCTTCAACCTGACCTTCATCAACCGCCAGGGGCAGGACGAGATGCCGCTCGTGATCCACCGCGCGCCGCTCTCCACCCACGAGCGCATGATCGGATTCCTCATCGAACATTATGCGGGGGCCTTCCCGGTGTGGCTGGCCCCGGTGCAGGCGGTCCTCATTCCCATCACCGACCGGCATGTGGACTACGCCCGCCAGGTCGAGCGCCAGATGCGCGAGGCCGGCCTGCGGGTGGAGGTCGACACGCGCGGCGAGCGCATGAACGCGAAGATCCGCGACGCGCAGCTGCAGAAGATCCCCTACATGCTCGTCGTCGGCGATAAGGAGGTCGAGCAGCAGGCGGTTGCCGTGCGCCTACGCTCCGGAGAAAACCCGGGGGCGATGCCGGTGGCCGAGGCTCAGGCGCGAATCGTGAAGGACATCACGGCCGGCGTGTGAAGCGCCCCGGGCACTCCGGTGTAGAATGAATGCGGCCCATCGCGCCCGGGGGCGCGGGGTCATCCGTCGCTCAACGCGCGGGGGAGGAGAGCCATGTTCCATAAGATCATTCTGGTCGGTAACCTCGGCCGCGATCCCGAAATGCGTTATACGCCCAACGGCCAGGCGGTCACATCGTTTCCCGTCGCCGTCAATCGCACCTACAACGACTCCGCGGGGCAGCAGGTGAAAGAAACGATTTGGATCCGCGTCTCCGCCTGGGGCAAGCAGGCCGAGACCTGCAAGCAATACCTTTCCAAGGGGCGTCAGGTGCTGGTCGAGGGACGCCTCTCGCCCGATCGCGCCACCGGCAACCCGCGCACTTACACCCGCCCGGACGGAACCACCGCCGCCTCGTACGAGGTGGTGGCGGAGACAGTGCGCTTCCTTGGCGGCGGCCCGCGCCAGGAGGGTGCCGCGACGGAACCGGCCGAAGGGCAGTCGGCGCCGCCCGCGGCGAGCGATGAGGAGATCCCCTTCTAGCGCCATGCCCGGCCCGGCCTGGAGGATCGCATGACCCAATTGCCGCCCAACACGCCGCCCGCCAAGGGCCCCATCCCATTGCGCTTGCCGCCGAATCTCGAGGCGGTGTACGCCAACTTCGCCCTCATCACCCACTCGCCGGCCGAGGTCGTGTTGGATTTCGCTCACCTCCTGCCCGGCATGAATCAGGCGCGCGTGTGCGCGCGGGTGGTCATGTCGCCGCTCAGCGCGAAGCTAGTGCTGCGCGCGCTGGCGGAGAACCTGGGCAAACACGAGGCGCAGTACGGCGAGATCCGCATCCCCGAAGGCACGACGCTGGCCGGCCAGCTCTTCGGCCGCGCGATCGGGCATGAGCCCGGGCCGGACTCGCCGCCTAAGGAATAGTCTCATGGAGATGCTCAACACGCTGGGAGAAGGAATCCGCGCGGGGCTCGAGGCCAAGAATCACGCCCGCGAACAGGCGTTGCAACATTCGCGCTCGATCATCCGTCACTCGGCACTGGCCATTCGCGCGGTGCACCGCGACGAGCGGCCGCTGGCGCTCGAACACATCCACCAGGCGCGCAGCCAAGCCGGCACGTTGCGCGAGACGCTCGCGCCCTATCCTGATCTTTATTTCGCCGGCTATTCGCAGGATGCACTCAAGGAACTGGCCGAGGCCTCCATCGTCTACGCGCTGGTCGGCGGTGAGAGCCTGCCCTCACCGGACGAGCTGCAGGTAGATGCGGCGCCCTATCTCAACGGGCTGGGCGAGGCGGCCGGCGAATTGCGCCGGCACTGCCTGGACATCATGCGCAGCGGGCGGAGCAGCCAGGCCGAGCGCCTCCTCGCGATGATGGACGACATCTATTCGCTGCTCGTGACGCTCGACTACCCGGATGCCATCACCGGCAATCTGCGGCGCACGACCGATATGGTACGCGGCGTAACCGAGCGCACGCGCGGGGATCTCACCCTCAGCCTGCGCCTGGAGGCCACACGCCTGGCGGCTGCCGAGCTCGAAGCGCGCATGCGCAAGGCGTAAGCCTCCCACAGGTCATGCATCAAAACCTCGCCCCTCCCAATCAAACTGGCAGGGGCGAGGCGTACATCACACATAGCCGACCCGCAGTAAGAACCTGAAGCGGGTCGCGGGGCCCGCTTAATCAAGCGCCAGCGAATTCTTCAGACCGGTTCCGATTCTCTCCATTACGGATTCAGAAAGGCGTCCTAGCCGCCGGATCAGACGAGCTTCGGACACTGAACGCACTTGGAAGGTATCGGCTGACGATTTCTTGGAGAGCCCGTCGTCTTCCGTGCGTTCAATGGGTATGTGCCACGGCGCGGTCTCAAAACGCGGGTCCCATTCGGTCAGGGGGACGACGATTTTCAGGGGCAGGCGGCCGAGGGCGTTGCGGTTGACGATGACACACGGGCGGCTCTTCTTGATTTCCGCCCCGATCGTCGGGTCAAGATTCACCTCCCACACCTCGCCCCGCTTCATAGGAACTCTTCTCCATCCAGCGCCTGAAAGGCGGTAAGTTCCTTATCGGTCTTGTAGAGCGGCGCGAGCGCCTCGGCCACTCGCGCCAGGGCCTCCTCCCGCGATTGCCGGCACTCCCGCTCCACCGCCTGGCGCACCAGAGCAGAAACGGTTAGCCCCCTACTCTTGGCCGTTGCGGTGAGGGATTCGACGAGAGACTCGCTGACCAGGATGTTGAGTCGGCGAGTTTTTTGGGCTTCCCGAGTGTGGTCCATGGTTCCACCTATATACTCATAAACTATGAGCACGCATTATACTCATTTTGCATGTATCTGTCAATGTTGGCTCACAGTGGGAATGTGGGCAATCTTGCGTGAAAACACCCGACTCTGCCCTGCACCGACGCCACGGGTGGCGGATGGTCATTGGGTTGAGGCGAGCCGGGGCGGAACCAAGCCCCCAGCGAGGATGATCTGTGCTGCCGGCGGTCGATGAGTGCCATATCGAGCACGACGGCGATGTAGGCGTTGAGCCTCGCCTGGCTCACCCGTCCGCGGATAGAGCGCGTTCGGCGGAGATCAGGGGAAAGCCGCAGGGCGGTCACCCCGAAAACGGCTTCTCGGGTTCCTCTCCGCGCTGCGCGCAAAATTCCAGATAGGCGTCGACAGAATCGTGGAGGGCCTTGACCAGCCCCTCGATGCTGTCGGCCTCAAATGTCACCACGTCGCGCAGGTTGAACACCTCGCCGTGGAAGACGCGGGCCTCGTCGTCGCAATCGACCTTGGCCATGTATCCCATGTACTCCATCACGCTGAGACTCCGGCTTGCTCGAGAAACCGTCTGACGGATCACCTCGATCTTCGCGAAACTTCCTTCTCGGGGTGAGGGCAATGGAAGACAGCCCGCGCCTCGTGGAGGGCAGCTCTCAAATGGGAGCCGCGTCCTTCCGAGCCCTCCGCGCCCGGTGCCCGCCGCAGCGACCTGCCTCCAGCTGACCCGCCCTCACCAGACCTCCCGCCCGCGAGGCGGTCCGCTGTCGATTTCGCCATGCAAAGTATCGGGGGTAATGCGCGCAAGCATCCGCCGCAGGCGGTGTATGGATGTGCTGACGGGGCGAGCGATCAGTAGGCCATCCACGAGGGAGACCTCGACCACCGAGGCGTCCGTCAGACCCGCCGCGAGCGCCAAGGCGTGCGGGATCCGCACGACGAGCCCGCCCCTCCACCTGCGTACCTGGACCTTCATCTCGCCAACCCCTGACAGCACCTCCAGTATGAGTGAGACCCGTCCGCCGCACAGGGTGATGTTTCCCAGTCCCGGGGGCGCCTCTACCCGCCCAAGAGTCGCCCCACCTCGGCGGTGTTCTCGAGGATGACATCCGCGCCACACGCTTCCAGATCTTCGCGCTCGCCAAACCCGCACAGCACGCCGGCCGTTTGCGCACCCGCACGCCGCCCAGCCAGAATGTCGGCGCGCGTGTCCCCCACCATCAGGCACCGCTCGGGCGCAACGCCCAGCGCCTTCGCCGCCGCAACCACCGGCGCCGGGTGCGGCTTCATGCGCCGCGCGCTGAGCGCGGTGATGACCACTAAAAAATGCGGCGCGAGCTTCCACTGGTCGAGGAAGGCAAGGGTGCCACGCCGGTCGCGCGAGCTGACGACCGCGAGGGGTAGCCGCTGCGCCAGCCGCGGCAGCATTTCGGGCACGCCCTGCACGGCGCGGAACGCACCCGGGCGTCCCAGTCCGCGCCAGCCCGCCAAGCGGTCGGTGAGCGCGGCCAGTGGTTCATCAATGCCCAGACGGTCCGGAACGGTGAGCAGGAAGCTAGCCATGCCCTCCGAGGCCATCATCCAGCGGCGCGTCCGAAAAAGAAGCGCAGCGGGCGTACAAGACGAACCAGCCGCCGCAGGTATTCCTCGTCCGTTTCGGCGAGGGTGCCATCCATGTCGAACAGGACAGCCTGCACGCGCCCGAGGTCCAGGCCCGTCATGCGAGCCGCCCGTAAGGAGGTGGAACCTTCAGGAGGCCTCGGGGTCGCGAATATCGACGGACATGCATTAGTGGCAACCCCGCCCAACCCAGGGCGAGGCGTCGGCTGGCGCGTTGACAGTCCGCGGGGCGCGGGTTATCCTGCGCGCACCGCATGGGAGGCGCCCAATGAGAATCGCCACGTTTTCGATCGTCGCAGCAGATGTCGCGCGGGGTGAGTGGGGCATCGCCGTCGCCTCGCGCTTTCTGGCCGTCGGCGCCGTGGTGCCCTGGGCGCGCGCCGGCGCGGGAGCCGTCGCCACTCAGTCGTACGCCAATACGACCTTCGGACCGGCCGGCCTCGACTTGATGCAGCAGGGGCTGCCTGCCCAAGAGGCGCTCGACCGCCTCCTCGCCGCCGACGAGGGCCGCGCCCAGCGTCAGGTGGGCATGGTCGATCGGTCCGGGCGCGCAGCCACCTTCACCGGCGCCCAGTGCTTCGCCTGGGCCGGCGGCCGCACCGGGCCAGGCTACGCCTGCCAGGGCAACATCCTTACCGGGCCCGAGGTCGTCGAACGAATGGCCGAGGCTTTCGAAGGCACGCCCGGCGAGCTGGCCGTGCGCCTTTTCGCCGCGCTCGCGGCCGGCGATCGCGCCGGCGGTGATAGCCGCGGCCGACAGTCCGCCGCGTTGCTGGTGGTGAGGCACGGCGGCGGCTATGCCGGTTTAATCGACCGGGCCCTCGACCTGCGCGTCGACGACGCGCCCAATCCCATCCCGCGCCTGCGCCGGCTGATCGAGCTGCACCAGTTGTATTCCGGAACGAGCGACCCGTCCGAGCGCGTCGAGATTCGCGGCGCGGTGGCGCGCGACCTGCAAAGCATGATGAAACGCCTGGGCCACTACCGCCGGCGGGTCAACGGCGCTTACGATTCGGCCACACGCGAGGCGCTGCGCGCCTTCAGCGGCAAAGAGAACCTTGAAGACCGGGTCGACCTGGAAAGCGGAGCCATTGACCCGCCGGCGCTTGTATACCTCGTGCGCAAGTTCGACCGCGCGCGGCCGGCCAAACGCACCACAACGGCGAGGCCACGCCGGCGCGCCGCGCGGCGCTAGAGGTGCGGCCGGAAAGTCTTGCGATAGAGATGTAGTGGGAGCAGATGCCCTTCGCTAGCATGTTTCTTGGTC
>Ga0315284_10004982_pt1 | contig 18870 bp, 15 predicted proteins | sample YL17G09_16_MG_FD_203696 | JGI IMG/M metagenome (GOLD analysis project Ga0315284, IMG submission 203696) | Sediment microbial communities from Yellowstone Lake, YNP, Wyoming, USA - YL17G09_16 | ecosystem: Environmental > Aquatic > Freshwater > Lake > Sediment | place: USA: Wyoming | collected... | reverse complement strand
TCTGGCATGCCCGATTGGGGCATGCCATCCCTTCGAAACTAGGCTTCGGTCCCCTCGCTCCCATCATGCATCCCTTGATGGTGATGTATTTCCCAAATATTAAACATCACCATGATGTTAGGTCAGTACCGTAGTGCAAGAGTCAGTCGATAATGGGATTATTGAACGAGAAAGAAAGGGAAAAGGTTTCGCTGTTCGAAGGCTCCGCTGCAAAAAGAATTTAATTGAAACCAAAAATTATTAATCTGGATAAGGGTGGCTTAACTTCCCGGCGGTTGCATACCCAAACGGGTTCAAAACTGGACTAAAATCATGGAGACCAATACCTCTGAAGATGAAAGAATTTAATACGCTCTTCCTCATTTACAACTATAGATAGTCCTGGCTGACGTTCGACATTCAATGGCCAGGGGACACGGGGGAATGGCGTATCAGAGGCAATATCATCTCCATGGTTATCGTGTTCGTCCTACTGGTGAGCATGGCCCCTTCCCTCCTTGGCCAAAACGATGGCTCCTTCGCTGTTGAGAATGTTGCGGCCTCGCCCTCGGCACAGGCGAACAATACGGAGACGATGTGGTTTGACACCTATAGCTCAAATTCCCCCCCGATCACTAATTACTCTACAAACCCCCTAGACGATGGCATAACCTACACGATCACCATCGAAGGAACTTTTAGTCTTTGGTCGGCTAGCACTTGGTTACAGGACCCTCAACCCGTAGGACCCTTTGAGAATGCGCCGATGTACCCAAGTTTGGCTGGCGATGATAGAACGGGGAGGGTTGGGGAAGACGCGTACTGGGGCTTCGCTTGTGTTCAAGACTGGTATCATGGACAACCCCTTCCATCTGCTTGGGCCTGTTTGCAGATTAGTCTTGATTCCGGGGCATCATGGGATGGCAATAAACGTCCGGTGGATGATGTGTACAACCCTCTGCACAAATATGAATTGATGGTAATTGGAGAGGGCAACGTGATTGGCTTCAGACTATACGATGAGGCGATAGACAATTACGGGATGTTCAAGATCGTAATCAGCCCCTCGTTGGATACTGACGGGGACGGGCTCCTCGATGAATGGGAACAGAATGGTGTGGACGGCGATAGTGATGGAACCGTCGACCTTGTACTGCAAGACGCGGACTGGCAGCACAAGGACATCTTCGTCGAGGTCGATTACATGGATCTGTGTAAGCCTGATCCCCTCGCTATCAACGATGCCAAAATTGCGTTCAGCAAGGCGCCGGTCGGTAATCCTGATGAAAAGAACGGGATCAACCTGCACGTCCTAGTGGATCAAGAAATTCCTCGCGATCTATCAACCACATGGGAGAATTTCGATAATTTCAAGCAGGTGTGGTTTGGCACGGCTGAAGACCAAGCGTCCTCCAACAAGGCGGCGATACTGGAGGCAAGGAAACAAATCAGTCACTACTGCCTCTTCGCCTTTAAATTTAGTATTTTTAATAAAACAACACAAACCTGGAAATTACCAGGAAATTCTGGTATAGGGGAACGACCAGGAAACGACTTCATGGTCACCCTAGGTTATACTTTTGAAAGTAACCCACATTACCTTGGCCGCATGGAGCAAGCCAGCACGTTCATGCACGAGCTTGGTCACAATCTTAACTTGAGACATGGTGGGAAGGACGACATCAACTTCAAGCCGAATTATCTGAGCATAATGAACTATATGTTCCAGTTTAATTATCTTTATCCAAACAGACCTCTGGATTTTTCCAGGACCGAGCTTAGCACTCTAAACGAGGCGGCTCTGAATGAGATTGACGGGGTGGAGGCCGATTACGCCTCAGCTGACAACGGAGGGTGGCTCTTCACCGGCTACAAAGATCCAATTAAGAACGAAACTGTTCTAAGCCTGCTTAGACCGATAGACTGGGATGGCGACAACTTCTATAACGCAAGCGTCCGAGCAAACGTGAACAATTGCACAGACTTGGACTTGGAATATAAAAGCAGACCGGATCAAATGCTCATTGGCTTCAACGATTGGGATAACATCGTCCTCCCCTTCCAGAACTCGAAGAACTTCGAAGATGGAGCCCATTATGATTGCCCGGAAGAAATGACATTGGAAGCAATGGAGTTGATGAAGGAATCCGCCCAGAACTATCATGATGTGGCTCCGCTGAGCGCGACCCCTTCCGCCGTTACCGTAGATCGGAGCAGCAATCTGGATATCAACGTTACCATCGCCAACCTGGGTCCCAATAATGAGACCACCTCTCTCTCCATATATGCGGGGACGGAATTGATGGTCACAAGCACTATCACACTGGAACGGAGCAGCATCGTTTACAAGGTGCTGAGGTGTGACATCTCTAGCGTGGGCAAGGGCAGGCAACCTGTGATAGTGGTCCTGGGCCCGGTCCCGGGTGAGATGAGCAGCGTAGATAACAATTTCACCTACGGCGCGATCGATTTCACCGGAGAAGCGGCCACACAGACCACAGACCAACCCTGGTCTATGATACTCGGTGTCTCCGTGGCGGTCGTGGCAGTGATATCGATAGCCTTGTTCTTTGTGTTGCGAAAGGGAGGAAAGAAGAGCAGTTAAGCCTTGACCTCACTGCATCCTACATGCTGGACCTGCCTGCATTTCAAAGAAAAACAGGGAAGGGAAAGGGACTGCGTCACATCTTCTTTTTCTTCTTCCTGGTGTAGAATAGAAGTACCACCAGTAACGCAGCGACCGCGAACACGGCCACGATGGCGATGACCAAGGTCATGTCCCCACCGCCATCAGGATTGGAGGCAGTGGGCGTCGTCATTACCGATTCCGTCAGATTTCCTTCCCCGGCAGAATTTATCGCTGTCACCTTGTAATAGTAGGTCTGGCCGTTGGCTAGGTCCGTGTCCGTATAACCGAGCACTTTGCCTAATGTGGTGAGCGGCGTCTCCCCGCCCAAGGTCGTGCCACGATAGACTCTATAATTTGTTATGCTAGAGCCGCCCGGATTGGATGGCGCATTCCAGACCAGAGTCACTTTGCCGTCTCCCGGGAAGATTAGAAGGGCCTGGGGGGCCGAGGGCACATCAGCAGGCGTGGCTGAGGCCTCGTTGGACTGCGGCCCTTCTCCGACCGAGTTCACAGCGGTGATCTCATAATAATAGGTCTTGCCGTTCGTGAGGCCGCTGTCGGTGTAAGTAAGTACGCCGCCAACGGTGGCGAGCCATGTCTCTCCGCCTGAGGTCGTGCCGCGGTAGACCTTGTAGCCCGTAATCGGCGAACCGCCATTACCAGCTGGCGCTTGCCATGTCAAAATAACCTGCGCGTTACCGGAGGTGGCATGGAAATTGACGGGTACGCCAGGAACTGTTGTTACTTCGATGACATTGCCCATCGTCAATCCATTCCAGACCCCTCCTGGAGCGGGAAAGTTCGAGGCGGTGAAAGCGTGGCCTCTCACTCCAGCGTTCCCGCTATAAAGCCACGTCGAATCAACGGCGGTCGGCGCAACGAGCCCCAAGAACGTTATTGATGTCAGGGAGACGGAGATAGCGAACGCGTAGGGGCCTATGGAAATGACGCTGCCAGGGATGGTGATGTTGGTCAGGGCGAGGCAGTAATTGAACGCACTTTCCTCGATGGTCATGACGCCGTCAGAGATCGTGATGGATGTCAGGGCGACGCAGGATTCGAACGCACTGACCCCGATGTTCGTGACGCTGCCGGGGATGGTCACGGAGGTCATTATGCGGCAGTTATAGAACGCCTGAAACCCGATGGACGTTACTCCATCAGGGATGGTCACGGATGTTAGGTTGCAGCTCACTAGTGCCTTAGCTCCGATGGACATTACGCTGCTGGGGATGACTACGCTGGTCTTCGCGCAGGGGCATTCGATCAAGGTGGTCATGGTCTTGTCGTAAAGGACGCCATCGTTGCTTGCAAAGACAGGGTTGCTTGCGCTCACATCAATCGCAGTCAAGGAGGTGCATTCTTGAAAAGGGGTGTTTCCAATTGAAATAACGCTGCCAGGGATGGTAATCGATAATAAAGAGACGCAGTAGCCGAACGCAGAATCGCCGATGGAAATTATGCTGTCAGGCATGCTCACTGATGTCAGGGGCGTCTGCGAGAACGCCCAATTCCCGATGGACAGGACGCTGTCAGGGATAATTACAGAGGTAAGAGGCGTCGTTGAGAACGCAGAGTCCCCGATGGCCACTACGGCGTACCCACCTAATGTGGATGGAATCGTTATCGCTCCACCATAAGGGTCGGTGTAATCCGTGATGGTGGCAAAACCGCCACTCACTGAATAAGTATAGTAATCTTCCTGGTCAGCGACCACAACACTAGTGGCAGCCACAAAGAATGCACCCAACAGTAGTAACAGTACGAAGACCGTAGGCACCATTTTGGCTCCACCTTTCTTGTCCATGGAAGCATTCCCCCAATGTTGATATGCTCAATTCGCGAGAATCGAGTGTGAATAAACTAGCCCGACCGATAATTTAATGATTTGTTACTTAACAGCCCGAACCTCACAGCATGCCAATAAAAAGAAAATGGGAAATGTTTCGCCGGAATAATCAAAGAAGGCATTTTTCGTTTTGATTGAAGCAAATAAATAGTAATCTGGATAAGCCGATGGTTGCTTCCCCCGGCGATAGCATTTCCTTTTCGGTTATCATGGTTATGATAGCCCCCCGAGTTTTATCTGTTACCTCATTCTCGTCATTGAGCAAGTCACCAACGTCAAATTGCATCTCGCTATCTTTCCAATCTAACGTCGTTTCTATAAGATCGCCAATCGGACGGGTTACAATATTTACTGGTGCACCAGATAATGGCCTCACTACCCGATTGAAATTCCTTATTGGCCACAAATTCTTTCAACGATTTCGCCTATTATTCCATGATGAAGATCGAAAGGGCCTTTGTTAATCCTACACGGACCCAAATCGCTTTGGTCCTGTTAATATCGAACCTGACGCGGCGTCTGCGTTATCATCGTTTCATCAACGACATCAACCTGAAAGGAGATGAGCTTGTACTCGATTTCGGCTCGGGATGGGGTGATAACACGCGATACATATCGGATGCGCTGGACAAAGGAGGCCGTGTCATCGCCCTGGATATCTCATCTAAATGGCAGGATATCATAAGAAAGCGCCTTAGGGGCCGGAAGAATATCGAATATGTCAGCTCGGATGTTCGGACCGCCGGCCTTCCAGACTCGTCATTCGACGTCATCGTGATCCATTATGTTCTTCACGAAGTACCGATTGAGGACCGCCAGCCCACCGTCAAGGAACTGGCTAGTAAGTTGAAGCCCGGTGGTTTTATTCATATGAGGGAGCCGACCAAGAAAGGCCATGGCATGCCCATCGAGGAAGTGAGGTCGCTTATGAGCCAGGTTGATCTCAAGGAGTCGCTGAAGGCCGAAAAGAAGGCCAACTTCCAGGTAAGGTATAAGAGGTGTGGATAGAACCAAAAAGAAAATGGAAAGGGGTTTCGCCGTCCAAGGGCTCCGGTGCAAAATGAATTTAATTGAAACCAAAATTTATTAATCTGGATGAGCACGGGTTAACTTCCCGGCGGGAGCGCCACTAACCATATCTAGGAAAATATTTTTAGGATTCAATTAAATTATTTCTTGCGATTCTTTTGGATATGGACTTGCTGTCTCTTCCCATCATGAAGAGTTCGTTTTTGCATTCCCCTTCTCAATGTTAAAAGGGACAGCTTCCGATTTAGGATAGGGTCCATCACTTGTTCTCGATCGGTACACGTTAGTTAGACCGAAGACAATGGAATGCGGTGCCGCAATGACATTGCATGTTCATAGACCGATGCGGATGATTGGATGTCAATCAAGATCGGATGGTCAATCCCCTGAGATTGCCTGGTTCAAGTCCTCAACCAGCTTCTTCGCGTCGGCTCCCATGAGCGCGGCCGCTTGGCCCACCGAAACGAGCTTGGCCGCATGCCTCATCACCGGGCTCTCGAGGTCGGTGAAGCCGATGGCATAGAGCACGGCAAGGGTCTCGGGGAAAAGATCGATGATCCTCTCCAGGTCGGTGTCCTCCGCGATCTTCATGACATCACCTCTCCACCTCGCACTCGTCGAGGTCGCCCCATTCCGACCAGGAGGAGTCGTAGTTGCGCACCCTCGGATAACCCAGCAGACGGAGCATCATGTAGCCATGGCTCGCCCTCATGCCCATCCAGCAATAGGTCGCGATCTCCTTGTCGGGGGTTATCCCCTTCGTGGTGTACATCTTCTTGAGCTTGTCCAAGGGCTTGAACCTCCCCGTCGATGGGTCGATGGCCTCGACCCAGTGGATATGGACCGCACCTGGGATGTGCCCCCCTCTTCTGCCGAACGCAACCTTTCCTGAGTACTCCCCTTCCTTACGTACATCGAGGAACTTGACCTTCGGGTCCTTGATGTGTTCCAGGATCCATTCCTTGGTGGCCAGGTTCCGGTCGATGCGCGAGGTCGAAAACTTGGTGGGCGGGAAGCTGGGAACTTCTTTTACGAACTTATCCCCGTCGTCCAGCCATCGCTTGATGCTTCCATCGAAGACGCGCACCTTGGTATGGCCGAAATGCTCCAAGGTCCAGAGGAGGCGGGCAGAGAACAGCCCACCGAAATTGTCATAGATCATGACCGTCGAATCATTGCCGATGCCCTTAGAGCTGAGGAGCGCTCCGATGTCCTTTTCGGAGGCGCACATCGCTGGCAGCCCCCCTTTGGACCGCACGATGTTGAGAAGCTCGATATTAATCGCATTCTCGACATGTCCTTTGTGATAGTCGAACGAGCTCCTCGCATCGACGATCCTTATCTCAGGATCATCGAGGTGGTCTCCCAGCCAATCGACGTCCGCCAGAACAGGTTTCGCTCCAAGCTCAGAATTAGAACCGTCCATTTTTTGAACCTTGCTCGACATTACGGGCTTGTCCCCATTGCGACATAATGCTCCAATCCACGCTTAATATTTCTGATTAAGAGAAAGGGATGAGTTACTGGATAGTGATTGTTCAGAATCGGCTTAGAATCGACCTCAGCAGATCATGCGACCGAGCAATCAATCGCCTAATCCGTTGGTCTTCAATATCAAATGCCGCCCAACGCGAAGGACAGGGCGAGCAGGAAGATGGTGAAGGATGAGAACAGCACGGCTATCCTCCACCTCCTCATTCGGGCGTACTTGGCCCATTGATAACCAAGGTAGGCCATCAGGAACGTGGCGATCACGAAGGACCACCTCACCGCTTGAGTCACATCATCGAAGAAGATGAATGGTATGGCTACGGGGAACACCGTGACAAAATCGATGGAGAAGATGGCCAGGATGCGTTTGATCTCCTCCCATCTGACCTTGTTCACGAAGTGATCGTAGCTGTCCGCAGAGCGGATCACCTCCACGACCTTGACCTTGTCCTCGTCGCCCAGCTTCCCTATCAGAGTGCCATCCAGCTCGTCCAGGATGTCGTCCGCGGCCTTCTCGCTCTCCTTGCCCGAGCGCAGGTTGTCCACCGCCACATCGGCGGCGACCTCGTCCACCATCGAGCCATAGACGACGGTTAGGCCGTCGATCAGGCCCCAGAGGATATTCACCAACAACGCGGTCCAGAGCATGAACCGGACCCCTGACTCCTCAGGCGGGACGCCCAAGCTGACCATTCCGGTGCAGCCCGTGACCATTATGATGCCGTAGAAGGCCTCGGCATATCTCTCGCTGGCGGATGTGTATGCCCCCAGGAACTTCCTGTATGAAGGTAGTGGCATTTCTCACACCTCAGATGAGCACTAAGTTGGTCGACTCCGCGAACACGATCAGGATCAAACCCAGCAGTCCCGCCACGAAGGCGCCCTTCCATTTGCTCAGGTGCGCGAACTTGGCATAATAGAAGCCGAGCAGGACGAACATCACCAGAGCGATGACATGTGAAACCAGCGCCGCCAAGGCCAGCGTGTCGAAGAGGAGGTAGGGGATGACCAAGATGACCAGGGCGGTGAAGTCGAGCAGGAAGGCGGCGAGGACAATCTTCTTCTCGAAAGCGGTGAGCCGGTTCTTCTTCATCCTCTCCATCTGTCGGGGCAAGCCATTGTTGATTATCTCCACGATCTGCGACTTGGAATTTTGGTCCAATCTAGATATCAGCGTCTCATCCAACTCCTCCGCGATGGCCTTCTTCCTCCTTGTGGCATCGCCTTCCGTTTCGAGCGATTCGATCAGGCTCTCCCTCTCCGATCGGTCGGCAGCGCTCAACAATGCATATGAGATACCATCCAGTAAGCCCCAGAGCACGATCGTTATGAAGAGCACCACCAACATGTAATAGAAACCGGAATCTTCGGGAGGGCCGGCGATTACTACAAGGCCAGAGATGGAGGATACCATCAGGACGCCGTAGAGCAACTCCGAAAGTCGGTCGCCAAGGGAAAGGGTCTCGCCTATGAAGTTGATCATCCTCTTAGGTAGGTGGGTGGCTTCTCCCACCGCACGGTTGATAGGGACATCTTGCGGTTCCATGCCCTCCCCCTTGATGCAATTGATGAAATGGGGTTGGTGAATATTTAACCTAAAGGCAAGACCATGGTTGGTCCCGGCAAAGATCCCGCTTATTCCCTCTGCAGCTTGGCCTTGGCGTCCTCGATCGCCTTCAAATACTCCTTCGAGAGCGGCGGATAGCTCAGGTTCAGGGACTTGATGGTCGAGGTCAGTACGAAGGCCACCAAGCTTCTGGCCAGCCATTTCTGGTCCGAAGGGATGATGAACCACGGCGCCCATTCGGTGCTGGTAGCGTTCAGGGCATCCTCGTAAGCCTTCATGTACTGGTCCCAAAACTGGCGCTCCGCGACATCGTTGGGACTGAACTTCCAGGTCTTCTCAGGGTTCGCCATGCGCTCGAAGAAGCGTTTCTTCTGCTCCTCCTTTGAGACGTTCAGGAAGAACTTCAGGACGATGGTGCCATTGCGGACCGCATGCCGTTCGAACTCGTTGATGGACCGGTAGCGGGCCTCCCAGAGGTCCTTCCCCACGTCCTCTTGGGGAAGCCTCTGGTTGTTCAGGAACTCTGGATGGACCTTGACCACCAGCACCTCCTCATAATAGGAGCGGTTGAAGATGCCGATCATGCCCCTCTCAGGCAGGACCTTGTTACAGCGCCACAGGAAGTCATGGTCGAGCTCCTCGGGCGAGGGGCTCTTGAAACCGTTCACTCGGCAACCTTGCGGGTTCACGCCTGACATGACATGCTTGATGATGCCGTCCTTGCCGGCCGCGTCCATTCCCTGGAGCACCACTAGGATGGAATAGGAGTTCTGCGCCCAGAGCAGCTCTTGCGCGTCCGCCAGGTCCTTGATGCTGTCCTCCATTATGTCCTTGGAGTTCTCCTTGACGAGCTCGAACCCATTGATGGTCAGTCTTTCTGGATGGTCCCATAAGGGGCCGTAATCCACTATCTTGATCTTCTTGTCGGGAAGGACCATCAACCTCTCGAATATCCGCTTCGCGTCACCGTTCTTCGCCATGACTCGATCATCGCCTGTGGGAATAATAACCGCTCGACGATATAATATGGTACGGCCGATCTAGCCCTGGCTAATTTAAAGGGTTCTCGGGCGGAAGCCGGAGCAAACGGTCGTTGAACTCGATGAACAGCTCAGGGTCCTCCAGGGGCTCGGCATACCGCAGGCCCTGCTCCAATGCGGCCCGCTCCATCTTCAAATCCCTCAGGGTGCTGGCGGAACCGGCCAAGTAATACAGGCCGCGCGCCATCTGCTCCGGTCCATCCTGACATGCTTGGAGCGTGCGATAGGCGAAATTGAGGTACCTCTGCGCCTGCTTCTCCTTTCCCAGCTGATGATAGCCTTCGGCGATGAAGGCCGCGGAGACGCCTTCCTCCCACCCTTCACCCAGCTGCTCCCAGAGGATGTTCGCCTCCAGGAACTCCGTCAAAGCCTTGCGCGTGCGGCCCGATTCGCGGTAGAGCACCGCCAAACGATTATGTGCCACCGCTTTCCGGCGGTCGTCCACCTCTGGATAGCTGAGCAATGCCTGGTAGATTACAAGGGTCGCCGGCTTGTCCCCATACTGCCGATAGGCCTCCGCACCCCCCATCACCCTCTCCCAGGTGCTCGCTTGTCGGCCGAAGAGCTCGGTCATTATGGCCAACGCTTTCTGGAACGAAATGTCATCAAGTAAGAGTGCTTGCGAGCCCTCCAGGGAGGCTTCGCGCTCCTCGGGGCTCAGCTCTCGGAACCAACGAAGCAGTGCTGCTCCTTGTGAAATGCGAAAGACGAGTTCCACCGGACCTTTTCCAGCCATGATGTCGCCGGCGACGCCCAGCTCTACTCCGTTCTTGTCCCCCAGGGTCTGAACCAGCTTGTCCACGCCGTCGCCGATCGTCCTCATGAACGATCCGAGCTCTTCGAGGTCCACCAGCGCGATGGAGCGCAACGCAGAGTGTCGGGCGATGGCGTCGATGATGGTATCGGGGGCAGACCGCTCGGGGAATAGCTGGCCCAGGGCTTCGGAGAAGATCTTGATCGAATCGTCCCCTTCCTGTTCCGGCCGCGAAAGGGACGATGATGCCAAGAGCGCCTCGAAGCTCGCTGGTGCGCTGGCATGGCTCGCTGATTCCACCTCGAATATCTCTGGATAGTTCTGGGAGAGCTCCGCCAACTTCGCTTTGGTGACTATTCGCTCATAGAGGCTTTCCTGCTCCTCATCATGATCCCGGCGGTCGATGGGCCTATCTTGCTTGGGCAACACCAGTGCTAAGGCCAGCACGAAACCCAACTCCTCGAACCTCTGCAATAGGACTGGATCCGAACTCGCCCTCTGATAACAATACGAATAGAACTCCGGATCGATGGCGAGCTTTAGCATGAAGCGCTGCTCCTCACGCAATCTCGAGCGGGCCATATCATCCACCTCTTGGGCCCCTGCCATTTCGATGGAGGCAAGCCTAGCATGTCTTAGCAAGTGGAGTTCGGCAACTGTTTGGAATATTGAGTCCTGGCCCTTGTCCATCCCCATCCCTCCAGACTAGGGGCGGATGATGCTCAACCCATAAATGGTTTGGCATGTGGTGACGGTCTTTAGGGCAAAATATGGCATAAGGGTCATCGAGGGTCTCTAAAAGGTCGATGCCATCGACTGATGCGAAGTCCTTCCAGTCCTCGACGAAGGGCCGATCACTTGTAGGCGAACATCTCCCTGAACAAACTCAAGCCGTAAGAGATCTCTTTGATGGCCTGTTCCTTGCCTTCCCAGCCTTTGACCTCGGTATGCTTGCCTTCTTCCAGCTTCTTGTAGGTCTTGAAGAATTCGAGTATCTCGTCAAGGTAGTGGGATGGTACATCTTCCAGCTCCTGATACTCGCGCAGGTGCGGGTCCGTGGTCGCCACGGCCAATATCTTATCGTCCCTCCCTTTCTCGTCGACGATCCTGAGGATGCCGATTGGCCTCGCCTCGACCACGCAACCGGGAAAGGTCGGCTCGCTCAACATGACCATGGCGTCCATGGGGTCCTCATCATAATAATAGGTCCTCGGTATCAGACCATAGGCGTGGGGGAATACCACACTGGAGTGAAGCACCCGGTCCAGGAGAATGCAATCGTACTCCTTGGACACCTCGTACTTGTTCTTGCTTCCCTTCGGGGTCTCGACGATGACATTGATTATCTCAGGAGGATTTCTCCCGGATGGTACTTTTTTCCATAGCGACATTTCGGCTCATCTCGCGAAACGCCATTCCCCGGTGATATATAGTTGTTTTCGAACTTACGAACGAAACCAGGATGGTCATGCCGCTCTCGTCGCCTCAGAGCTGGGGCATTCCCTAGCGGTCAAAGGCGCTCTGGCCGCCAGAATTATTATTAATCCAAATCCATTATACCTTGGGATGCTAGATTGGTGAATCTGGAAGTGATTCTAGTCGAACTGTTCTTCCTTGTATTGCTCGCGTTGCTGGCGGGCATGTTGTGTTCGCTGGTCCGCATCCCCAAGCTGGTGGGAGAGATCGTTGTCGGCATAGCGATCGCCAACCTTACGATCAATGGACAGAGCATCTTCTCGCTGCTCGAACTGAGCGATCCTCAGAACTTCGCAGTGTTCCAGGTCTTCGCTGAGCTCGGAGTGATCTTTCTTCTTTTCACGGTGGGGCTGGAGACGCCCTTCCACGAGCTGAGGCGAGTGGGTGGGATGGCCACTATGGTGGCGGTGCTAGGGGTCATCCTGCCATTCGTAACTGGTCTGGTCCTGATGCTTTTCCTCAACTTCTCCACCATTGAGAGCCTTTTCGTGGCCGCAGCCTTGGTGGCCACAAGCGTGGGCATTACCGCCAGGGTCATCAAGGACATGGGTAAGATGGAAACCACCGAGGCCCGAGTGATATTAGCGGCAGCGGTCATCGATGATGTCCTGGGCCTGATAATTCTAGCGATAGTGAGCGGCATGAGCTCAGGCGGTCATTTGGACCTACTGGATGTCGCAGTCGTCGCCGGTCTGGCGGTCGGGTTCGTTTTGATCGTGATGTTCATCACGACCCTGATCCCTCGATTGAGGCAGGCTCGCAGGAAGACAAATACGACCTCCAAACGGCAGAGAAGGATCGAAGTGAGTTTGTTGCCATTGGCCCTCATCGTCTGCTTTGGCCTTTCCGCTCTGGCATCCTATCTGGATCTTGCGGCCATCGTCGGGGCCTTCCTAGCCGGCATGCTGTTCGCGGAGTTCAACGACCTCTGGCCTGGAAAGGAGAGGTTCGAGCCGATAAACGAGTTCTTGGTGCCGTTCTTCTTCCTCTTCATCGGTCTTCAGGTCGACCTGGGGCAGTTCTCCAGCCTAGATATCATCCTCCTGGCGATCGCCATAACGGTTCTGGCGATCATCACGAAGTATGTCGGGTGCAGCATCGGAGCAAGGAAAATGGGAAGGGGATCAGCGAATATCGTGGGCGTCGGCATGATACCGAGAGGGGAGGTCGGCATCATCATCGCCTCCATCGGCTTGACCACCGGAGCCTTGACGAACAATCTGTTCAGCATCGTCGTCTTCATGTCGTTGGCCACGACGATCATCGCCCCGTCGATGGTCACTTGGGCCTTCAAACGGAAGGACAGCGCCAAACCGACTTTCAAGAGCGGCAAAGCCATCAAGTGAAGCAATCGTTGGATTCAAGCCGCGAATCGAAAACCGTTGGGCCCATGCATATTGCGACCTTCAGGTCGGCCATAATCGGTCCGCTATCGAGACCACTACGATGACGATGACGCAAGCGGCGATGACAAAATACGGGTTGATCTTAGGGGCCTTCTCGTCCTCAGAGTCGAAGTACCTGATAAGACCGGCCGAGGATTGAAAGCCTGACTTGCTCTTGGTGTCCTTAGGCATCAGTACCAAACCTCGAAACGCGAGCAGTTCTATATATTCTTTTGCGCACAGGCCGCCGCCGTTCTCTCCTGAGAGGTTCGATCATCAATTCTAATTGATATAGAGATCTGTGCTGGACCGGTCGAACCCCTTCACCAGCTCGAGTCTCGGCTCCCCTGGCGGTTTCCAACCATAGATGGGATAGACCAGGTTCGGCATGAACTTCGAGAGGTCCATGGCGAGCTGGGTCGCGATATGGTCCTTGCCGAAAATCATCTCGCTTATCTCGAGAGCTTTGGCGCGGGTGGCCGCCTCGTCCATGATGCCCAAAGTATGGAGATACTCATGGAGCAGCACATGGAACACATAAGGCTTGTAAAGCTCTGGGTTGGTCTGCTTTATCCTAGTCAAAGGGGTGGTATTCATGACGATGATGTTCGTTGCCACAGGATAGAACGCCCCGACGAACCCCTCCGGACCCCCGCCAAGATTGGACAGTCCCAGCATCAAGCCCGACCTTTCCCTTCCTATGCTCTTTCTAACCGCTGTCTTGACGAGCTCGAATATGTCGACCATGTCCTTGGCCTTTTGAAGTCTCATATCATAGGATATTATTTCAGGCACGATCTCTCGCAGTCATCATTCCGCTATTTAAATGATGTACGCACAAGGTTCGCAACCTTGAGTTGATATCATGGTCCAGCGTTAACGCCGCAGTTCATGGCCATCGGCTCGGCCTCCGCATCATCCAGGCCGTGCCAACCCACCTAAGGCAGCTGCTCATCGCTTCACGGCAACTTTTAATAAGATTCTAGCTTGTCCTCACGCCCTGATAACATGCATTGGGCTGACGTCATAGCAAAAGAGCTGATGTCCAAACAGGAGAAGAACCTCATCTCCACTGGCATCACCCCCTCGGGCTTCATTCATGTCGGAAGCTTGCGCGAGGCCATCACGGCACGCGCGGTCTACGAGGCCATGCTAGACCTGAAGGCCGACGTGAAGTTCATCTATCTGGTCGACTCGTTCGACCCGCTGCGCAAGCGCTATCCGTTCTTGGACGAGAGCTATGAGGCGCAGGTCAACAAACCCCTCTCTGAGATCCCTTGTCCTTGTGGAAGGCACAAGAGCTACGTCCATCACTTCGCAGAGCCGTTCCTGGAGGCCATCGATCGCCTTGGATTGCATCCTAAGCTATACTGGACCCACGAGCTCTATGATCAGGGGGTCATGGCCGCTGCCACGGACGCCGTGATCCAGAAGAGGACCGTGGTCGCTCAGATATTGAAAGAGGTCACAGGCAGGGACGTGCCCGCGGACTTCTTCCCTTACTCACCAAAGTGCCCTGCCTGCGGCAAATATTCGACCGGAAAGGTCCTCGGCTACGAGTTTCCGTATGTTGAATACCTGTGTCATTGCGGCCATCAGGGAAAAGCGGACATCAGGAAGGCCGATGGAAAGATGCCTTGGAGATTGGAGTGGGCCGCTAAGTGGAAGATCTTTGGCGTCACGGCCGAGCCCTTTGGCAAGGACCACGCGGCCGCGGGCGGTTCCTATGATACCGGCGTCCGATTCGCTAAGGAGGTATTCATCAACCACCCTCCCCATCCAATACCATACGAGTTCGTGCAGCTAAAGGGCCACGGGCAGATGCACAAGTCCAAAGGGGTCTCGGTCACGGGATTGGACGCTCTGGCGATTACTCCACCACCCGTGTTCAATTACTCCTTCCTGCGCTACAATCCGGACCGTCACATTGATTACGATTCCGGCCTGGGCGTGCTCGATGTGGTGGATGAATATGATAGAGTGGAGGGTTACTTCTACAAGGGTGGGGTAGAGGAGAGGGACAAGGACCTGCTGCGCGCCTACGAGCTGGCCCAGCCCAGCGGGGTAAGGGACCATATGCCCTTGCAGATCCCCTATCGCCATCTGGTCTCGGTGGTGCAGATCGCCGACAGCTTCGAGGGCGTTCTGGACATACTAAGGCGCACGGAACAGGTCGAGTCGATCGATCCTAAGGACGTGGAGCTGCTGCGCCAGAGAGTGGAGAGCGTGCGTTTCTGGCTGGAGAACTGGGCCCCCGAAGAGGTCAAGTTCAAGGTCCTGCCCATACTGCCCACGGTCGAGATCTCGTTGGCCGAGGTAACCTTCTTGCGGGCCATCCATTCCTCGCTGCAGAACATCGAGTGGAGCGGGGACCGGATCCATGATACGGTCTACGAGACCGCCAAGGTCTCAGGCCTGGGCGCCAAGGCAGGTTTCCAGGTGCTTTACTTGATATTCATCAACCGCAAGCAAGGGCCAAGGCTGGGCTTTTTCTTGAGCACCATGGGCAAGAGGCTGGTGCTCGACCGCATCCAGGAGGCGGTCGAGGCCGGGCAGCGGAACCTCTAGACCGCTTCCCGACCTTCCCATTGGATGCCAGGGGCTATTCGATTGGAAGGCAAGGCAGCACTACTTCTTCAGCACGCCCATCTCCGTGAGCTTCTCGGGCAGGTACTTGTCCGTGACATAATTCAGGCCGTACTTGGCCAGAGCCTGCTGCTCCGCCTTCTTGTCGATCTTGAGCATGGTCTCGATCTCGTTGCGCCAGAATTCGTCGTTGAAGCGAGGGTCCTTGAGTTCGGCCTCTAGGGCCTTCACGTCCCGGTCGCTCAGCTTATCGGTCGGAAGGTCGTAGCGCAGGATGTCCGAGGCCGTGATGCCGATGAATTCGGCGGTCGGCGTGGCCAGGAACTCCGAGATGTGCGCGGTCTTTATCGCCCCGTAGGCCACCGAAGCGAAGATCCGGAACGACCAGGGGTCGCCATCGGTGAAGACCACGACCGGCAGATGCATCTCGTCATGAAGCCGCTTGATGAACCTGCGGGTGGAACGGGCCGGCTGCCCCTTCAGGTGGACCAGGACCGCGTTCGAGTCCTCGGCGAAGCCGTTCTCCACCAGACGGTCGAACATACCGCCGGTCTCGATGGCGATGATGAAGTCCGCGTCCGACTCGATGAGCTGCACCTTGTCCGCCTCGACATTGTATGGAATGCCATATCCAGAGTCGCCCACGTCCTCGAGGCAGTTGATGCGCTTCTTGCGCCCTTTGCGGTCCAGCTCTTCGATGGTAACGTTGCCGATGACGGACGCGCCATTCTCCTCAGGGCGCAGCTTGAAGTCCTCGCGCATCAGGCCGGTGACGATCTCCAGGTCCTCGGCCAGCAGGTTGCTCTCGTCCTGGGAGTGGAACTTGCCCTTGCCCCAGCCCTCTGAGATGTAGTACATCTCTCTCAGGGTGGAGGATTTCTGGTCCTTTATCATGTCCTCGATGAGCTCCATGACGAACATGGTGCGCAGCAGCATGAGCGCCCCCTGGGTCTTCTTGGCCGTCCTGGCGCCCTTGGCGCTGCCGTATTTCCAGACGCTGTGCTTAGGGTCGAAGCGGATGTTGCCCTTGGTGCGCAGCGGGATCACCATCTTGGGGATCTTACCCCCGTCGATCTGATCGTAGATGGACTCGGCCAGCTCGTAGAGCTTCTTCACCGCCGCTTCGCCCAGTGGCTGCTCGTTCGGCTCAGTCATCGCTCAGCGCCTCCGTCTGTTCGTCATAGTCGATCTCTTCCTCCTCTTCCTCCGCCGGAGGCGAGGGCTGCGCGATCACTTCGGTGACAGACAGCCTGGCCACGTCCCAATCACCCGGCAAGGGGTCCGCGCCGATGATCATGGTCGGGTCGATGCCCGAAGCGTACAGTTCGTTCTCGTCGTACAGCTCTTGGTCCAGACCCACCAGGTCCAGCTTGAGCGTCTCCTTCTCAGTGGAATGGATGTGCTTGAGCTCCCAGGTGACCTTGCCGTCCTCCTTGACCTCGACAGGCTTGGGTTCGACGCTATCCAGCGCCATCGATCCCACCGGGAACACGGCATGCAGGTTGAAGCGGACCATCTTGGGGGTGTAGTTATAGATGTCCACCTTGATGCGGTGCCGCTTCTTCTCGAACACCACGGCGTCATCGATCCATACCACGTTCATGATCTTGGTTATCGTGCCACTGAGCGAAGGCACTGGCTTGCCGACGATCTTGGCGCTCTTCTCCGCGATGAGCGGCAGTATCTCCTGCACGATCTCGAACTTGGCCTTGGTCCTGGTCTTGGTATCCTTCTTGTTCAGATGGATCTTGAGCCGGCGTCCGCACTCGCGCAGCGCCAGCTCGAGCTCCTCTTGGATCTCAGGGATGCTCGCGACCGCCTCCTTGGCCTCCGAGGTGAATGGCACCTTGGTGGAGGCGATATGCACCAAAATGATGGCCGGTCCGAACGGTATGCCCTCCCCGCCCCTTTGCTCCAGGCCGTAACGCCGCCAATCGACCTTCTCCACCGCCTTGGTGAGCACGCAGGCGCCCTGCTGGTAGAGCAGCGGCACGCGGTTGGCGAATCGGAACAGGGTGACCTGCTGGTCCTTGGGCAGGTTGCCGCCATAGACGATGCCGACCTCGACCTGGAATGGGTTGCCAGCATAGACGCGCGGACTGCGCGAGACCGGGGGCGTATAGAACTCGGGCTTCGCTTCGTCCAGCACGTTCTTCAACCCTTTGCGGATGAGCGCCTCGCCGATAGGTGACAGGCAGTCCGTTTGCGGCGGTAGGTACTTCACCGACTGCATGGCGTTGAGCAGTGCCTTGTACTTCTCAAGGTCCAGGCCGGTGGTCTTGGCCGATTCGGAGAGATGCGCCTTGTCGACGATCTCCTTTGCCAGTCGGTCGGAGACGCGGCAGAAGTCGTTGCGCAGGAAATCCTTCAGGTTGCGGGTGCGCGATGCCCTACCCATGTTCATCAGCGTCCCGAGCTCCAGACCTTCGGGATGAGGCTTGATCTCTTTAGTTATCGGAGGCAGCTTGTCGAAGGCCCGGTTGAAGACGAAGGTCTTGTGCTCCGGGTCCACGAAGGTGATCGAGGTATGAGGGTTGACAATGACCGTCTGCCTCAGATATTCCACCACGGACTGCTTCCCCGTCACATAGCGGCCGTTGATGAAGATCTCCACCCGGGTGCCGTGCTCCTTCTCGTCCCACATGATGAAGTCGGAGGAGACGATGTGAGGGCTGTTGGTCTTGGTGTTGAGCATGACCTGCTTGACCGCCGCGGGCTTGTCGCTCTCGGTCTTCGAGGTGATCTTGGCGGGTTTTCCGGTGGTTATCTGGCCATACATAACCGTGGCGGAGATGCCGATGCCCTGCTGCCCCCTCGACTGGCGGATGGCGTGGAAGCGCGACCCGAAGAGCAGGCGGCCGAAGACGTTCGGTATCATGTCGGGGACAATGCCCGGACCGTTGTCCTCGACGAACATCTTGAACTCGTTCTGGTCGACCTTCTCCAGCTTGACCAGGAGGTCCGGGAGGTAACCCGCTTCCTCGCACGCGTCCAGGGCGTTGTCCACCGCCTCCTTGACCGCCATGATCAGCGCCTTGGTCTGCGAGTCGAACCCCAGGATCTGGCGGTTGCGCTCAAAGAACTC
>Ga0315284_10004981_pt1 | contig 18872 bp, 15 predicted proteins | sample YL17G09_16_MG_FD_203696 | JGI IMG/M metagenome (GOLD analysis project Ga0315284, IMG submission 203696) | Sediment microbial communities from Yellowstone Lake, YNP, Wyoming, USA - YL17G09_16 | ecosystem: Environmental > Aquatic > Freshwater > Lake > Sediment | place: USA: Wyoming | collected... | reverse complement strand
GGAAGCGCTGGCAGAAGGCCTCCGAGAAGCGCTCCGAGGAGCGCGAGCAGACGGTCCGTGATTATAAGGACTCGGGCTCGAAGCTCAAGATCGATGACGCCATCATGGACGACGAGCTGGTGTCCATCGTCGTGGAGGGGCCCCCGCCGACCGCATGGCAGCGCTTCGTCATTTGGCTACGGAATCTTTGGTACCGCTTCGTCTCGGCCCTTGTCCGGTTCTGGCGCTGGCTCACACGCAGCAAGCCCGCGCCATTGGCGACATCGAGACCGGGCCGCACGCGGCTTTTGCTCAAGGGTATAGGCTACGAGAAGGAGTTCGGCGAGGCCCTGTTCTCGAGCCCGGCCCTCAAGCGCGAGGTGGACCAGCGCATCAGGGCCAGGAACGCAGGCGACGAAGGCGAGGCCCGCATCAGCCTCTACGGGGACCATGACCAGTACATGCAGGCGGCGGTGGATGCCTTCGAGGAGTACATACGCGAGAAGCGCCACGGCCTGAAGGAGGGCCAGGGCGCGAAGAAGAGGCGCCTGGAGGAGCGCCTCCGGAAGCTCACCGACGAGGAGCGCGCGTCGCAACGCGAGCTGGAGCGGCGCCTCGAGGAGCTGGCCAAGGCCCGCGAAAAGGAGATCGCCAAGCTTGAGGAGGAGGCCACCGAGGCCCCGCGCAAGGCCGTCGAGAAGGAGGTCTTGGACTATTTCAAGCGCATGGGCTATCTCCGCGATGGCCCCGAGGGCCCGGCCTACACATCCCGCATGATAGACCGGTTCGCGGAGCTCGTCTACGCGCAAGAGATGGAGTCCATGCAGTCGAGACTGCAGGCCAGGACCGGCCAGTCCGAGGCCCTCCAGGGGACCTACGAGAAGACCCGCATGCGGACCGTCCACGAGATATCCCGCATGGACATCGTCGAGAGCATTGTGAATGCCAGGACCATGCACCCGCGCCACAGGCACATGGAGGACGAGGACCTCATAATCAACCACGAGGTATCCTCGGAACGCAGCCACGTCATACTCATGTTCGACAAGTCCAGCTCCATGGAGGAGAACAACAGGCTGCTGGCCGCCAAGAAGGCGGTCCTCGCTTTGTACAAGGCCGCCAAGAGGGCCAATCCCAGGAACATCGTGGACCTTGCGACCTTCGACACGACGGTCAATGTCACGGACCTCAACGAGCTGTGGGCCTCGACGCCATCGGGCTTCACGAACACGGGCGAGGCCCTCAAGGTCGCACGCCAGCTGGCGGGCGTCTCCCGGGCCGACAAGAAGCTCGTGTACCTTATCACCGACGGGCTGCCCGAGGCCTACACGACCAAGGATGGCAAACCCAAGGCCGGCGACCGCAAGCTCAGCCTAGATTACGCCCTCGAGCAGGCGGGCCTGCTGGCCCGCGTCCGGGACCAGCGGACGATCGTGCTGTTGCTGGAGCCCGAGGCGGATATCTACGTCGAGGCGGCCACACAGATAGCCAAGAGGGCGGCGGGGAGCCTCATCGTCACGGACCCGAAACATCTCGCTGGCGAGATGCTCGTGGACTACGCCAGGGCCGAGGTCTAATTAAAAGGAAATACAAGCAGGGGCCTTCGCGGCGCCTGTCGCCCGTCAAGAATAATATATATGTCCAAACCAATGACCTTCATGGAGATGAGACTCTTGCCCACCGGCCGGGTCCTTAAGAAGATATGCGTTCTCGGCGACTTCGCCGTTGGAAAGACGAGCATGATACGGCGCTACGTGCTCGACGAGTTCGATGACAGGTACATCACGACATTGGGCACCAAGATCACTAAAAAGACCATGAACATCGAGGGTCGCGAGCTCACCTTCCAGATCTGGGACATCGTGGGCAACATAAAGTTCACCAAGATCCAGGGCCAGTACTACCAGGGCAGCGACGGGGCCTTCATAATCTTCGACGTGACCCGCCGAGACACCATCGACAACGTCTCCAAGTGGGCCGACATGTTCCTCGAGGTCGCCAAGAACGCCAAGCTCGTGTTCATAGCCAACAAGGTGGACCTGGAGGCGACCTTCGACTTCGAGGCCATGATGAAGGAAGTGGCCAAAAACTACGACGCGTCCACCTTCAGGACGAGCGCAAAGATCGGGACCCAGGTCGAGGACGCCTTCCAGACGCTAGGCACGAGGATCCTCGCCAGCAAGAACAAGGGGACCTGAGGGGCGGAGGGGCGCATGTTCGTGACCGGCAAGGACCCATCGAGGCGGCGGCCATCGGCCATGCCCTTCGCAGCGTCCGTGCTGGCCGTCCTCGCCATTGTCGTTTCCGCCCTCATCGTCCCATCACCGGCCTCGGCCGCCCAGCCGATAATCCAGATGACCTTTCCCGCCGACAATATAACCACCTACGAGGGCCAGGAGGTGGTCTTTGGCGTCGAGCTCTACTCGAACATCAACCTCTCCGCCACGATAATCCAGTGGTACAGGAGCTCCAGCCCCGTCATCGGCCAGGGCCTGTTCTTCAACTACACGCCGGACTTCAACAGCTCCGGCCAGTACACGGTCACGGTCGTCGTGGTCTACAACACCACCTCGGCGACCCACCAATGGAACCTGACGGTCGTAGAGGTCAAGCAGAGGTTCACCATCACCTCCGCCTCGCCCGTGGGCGACATACAGCTCAGGGAGCTGGGCACGATGTCCTTTTCGGTCGTAGTGGACAACCCGGCCAACGACACCCTGGCCTACTGCTGGTTCATAGACGACGAGCTCCGGCTCGGGTCCAACGAGACCGAGTTCGCTTACACCCCAGGAATGGACGACGCCGGCGAAAGGCACGTCCGGGTCCAGGTGGCAAGCAAGGACAACATTGACAATCGCAGCTGGAAGGTCACCGTGAACGCGGCCATCGACGTCTTGCCCGCGGGGCCCCAGACCATACGCGAGGGCGACACCATACAGTTCACGGTCCTGGAACCCAAGGTGCTGGAACAGGACATCAAGTGGTCGCTGGACGGGGCCACGACGCCCGTGGTCAAAGGCAGGAACTACACCTACAGGCCGGACCACGTATCCTCCGGGATGCACAACTTGAAGGTGAACACATCGGACGGCCAGTCCTATTCCTGGGCCATCACGGTCGGGGACGTGGACCGGGCCCCGACGGTGGGCCAGGGGGCCCTCATGAAGGTCCAGACCGGCAAGTCCCTCAAGTTCACCGGCACGGCCTCGGACCCGGACAACGACATAGCGACCTACGAGTGGGACTTCGACGGGGACGGTGCCTTCGACTTCTCGGCGGACCGCCAGGAGTCCACTATGCACACCTACAAGAAGCCCGGGGTCTACCTGGCGGTCTTCAAGGTCACCGACGACCACGGGCAGTCGGCCACCATGATATATCCGGTCCAGGTGACGCAGCCCACGTCCCTGTCGCCGTGGGTCGTCGGGTCCATCGTCCTCGGGGCGATCATCGTCGTCGTGCTGCTGTGGATCATCGTAGACGTCTCGAAGGCCCGCAAGAAGGCCCGGCTCGATGCCGAGGAAAGGGTCAGGGACCGCGATGAGGCCGCTCTTCGGGCCCGGGCCAAGGCCTCCGAGGCCAGACGGCCCAAGAAGGAAGAACTCCCGCTCTTCGAGGACGTCCACGAGCCCGTCGAGGGCACGGCCGTGGACCACTCCATGGTCCCTTACACGGCCGGGATGGCGGACCGGGGCCAGGAGGCCGAGGGGGCCGCCGCCGAGGGCGAGATGCCGCACCTCGTCGAGGGCGAGGCCGCCGATGGTGGCGCTGTGGCCGAGGGCTCTGAGGTGTCCAAGGCCGAGGAGAAGGAGGAGCTGGACGTCCTCCTGAAGTCCCTGGCCGCCAAGACCGGGACCAAGGCCGAGCTCAAGTCCAAGAAGGCATCGGCCGAGGCCGGGGCCGGCGAGATGGAACACGAACTCGGCCCGCACATGAGGAAGGGCAAGAAGGTCAAGGTCGTGCCCAAGGTCTTGCCACAACAGAAGAAGGTCCAGAAGAAGGAGCCCCCGAAGGAGGATATCAAGGCCACCGGCAAGGGCGCGGACTCGGACATCGATGCCCAATCATCAGACGAGGTGGACCAGGTCATGCAAAAGCTCGTGGACATGGGGCTCGCCGAGAGGAAGAAGAAGAACCAATGATGGCGGGGCCCTGTTTCAAATTTGACCTGTACTTTGTCAAGAACACGCCCGCATTGATATCAGAATCTTATTCGGTTAAGTGTTTGCGCAATCCGGGGCCAATTTTTAATGGATAACCTTTTTTAAGGTCTTCCCGTTGGGGCAAATATCCACTAGACCTGATAGTTATCAAAAGGTGATTCCATGGTCGTGAAGGTCGCCATCAATGGCTACGGCACGATTGGCAAGAGGGTGGCCGATGCGGTCACGCTCCAGGATGACATGAAGATCGTAGGAGTTTCCAAGACCAAGCCGACCTTCGAGGCCCAGGTCGCGAACTCCAAGGGCTTCCCGCTCTACGTCCTTGCGGGCAACGAGAAGAAGTTCGACCAGGCCGGCATAAAGATCAAGGGAACGATCGACGACATGCTAAAGGAGGCCGAGATCGTGGTCGACTGTACCCCGGGGGACCTCGGGGACCAGTGCAAGGCGACCTATGGCAAGGCCAACCTGAAGGCCATCTTCCAAGGCGGCGAGGACCATGAGCTCACCGGGACGTCCTTCAACGCGTTGGCCAACTACAAGGAGGCCTGGGGCAAGCAGTTCGTGCGGGTCGTGAGCTGCAACACGACGGGCCTCATACGGACACTGTTCCCGATCGACCGGGACATCGGCATCGAGAGGGTGAACGCGGTCCTGATACGCAGGGCCGTGGACCCCAGGGACTCCAAGAAGGGCCCTGTCAACGCCATCAAGCCCGTGCTCGAGCTCCCATCCCACCAGGGGCCCGACGTCCAGACCGTCATGCACAGCCTCAAGATCAGCACCATGGCCGTGGCCGTGCCCACGACCCTGATGCACGTCCACTCGGTAATCGTGGACCTGAAAAAGGACGTCAAGAAGGAGGACGTGCTGAAGATCTGGGAGGGCACCCCGAGGGTCATGCTCATCGACGGCTCCAAAGGGCTTCCGTCCACGGCGGAGATCATGGAGTACGCCCGGGACCTGGGCCACGCCAGGGGCGACTTCAACGAGATCATCGTGTGGCGCGACGGCATGAACGTCGTCGGGAGGACGCTCTACTACTACCAGGCCATCCACCAGGAGTCGGACGTCATACCCGAGAACATCGACTGCATCCGGTCCATGATGAAGACCGAGCCCGACAACATGAAGTCCATACAGAAGACCGACAAGACGATGGGCATCAAATAATGGCATCAAGGGGCGGGCCTTTCCCGCCCCGAACTGATTTTCCTCTATTTTTCACTACTCGATCAGCTCTTCATTGTCGTTTCCTTCAACGGGGCGAGCTTCATTGTACGCCACGATATTCTCATCCTCGCTCCCTACATCCTCGACCACGTAGATCTCTTCTGGACCCTTCAATGACTGCCGCTCCCTCCGTCGCGCGAACTCTCTCTGCTGGTCGGCGCTTTTCTCGAGCTTGGCGATGAGCTCGCGCATGGAGACGTCCCGCTGGGCCCTCTTATCATCCACCGGGGAGTTTTTCGATGAGCTCTCGAAGAATTCCACCTCGTCAGTTTTCCGCTCCCATATCCATACACCGGCCAGGCCAAAGCTCATCATGCTCGCGGGGATGAATTCGGTCATCCTGAACACGAATCCCAAATAGAGGAGGAATACACCAAGGAATACAGCTGCGACTGCCGGTAGCGCCCCTGTGAACCAATACTCCCGGTAATCGCTCGGGTCGCAGTTCGGCCTGGCATGGACATTCATCATCTCACCTCATCTTTTTCCAACTTAAGACTAGAACAATGCGGCCCAGAAATATCAATTCTACTGGGGCCTCCCGTGAGACATCCCATCTATGAAAAAGTTGGTGGAAACTAGATTCTCACTTCTTTCTGTCCAGTCCCTTGGCCTTCTCTAAAAGTCTGTCCGACTTGACCTTGATGACCACAAGGTAGAGCAATATGATCACCACTATCCTCGTCACGAGCGTGGTGGCCTCGCTCCTGAGGGCCTTGAAGAAACCGTCGAGACCCTTTTGCGATTCTGCGAGCTCGTCCGGGTCCAGGGCCCCCCTAAGCAGCGGAACGATGTCCCACATCAGGCCGTACAGAGCCGAGATGTGGTCCTCGGTCATGGCCTTGATGTTCTCCTCTTGGGCCTTGGTATACTGCAGGCTCGCGACAATCATGGAGCCCTCGGAGATAGCGGCACCTAGAAGGTCCATGGGGTTCTTCCATCGGCCCTGGGCCAGGTCGTGCAGGGCCAAAGACCCTATGGTCGTTATGTCGAAGATGGTGGCCAGCCTCGTGTAGCCCTTGGCCGTCATCCACCGGATCATGTTGTTCTCGAACCGGTAGAGGCCGTCGCAGGCCTCGGACACCCCCGTGGCCAGGCCCGTGACCTCGTCCTTGACCGGGTCATAGACCTTTGCACCGACGGCGGCCCTGAGGGCCAGGGCCGCGGACCTCAACTCCCAGGCGCTCTCGGGAATAGGGCGAAAGGCCTCGAGCGCGTCCCCGTAGGCCTTGACAAGGTCCTTCAGCATCATGGTCCTGCCGCTCATGGTGCATGGATAGGTAAATTGGTGGATAAAAACCATCCGTATGGATGTCCCACGGATATCTTATCCCACTGGCCTCCGACCCAAATGTTAAATATCCCCGCGAAATTGACTTAAGTGATTCCCATGCGCATCCTTTGCATCCACGCGGACAGGTTCAGCTACGAGACCAAGGAGAGGACGAAGTTCGCCGAGGACACCACCCCGGACAAGAAGAAGGCCGAGGTCGCCGAGGCCCTGGTGGTCTTCACGAGCGTCGAGCGGGTAGACGAGCCCGACCTCAAGGCCGTGGCCTCCAAGGCCGCCGATTCCATCCTGGAGCTCTCCGGAAAGCTCGGCACCAAGAAGGTCGTCCTCTACCCCTACGCCCATCTGTCGTCGGAGCTCGCCAATCCCAAGGAGGCCCAGGAAGGGATCGCGCTCCTAGAAAAGGCCCTGGTCGACAAGGGCCTCGAGGTCATCCGGTCCCCCTTCGGCTGGTATAAATCGTTCGAGCTCAAGTGCAAGGGCCACCCGCTGTCCGAGCTCAGCCGCGAGATACGCATCGATGCCGAGGAATCCAAGACCCGGGAGGACGTCGTCGCCGGGATCACCTCGCAGTTCCTTGTCCTCACAGAGAACGGGGAAGAGATATTCTTCGACCCCGCGGACCCCAAGACCCTCGGGTTCCTCGACAAGTTCCCGGACATCAAGACCTACGTCTTTGCCGAAGAGGTCAAGGGCAAGGCCTCCAAGGAGCCCCCGAGCATCAAGGCCATGCAGCGCCTCGAGCTCGTCGATTACGAGGAGGCGTCGGACTCGGGCCACTTCCGCTTCTATCCCAAGGGCACGCTCATCTTCAACCTTCTAAAAGACTGGGTCCGCATAATCGCCGTGGACAGGCTCAAGTGCCTGCAGATCGAGACCCCCATACTCTACGACTGGGCCCGCGAGGACATCAAGGGCCAGACCCTGTCCTTCCACGAGCGCCATTACACCGTGGACACGCCCGAGAAGAAGCGCTTCGTCCTGCGGTTCGCGGGAGACTTCGGCCTCTTCCGCATGTTCAGCGACGCGACATTGTCCTACAGGCACCTGCCGGTCAAGGTCTACGAGTTCTCCAAGTCCTTTAGGTTCGAGCAGCGCGGCGAGCTCACGGGCCTAAAGCGGGTCCGGGGCTTTCACATGCCTGACATACACAGCTTTGCCAGGGACATCAAGGAGGGCTGGGAGGAGTTCGGGGACATCTATCGGGCCTACACCGATTTCTCCGACGGGACCGGCGTGGAATACATGATCGCCTTCCGCATCGAGAAGGCCTTCTACGACAAGTACAAGGAGGAGCTCGTGAAGCTCCTGAAGTACTCGAAGAAGCCGGCCATGATACAGACGCTTTCCGTCCGGAAGCATTACTGGGCCGTCAAGCTCGAGTTCAATGGCCTCGACAGCGTGGGCGGGGCCTGCCAGCTGTCCACGGACCAGCTGGACGTCGAGGACGCGGAACGCTACGGCATCCTGTACACCGCCGAGGACGGCTCCAAGAAGGGCTGCATCATAGCGCACTCATCCATAGGCTCCATCGAGCGCTGGATCTACCAGATACTCGAGCATGCCCTTAAAAAGGAGAAGCCCACGCTGCCTCTGTGGCTGGCCCCGACCCAGGTCCGCATCATACCGGTCTCGGACAAGTTCATGAAGGACTGCGAGGGCCTCGTGGACAAGGTCAAGGGCCGCGCAGATTTGGACGAGCGGGGCATAAGCCTCGGCAAGAAGATACGCGACGCCGAGCGCGAATGGGTCAACCTTATAATCGTATACGGCGAGAAGGAGGTCGCCTCCGGGAAGCTGGCCGTCCGGATACGCACCGGTTCCAAGGACGTCGAGCAAAAGGACCTGACCATGGAGGAGCTGAACAAGTACATCTCCGACAACACCAAGGGATACCCCTTCCGCGGCCTGGCCATGCCGGTCAAGCTCAGCAAGAGGCCCATCTTCCGCGGCGGCTAGGCAAACCGTGCAAAAGTGTCCATTTCGACGGCCCTCCGTCCTGGTCCAACCCTAGGATCCGGGACGCTTCGATGGTTAATACAGAAACTTTTATGTACTTCATTAAGGATATGAGAATATTATGTCATATCATGACGACCATCAGATGGTAGACGGCCCGGATTTGGGTTATGCCAACCCGCGGGTCCTCATGATCCGGCGCGTGAAGGGCATCATACTGATAGTCCTTCTACTGCTGATGATAGTCCTGATGTACGTCCAATACCAGTCGGCCATGGAGCCGTTCCAGGGCAAGACATACAAGCCCTGGCTCCCCATGGAGGCCATACTGCAGTCCATCTTGCTTATGGGCTTCATCATGGCCATAGTAGGCATAGTCTTCAAGGCCGTGGAGATCAAGGTCTCGGAGACGGGAAGCCAGAAGTACCTTTTGGCCCACAGCTCCATGAAGGCTGCGATAACGACAGTGGTCATCGCGGCCGTCTTCGCCATACTGCTCTACGTGATACCCACCACGCCCGAGACCGCGGACATCCTCAACTCCGAGACCACCCGAAACCTCGCGTTCGGCGAGTTCACCTACGAGTTCAGCTCCGCGGACGAGTTCCTGATATCCGACACGACATCCGTTGGATGGCAGGTCAAGGGCGGGGCCAAGATCAACGGCACTATATATCCCAAGAACGAGTACGAGCAGGGGCATCTGGATAAAGAGGTGCGTGACGCCAATAGCGACATCAGGTACCCGGGCGGCACCGCCACCTACGATTACAAGGTCAAGGAGAACAACATGCCCTATGGCAAGTACATCCTGAGCATCCAAAACGACAACACGAACGAGCCGCCCACGAAGTTCTTCGTCAAGCGCCACATCCGAGACAGCCTGTTCAACATGCTGCTGATGTTTTGCGTCCTGTTCCTGATACTCGAGGCCATATGGACGGGCGTGACGGCGGGCATCAAGTACCAGAATCGCGGCGACTCGATCTACAAGTAGGGCCGAATCCTTTCATTTTTCAATGGCATAGCCCTGGCTCTTGAGATTCTGAGTGGCCGTCAAAAAGTGGTTAATTGAATTAAGCTTCTTCCACTGCCTCTTTAAATTGAAAAGAGCCGAAAAAAGAGAAAGAAAAAAGAGAAAGAAAAAAGAATTTAGACTCTATCAACAGAAGCGTAGTAGGTATTACTTTTTATTCCACTATCAACTTGGAAGGAATACCAATCCTTGAGACATAGGTCAGTATCGGTATATTTGAGACTTGTTCGCGAGGTATACATGCCGCCATATCCTTCACTTCCATCCCAGAGATATTCGATACTCTCCCATCCTGTTCCTGTGGTAGCACTGCATGTAGTGAGTGGAGTGGGGTTGTTCAAATTTTTATAGACATAGTGTTGATAAATCCAAGATGAATAACAATAGGACGGGGCATTTATTTCATAAATTACCCATATATAGAAATAACCATTACTATCCGTCTTTTCGGAAGTTTCATACCTCGCGTAAGACCAACTTCTACTGCAAAACATATCCTTTGTGGCCTTCACACTATGCAGTTTCAATTTATAATCCCCATTCCCTGCACTTACATTAGTTGGTTGATACATAGACAACCATACAACGCTCACGAGAAGGCTTATACATACGATATTAAGAATTCTTTTCATCAACATCACCTGCCAGAAATTCGATTTCTGGCGAAATCCATAATATATTATTGATATTTTAATCTTTTTATCATCTCCAATTCTAGGTAAGTTCATTTTTCTTTAGAAACAATGCTTAATCTTCTTGATGCATTTGATGAAGGGGTCAATTCCTAAGCCATTGACATTCCAAAACCAGCGCTCCAATCGAGATACTGCATTTTTATGTTCGTTTCATCGAAGTCCGATATCTGTTCCTTACCTCGTCCTTCCTATCTTTGCCCACGTCCAACTATTCTGCGTTTCCTCGAAAAACGTTTGTGGAACCATACCCGACCCGGTCGGGTCTTCGCTTCACTAGGCCGACCGGGTACAGACGTCCGAAAATGAAAAACGGGCCTATTCCTCTTCGCTGTCGGTCCACGAATAGATGGGCTTGGGGGGCGCGGACCCCTTCATGAACTTCCCGCCTGGGCCCCTCCTTCGGGCCTCGGCCACCTTCTTGATGGCCTCCTTGGCCGCCCTTCTCACGGCCTTCCTCACCGCCCTCCTTAAATGGGCCTTCTTCCTGACGCCCCTTTTAGCGGCCTTCGTCTTCGGGGCCTTTCCGGCCTTTTCATGTCCCTCAGACAAACACGAAACACTTTCTGGGCCGACGAGCCCTTTTAAATTGGGAAAGATGGATTGTTATGTTCGTTAAAAAGGTTACTTATCCGGCGGTGCCCATCGCTCAGAAGGATTATTAAGTCGACCATCATTTGTCGCACCGAGGGCCCCCCATGCCCATTGTCCGTCTCGGGAAAATGCCGCTCAGATGGTGTGCGGCCTGCGACCTGCCCGTGCTAGAGCGTACCAGGTGCAGTCGCTGCGGCGGCGGGACCGTCCCGGTCCCGGTCACACCGCCCGGCGACATCCGGCCGGCCTTCCGGTTCGACATCGAGATGGTCCGCAAGGAGCTGGACCGGCAGTTCGGAAAGGGCGCGGGCCTAGCCGCCATCCCCGACGGGCGCATCGTATTGCTCAACCGAAGCCCTTCCACGGACCGCATGGACGAGGTCATCATGGCCGGCCGGGTCATAGGCGCCCTGGTCTTCGACATCGACAGGCTCGAGTTCCGTTTCATACCCCGGATGGACCTGGCCGGGGCCATAGCATCCTCCGGCAAGCTCGCCCACGGCTGGGTCAAGATGGACCCCGGGGCCCTTCCGTCCCTGATGAAGGGCGCCAACGCGCTGGCCCCGGGCGTGATAGGAGCGGCCAAGGACATACGGCCCGGCGACGAGGTCCTGATACTGGACCCGGAGGGCAAGGCGGTGGGTGTTGGCTCGGCGAGAATGGAGACCGCCGAGATGCTCAAGAACGGCCGGGGGGTCGCGATCAAGAACCGCTGGTACGGCGAGGCGGCACCGCTGGGCCCACCACCTGTAACGGCCCAGAACTGGGACGACGTCCTCGAGGCCAACGCCCGCTACATCGACGAAATGGTCGGCAGGGCCAAGAACTTCGTCACGAGGACCGTCGAGCAGCACCAGTTGCCAGTGGCGATATCGTACAGCGGCGGCAAGGACAGCCTCGTGACGCTCCTGCTGGTCCTCGAGGCCGGCCTAGGGCCCAAGGTCCTGTTCATAGACACGGGCCTCGAGCTCAAAGAGACCGTCGACAATGTAAATGCGGTCTGCGAGGCCCACGGCCTCGAGCTCCTCAAGGAGGAGGCGGGCGACGCCTTTTGGGATTCTTTGCCGAAGTTCGGGCCACCGGCGCGAGACTTCCGCTGGTGCTGCAAGACATGCAAGCTCGGCCCGGTGTCGCGGCTCATCATGCGGCATTTCCCGGAGGGCGTGCTGACCTTCATAGGCCAGAGGGCCTACGAATCGGTCCAGCGCCAGGGGAAGGGGGCCGTCTGGAGGAACCCGTGGGTCGCGGCCCAGGTGGGCGCATCCCCAATCCAGGAATGGACCGCACTGCTCGTGTGGCTGTACCTATTCAAGAAAAAGGCCCGGGCCAACCCGCTCTACGAGCAGGGCCACGCCAGGATCGGTTGCTGGCTGTGCCCCGCGTCGGACCTGGGCGACATGAAACTGCTCGAGGACCATCCCGACCGGGAGCGCCTCATGGCCTTCCTCGAGGCCTACGCCGAGGAGCGCGGGCTCCCCGAGGCATGGCTGTCCAAGGCCCTGTGGCGCTGGCGCAGGCTCCCGAAGGGCCTAGACCGCTACGAGTTGGCCTTCAGGCCCACGAAGAGGCCCGTAAAAAAAGGCCCGATCCGCCTCAACCTCGCCGAGGGCTACAACCCCTGCACCGGCGGCATATCCGTCGAGGGGGCCTTCACTGCCCCGCTGGACATGGAGCGCGTCGGCAACATGCTCCGGACGGTCGGCGTTGTCAGACCCATGGACGGAGGCGGCGGGGCCCTCATCGTGATGGACGCCATCGATGTTTTCCCCGAGGGGGCCATCATGGTCCGCGGTAAAGACGGAGCCGAGCTCAAGGTCCGCGTCGAGGAGGTTCGCAGGGCCATAGTTCGGGCCATGGCATGCGTCGGTTGCGGCGTGTGCCTCGGGCGGTGCCCCAAGGGGGCCATCGTGCTCAAGGACGGCAAGGCCTTCGTGAAGGTGGAGCTCTGCGTCTCTTGCGGCCTGTGTGGCGAGAAATGCCCTGTCGTGGACTTCGTGGACGACAGGAAGATGGACGAGGAATTCTAGACGAAGTTGTCAATGTCCTCTTCGTTGTAGATGAGCTTGACCATGCGCTTTGCATCGTGCACCGAATCCATGTTGCCGTCCCAGCTTTGGAGAACCACGACGCACCGGCCCTCGATCTCCTTGATGAGCTTCCCCATGCGCCGGTGCACGGGCTTGGTGTCCGTGATCTCGCCCGTCACGACGGCCAGGTAGACGTAGTTGCCGTGCTCGAGTATGACCCGCGAGTCCCCGTACATGATCTCCTTGACCATGCCCTTGGTGCCGTCCTCGGCCGGGAAGGACTGCCCTATGAACTCCTGGATGGCCGTGAACATCCCGCTCAGCATCTGGTCGTCCACCTCGGGCTTGAGCCTTCGCGTGTCGTGGTGGATGAGCCTGCCGTCCCTGTATATGAGGAAGACATCCTCGATGATGAACTCCTCCGTCGGGGCCGGCTTCGCGGGCTCTGGCGGGATTGGCGTGGCCTGGTATCCCGGCTGGGGCTGGGCATACGGCTGTTGCTGCGGATACGGCTGGTAGGATGCCTGGTACGGCTGCTGGTAAGCCTGCTGTTGCGGCGCCTGGCCCTTCTTCCTGGGAAGAACGACCACCACAACCACCACGATGATTATGATGACCACGATGACGGCCACGATGCCACCGATGCATATCGTGGTGTATAGGCCCAAAAAATCGTAGGGGTTCGTGATGTTGCCACCCTGGTACGCCACCGTGACCGCCACAGAGTTCGAGAGCTTCGAATCCTTTCCCGACATGACCCTGGCCGAGATGGTGTAGGGCCGCGAATCGACGGTCGCGGAATCCCAGGTGCACTTCCAGTCCGCTGTCCCGGTGCACTTGGTCCATCCCATGACGCTCCCGCCGGTGGTCTCGAAGACCCGGGCCTCGACGGACGAGATGGTGTCGCCGGCGTCCGGGTCCCAGGCCTGGCCCTCTATGGAGACCTTCCCGGTGAGGGACGACCTGGCGGCCGGCGTCTTGATCCACACCGTGGGCGGCTGCGATATCCCGAGCACGTCGATGGGGGCGGTCAGCGGCGACATCATGGTGACCTTGTCCGTGATGTCGCCCTCCCAGGAGGTGCCGGTCGTCGGGCTGGGCGAGGCCACGAACGACCCGGTGACCGTGACGGCGGAGTCGGCCTCGATGGCCATCCTCGCGCAATTGCGCACGTTGGAGCCCTCTATCTTGCCGAAGGCCGAATCCCAGTAGATGCCGGTCCCGACGTCGACGATGTCGTCCCCCTTGATGGTGGTCTTCGCGCCGTCGTAGACGTAGATCCCCGTGGATGAGTCCGTGTTGGTCGAGTTTATCAGGCTGTTTTCGATCCTCAATGTGGAGCCCGAACTGGTCTCGACGCCGTACCATGTGTAGGCCGTGATTATGCTCTTGTCCACCAGGCCCGAGCAGGCGCTCTCGGCGCTGATGCCGGTGCCGGCGCCGATGGTGATGCCCGAGGCCTGGAGGGTGCCGCCGCACTCGATCCCGTCGGCTATGGATTCCGTGGAGTCGATGATGGAGTTGGAGATGGTGACGGCCGAGCCGCTGTTCATGTCCAGGGCCGAATAGCTGAAGTGGTCCATGACCATCCCGGTCATGGTCAGCGCCGTCGTGCTGATGTCCATGGAGGTGCTGGCGTAGTGTATCTCGACGTTGGTCAGGGGGGCGTAGGCCTGGTCCGCCCCCTCGAATGTGAGGCCGTACCAGTCACCGGATTGGGGGCTTAGGCTGCTGGAGGTGAAGATGACCTTTCCGGGGGCCCTGAGCGTGCCCTCGACGGTCAGTTCGGTCCATTCGTCGAACTTGACCGTGACCCCCTGCTCGATGACCAGGGTGTAGCCCGTATCTACCGTGATGGAGCTGGTCACGTGGACCGGGCTGCTGCCGATCGTCCAGGTCGTGTTCTCGGTGATATCGTCCTTGACATCGATGCCGGCGGCCCGTGCAGGGCCCGTCATGAGATGCCCCGGAATAAGGGATGCCAAGGCCATGGCCAGGACAACGAACAGGACGCATCCATGGCTGGAACGCGGGGCCATACGGCATGTTGATTGACCTTGTGCTAGAAATATGTTATTGTGGACATCCCCGGGGACGGGGTGCAGCTTCTCAGGTCACGATTTCCTTGAGCTTGCCCGCCTCTGCCGCCCTGCGGACCTCGAGGGCCACCCTGCGCCCCGTGCTCATCTCGCGGCGCCACACGGAGTTGCCGTAGGCGTGGCCCACGGCCATGTGGACGTTCGTGCCGCCCCCGACCCTGGGGGCCACATCGTAGATATAGAATTGCATGTCCTTGTCCACGCATGTCTGAAGGCAGAACGGCCCTATGATGCCGGGCGCGTAGTGCTCCTGCGTGGCCTTGACGTACTTCTCCGCCAGCTCGAAGGCGTCCTCTAGAAGAGACTCCCTCAAGGTGCAACTGTTATGCCCAACGACCGTGTACTCTGGGTTGATCTCCTTGGGCCCCAATGCCAGCTGCTGCGGGGCCGGAAGCCTCACGTGCCCGTCGAGGCTGGATTCGAACCTCCAGTCTATGCCCAAAAGCTCGATCCTCTGCATGGTGCGCTCGATGGGGCTGTAGAAGAAGTCCAAATTGAACACGGGGCCTATGATGTACTTTTCGAGCCGGGCCCCGGCCAGGTCCTCCCTCATGATGACCTTCTGCTTTATGAGCGCCTCGGACTTGTCCTTGTAATCCTTGAACGACGAGCACGTAAAGAACCCGCGCTCGAGCTTTTTCTGCGCGTGGTGGAGCTTGACCATGGTCAGCCCGTCGATGTCCTTGGGGTCCTTGACCTTCTCTGGGAACGGCAGGCCGGCCTTCTCGAGCAGCCAGTAGTAGTCCTTTTTCTCGCCGCGCTCCTCGGACCGGAGCAGGTTCCTGCTGCCCACGAGCGGCACCGGGAAATGGTCCTCGATGTCCTCTAGCGGGACGTAGGACGTGAAGCTTCGGTTCGGGACGAAGAGCACGTTGTCGTCGATAAGCGCCTCGATTATCTTGGGCTCCAGTATCTCCTTGAACTTGTCGAGCAATATGATCTCGTCGACCATTCCGCGCAGGACCTTGCCGTGACCGTCCCTGCTGGCCCTGAAGTAGTTGGAGTAGGTCTTCTCGCGGCCCTTCTGGCACACGACCAAGGTCTCGAAGCCCTCGGCCACGGCGCCGTCGCAAATGTCGAGGCCCGAGTGGGAGCCGACGCATCCTATCTTCACGTGGTCCGGGTCGTACCTGTCTATGAGCTTCTGGATGTCCTTCCTCTCTATCAAGGCCGCTCCCCCCAAGATACTGGCCAAATCTTATTTTCTATAATGTGTCGACATACATTAATTTTGTGTCGAGAATCCGGTCAATGACGGTCAGGCGAGCCTTCCCTTCTCGAGGAGCTCGCCTAGCGCCTTGCTGGACCTGAATGCCCCACACAGCCTGCAGACCTCGGCCTCGGCGGCCTTGGGCCCGTCCTTGATGATCCGCTTGGCCGATTTCGTAACTTCCGCAAGGAAGGCCTTGTCCTTGATATCGAGCCTTCCCCTCTTCTTCGAAAGGTACTGTGAGACCGCCGCGTCCGACAGCCCCAGCAGCCTGGCCGCCTTGCGCTGGGTGTAGCCATGCTCCTCGACCAGGGCCCGCACCAGCTCCTTCCTTATGGCCGGCAGCACGTACCAAAGCACCCTCTCGCACGGTGTCTTCATGGTGAGGCCACACGGCATTGGGCTAGAAATATTTTGCGATTGTTAACCGGGGGCCCCACGACCGTTCCGTTTCTCCTTCCGCTCGGGGCAATCGTCCATGTCGCAGCTGTCGCACTCGCCAGTGCAGGGCTCCATGTGGGCCGCGACCTCGAGCCCCGGATAGAGCTCCTGGAGGCCGGCCTCGAGCGCGTGGTCTATCTCGTGGGCGCGGTCCACGGTCATCTTGGCCTTGACCAAAACGTGCAATGTCAGCAGGAGCTTCTCCCCCTTGCGCCTTGGCTCGACCCTGTGGTAGGACACGACCTCCTTGTACCTCTTCAGTATGCGCGACACGCGCTCCTCTATTTGCCGCCTCTCGAGCTTGCCAAGGGCCTCCTCGGCGGGCCCCTCCTCCACGGGCTCCCCCTTCCTGGCGGCGGCCTCGGCCCTGCGCTTGCGGGCCCTCTCGAGGCTCTCGCATCGGAGCTCGTCGCAGACCTCATGTTCGTCGCAATGCTCGCAGTGTCCGTCGCAGGGTTCCATGTGTATGAGCGCCTGGGCGTGCGGTATGGCCTTTCTGATATCGGCCTCCAGATGGTCCGTCATCCGGTGCGTTTCGACAAGGCCCAGGTCCCTCGAGACCACAACGTGGAGGTCTATGTACCTGTTCTGGCCCGACCTACGGGTTCGAAGGTCGTGGTAATCGTGGATGACGTGGTCGTGGGCGTCCAGGATGGCCTTGATGGTATTTTCCTCGTCCTCGGGTATGCGCTTGTCCGAGAGGTCCGCGATGGTCTTTCGGGTCAGGTCCCAGGCCGCTTTGATGATGAGCATGGCGACCCCTATGGCCACGATCGGGTCCAGCCAGTACCATTGGGTCAGCCTTATGATTATAAGCCCGACCATGACGCCGGCCGAGGTCAGGACATCGGTCGACAGGTGGAGCGCGTCGGCCTCCAGGGCCAGGGAGTCCGTCTCCACGGCCACCTTCATAAGGCTCCTCGACACGATGCTGTTCAGGATCACGGACACAAGCATCACTATGATGCCGGTCTCGAGCAGCCCCACGGGCGTGTGGTTGATCATCTTCAGGATAGCCTCGTATATTATCAGGACGGCCGCGATGAATATCAGGATGGCCTCGATGGTGCCAGAGATCGGCTCGTACTTCCCGTGGCCATAGTGGTGGTCCTCGTCGGCCGGCCGCAGGGACCGGCCCACGGCCATTAGTGCGATGACCGCTGCAAGGAGGTCCATGCCCGAGTGAATGCCCTCGGATATGACGCTGATGGAGCCCATGACGAAGCCGAAGACGAGCTTGAGCACCAGCAATGTGACGTTCGAGCCCACGGACATCCTTGCGACCCGGACGCGCCTGCGCTCTATATCCTTGATCTTCTTGCGCTGGGCCCTTCTTTCGGCCCCGGCCCGCTCGCGGGCCTCCTTGGTATGGGTGCCCCTATCTTCCCGAGGCCTGAGGACGAAGTCCTCGTTCCGGTCCTCATTTGCTTTATTGACGGCCCCGTTCTTCACACCTTTACCCATGGTTCAAAACCAACCGTGGATAGCAAACAAGGTAGAAGTGATAGGTCCGGTTTAAGGATTTCGGAAGGGGGTATCTTGGGCACTAGGTCGAGCACGCGTCCCCTTCGCCCTCGCCGTGGTCCTCGCCGGCGGCCTCCTTGGCCCTGATGTCAGCGACGACCTTCTCGAGGTCCGGGTAGATATCCTTGAACCTCTCCTTGGCCCTGGGGTCCTTTTTCATCCATTCGAAGATGGCCACCTTCAGGGCGTCCGCGGCCAGGTTCGAGCAGTGCATCTTGATGGCCGGGAGGCCGCCAAGCGCGTCGGCGACATCCTTCCTGGATATCTTGAGTGCGTCCCGGATGGGCTTGCCCTTGGCCAGCTCCGTGACCATGCTGCTTGTGGCCACGGCGGCCCCGCAGCCGAAGGTCTTGAACTTGATGTCCGCGATCTTGTCGTCGGCGACCTTGATGTAGATGAACATCTTGTCGCCGCAGACCGGGTTGCCCGCGGTGCCAAGCCCGTCGGCGTCCGCGATCTCGCCCATGTTCCTGGGGTTCCTGAAATGTTCCATGACCTTGTCCGTGTATATTCCCGGCATGTCCATCACCTCATTATTTGTAAAGGCCCGGCGGCGTCAGGGGCGACATCTCCCGAAGTCTCTTGACGATCTCGGGCAGCTCCTTGAGCATGATGTCCACGTCC
>Ga0315284_10004980_pt1 | contig 18874 bp, 27 predicted proteins | sample YL17G09_16_MG_FD_203696 | JGI IMG/M metagenome (GOLD analysis project Ga0315284, IMG submission 203696) | Sediment microbial communities from Yellowstone Lake, YNP, Wyoming, USA - YL17G09_16 | ecosystem: Environmental > Aquatic > Freshwater > Lake > Sediment | place: USA: Wyoming | collected... | reverse complement strand
TTTATCCCGGATGAGGGGTTCATCCCAGACAACCCAGTTCCTACTCCAGAACCCTCCAATTATGAAACCCTAAAGGGCGCGCTTAAAACCACCTGGAATCAATATGGGGCTCCCGTTACAGACTTCGCGATGGGAGCCGCTGGACCAATGCTCAAAGACATAGGCACGACGATATGGAACGCTCCCGAAGCTATCTATCAGGGTGGGAAGTTTCTTATGAACCCTCCCTTGGCGCTTCATAAGGATCTCCCCCGCGCCCGGGAGTCTCTTGGGAAAGCCATGGAGGACTTCCAGACTATGATGGGGACGGGGAAGTCCACATGGGACGCAATGACTCATGCCGCTGGATCCGTCCCTCTGGTAGGAGGGATGGCGGAGTCTCTCCTGGGGCCGATCCCTGGATATGGCGAGGAACTAATTGGAGAGGATAAGACCGCTTATCAGAGAGGCAAGGGCGCTGGGAACATTCTGAAACCCTTCACGACTGGGGCGGCCCTCGGATTTCTGGGTGGGAAGATCATGGGCCGTTATACCCCTCAAGCCTATCAGGTCCGCTATAAGGACTTCATGGATCAAGCCTTCAGAAGTTCCGGGATTGATTTAGGGGCTGGAAAGACCCTCCCCATGGGGGAACTGGCTCACAATGCTACCATGGGCCGGGTCGCCCCCTATCTTCAGGACTGGTTCGACACCCAGGGGGTCAGGGTAAGGAGCCCAAACACTCAGACTTTGGTCATCGCGGCTGAGCAAATGGATAAAAAGTTCTGGAATAATATGGATAGGGTCGTCCAGACGCCTCTATCCGAAGTTCCAATCAATGTTCAAGCGCTGACCCAGGATCTTGGCGCGTCGATCTCTAAGCTCTACTTAGATTCGGAGAGGGCCAATGCCATGGCTACTCTAAGCAAGTATATCCCGGAGGGAACAACTGAGATTACTCTTAAGGACGCGATTCGGCTTCGTGCGGAGTTGAACGCGGAGTTCCAGATGAGCTTTAAGCAGCAGTTCCCGACCTCAGTCATGAATGGCCCGGATTCCAGCAACTATATAGCTACCCGTGGAGACGCCTTTATGCTCCACAATCTGGGGGCTAAGCTGCGCAAGACCATAGAGGATACCGTTAGCCCCGTCATGGGGTGGGAACCTGGGACTTATCGCAACTTCATGCAAGACGCGCACGCCCTAGCGGACTTTAAGGATAAAGCCATCCGCATGAACCAAAATTGGGGGCCCGACCGGAACCAAGTCTCCATGCAAGCCCCAGCCGCCCGGTTGGAAAAGGCAGCCATAAGCGCCATCCCTGTGGTAGGAAACAGGTTCAAGTCCATAGGTCACCATGGAGGGACGGTCATGGGGAAGTCGATGTATCGGACCCCGGACACCTTCGTTCAGAAAGCCTTCCATCAACTTAGGAACACTCGATTTGACTATCCCGAGACTCCAACCATGGGGACCAGGCAGCTCTCCGCCGCCCCAGATGAAAGTTTCGTCCGGGGTTATACCGATCCGAGTTTGGAGCGGCCTGATTTTCTCCCGCCCGCCCCTGGGCTTCTCCCTGAATATACCCCCTCTACCATGTTCGAGGAGAGTACCAGGCTGCCTACCAGTACCAGGTCGAGAGGCAAGGGAGTAAATGAGGTACAGGAAGCGCCAATAGCCATCTCACGGCCCCCCGGGACTCCAACTGGAATGATCCGGAAGGATGGAGAACTTCTCTCCAGCTCTCGGAAGCCAGCCCCTAAGATGAAGGAACTCCCCCCAGCCGGGTCAACTGGCTCTGGCCAGGGAATTTATGAGGTGGACCCGGGGAGCGCCCCTCCCCCAAACATCAATCCTCCTCCAGGCTCCGAACTTAATCTGATGTCAATGAGTGGGACCGCTCCCAGGCAGGTTCTCAGAGCTACCGAAGGGAACATCCCGGGCCGGTCGGACTTAATGGGAGGGCAGGTAGATGCCTTCAAAAAGCTCCAGGAGATCGCCTTTAGACAATTGATGGAGGAGACTAAGGGCGGAACTCTAGCGGGGGGCATTAGCTTCCCTTCCAGGGCCCAGATCCTTGAACGCACCTACAATCTGATCGAAGAGTTTAAGAAATTCTCCGCCGGGCAAGGCGGGGGACAATAAAAAATAATAAAAGCATCATCGAGTAAAAAATATGGGAAGCCCAACTTCATTTCCATCTTGGCCCTCCAGCGCGGCCCCATTCACCAGCGTCCCTGGGGAGTGGGACGAGCCCTATGTAGATTTGGCGGAGAAGTTCCCGGTCCAAGGGCCAACAGGGGATGTGATTAGGGGAGGGCTTAGGTCCTTGTCTGGGATAATGACTCCCAGGAACGCCACTATCCTGGCTGGAGCCATAGCCGCTCCGGGGGTGGTCCCTGCCCAAGCACTCGGGGCGTATTTCTCGGCGGACATGCTGGCCAACTTAGGCCCGGAATTTCAGGGGCTATCCGACGCCTACAAGGCGGGGGATTGGCGGAAATTGAGGGAGTTGGGCGGCCAGACCTTTCTAAACGCTTTGATGACGGTTGGAGGGATGAAGCACACGATGGCTCCCAGGTCGACTGGAGGAGCGATGGGGGTGGCGCCCAAGAGAGCGCTTATTGAAGAGCCCCCTGGGGCTAAGGCCGGTACGGTGGACTGGAGCCCTCAAGGCGAGATATTGGGGCCTGAATGGTACTCGGCAAGAAACAGGCCCATGAATAAGGCTGGCCATGTCCTGGATGAGCTTCAAACTGACGCGGGGGTTCTAAAGCACCATTGGGATCCGGGAACTGGGGCGCAGTGGTTGAACCTCCCTAGAGAAGCAATGGCGGCATATGACCTTAAACCGTTAGGCTTTGGTGGAGTTCAGGGGACCATAGATCAAATTATGGAGCCGAAATCTCAGAGCCCCGAGTTTCTAAGAAGGATGCTTGATCAAACCAAGGAAGCGGTGTTGGCGGATCACCCAAAAGCGGATTCGATGATGCAGATTTCCCAATGGGTTATGGATAAGTTGGATGATCTGAGAAAAGCGGGAGAGGGTGAAATTATCATGGGGCAAGAGGGGTCGTATAACCATGAGCTTAATCACTTTTTGGCCGCCCGCCTGGATCCCGTGAAGGGGGAAATTTTCCCAGGGAGTACGGAGATGGTTGATTTTATTAAGAGGACCAGTGGCGATCCAACCTTTAGTAAATTGAGTGACCCTGACCTTTATATAAAGGATTACCAACATGAGTGGATGCCCCCTGCGGAACGTTCAGCGCTTAAGGCTGAAATCGCTCGCAGAAGAGCGCTAAATGATTCTATTAACAACTACTTTTACAATTCTCCTGCTTATAGACGGCATGCTGCTAGATCTATAAAAGTTGAGCCTAATGCTTTTTTATCGGAAGGTGAGGCGGGCGCTAGGAAATTGGGGCTGACGGAGCAGGAAGCTGGCCGGGTTGTCTATGCTATGTATGATTACGTCACCAATCATCCACGCTTTGCGGACAAACCTATTAGAGAGTATTGGGGGAAGAGCCTTTCAAACACCGCTAAGGAGTCTATGTATAAAGCATTTGAAGAAAATTCCAACCCTTTAGAGGGAACCCCCTGGGACACTGGTCCTTAATATTGGAGATCTTAATGTCTGAATATTACGCAACTGCGGCCTTGCTACTGACGGTAGTTACCTTGCTCTCTGGACTGCTCAATGCGTTCATGTTGTTTCGCCAGCAAGCCATCCTGGCTACCATGAAAAAAGAGATGGCGGAGTTGGAGCTTCGGATCTTGTTCCGCCTTAACGACACGCATATTCGTGCGGATTTGTGTAATGAGCGCCATCAAAACACCCTTGATTCCATTGAATTTTTGGATAAGGCTATTGTTAGGCTATCAAGCCCCAAACCTGCCCTTTAACTACCACCACTATCAATCGGTCCCTTAGATTCCCTGAGCTTTTTAACACGTTTGACCCTCCTTTTACTTACGGTCAGTTTTATGGTTGCCCCGCACCAGGCACACATCCCAGACGACACGGTGGGGGCATAGTTCTCCAGCTTGCAGAAGGGGCATCTCTGAAGGTAAACCTTTCCTTCCGCAGTTATGAACCCGACTTCAACTCCAGATATTTGCAGGTCTAGGATTTTCATTTTTCCCCCTGGAAGACATACCACTGGTATAGGGTTATATCCTCACTTACAAAGTAATCCTTCCCCTTTTTGGGGCCGATATAATGAGGGGTTCTGTACTCCAGTATCCAGGTGTAATGCTCGATGTTGGTATTTCCGACGATCTTTTGGTACTTAATATCCCAAGGTTGCCTGCGGATTTTAAGACCGATGTGCTTGGAGCGGTCTTCTAGGATGTGCATAACATGTTCCCAGGCTGCCGTCCTCGAGGAGTGGACCCCGTAAATGTGAAACTGGTGGTTCTCCCTGGATCCGTAGATAACTTCCTGCTGGTAGGACTTGATCTCAATCCCCCAAACACACCTGTTTCTAGGCTTTGATTTTTTCATTGTTCCTCCATGGCTGTGATCTCATCCTTCAAGATTACAATTTCATCCTCCAATTCGGCTATTGCTTTATTCATCTCTTTTATTACATCACACGCAGGGCATGTACGCGCTTCATAACAAACTTCCTCGTGTTTATGTGAGCATAAATCCATACTATTCCTCTTTCATTCCCGCCCAATTGTCTCCCACCATAACATCCACATTGACTGATAGCCCGTTCGGGGCGACTTCAGGGTCTATCAGGATTTTTGATGGGGCCTCCATTATCTCCTGGACGGTCTGGCAGCATTCTGACACCAACCCTTCCGGGCAGCAAAAGAGCAGGGAGTCATGGACCTCGTTGACCAGACCATACTTCTCGTCCAGCCCGAGGGCTGCCAGGGTGAGCATGGCTTCCTTCTTGTGCCCGAAGGCGATGTTGGCTGGGAGGAAGGCCATGGCCTGCTCGGCCTGCTCCCCGTGGACCAGACACTTCCTCAGGGGATCGTATTTTAGAGCCTGCCAGAACCATCGGATGTAACCGAAGGGAGATAAAAGATATTTCTGCTTGTGGGCAAGCTTTACTACCTCTTGTTTGTATTTGGCGACTTTAGGGAATAGGCGGTCGAGCATGGTGATGATGGCTTGGGCCTCGCTCTTGGAACTGAAGAATTCCTCGTTCTGCTTGAAGAGGGAGTTGGCTCCCATCCCAAATTGCGTGCCCAGCCCGACGACCTTCGCTTTCTGGCGGATGGCTGGATACTTCTTCTTGATATAGGCCAACCGGGAGCAGATCTCTTCGATGGGCAGGGAAAATTGGATTGGCTCCTTCACTATGTAAGACGTCAGGAAGGAGTGCATGTCTAACTTAGCCAAGCGCATATAATCTTTGTCCCTGGCCATGTATCCCATGGTCATGCCGTGGAAGGAATGATAATCCAGTTCGACCAGCTTGAACCCGGGAGGCGCCTGAATTACCGTCCTGAACCTTTTTGCCAGCTCCTTTTTCTTTTGGTCTTCACACTTCCCGGCGCTGGCGTTTTGGACATTGGGGGAGATGGAAGAAAGTTGTCCGGTTGCTGGTTTGTAAAGGAATTGGGGGTGGATTCTTCCATCTGGCCCGGGGATCCATCCTTCAACATATGTTGAAAGGATCTTTTCGACTTGACGATACTCGAGGGTGTCTGCATATAGGGGATCCTTGGTAATCTTGCTCAGCCGCTTTAGAGCAATGGTGTCGGTGGTTGGCCGGTCCTCTTTGTGGTGCATCTGGATCGGGTGGCCCATGAACCGGATGTATTTCAGGATCTGGGAGGAACTGGGTTTGAATGGTTCGAGGTTACACCATCTCTCAACGCCCGTCTTAACTTTCTTACCAGTTTTGTGACTCCGCTTCTTGACGGTTGTCCCTCCACACTCTCGACAACCCCGCTTACACTTACACCGCTCAGGCAATTCCACGAGTTCTTCAATTGTAACGTCAAAGTGGCGTAAAACAAGTCCGGCAAGGTCTTTTGGTTCTCGGACATATCCCTCCTTGGGACTGACATTCTTCAACTCTTCCGGGACGTGGGCCTGCATTTTTTGGAAGATGATTTCTTTCTCCAGAGTAAGCTCTTCCCCCAACTTCTTCCGGGCTTCCTCGTTTACTGGCATGCCCCGGCGGGACATGGCTTGGAGAACGGGCTCAAGTTGGACGATATGTCTTTGGTAACCATCCCATACCTGTCGTTTCTTCATCTCATCCGGGAGGCGGGCCATGATTCGCTGGAGAACATCGGCGTCTACGCAACCGTAGAACTCCGGCTGGTCGTGAGAGAGGTGCTTCCAGGGGAAATCATGACCATAAAAACTCCCTACGCTCTGGAGGTTGTAATGGCCGGAGAGGTCGGGCTGGAGGTGATGGAACATCCACATGGTGTCCATCACGGTCCCATGCACTTCCACTCCTGCTTCCCGCAACTTGGGCAGGTCGAACCGGTAAGCATTATGGCCAACTTTTGGATTCCGCAGGAGCAGAATATTCCGGGCGCATTCGGCGAAGGCTCCAAACCAGGGAAGGTAGATGGCAGTATAGGGAAATAGAGAAAACTGGATTGACAGGAGCTTGCTTTCCGCCCTCTTCCGGAATTCTTCGGCTTCGCGGATCTCATCCTTTTCTTCGTCCTCTTCGTGCAGGATTTCATCGTCTTCCTCCAGGGAGTATTCCGTTTCAATGTCGAACGCCAGCAGGGCTTCAGGGTCGCTTTTCACCTGCTCATAAAATTCTTGTGCTTTCTCCAGGGAAGGGTGGGTCTCATAATCCACCGCGTGCTGCCTAAAACCCCAGTTCGCGATCTGAAATGCCTTCTTGAGGTCCAATAGACAGACTCCGATCAAGTTGTGCTTCCCCCGCTGGATAAAGGATGGATGATAGGTGGGGAGGACGACTCCCCACTGTGTATCCATTGGATAGCCCCTCAGGTTGGTAATGGTCTTCTTCTTCCCACATAGGCCGGTTAAAGTTCGGCAGGCGGTATCTCCCAGAGCCACGATGACCCGGGGCTTCCTGGTTTTTACCAGGTTCTGCCAATTCGGGGCGCAGTGATTGATGGCTTCCATTTCATAGGAGGCCCCTCTGAGGAAGTCGTTGGGGGGCTGGCACCAGATAACGTTCGCTATGGTAACTTCCGGGCGGTTAACCGCAGTCAGGCGTAGCAGCCGGGTGAGCATGGAGCCAGCTTGGGCCTGGGGGCGGAAGGGCAGGCCTTCCTGCGCCTCATGGAACCCCAGGGCTTCCCCCAGCAACATGACTCCGGAGGAACCTGTCCCTTCCGGGGCCATGAATCCCTTGCCTAGGGCGTGGAGCGGGCATCCGATGCAACTGTCAGGTTTTTTCAACATTGGGCAATCCTTGGCACATTTTCATGGCGTGCTTCTTTATGGAGTCCTCTTGTATTCCCGCCATCCATACCCAGATCTTTTGCTCCTCGGTAGGATCGGTTAGGAACCAATAAGCATCCAGCTTCCACAGGAGATTAGAGTCTTCCAGGTCTCTAAGGGCCTGCTTTATGACGTAGATGGCCAGGAGTTTAAGGTTCAGGGTAGACCCGTCCTTAGTGAGCTTCATACCTCTCAGCCCAGCTTTGCCTGCCGTCGTTATATCCGTCATCGTACCCTTTCCCATACTCTTTTTCATCATCCCAGTAGAGGCTATTAAGGATTGGAGTCAAGTTTTTCAGGAACCGTGACTCTTCCCCTATAGGGCAGGATGTCTCCAGGCTTTCCATCCACCTCTGGCACTCCGGACTCGTCTTCCACGCTGCCAGGTGGAGGTGTTCCTTCAGGTTCATTTCTCACCTCTTGGACGAGAACCGGGCCTTTTCTCTTGGCCTGTTCTCTCATGGTTAGTGGTTCTTGGGCTCTATCCAGGACTTCCCCACAGTGCCTGCAGACGAGCTTCTCCGCAACGGTTATCATCTTCTTCGGCTCTCCAATGATTCCAGTGGAGGCCAGGGCGAACATCAGCTCTGGGGTGAACGCCGAGGTCTTGCATTTCCTGCAGATGACCAAGTCATCCATGGTTACCACTATTGGTTTCGGTTGAATGAGACCCTTCGGAATGTCCATGTTTTTTCCTCTTTCTTATTTTTGGAAGGCACTCCAAGCAGACCCACCCTCTAGGGCTGGGGGTTCTGGGAAATCCCTCCTTCTTGCACATCCTACAAACTGGTGGACCAACTTTTGTTCGTTTGCTTGCCATATTCCTCCCAAAACTTTGCCCGGGTGTCCCGGTACAGGAATGTGTCATTCAATACCTTCTCCAGGCTCTTCTTCCTGCCTTCCTCCTTGCTGAAGACGCTAAGGTCCGAGTAGTTGCAGACGGCCTGCTTCCTGGTAAGCTGGGTCCACTCGTTAGCGACCCTCTGTTCTAGGACGCAGTTGGTTGTGGGGGTGTATTCGATGACATATTGGTCTCTAAACCACCTCCCCCTTCTTTCCCCCGACACCTTATGGGAATGCGTGGCGTCGTCATGTTCGAATTTCACCCGGTAGAGTTCGGCATTATGCTCGATTATCATCCCTTTCCTCCTTTAAAAAAACGCTGCCCAGTTTCCCAGGCAGCGCCGGGTTTATGCCTTCTCGTAGATCCTGATGGTGGCCCTAGCCTCTTTCTCTTCCCCGTTAGGGCAGGGGTAGATAGGCATGGGGGAACCATTGGGATATTTCAGAAAGTTCTTCTGACCCTTGATTCGCTTCCAACTCCCGTCATCCTCCTTGTAGGAGACTTCCCACTGGGTCTTGACGGTTGCGGCTGGCCCTGCCTCCAGAGCCTTGCAAAGCTGAAGAGCCTGCCCGGACGCGGAGGGAAGAGGCTTGACATTGAGGGCTTTCAGGATTCCGGCGACCCTGGTGGATCCACTGTTGCCAAAGGGCAGCGTGGAAGCGTCGTCGAACAGCATCCGGCCATCGAACTTCCCGCCGGGATCTTGGATAACCGCCACGACCCCAATCCGGAAATAATTCCCCAAACCATCGGTGCGGGGCTTCTTTTCCACCGGGCGTTTCTCGTTAAGAGTGAGTTTCACCAAATACTTCCCATCGTCCACCGGGGGAGGCCCGGCAAAGGGGTCGGCCTCGGGATCGAATCCATCGATCTCTTCCTCCGGCTCGTCGGCCAACTGGTCTAGCGTTAAAATATCCTCAAACATAGATCTCCTTTCGCCCATTGGGCGCGTTAGATTTTGTCCACTTCGGCTTTGAATGCTATCAGGGCATCCACTGTTCCTCCAAACAGGCGGTCATCTACCTCCAGGTAGGTGTCCAGCCCTTCCTCTAGGGTTGGGGTGAAGAATCCCCCCGGCCAGATCTTCATCAGTTCCTCATAACGTTCAGGGGGAACCCGGGGCTTAGCGGGATAGCTGACATTCGGGAACTTTTGGTCTGGATGTTTGACGAAGAAGTACCGGACTTTGGGGCGGTAGACCGCGATCCTATCCTTATTCTTCGGATCGATTGTTATCATCTCTTCCATGTAGTCTTCGGCATGGATCATGGTCCCCACCAACTTCCCTACCTTGTCGGTCCCTTTGTTTCCGACGAGGCCGGGGCCTCGAATTGCGTTCCTGCTCCCTTCTTCCTCTCCCTTTCCCTCGTGGGCGGTTATAATCACCCGGTCCACGTCCAGGGCCGCCAGATTCTTTATCCTGGCCAGCATGGTATTCTGAACGAACCCATAGTGGGAGGGGGCGGCGGCGCAGAACTTCTCCCCATCTTCCGAGAAGGATCCGATTGGATCCTGGGAGATCTTCCTTTGTTTATTGCAGAGGTCCTGCAGGAGAAGCTCCGAACATGAGGTCAATCCCTCGAAAAAATAGCCTGCGGTGGGAAGCGGCCCGGTAGCCGGGGCGAGCTTCCCGGCTGAGTTAGGCCACTCCCCACGACACAGCTTGGTTAGGGTGGACAAGGGATTGTCCACCGACAGGTCCAGCCGGAAGATTTCCACTATCCCGGCTTCGACATAAGGTTGGAGGGGCTGGCTCTCCTCCGACGTGATCAGCCGGAGGGGCTTCTTGTGTTTGCGATAGAGATAGCGGGCCGCGTGAGCCAGGGCGGTCGTCTTAAACGTTCCGCTGTCTCCATAGAGAAGTACGGTTTTAGCCATTATCCTTGTCTCCCAGCGACTTCTTGAAGGAATCAATCGTGGCTTGAAGGACATCTAATTTCTTCCCGGCCTCGATGAATTTGTTGTAATACTTGATCCAGTTTTCTTCCCCTGCCTTGATCTGCTCTCGGAGTTTAAGCTCCAAGGGGTCAGGGGTCCCCACCATCTCTTCAGGAACCAGGCGAAGTTCAGGAATCCATTTTTCTTGTTCAACCCGGGTGAACTTTCCGTTCCCCTCCGTCATCCTCTCCGCGAAGGGAATGGCGTTCAGGATAGCCGTTGCCTCCCCCGGGCCGAACACCAACCACTCCTTCCAATCCAATTTCAACGCAATTCTCATTTAATCCCCCTTTCCAATAGTTGCCACAGGTGCTCGAAGCACTCCGGGCACAGTTTAAATTCCATCTTTTTGTTAATTATTCGGGAGTATTGATCAAACCCTTTTGCCCCCACTACTAGACTTATTGGATCCTCTGAGGTCAGCGAATGAAACTCCAGCATACACCATTTGCAAAACATTGTCAAGCCCCCCTCGCCCACAGGATAAGGATTCCCAGGCAAATCGTTAATATCAATAGAAGGGCGGTTTCAATGATGCACACCAATTTATACAATTTCATGCTCCCTCCTTCTTAACTTTTACCGTAACCCCTGCACTAATGATTCCATTTCCAATTTCGCAATCCGCTTCTCCGCCTTCTCCCACCACTTTTCCAGCAGGCGAAGCCGGGCCGTGGGCCGTACAGATGCAATATATTTAGCATAACCTTCTGCACTTATTGCATCGTTGTGCTTTATGGATTGCTCTAAAATATCGTGTATGTCACAAGGATACTCGTCCATCACTCCTCCTTCAACTTTCGGATTTCGTCCACGCAATCCTCTGAACAACAGCAATACTCATCGTGTTCCATGCATGCGTTGGCAGCCTCTTCCAGCGCGGCGTTGCGGGTGTTTCTATATTCATGCACAAACGCAGCATTCGCCCGTTCAAGCATATATATTCTCTCTTCCAATTCCTTATTCTTTTTTAGTAGTTCTCTTTTATATTCTGAACAACAACTAAAATCTTCGTTATCCATCACTCCTCCTTTCTGGTGGGGGCGGCATGGCTCCTGCGTGTTTGCTCTACAGGCAGCTATAGAGCGGGCTCACCCTCGCATACCCCGAGGTAACACCTCTGTCTGCGCACGCAGTATCTCTTTTCGCCCCCGTTATTCCCCGCTGGCCGGGATTATAGAATTCACTGCGGTAATTCGGGATAGAGCGTAATCTCCTGTTCTCTGCTTACCCAAGACATTAAGTCATGGGCCAGACCTGGGTTTACTACTTGAATTGTAGAGGCATAGATCCTCATTGCCAACCGCGATGCTTCGGCGTAAATATCATCGCCTGCTGGTTTCAGTACGAAGTACTTCATCTCAAGTCCTGGCATATTCCTCCTTTCATTCCCCGCTGGCCGGATTATGATTACCGACCGGTCTCCGAGATTATGCTCGCTTTCCACCGTCCATCCGTCGATGGCTGAGGTGTCGCATCGCGCCGCGCCGCAGCGGGGAAACTCAAATTTTGAATGCCGCGATCAGACAGTAAAATAGTGCCAGCAGCACCAAAAATCCCTTTACAATTTCCAAATGATTGATCTTCATTTTGTCCCTTTTTATTCCCCGCTGACCGGGCTTGATACCGGCTTGGGCTTACGTGTATGTCGGATCGATCTAACTGGCGCTACCATGCCAGATGAGTCTATGCCCTCTATCAATGCCAACCTTAATAACTCCTAGCTGGCCGATTACCGTCCCTTGGACAGCATCATTCTCCAGTTACTTATTATTAAGTGCGTGTCCATCCACGCCGCAGCGGGGAAACTGTTATTTACTTCTCTTCAGATATTGCCGTTTCAATCCACGTGCTCGCAGGGGCTCGACTGTTCGTAGAGCAACCTCGATTGTCAAAGGGACCAGAAAAGTCCCCGCTACGAACGAAATAAAGACATGCCAGGGGTTCTCAAAAGTCAGAGAGTGGTTGAACCATAGAAAGTATCCCAGGGCTAGTAGGCAGATTCTAATGACCATTTGTCTTCTCCCTATTCCAGGGCATCAAATTAGACAGGTCTTCCTGGAAGAAACTGGCTCCACAGGTGGGACAATGGGGGAGCTTATGGATAACCGCGCAGGTTGAACAATACCTCGCCTCGTGCTCCCGGATGTAGACCGGGGCTACATAAGGGTGAGATTTTCCGAACAGCCAATTGAACATTTCACGCCTCCTCATGGACGATTTGGATTATGTAATTAACCGATATCCAACTCGACTTTCTGCTAGACTTTAACGTGCATGGGTCCAGCCGGGTGAGCCGGATGAACCGCAGATAAAAATCCACCCCGTCTATCCGGGCGAACCAACGGTCCCCATCCTTGAACTGGACCGTAACGTTCTTACCAATCAGATCTTTCAAAAACGCTCCTACCATGGCACGTCCTCCACGATTTCAATCTGCTCGGACGGATGGTTGGGAGTTCGTAGGCAGAATCCACAATCCAATGGATTGGTTTCCTCGGTCGCGCCCCAGCAGAGAGAGTGAAACTTGCAGATGGAAGGATAGGTGCAAGAGTGCTCATACCTGGGGAAGACTTTAGCGACGAGTTCCTTGGTCAGGGGGTTCTCCCTGCAAATGGTGTCTAACATGTCTTCCTGGAAAGTTATCTCCTCGATCCGCTCTTTCATTTCCTCCTGGTCCCGGCAGTTGGGAGGCGGGATGACGATATAGCGCTCGAGGAACTGTTCGGTTTCCCGGGCGTTGGACTGGATCTGGCCATCGTGGATGGAGTGGACCCATCCGACCACCCCGCCTGGGTAGCAGGTGGCGACCGGGAGCTTCTTCCATCCCTTCCCTAGTCTGTGGGCGGTTCCTCCAGAGCAGCCCTTCCCCCTACTGACATCATGGGGGGAGTCGCAGGTCCATTCGTAGGAGTGAGCCCATTCATCCGTCCCTTCCAGGTTGTAGCCGTAGAGGAGGGAACTGCTAAACTTCTTTGTCTCTTCTCCCGTTTCCAAGTCGACCGACTTCTTCCTGATCCCTTTGATGAGATAGACCATCTGCACTCCCTCCACGTTCCTCCCAACCCTGTGTTGGACGGAGAGGGGCTCCGTTATTCCCTGGAGGTCGTGGCGGTGGTAGGCCTCCTTCCTTTGGTCGTAGGACCCGGCGCTCTTATAACTGGCGATATAGAGGTCGCCGCTTGTGCGGTCCTCAACTAGGGCGTCCGTCCTGGTCATCAGGGTCAGAAGGGTGGTTAAAGGGAGTTGGTCCTCCCTTTCCGTCTCCAGTATTGTGTAGGCAGACTTTAGCTTCTCCAGGCCCACCAAGTTGAAGGCGGTTAGAAGGGCGTCGATCTGCCAGCGGGCTTCCGTCCAGGTTTCCGGCCAGTCCAATTGTAATGGACGGAGGTCTTCCAGGACATCAGGAAGTGATTGGCCCAGGATGAGCCGCTCCAGCCCTTCGTGGAGCATGGACCCTATGGCCAAATGTTCCGAGGGCTTGTCGGGGACTATCCCGCAGCCCCGGTAGTGATATTCCCAGAACCTACTTCTTGGGCACCGTTGGTAAGATAGAATCCTGGATCTGTCCGTGTAGTTCATTGGACCTCCTTTAAAAATGTAGTCGCCTTGCCTTGCCTTGCCCCGCCGCGCCTCGCCATGCCCCGCCTGGCCACGCCACGCCATGCCTAGCCGCGCCGTGCCCTTCCGGGCACGTGTCGCTACTTGAGGGTGATTTCCCATCCGCCAGCCGAGTCTAAGATGCACCTTCCCATCATGGTGTCAGACATTGGAAGGCCCGCGATTTCCGCGTAGCCACCCCAGTAACCTTGAAAGCTGGAAGACATCACTCCTGCTATCTTCTTGCTGCCGATTTCGGTTTTCCCCGCCACCATATGTCGGGTCTGCCTCCAATCATAGAGCACTATACAGTCATGGAGGTGGCCTACCAGATAGAGTTGGCTGTCCCCCTTCTGCATGGCCCGGTGGAGCATCAGAGCCCTGGCACCCTTGGTTCTGGCGGTTCCCACCCCGTGCCACGCGGTGATCTTGAATGGCCTGTGGAATCCGAAGTGGATGTCATAATGTTGTTCCCCGCAGGAGTAAGGGATCTCCAGGAGACTGGCGAGAAGATGGCCGGAGTCTCCAAAGGTTTTGACGGTCCTGCGCTCGTGGTTCCCCCCGACATACCCAAGGATTCTTGGTTGGAGGGGGCCTAAGAGGTCCCTAGCCTTGAGGGCTTGTTCTGACGGCTGGAACTCATTCTCATAAGGGGAGCCGACACTCATGACTGTCGCGGCGTCTATAATGTCTCCACCCAAAATAACGAACCGATTCGGGACAGATAGAATCCAATCGTTGTACTCCAGGAATCGTTCGGTCTTGAATAGCTTGCTCCCAAATTGGAGATCGGTTATATGGATAATCTCCACGTTCTCCAGGCCTTTCTTATTGAGGTCCACGGTAACCACCTTGGCCTCCATGTTCACCACGTGGCTCTCAATCCTGGCCATGATTTGCTTGGGGACCTTGAACTTGCTAAGGTAGTTAGAAGTGGTCGGAATTGGTTGTCTCATCTTCCTCCTTAAATTAGAATCGCCTTGCCTTGCCATGCCTCGCCCGGCCCCGCCATGCCGCGCCCAGCCCAGCCCAGCCACGCCACGCCTTTATTTCCAGGCGAAATCAAACTTCCCATAGACTCCCCGGAACGTCCCGAGGCCTACCTTCAGACCTCCTATGGTGAAAACATTCTCAATCATTTCCATGCTGAGGTCTTCGTCAGGGAAGATAGTTAAGTCAAACTCCAGCCCCCAGGGTAGAGAGAGCATGGGCCTTGTGGTCTCATTGGGGATTCCACCCGGTAGACGTGGGGTGTCCCTTCGGAGTCTCAACTTGGCGTTATCATCCCAACCATCCTCGTCGTACCCTGCTGGGATGATTATTTCCCCGTCCCTTTCAAATGGAATTGGATCCGGATGAATCTCTACACTGCTCCCCAGGGCATAGCAGATCTGCTTATATTTCTTGGGTTCGTAGATTGCCTTGGGCGCCGACCGGGTGTTCTGAGCACTCAGAAAGCTCAAGAGATTGAGGGCTGGGAGAACAAGTTCCCCCCTGCTGCCCAGGTAGACTTTCTGTTCTGGAGTGAGCTTCGTGGTTTTATCCCCAGAATAACGGTCGAATAAAATTTCGGTCCTTCCTGTTAAAATCACATGTTTCTTGACTGTCTTCTTGATTGGCATCATGCCTCCTTTTTTTTTAAAGTCGCCTTGCCTTGCCGAGCCGCGCCCAGCCAAGCCGGGCCTTGCCGGGCCGCGCCGAGCCTTGCTAAATAGACTTGGGCTTTCTCACCCGAGTTTTGATAAACCTGTACCCACCGCCATAATTGGTCGAACATACCCAAGCTCCGAAAGCTCGGATGATATCGACCTCCGACGACTTGGGAATGTCTCCGCCACCATCGTAGAACAATTTCATCCTCATACTGAGGAACTCCTGCAGGACTTCATCGAACGTTTTTCCGAGTCTTTTTCTGGACATTTTCTTTCTCTCCTTGTCGATTTTTATCGCGAAAAAACTTGACAACCCGCCACGAGTGGCGATTATGCTGTGCGGCTGCAAGCGTATTATGTTATTTTGTCTTCAACATCTTGATAACTTATCAGGGCCTCATTGTCGAAAGCGAGGGCCTCTCTCTCCTCATAATATTTATCCCTCTCGTGCCTCAATCTGTCTATATAGGCACATTCTGGGCATTTGGAGTTGCCTTGATATATAACCAGGCACTCTCCATAGTCTGCATCGTAGTGTTTACAAATATAGGGATTTTCCGCTTTCATCTTCCACCTCCCCTGCACCACCATAGATAGATTAGAATTCCAACAATTAGATAGAGCGTGTTGGCCTCCTTTTCCAGGTGTGCTTAACAAACAGATATGTCAGTTCTTCCAGTTGACGGAACAGAAGAAGGGCTCGGCGGAGGGACATCCCCTCCACCTGATAGCCCCAGCCGGACTCCAGCCAGGCGTCTTTCGAGGAATCGTAGATTTCAATTCGGACTCGGAATGGGACGTGGCCCCACTCCCGCTGGGTGGATGTCATTGGTTCAATTGTAATTGGCATGTTTCCCCCGAAACCCCACTACGATAGCACATCTCGGGTAAAAAGTCAACCCCCCATTCCACTTGACATTCAGAAACTCCTGATGTATATTGGGGCTTGCCCGCCTTTTATCCCCAGTATGAACCGGTTTGTACCAAAGGCCCCCGCGTGGGGGCCTCACCTTTGTTGGACGGAGTGATTAATGGAGACAGAGCAAGGCTGGAAACGCCCTTATCTTTGGGAGAATATTCTCCCCTCTAACACAATTCATCTCCTGGGAGGTCCATCCGGAGCGGGAAAGACAAGGCTGCTTATGGGATGGTTGAAGGAATGGCAGGATAAAGGAACCGTCATGGGGATGGCTTCCCCAAAGTGTAGGATTGCTTACACGGCCATGGATAGAGTTGCGGACTCCATCCGGGAGACTCTGCAGGACTTTGGAGACCTGTCTAATAGTCTCACATGGCGATCAATGATAGGCCGGGGATTTGGCGACATTAAGATCCTCCTGGATGACTTCCCAGGGGTGGATTTGCTAATTGTGGATGGGATCGGAACTCTTGTTCCTGATGGGAAAATCATCGACTATGGCGTGGTGGCAAGATTCTTAACCAGGATGAATCTTCTTTGCGCTCAGGCGAAAATGACTATTCTTGGAATCCTTCACACCGCCAAGACTAAAGAGAACGAGAAATATATCAACCCCCGGCAGCGGATAGCGGGCAGCGTGGCTTGGGCCGCTTATGCCGAAACTATCTTCCTGCTGGACCCCCTAAACCCTGACCAAGCGTCTAGTAGTAACATCCGCAGGTTATGGGTCTTACCTAGAAACAAGAAAGAGTTTACTACCGATTATAGGTTCGATCAGAATGGGGTGCTCACTGCTGAATCGTCCACTGAAATTGAGACCTGGGATTCCAGGGAAGAGGCCATATTGGCTGCCATAGGTGGTGGATCCGATAGACAAGACATTGTCAGGAACTGCTTTGTCTATGGCATATCATCGGCTGCAGTTGATAGGGGGCTTAAGAAACTTCTGGAACTTGGGGTCATCCAACGTCTAAGCACTGGATTCTATGTCCAGGGCTGTACTCCTGTCGGAAACTAATCATATCATTGCTATCTCTTGTCTTGCCCATGCTATTGCCTCGCCCATAATAGAGCAGGGGGGCGCACGTTATGTACGGCCGCGTGCGCACGGGACACGCTTCACGCGGGTGAGGCACTGTCTATGGAATGGGTGTGATGAGTTCCGTGGGAGGGGTCCAGAGAGTGATAAAGTGCCTATAAATCCCCCTATATATAAGTAATCATTAATGCTTAACTTTATCAGGCGGGGTGATAAAGTTGTGATAAAGCTTCAAAAGTGATAAAGTTGGACGAAAATTGTAACCCAGCGTTAGGGAGTAGGCGGAACTTTATCACTTTATCAGCAGGTGGGTGTGGGATGATAAAGGGATGCTACTGATTGTAGGCTAGTTAACCAAACTTTATCACTTTTCGCTTACCCCACCCATCGGGTCTTATCTCATCCTCCCCATTCCCATCCCATAGTCTAGTTAACGCTTGGCCACTCTATACCATTGTCATTACAACTGGCAATGTCTATGAAGTGACAACTCTTTGTCTTGGTTGCTCTTATCCCATCGATTAGGATAGAGTAGTTCACGAAATAGGTGAGGATGGCAAACTCATAGGCATTGGGATTGTCTTGTTCAATGCATAGCATTCCCCCTGTCCTTAGGAGGTCATGCGCCATCTTTACCTTGCTCAACATCTCCGCCGTGTCGTCCATCGAGCGGATTGGGAACTTGAAGGGATTTGTCAGGACAATTCCATCGTAGGGAGCTTTCCTAAAGCCCTCTTTCAGGGAATCTTTGATCTCCCCGTCTTTTATTACCAAAATATTAGACATAAACCTCCTTTAGATTGCCCTTCTTTGGGCAGGAAAGGGGCCGCCTTGCCTCTGACGGCCCATTTCCCTTGGCTAGGACCATATTTGGGGTGGAAATCGATTCTAGGGGCTCCTAGGCCTCAATTCTTCTGGTGAGTTTGATCTGTCGGCACATCTTCGTTCCAGATGGCCATGGGAGATGATGGGGACGCGGGGTCTCCAAGTTTCTGATCTCCACCAAGAGGTCCAGAATTACTCCCCGGGTGTGAAAAGACAGGAAAGTATCAAACCTGTAGGGGGGAAGCTTCATGCCCCCTTTCACCTCGCACTCCCATAGTTCCCTATAGGATTTGTCTCTCATGTAGAGTTCAGCGATCAGGGCGGTTTCAAAATAAGTAAGACCGAACCCGAGCTGCTCTGCGCTATGGTTGGCCCGGGCGAACTTCCCGACCATGTAAGTGACGCATAGTTCTGGGTCTGAGATATAGCCAGAGTATTTTTTATCCTCTGGGTAATCAGCCTGTGCTACAATCTTGTAACCAATTTCTATCCGGTTGCCTTCTCCCATACTCTATCCTCCTATGTGGCTAAGATATCTTTTCCAACCCGCTCCTTAAAGAGCGAGTTTAAGGTGGTTGTCCTCTCAACCATTTCCATGATGGGAGACTCTTTAAGGACCTGGGTGAAGCAATTGAGCAGGGAATAAGCGCTCCGGGGCTTGAACTCA
>Ga0315284_10004978_pt1 | contig 18879 bp, 9 predicted proteins | sample YL17G09_16_MG_FD_203696 | JGI IMG/M metagenome (GOLD analysis project Ga0315284, IMG submission 203696) | Sediment microbial communities from Yellowstone Lake, YNP, Wyoming, USA - YL17G09_16 | ecosystem: Environmental > Aquatic > Freshwater > Lake > Sediment | place: USA: Wyoming | collected... | reverse complement strand
TATGCTGATGAGTTACGAGGGACTAATCTTAATTTATACCCGACTGGGAGTTGTATTTCACTGAGTACTGGGTTTGGTTATAGCCTGAGTCTTATTGGGCATCAAGATACTACTATAGGCTGTGCTTTTTCTCCTGGAATAATTAGGGCTGATAATGATATTCTCCCTAATGCATTACCTTTTATAGGTAATGCAGGGCTGGGAAATGCTTCATGGCCTTTTCGTCATGTGTATACGGACAGTTTAAAGGCAGATTATATAGGTAGTGTGACTACAGGATCACCTATAACTGTTAACGCAGACATGACTGTTGTTGCTGATATGAATACTGCTGGTAGATTTGTTGGTGGTATGCAGAAAGATATTACAGGAATAGACTATCCAGCTTTATTAGTTGTAGGACAAGATACTTCTTCTTATTTACTTACTTGTAATGATCATACCGGGCAAACAGCTTTTTATGTACGGGGGATGAGAGGAGCAGGAGAAATAACAGCTTATGCTCGTACAACTACTGGTGTAGCCATTCAAGGAAGCACAGATGGAGGTTCGGCCTCAGCTATTGGTGTGAACGGTATTTCTGGAGCAGGAAGTGGTGTTTATGGGTATACTAATACAGGGGCAGGGGTTAGAGGGGAGGCCAGCGGTTCTGGCATAGGTATAGATGGAACAACAGGCGCTGGAGGTACTGCTGTCAGGGGAACAGCCGGCTCTGGTGGGGGCTATGGTGTAGCTGGGTATGGTGTAGCTGCAACTACCTCTGCTGTGTATGCTTTTAATGAGGATGGTAGAGCTGTTTATGCAGCTACTAATGGTAATAGTGCAGATGCGGTAGCAGTAGAGGGCCATTCTCAATACACTACAGCTGGAAAGTTTATAACCTCTGGAACTACTTCGGTCAAAGCTGTGATAGCAGATGCTGCTACATATGCTATTGGTTACTCTATAGGATTAGATGCTACAGGAAGATATGCTGGGGTTGTAGGTTCAGCAATCTATTATGGAGTGGTCGGTAAAACGGTAGCAGCAGATATAAATGCAAATTGTTTTGTGGGAATGAATAATGCTGGTAATATTGTGTTTAAAGTCACGTATGAAGGAGAAATATACTCTGAAAAAGGAGCCTATGTATGCTCTGGGGCTGACTTTGCAGAATGGTGTCGGGTAGATGGTGATTATAGAGATATTGATCTAGGTACAGTAGTTGCTCAATCAGAAGAAAAAGATATGGCTGTAGTAAAAGCAACAGACAGTATCTATGGTATAGCTACTGATAGAGCTACTTTCTGTGGAGGGCTTCCGGATGCAGAAAAAGGGGACATGGCTAAGCTTACTAAAGAGGAAATGGAAATAAAATACAATGCTCGTAGGATAGCGTTAGTAGGTCATGTGCTCTGTAAAGTAACTGGTAAGATAAAGAGAAACGATAAATTGGTGTTGTCTGATATACCGGGAGTGGCAAGAGCTGCCCAGACGTCGTTAGAAAAGGCTATGACTGGGATGGTTGCCCGACAGATTTATGATAGTGATGATGTTGGCCTGATAGAGATATTAATGAGATGAATGGACTAATCCTTCCGTATGCATATGGGTTAGGTGATATCATCAGGCACGAGCCATTGATACGTGGTATAAAAGAGAAATACCCTGAAATTAAGTTATCGATGTATAATGCAAGAGACGGGTTATTAAAGAATATACCGTCTCTGTCTTTTTCTAATATTTTATCATATCGATTTGATCTTATTGTAAATCTGCAAGAGGTTCATGATTTTAAATTTTTACATGAAAAAAAATATTTGTGGAAAGAGTTATTAGGAGTTACTAATGAATATAAAGCCACGAATCAAGCTGTTTATGATGATTTTCGTTCCTATAAAGATTTCTGTCAACCTTTTGATGTGCTATATAAATTAAGAGAAAAAGTAAATAAAAATTTAGCTACATGGCTTTGTGAGATCTGTGACATTTTTCCTACAGATAAAAGAATACACTATTATTTATCGGAAGAAGAGATTAAATTTTCAGAAAAGTACACAGAAGGGTTTATTTTATTACATCCTAAAGCATGTGGAATAATGGGCCCGTCTTTTGTAGATAGTGTTGAAAAGAAGAACTGGGATATTTTAAAATTTAAAGATTTTGTCAGTCAAAACCCTCAATTTCAGTTCATTGCTATAGGTTCTAAGGAAGATTATCCTGTTATAAAAGACTTGGAAGGACCTAATTGCACACTTTCAATAGACAGTCTCAGAAATAACCTGGCATTACTGACCAAGGCTAAATATTTTATTGGTTTAGATTCAGGACCATCACATGTAGCGTTTGCGTTGGATGTGCCATCATTAGTATTGTATTGTGGGATTTTTAAACACGCTTGTACTCCGATAGAGCCTCGAGTTAAACATATCATGTACCACAAAGATCTGGACACTATTAAAAATATTACGGTTAAAGAGGTCCAGGAACAGTTTGAATATCTCCAGAAACTCAATAATTAACTGATAATCTTCTAATAAACTCACCTATTATATAGTACATGAAAAATAATATCTAAATACGCATAAAATAAGAGGTTATCGACTATGAAAGCTGTCGTGACTATGTGTTTCGGTCAGAAGTACGAAGAGCTATCGGTTATTACACAACCGACACTAAAAAAGTATGCAGAGAAGATAGGGGCCGATTTTGTAGTGATAAATGAGAAGAGGTTATCGAACAAGTATATCCATTACGAGAAATTTCAGATATTTGACTTGTTTGGTAAGTACCATAGGATACTGTTTTTAGATTCAGATATCATTGTGAGGCCAGACTGTCCGGATTTATTCGAAGTAGTTTCTGAAAATAAGCTGGGTATTTTCGATGAGGGTCGTTTTGAAGATTTTTTACCGGTTATTCGGGATGCTTGTGTTAAATATAAGATGAGTATTCCTAAATGGAGTGGTCAGTCTTACAACACGGGGGTAATGGTTTTATCGAGGCTGCATAAGCACCTATTTAAGAAACCTGATCAGGAGTACGATTGTTATAATGGTTATTTTCATTATGAGCAACCGTATATAAACCTAAAAATAATGACAGAGAACGTAGCAGTGAAAGATATAGGATACAAATTTAATAGAATAAGTATAATGGATAAACCTACAGGGGAGAATAGGCTGTCCAGTTATATGATTCATTATGCAGGGGCACCGGAGAGCGTGAGGCTAAATCTTATTAAAGACGATTTAAAATCATGGGAGGAGTCGGGCCCTGATTATAACTATAAGAAAAATATACATATAACTATCGGTGGGGGCTTAGGGGATCAGGTAGATGCAGAGCCGGTAGTTCGGTATATAAGTGAGAAAATGTATATAGGTGATAATATAAGAATAAAAACGGATTTTCCCAGGATATTTAAACATCTGCCTGTTAAAATAGCAAGTGATATGGGTATTAAGAAGGATACTACAGTTTATTATCCTATGGAGACATTGCCATCTTCGGAGGCTCCGTTATGGAAGTACATGGCACAGACGTTGTGTCATACTACTGATTTTGCGAGTATCTCAGCTATACGTAGGATACTTTCTGATAATGAGAAGCAGATTAAAATAGAGGTTGGTTTTGAGGACATAACTGCATTAGTCAGTAGTATAGGGATACATAAATTTGGGGACATGGTATTAGTACATCCTGGAAAGGGGTGGCAGAGCAAGACTTTTCCATCTGAGTATTGGCAGGGGATTATAGATGGATTAGTGGAGATAGGTCTTCCTGTGGCTGTTATAGGTAAATACATATCAGATGAGCAGGGTTTGGTGGATGTGAAATGTCCTGAGGGTTCATTAGACTTAAGGAATTTATTAAGTTTAAATGAGCTGATTACGTTGATAAGTCAGGCCAGGGTATTGGTATCTAATGATTCGGCACCGGTGCATATAGCTGGGGCTTTTGATAATTGGATAGTATTGATACCTACGTGTAAGCATCCTGATCATATTCTGCCATATCGAAGGGGTACTAAAGCGTACAAAACGTTGGCACTATATAAGAAGCTTACATCGGAAGCCATTGATTCATCTCCTACGCAAGTAGATGGCCAGACCATTGATTATGTAGTAGGGGGTATAATGGAATATTTGCCGGACGTGTCTACTGTTGTAGAGAATGTTAATAATATTTATTCTGAGAAAAAGTCATGATTGGACAATTATATACAACTGGGCAAAATGCCTATGGCCAGTTAGGTGATGGCAGTGGGGATGATAGGTCATCTCCTATAGTAATAGGGTCATATACATCTACTAGTGCTGGTTTTGGGCACACAGTAGCTATAGATTCAGCCGGTACGATCTGGTCCTGGGGCTGGAATGCTTATGGGCAGTTAGGTAATTATTCTACATCAAATTATTCAGCGCCCATTTCTATTAGACGAGGTGGATCGTATGTAGCGGTCAGCGCAGGACAATATCATACATTAGCCATAGATTCAGCTGGTACGATCTGGTCCTGGGGTCAGAATAGTTATGGACAATTAGGTAATTATTCTACATCAAATTATTCATCGCCAATATCTATCAGACGAGGTGGATCCTATGTAGCGGTTGATGGCGGTACTCAACATACATTAGCTATAGATTCAGCCGGTAAGGTCTGGTCCTGGGGTCGTAATAATTATGGCCAGTTAGGAAATGGCTCTACATCAGATTATTCATCACCCATTTCTATTAGACGAGGTGGATCGTATGTAGCGGTCAGCGCAGGACAATATCATACATTAGCCATAGATTCAGCTGGTACGATCTGGTCCTGGGGTCGTAATAATTATGGCCAGTTAGGAAATGGCTCTACATCAGATTATTCATCGCCAATATCTATTAGACGAGGTGGGTCTTATGTAGCGGTCAGTGCTGGTGACGGACATACAGTAGCTATAGATTCAGCGGGAATGATATGGGCCTGGGGTAATAATCTGGATGGGCAGTTAGGAGAAGGCACAACTGATCTTAAATCATCCCCAGTGTCTATTATAAGATTTGGATCTTATACATCGATTAGTGCTGGTGGATTTCACACAGTAGCCGTAGATTCAGATGGTATAGTATGGGTTTGGGGTTATAATGATAATGGACAATTAGGTAATAATTCTATATTAAGTTGTTCATCACCAGTATCTATAGCTCGTGTAGGCCCTTATTTTAGTGTGTCGGCGGGTGGTACTCATTCAGTATTTATGGCTACAGATACAATTGCGGCAGATTTTTCGGGTACACCAACTTCAGGCTATCTACCACTAACAGTAAATTTTACTGATCTGACCACGGGTACTCCTACTACCTGGTCATGGGATTTTGGCGATGGTAGTACTTCTACGTCTCAGAATCCGAGTCATATTTATACAGCTCCGGGAACATATACAGTAGAGCTGACTGCTTCTAATTTAAGTAGCACTAGTACAGAGACAAAGACGGCCTATGTAACTGTATATAACGTTGAAGCAGATTTTTCAGGGACCCCTTTATTAAGTTATGCCCCTTTAACTGTGATTTTTACAAATTCATCTTTGGGTAGTCCTACATCATGGCTCTGGAATTTCGGTGATGGTAATACATCCACTGATCAAAATCCTGTACATATTTATTCTACGTGGGGATTATTCACTGTAAGTTTAACTGCATATAAAATAAACAATTCTAATACAGAGACAAAAATAGGGTATGTATTTGTACCAAATCAATTTTCTGATGATCGGTATTGGGTAGCAGCTGGAAATTCTACGTGGAATACTCCTTCTAATTGGGCGGTTTATTCTGGCGGGGCTACTATAAATAAAGTCCCTAATAGCTTATCAAATGTTTACTTTGATGTCAGTGGAAGTGGTAATTGCAGCATAGATACGACAGTGAATATTAATAGTCTGAGTATATCCGGGTACAGGGATACCGTTAGTCAGAATAGTAATCATATCTATGTAAGTTCTTCCATGATCTTGAGAGATGGGACGTTTGTAGGGTCGGGTGCTGATATGACTGTAGGTTCCTTGACTACCACATCAGATTTTATCAGTACTGATAGAACAATGGCTGTGAATGGGGATTTTCTTAATTCAGGATCTTTTGATCATAATTCTGGTACTGTTTTAATGAGATTATATGGAAGTCTATTAGATACGACGACATCACCAATATTTTTTAACAGATTTATATGTGATGCTACGGTTGAACTGGATGGAACAGCGACTATATGGAGTGATCTTGTTTTAAATTCAGGGGCATTAGGAAGAGGTCGAGTAAATATATACGGGGACCTGACTTGTGGGTCTTCTTATAACTCTTGGCTGTCAAATAATAATGCTATGCTTGTTATGGTAGGAGTAAGTAATCAAACTATTTATAATGTTGGTGGAGGTGTTTTACCTTCATTATGGATAGATAAATCATAAAGTGAGGATTTATGGGAACTACAAATATTCGCGGCTATATACTTAATGAATATCGTAATACTAATTGGTTTCCTGTTGAGCGTACGGTTTTTAATAATTTTATTTCCAAGCTGCCTCCGGCTGATTCATCAGGGGTAGATGCCGAGCATTATCATAATAAACTGAAAAGTTTTGATGGGACCACGGTCATTTCTATAGACGGTACTCAGGCTATTTATAATTATCTGAATCCTTCTGAGTATGTCATGACTGATGCTAATAGAAAATTAGTAACAGTGCCATTAAGTGACGGAATTCAGGGGCAGACTGGAGTACAGGGAATAACAGGTCTTACAGGAGCAACAGGAGTACAGGGAATAACAGGTCTTACAGGAGTTACAGGAATTCAGGGACAGACAGGAGTACAGGGAATAACAGGTCTTAGAGGAGCAACAGGAGTTCAGGGACAGACTGGAGTTCAGGGGGTAACAGGTCTTCGTGGATTTACAGGATTATCTGGCCAGGATGCTACTAATATCTGGAGTAGAACTTCAGGAGATATTACTCAGCTGACCTCGAATACTGAACGTGTATTTGTTCGAGCGGATTCTTCCAATATCAGCTTATTAGCTATAAGTGGAGGGATTGATTGTACATCAAGCTATTTTGGTGTACAGAGTGATTATGATATTATGATCTCGAATTCTAGCGGACCAATATCAACCATAGCTAAAACGGGACCTATATTAGTACGAGCTAGTGCCGGTACTTTTGATATGACCTCAAAAGATCATATGACGATGAGAACTGACTCATCCATGTCAATGTTGGCAGTGGGTCCGCTTGATATGACTGCTTTAAATATAGACGTATCCACAAATAGATTAATGTTAGATTCCTCTTTAATAAATAGTGGTAATGTTGAAAATGTACATTATTATGAGTATTGGAACACAAGTGATGCTACGGCTAGGAGATATGAACTTGCACGTATAGGAGTAGATAGGACCAACTGGGGAACTTATTCCAATGTGAGCCTTGAGCTAATACAGCACACACCGGGAGATGTTTATAAACGTTATGATATTTTTGCAACTTATCGTGATGCTACAGATATGTATTTACGGGAGGCGTCTGGGGGAAGAAACTTAGAGATTACTGGTCTGTCTCAGGGCATGATACGTGGTTGGTCGGATTGGTCGGGTATTGGTGGAGGGCAGATTGGTTATGTTAGAGTATTCGTTGATTTAAGTAATTTCATGAGAATGAAAGCTAAACTAACTCATTCACGGGTAGTTACTAGTAGCTCTACTCCGGCAAAGAGTGAAGTATGGGTCAATCCTAGTTATGCAACGGCTATAGCCACTATACCGGCTTTTAATTTAGATGAAACCAGCTATGTTGATCCTACTACACATTTTAATAAGCTGACTTTTGGTAACGAAAATTTGTCCTATCTGACAACGTCCGATGGTACTGATCTTTTTATATCAGCACCTGCGGTAAAACTTTATTCCGATACGGACGCTACAGTAGGTGTGAGTGCAGTTACATATATGAGTTCAAATAAGACTTATATAACTACTAATACAGGACCGCTGGCACAAGCTAATAATAGTATAGTCATTGCTACTGCCAGTAGTCTTCCTACTATTAGTTCATATGGGACGGGGATTATATCTGCAGGAGATATAGACATGTCCTCCGATGCTAGGTTAGGTATGTATAGTGCGGATACTGCTGAACTGAGATCTGGTAGTATTCTTTTACAAGGACGATATACATCGTCTACTATAACATTATCTCCAGGCAATAGCGGTACGACATATGTTCAAGGTTATATAGGCAGTATTACCCCGTCTAATACTCTTACTTTAACAAGTAATATAGTAGATATGACCGCATCAGGGTCTGTTGGGAGAATGAGACTTTATGCTTTAAATAACATGGACATGACATCATCAGGTGCAGTAACTTTGTATTCAAATGGGCTGACTTTGTCAAGTGGGTCTGGTCAGATGGGTTTGTATGGGAATAGTGTAATTTTTCATACACCAGCAGCATTTGAAAATAGAATAAAAGTTGATGCAAGAGGTGATACAACAGCTCAACATGATTTAACATTGGAGAATGGCAATTTAGCTATTATAACAGGTAGTGGTGAGATATGGGGGATAAGCACAGTTGGATGGGCTCAGGGGTCAACGGTAACTCTTCAATTTGATACAACTAATACAATAACATTAAAATCAGGTATGACAGGATCTGTTTTTGACCCTGTTTTTCCTTTACGTTTAAAGGGTAGAGTTGATATGACAACAAACTATAATTCTATAGTACGTTTCATGTATGATGGTCTTGGTTGGTGGAATGAACTATCAAGGATAGTTCATTGATGATTAAAATAGCATTCACAGCCCCTAATCACATGGATCTGGAGAAAACTCCGGCTTGGCAGAGCTATTTGAAAGTTAAGGAGAAGTATCCACAGCATGTGATTTCAAGAGGGGCCAATATAAATCTTGTCAGAAATAAGGCAGTTTCTGAAAAGGACTGTTTTAAGAAATTTCAGACAGACTTTAATTTTGATAAGATTTTATTTATCGACTCAGATATAGAATTCACAGAGGATAATATCCAGAGTCTTGGCCTGATAAATGCTCCTATAGTAGCAGGGGTTTATAGAGTCACTCCAGATAGACTTTCTGCTGGAGTCTGGTCAGGTATGATGGGTAATTGCTCCTATGTTACTCCAGGGACTACCGGAATAAAACAAGTAGGATGGGCATCAACAGGGTTTATGATGGTAGTTAAAGAAGTTTTCATGACCATGCCTTATCCTTGGTTTAGGTGTTTTTTAATAGAAACGGTAGAAGAGGCATCGGAGACATCGGAAGACATAGGATTTTGTATTCAGGCTGAAAAATATCAGATAAAAGTAATAGCTAATTTTGATGTGGTTTTGAAGCACCATAAAGAAGGCCTTTTATGAGTGATGAGTATGGAATAGGCTGGTATGGGTCAGGTGGGTATAAAGGAGAAGAGGGGACCAATAACAAGGTTACTTTAAGAGGTAGAACACCTTTATACATCAGGGGCCCTTTTATAATGAAACTGGGAAATATTGATCTTAATGGCCTTAATATTGAAATAGGTTCAAATAATCTTACTGAACACTCAGCGATTATTATACTGGAGTAATAAAAGTGGCAGAATTCACTTTATCCTTTATAAATGACAGAGACCCCCTGACAGTCCAATTTACGGACCTTAGTGGAGGTAGTCCTTTATCTTGGTTATGGAGTTTTGGGGATAATGAATCATCTACCGTACAAAACCCGGCACATATCTATGAGACTTCAGGAATATATACGATAACTCTTATCGTTAATGGGTTAGATACTGTTTCTCATACTGTATATATTTCAAGAGCTCTTTCAGCAACAACTGTTCTTTCAGGAAACATCACTCTTAATGGCAATATTAACGGTAATGGAGATATACAAATAAGGTCCGGAGCAGTTATCACACCTGTTGCAGATGAAGACTCAAAAAAAGAGATATGGTCCTATAAAGCCAATAAATACCTTAAACCTAATGGTACTGGTCGTTCAATTACCTCATCAATTTACAGCATTTCTCTAAACCAAGGTGCTCTTGTAGACGGCAGATATCAGGGGTTTGAGTCCAATAGAGGACCTGGAAATAATACTTTAAGAACAGGCTACAATGGGTATGGGGCCACTCATGCAGGTAAAGGTTACATAAGTACAATAGGTGCCCCGGAACCTGTTAAACCCTATGGACATTATGAAACACCGGTTTCTTTGGGTAGTGGTGGTGGATTTTATCATGCCCCTACGGACACAGACAGTCTTCCTTCTATTGGAGGCGGAGCCATAAAGATTAAAGCCCGGAATGGAAATGTCTACATCCATGGTGATATTAATATGGATGGACAGGAAGGGGTAAGATCGGGAGGTGCTGCAGGAGGCAGTATATGGCTTGTAGGTCGTGCAGTAGACGGCGATGGTACAATGACTGTCCGTGGAGGAGGTACTCAGCTTGTCCCTGATTCAGGAGGAGGCGGTGGTGGCTACATCTCTGTATGGCATGAGCACAGCTATCTGTTTAGTGGGTTTATGTCTGCAGAAGGAGCTATGGGTGGTGGCCACGGAAAAGTTTTTATAAAAGAGATAGAGCCTATTCTTGAAGACAAATTCACTGGGCATGTCTTGAATGCCAAGTGGTGGGATTCTACTGGAGCAGTAAGTCTAAATAACCAGATTCTTTATCAGTCTGCCCAGGATAATTTTAATGCCTTAAGAATACAGTCCAGGTTCAAATTAGCAGGAGATATCATTGCTGATGTTGATCTTATACCTGACACGTCCCAGGTAAGTGGTTATGTGGCATCATTTCTTTTATATGCTGATCCTAATAACTGGATAGGTCTGTCCAGGAAATATCTTGGGATATATGGCGTGTCTTGTGTCGATGGGATAGTCACGTCTTCAGGAATTCCGTGTGATTTTACAAATACAGCACTTAGAATTGTAAAAACGGACAGTACATTTAATTTTGAATACAATACAGCAGATCATACCAGTGTATCTCAGATTATTTACACTGATATAAGGCCGGAGCTGGAAAGAAGGAAATTTTCTGTTGTACTTGATTATTACAAATTGCATGGTAATCCTTTAGTACAGAACCAAAGGCTGTCTCCTTTAGACATTTATAATCAGTATTTAGATTTGGATGCTACTGTCACAGATAATACGGCGGTGGCTTTTAATGTTATGACCGGTGTGTCTCAGTATTTTGGAAAAGATTTTTATGTCAATCCTAATGATTATAGACTTCGATGGGATGCTCCAGGATTATGGATACCGGATGCAACACCTTTTGGTAGTCTTGCTGCTATTGGAGACGTAGTACGGACAATATATGATTGGAATCCCCCTACAGATAATTCTATGAATATTGCCTGGGATAATTTCAAAGTATATGACGGTATCGTCACAGACGCAGAATCAAGGACTCCTGTTCTTTATGTAGATCCTGACTACGGCTCTGATAGTAGTAGTGGGGATCAGGTATCACCATTAAAGAATCTATTTGTTGCTACGGCCTGGGCAAAAAGAGGTGGAATAGTTGTTCTTTATGATGGTACACACAATCCTGCTGAAGTTATAAGAAAAGACCTGACAATCAGAGGAGCAGAAGGGGCCAAGCCGGTCATAACATCGGTAAATGTCCAGGACACGACAGGGTCAGGCTGGGAGACTAATGGACTTTCGTTTTATGCCTGTCAGGGCCGTGTTGAGAACGTTAAATTATCGGACTCGTCCATAGGTCTGAGATTTGAGAGCAGTCCGTATATGGCTGTGACACGTTGTGAACTGGCAGACAGTTCTTTTGGGGTTCGGGCCATTAACTGTGACCCAGATATTATCAGGACCAGAATACATAACGTAGGAGTGGGGTTAGATTTTACTAATTGTATCAATTCTTATATATATGGAAATACGATTTATGATTCATCGGTAGCAATTAGAGCTATTGATGCCAGTAGATTAGACATAGATCACAATACTATAGATGATTGCACAACAGGAGTAACATTAAGTAAGTCTTATGCGTACATTACATCAAATAATATCACAAATGGGGGCCTTGGTGTCGAGGCCACGACAGACTCAACATTCTTCTCTTACAACAACAATTTTTACGATACTACGGATTATAATCGTGTTCCTGATGGCACCTCTGCTAATATTGACACTGATCCGATGTATGTGGATAGGCCAAACAAGGACTTCCATCTCGGAACCACCTCTCCTGATATTGGAACGGATACGACAGTCTATGACAGTTTGAGAATAGACTATGATGGTGTTAATCGGGCAGACACTTCAGATATAGGTTCCTATCGATATCTGTCTGTAGGGGCACATACCGGTGATTATTATGTCACGGCATATGGTGATGATTATACCAATTCAGGGTCTTTTAATGATCCTTTCCGGACTCTTGATAAGGCCATGATGGTTGCCGATGCTACAGTTCATATTGATGGCGGCCATTATGATACCTATTATTTGAATTTGAAGAGTCAGAGCATAGACCTGAATTCTTTGTTTATTTATACCAGACCTATCAATCATTTGGTGTCTTATTATACTCTGACTGCTGAAAATATCACCAATGGATATCTCCATCTTCCTGGATGGTTGGACTCAGCGGCGGATAACAGTAATGTAGCGTTGAATGTTATTGGTGGGGGCTCTTTTGTTTATAACCAGGACTACTATGTTTCTGCAGGGCTTCTGGCCTGGAAGGACATGAGTCTGGAGCCTTATCTGGCCATGGGTGATACTCTTCGGGTTCTTTATTTAGGAGTACTGCAGCAGAAGGCTTTAAACACTCTTGTGATGCACCCGCATTTCAGTAACCTGGAATTGGAAAGAGCTTTGTTTGTGTCTCCATCTGGTAGTGATCGTACGGGTATGGGAGGAGACGGGACAAACACAGGTGGAAACGGTACGTTTAGTAGACCGTATCGGACTATTAATCGGGCTTTGTCACAGTCAGTTTCTGGGGACTATGTTGTGGCGATTGCGGGAGAGTATCCGATATTCAATGGACTGGATAACAGGGTGATAGTACCGGCAGTGGTTAGGTCATCATTTGATGATAAAGAGCCTAAGCAGTATTTGGAAGACTTTTTTGCACCGAAAGCATTTGGTCCGTTGGAGGATACTGAATATGCTCTATCTTTGTGGGATTTCACATACTCAGGCAGGTCTTATGTACAAGAGAATTACGGGTTTTTGAGTATGGCTTATGATGGTACGAATACGGTTGTAGCTAATTCCAGGTTCAGTGTATTTGGAAATTTTGAAATTGCTACAGATTTGAGAAATGTCATAGACCCGGTAACTTTCAGGGCTGTTGGTGGGGATAATACAGTTTTCTTTACTTATAATGAGGGTGATTACACATCAGGTGTTTTTACAGGTGGTAGGCTTTATACATGTACGGGTCATTTGACTGATGCTCCTATAGACACAAATGCTTTTATTACTGAATATATACCTCTTTCTCAGACAGACGTTCGCAGGCAGTATGTACCGTTGTCATATATGCCGGATCCTTTTGACTGTTCTAATTTCTCTTTGAATATAGCTGGAGGGGCTCCTCAGAATTATGGTACAGATTTTTATGTTGAGGATGCTTATATAAAATGGGATGGTATGACATTGGAATCGGAATTGGAAGCCGGAGATATATTCAGGATAATCTATAAATAATTTTAAGCTGATTGGATGTAAAAGGTAATAAAACAGGCTATTTTATGGATTCTGTAGTAACAAGGTTGACATTTGAGACTGATGATAATAGAGTGTATAGTTCTCCGTCTATTGTTATTGACCCATCCGGTAGAAAGATGATTTTTTATGAGAAATATTTAACTACGGGAAGAACCAGTGACGGGCAGGTCTCGTATACAGCTCCATTCACAGTTAATGTCCCTGCTGGTAGTGGAACAATAAACGGAACGGCTGTTTCATGGAGTCTGACAACTGTAACGGCCACGTCTCAAAAAATTGAGCTTGTATACGTTACTGCAGCTGGAGTAGTAGGTATTATCTCCAGTCCAGGTAATGTGTTTACAAAAGACGTTATACTTCTGGCTTATGTGTCCTCAGGACTGACAACTATTGTTGGTGTTGAAAACATAGAGAAAGATGGTCGTTACATATACGGGCAAAAACAGGTATTAAGTGGATCTGATTGGGTATGGGAAGATAGCGAGTATTTATTAAATACGGGGGAAAATCCTGCTGCTTTTCTTAGTGGGTCCTTGATATATGTCTCATACAAAAAGAATGGTGCTGCTTTTACGAGGATTATTGACGCAACAATTGAAACTACTTGGGCTTATAAAAAACCTGTATCAATCACTGGTCCTAATATTACAATGTCAAATCTTCCGGAGAGTACTGTTGAATTAAGGACAGGGGCCGGGCATAGGGCCTCTTGTGACTTTAATAATAATATTTTTCCTTTAGGGTCGTCTGATCTAGGATTTTCGGATGTTGGTGACCCGTATATTTTTATTCCTTTTATAGGGGGTAGTTTTTATAGCTCAAATATTTATTACCCTGTCCGTTACGAGTTTTATAATTCATCATATGTTTTAGAAGATTATTTGGATATCACTAGTAATGCAAATATTGTAAATAGATGGCATAAATGGACGGGTACATTAGGAACTAAGTACATTGGAGTACGATTATTTACTAATTTATTTACAGAGGTTTTTGCAACAGTGGTTGAAGATTATGTATCTATAGAAGTATATAGCGCTTATGAAAAGGTGACTACTTCAGGTTTGACTATTACAGGAAATGTTAAGGATTATTTTGTTAATTTAAAGACAGGTGGTGGGTTAAGATCGTCAATGACAAAGACCTCTGAATTTGAGGTAATAAAAGAAGTAAAGGATGAATCTTTTAATTTAAAGACAGGTGGCGGATTAAGGTCAACGATGGTAAAGACTTCGGAATTCGAGTCGTTAAAAGAAGTAAAGGATGAATCTTTTACTTTAAAGACAGGTAGTGGTCTTCGAGCGGCGTATTTAAATTGGGTATCTATATAATATAGGGAGGATTTTATGTTTGGATGCAGAGGACTTTGTGAATGGAAGCTAACGGAAAACGGTGAAATTATAGATCAGGGAAAAAAATGGAATACTATTAGTGACCAGATATTGACATACATGTGTAGAGGAAGTTCTACGGATTCTGGTGGATCTTCCTATGCAATAGTGGAGAGTGGTAATTCAATAAATCTTCAATTATCGGACACGGCCCCAGATCCTTCAGTAGATTACAGAGTATCGGGAGCCTCGAGTTCTTTTTCTGTATTGGCTTCTTCAGGTTTTGAATCAGGTTCATATAATAGAACTTTAAATACAAAATACCATGCTTATAATTTTACTCCTTCTGGAGTAACCAGAACCATAAGAGTTATAGGAGTATCTCTTAATGCTGGTGGCTCTTTTCAGAATTTTATTTCTTTTGTAGAACTTTCTACTCCTATTACCCAAACAACATTACAGTATTTATATGTTCAATATACTCTTTATTTTTCATTTTCTGCAGGAGGGTATAACGTACCTGATAATCATTATGTTGATTGGGGTATGAATAGCAGCCTTCTTTATGGATCTCCTTTAACAATATCAAATATAACTAATGCCGGTTATAGAGCAGCTTATACGATAACTACTGGATATATGCCTCCTGACTCTACAAATAATCTTATGAGATTTCCTTCAAGTCAATATAATATACAAAGTTATGGTTCAAATTATGGCTCAACATATTCACGAAGACATAGCCAGTCTTTTGCAGTGGCTGATATTCCAGGTCCTATTGGAGCCATTGCTTATGGTGGTGCCTTGAATTATGGAAACGTACCACCATATGGATATTTTTTATCTGTAATACATGGCTATTCTGCAGTAGATAATCTTGCTCCAAGTGTATCTAGAGTCTTTACACATCCCTCAAATAGACAGGATCAGATTTTTAGTGATCCTTCTTATGTGGCAAATTCCCAAGGTCTGGTGTCAATAACAGGGACACCAACGCCAAAGTTTAGTATAGTAGGTAAAATAGCCATAACAAAAACCGGCGATGCCTCGGATATAGTGGATGAGTCTTTTACGTCAACAGAGGTGAGTGGTAATACCATTACAGTTACTCAGTCCTATGATGGGGATCCTAATAATAATAGAGATATAGTTAGAATGACTACAACAAATACCTTGCCTGCTCCTCTGTCTACGGATACTGACTACTATTTAATATGGATTAGTAATACAAGTGTTCAGGTATCAGCTTCAGCCATAGGAGGGGCTATTACTCTGACCGATGGAGGCACCGGAACACATACGATCATACGTCAGATAACTGGAGAATATAGAATAGAACTGGAACCCTATAGATTGGCTACTCAGATAAATCAGCTATCTATGGGTGTAGATTTTTCTAATAAATCTATGCCACAGCAGCTTTCTTCAAGCTATGACACAGGTGAAGGAGGTACAGCGTATGTAGGTGGACCTTTGGATCTTACGTTAGTTTATGCTACTGCAAAAGTAGGGGACTATTTATATACGATACAAAAAAGTCGTGTAGGTGGTATTTACAATATGTGTCGCTGGAAATGGAACACTATAGAGACTTCTCAGTCTCTGTGTACTATTGGTAGTAGTACTATGACGTTAAATAGAATGGTAGGTCCGGTAGGAACTAAACTTTATGTTGCTACAAGTATAGGTTTATTCGTATATGAAACAGCAACACCTACGGTAGCTCCTACTGTATTAGTTGTGTCAGGGATAATTGACTCTAACATTAAAGATGTTGTTTATGATGAGGTTACAGGATACTTGTGGACCGGTCATGAGACAGGCTTATCAAAGATAAATTTAGGTCTGTCCACGGCCACGCAATATATAACTGGTACAGGCCAGCAGCTTGAGGGGATGACGGCTAATCAAGCCAATATATGGGCTGGGCAATTAGATGCTTATAATGGCCGTATACTTCGAGCCGGTGTATATAATGTTACTAATTATTCTAATTATAATCAGACTTGGGTAATGGATGATAAAGTAGGCGGAGCTGACTGGACTACAAGTGTTAATTCTATTAGTGGTGGATGTATTAGAAGAGATTCTTCAAGTATTGTTTTAAGACAAACTAGTAATTGGTATTTAAGAGATGTCACTACATCAGGGAAAAATATAGGTAGTGAGTCTGGTATAGAATCATATGCAGCTACAAGTATGGCGTATACTTTTGGGATTAGTTCTGTAGTACCTTTAAGTAAGTCTATGTATAGTACAGTAATTTTTAATGCCAACAATTCCCATGTATATACAGATTATTATAAAGTAGGTACTGGTGCCGTTGCAGGATCTAATATATATAATAGTTGGAGTGAGCAGTTTGTCACAGCGGCAGGTTATTCCATGGTAAAAAATACTGTTGACGTAGATGGAAGTGGAGCTAACACCTATTTTTATGGTGGTAATCATATAAGTTTTCCAGGATACGCATACTCTTACGGATGGAATGGCTCGGCTTGGGTAAAAGATCATACGGGTGTGAGAAAAATACCTTTAACAGGCACTTCAAACATACCAGATGGACTTGAAGTAACTTTTAATAATAAAGCAGGGACAAACTGGGACCTGCAATTTTATTCAGGGGACCGGTTTACTTTTATGTATGCCCCGGTTTTTGTTAAAGATAATCTCCAGACTTTTCAATTTGACGGAAGGACTTATCATTGTGAGGCCCATGCTAATACAGTATCTCATACAATTACTGATTCAAGCGGATATTGTTACGTAATAGATGAGACATCTAATTCTAATTTCAGAGACATGGATACGTTCTATTTATCTCAGAATATAATGAAAGATACCACTCGGTACGACAGAACCAGTAGTTTGACAACTTCCTATACATACACAGCTAATGCATCAAATGATGTACTAACTGTGGGGGCGGATGTCTCAACCGGTACTCCTCTGGCTTTTGGTACAACCTCGTCTTATCCAGATCCTTTAACAGCCGATTATATTTATTATGCTTTAAGAATGGATACAACAGCTATACGTGTTTCAGGAACCTATCAAAATGCAGCTGACGGGTCTTATATAAACCTAACTTCAGCAGGAACGGGAACACAAACTGTTTATCCAATTGTACCAACTAAAGGGTATCAATATTCGGGACTAAACGGCCATTTCGTGTTTTCTCCTGAAGATGATAACACAAATGTGTCTATAACTTATACTTATACTTTAAGATAAAACCATGAGCATACCTGTAACGACCTCAGTTGAATATTCCTTAAATGGGCTTGGATCTGAAAGATATCCGCAGAGTACCATTATTAAAGGTTCTTTGTGGTCTGTTTTTATTTCTAATGGAAGATTGTATATCAAGGAATACGGAGGTAATTTATTTCGTTTAGGTGAGTACTATCCTTCAACTTTTGTATTAACACATGCTTTAGATAGCGGCCTTTTTGATTCCAATAAATTATGGCTGTTTTATGTGGAAGATATGAAGCTCAAAATGATGGCTATAGAGCCTTTTACTCTATATGCCCCTGTTATCTCTTATGAAAAAGAGATAGCGACTAATGTCCTGAATGTTTCTACATATATAAAAGAAAATGATGTGGTAAGACTTTTTGTCCTCTATGGTACTCTTCCAAATAGAGAACTTAAAGTTTTAACATATGCAAACATCACAGATCCGACTCCTTTAACATATACTTTAGATTCCTGGGGCCCTGAAAAAGGCACAGATTTATCAGTTTTTGTCAGTGATGATAAAACAGAAGCCTTAACGGCTTACCTTGAAGCTGCTTCT
>Ga0315284_10004977_pt1 | contig 18879 bp, 15 predicted proteins | sample YL17G09_16_MG_FD_203696 | JGI IMG/M metagenome (GOLD analysis project Ga0315284, IMG submission 203696) | Sediment microbial communities from Yellowstone Lake, YNP, Wyoming, USA - YL17G09_16 | ecosystem: Environmental > Aquatic > Freshwater > Lake > Sediment | place: USA: Wyoming | collected... | reverse complement strand
CTAGCGTTCCTCCACGAGGAGGCGTTTCAGGGGTTGAGGAGGGCGTTTCTTTACGCCGTCCCGCAGGAGTGGCTTGCGAGCTGGGAGAAATCCGACTTTATGCAGTTTGTCAGGGAGAGGGAGGCCAGCGACGAAGTGCTCCGAGGCGTAATCGCATGGGACGAGGAATTGGCTGGATTCCTTAGCGACAGGGTCGGCGTTCCCCAATGGTTCCGGGACAAACTGCCTAACAGGGTCAGCGAAGGAAAGTTTCTCGACCCTGGTCAAACCTTCTGGCAGGCGTGGGGAATCGATTTAGACACCAAGCACAGGCTCAGATGATCGCGGAGTTTGAGAGCCTCTACGGACTCAGAGTTGAGGCCGTCATTCCGGCAGGACCTCAACAGCAGGTGTAGGAAACCTGATTCAGCGTGCCCTTGCCTGCGTGCGGCCATCGTAGGCTCTTTCCGGGATGTCGCTGATACGCGCGCGCAGCCCGGGTGCTTCTAGCACCTCTGCCGCGGCGCCCCAGCCCAGGACCCAGGCAGTCGTGACGAGCGTCGAGCGCTGTTCCGCCGTGATGCTCCACGCCCGCTGGCTCGCTTTGTCGGATGGGCTGAGCAGGGCTAGAAAATAGAACGTGTCCGCGAAGATCTCGCTCATTTCTTCTTGGGCGTACCGTGCAGATAATGGTCGTGCTCCTGGGCCATATCGGGCGGAAGACCCTGCACAGTGCCGACCAGCTTCAGCAGCTCGCCCCAGATGGGGGGCTTCCCATCGCCGTCTTCCACCACCTCGACGTTCACCTCGGCGCCTTCCGGCAAACGGGCGGGGTCATCCAGCACCACCTGGCCGTTCTTCACGTGTCCGCGATACGTCATGATCGCCTCTCCTGCACATTCTACCGCGGATTTGTTTTTGGTTGCGGCCTCGCCCCGCCGCGTTTATCTGCGTCCCATTCTTTATCTGTGTTCATCCGTCCCGCCCAGCGGGATCCGCGGTTTGTTTTTGTCAAACAGTTGCCAAACCTGCGTCCTTCTCGCGCAAAGCGCAGAGCACCCGCTCGGGCCGGATCGGCAATTCGCGGATGCGCACACCGACGGCGTTGTAAATGGCGTTGGCAACGGCCGGCGCCACCCCGTTGATGGGCACCTCGCCAATGGACTTGGCGCCGTAGGGGCCCAGCGGCTCCTCGGTGGGCACCAGGATGGTGGTCAGCTTGGGCATGTCCTGGGGGCCGAACATCTTGTAGTCGGTAAACGAGGGGTTGCGCATGCGCCCGGCGGCATCGAACAGCATTTCCTCGCTGAGCGCCAGCCCCAGGCCCTGTGCGGCGGCGCCTTCGGCCTGGCCCTCGGCGAGCTGCGGATTGATAGCCGCGCCGCAATCGACCGCCGTTACCAGCTCAACCACGCGGACCTTGCCCGTCGCGGTGTCTACTTCGACTTCGGCGAACTGGGCGCAGAAGGGCGGCGGGCTGTCGGTGTTGAAGTGCGAAGCGTTTTCGATAATGTGCCGCTTGTCCTTGTACATGGCGTGCATCGCCACTTCCGCCATGGTCACGGACTTGCCCGCCGCAGCAGTCACGCGGTTGTCGCCGCACGAGAGTTGCCTACCCGGCGTTTCCAGCAAACGGGAGGCGACTTCCAAAATCTGCGCGCGCACTTTCTCCGCCGTCTTCTTCACCGCCCCGCCGGAAATGATGGTGGTGCTGGAAGCATAGGCGCCAACGTCGAACGGCGTGACATCGGTGTCCGAGGAGGTGACGGTTATCTTGTCGAGCGTTACGCCGAGCGTTTCGGCGGCGATCTGTGCCAGCACGGTGTCGCTGCCGGTGCCAAGATCGGTGGCGCCCACCTGCAGATGGAACGAACCGTCCTCGTTCATCCGCAGCAGCGCCGAAGCCCAGTCCACCCCGGCGATGGCGCTGCCCTGCATCGAACAGGCCATGCCGGCGCCACGGCGAAGCTGCGGCTTGCCGGGCACCTCATGCTGTTTCCGCTTCTCGTTCCAGCCGATGGCCGCCGCGCCGCGCTCGATGCACTCCGGAAGCCCGCAACTGCGGATGTGGCGCGGCAGGCCCTTCCTCCCTTCACCCAGCACCGCGGAAAGCTCGTCGATGTCGCCCTTGCGAATGACGTTCCTGGTGTGGAACTCGACCGGGTCCAAGCCCAGCCGCTCGGCCACCTCGTCCGCCAGGCTCTCCATGGCGAAGAACCCCTGCGGGCATCCGTAGCCGCGGAATGCGCCGGCCACCGGCATGTTGGTGTAGACCACCTTGCACTCGAACCGTATGTTCGGCGATCGGTAGAGCGGCAATACCTTCTGGCCGGTGTTGCCTTGCACGGTATTGCAGTGGCTGCCGTAAGCGCCCGTGGTGGCCAGCACAGCCATGTGGTTGGCCACGACTGTTCCGTCGCGTTTCACGCCGATTTTGACCCGCAGGCGGTGCGGGTGCCGGCTGCGGCTCATGAAGAATTCCTCGCGGCGGCTCAACTCCATCTTCACCGGACGCCGGGCGGCCAGCGCCAGCGCCCCGCAGATGTCCTCCAGCAGCATCTCCTGCTTGCCGCCGAAGCCGCCGCCGATGCGCGGCTTGATCACGTGCACCCGCTGCACGGGAAGCTGGAGGATCATGGCCACCTGGCGGCGGGCGTGGAAGGGCACCTGCGTGCTGCTGCGGATCACCAGGCGGTTGTCCTCATCCAGCCAGGCGATGGTGACGTGCGGCTCGAGGCTGCAGTGCTGCTGGCGCTGCGTGCGGTATTCCCCTTCCAGGATGAAATCGGCTGCGGCAAAGCCCTGGTCCACGTTGCCGAGGTCCTTGCGAATGAAGCCGGCGATGTTGCGCGCCGCATCGTGGATGCCGGTGGAATCCGGCTCGTCGTGGATCGCGGGGGCGCCGGGCGCGTCGGCCTGCTCCATATCGACAATAGCCGGGAGAACCTGGTACTCGACCTCGATCAGCCGCAGGGCTTCTTCGGCAAGGGCGCGGCTTTCGGCCGCCACGGCCGCCACGCGGTCGCCCACGAAGCGCACCTTGCGGTCCAGCAGGTAGGTGTCGTAGGGGGAAGGCTCGGGCCAGCTCTGGCCCGCCGTGGTGTGCGGGACCCGGGGCACGTCTTTCCAGGTGAGCACCGCCACCACGCCGGCCAGCGCCCGCGCCTTGCCGGCGTCGATGCGCTTGATGACGGCGTGCGCGTGGGGGCTGGGCAGAATCTTGCCGTAGAGCAATCCCGGAATGTGGATATCGTCGGTGAACGTGGCGCGGCCGGTGACCAGCTTCACGCCATCCACTTTGCGGACGCGCTTGCCGACAACGTTGTAAGTGCCGCTCATCGCCGCCCCCTCTTGATTGCGGATTGCGGATTGCGGATTTCGGATTTCTTGCGGGGTTGAAATCCGCAATCCGAAATCCCCAATCCGAAATTGGCGGCGGCGGCCATTACGGCCTCCACGGGCTTCTTGTAGCCGGTGCAGCGGCAGTAATTGCCGGCCAGCGCCTGGCGCGCCTCCGCTTCGGTCGGTTGCGGGCACTGTTCCAGGAAGGCCTTGGTGTTGAGCACCATGCCGGGCGTGCAAAAACCGCACTGCACCGCGCCGGCGTCCAGGAACGCCTCCTGGATGGGATGCAGGCGGTCGCCCCGGGCCAGGCCCTCGATGGTGACGATGTCGCAGCCGTGGGCCTGCGCGGCAAACACCAGGCAGGAGTTGACGGCTTTGCCGTCCAGCAGCACGGTGCAGGCGCCGCACTCGCCCGTCTCGCAGCCGCGCTTCACGCCGAAGTAGTTCTCGCGGCGCAACACGTCCAGCAGCACGTCGCCGGGCGCGACCCGCCAGGAGCGCGGCTCGCCGTTCACTTTCAGCCGAATCTCGAGTGCATCCATAACCCGCCCTTGCATCACCACCAAGGCACCAAGACTTGGTGTCTTAGTGTCTTGGTGGTTCAGTGCCCGCCAGGCACTCCTCCAGCGCGCGGCGCACCAAAACGCCGCTCATCTGGCGGCGGTAGTCGGCCGAAGCGCGCAGGTCGCTAATCGGCCGCGCCTCGCGGCACACCGTCTCGCAGGCCAGCGCCATCGACTCGCTGTCAAGCGGCCGGCCTTGGAGCGCGTTTTCGGCGGCCGCGATGCGCAGCGGAGTCGGGGCCACCGCGCCCACGGCGATGCGCGCCCAGCGGCAGCGGCCCCCGGCATCCACGCCCACTCCCGCCGCCGCATTCACGATGGCGATGTCGCTCTCCACCCGGCCGAGTTTCTGGAACGACCAGGCCGACCGCTCGCCGCCGCGGCGACCCGCGGCTCTGTTGAGCGGCGGGAGAATGATTTCCATTAGCAGATCACCCTTGAGCGCGGTCTGGCAAACGCCCTTAAAGAAATCGGCCAGCGGCAATCGACGCTTGCCCTTGTGCCCGGCAATCACCACCTGCGCGTCAAGCACCAGCAGCGGGGGCGCCAGGTCGGCGGCCGGCGAGGCATTGGCCAGGTTGCCGCCGGCGGTGGCGCGGTTGCGAATCTGGATCGAGCCGCTGGCGGCCGCGGCCCTGGCCAGGATGCCGCCGGCGAAGGCCCGTATCCCTTCCGACTGCTCCAGCATGGCCATGGTGGTCGCGGCGCCGATCCGCCATCCGCCGCGGTGCGGCTTGATGTAAGCCAGGCCGAGTCGGCCCACATCAACCAGGATGCGGGCCGCGGGATCGGCCTCGACCAGCAGGTCGGTTGCCCCGGCGACGAACCGCGCGCGCCGGCCGCCGCGCTTCATCAGCCGCAACGCTTCCGCGATGGTCGTGGGACGGTGGAAGGCCTCCAGCCACGGCATCATAGAAATGGCTCCAGCAAATGCAGACACAGGCAGGATGCCTGTGCCACTTGACGGATTGTACCGCGAGAAACAGGGATGCGAAAGAACGAGAACGCAGTCTGGGCTTTCTTAATCAACAGAGGAGTGCTCCGTTTTTCGCCGGTATCCTGTAAACTCGCTCTAGATTGTGTGCCGACTTGCGGGAGGGAAGCATGCGAGAAAGCGCCATCGTCCACGCCGTGCGGGAATCGGTCGCGCGCGTGCCCGACAAAGCCGCGATCGTCGCGGCGGAGCGCACCTTTACCTTCGCCGAGCTGGAACGGCAGGCGGAAGCGGCGGCGGAGTTCGTCGGCGCGCAGGCGCGCGGCGACATTATCGGCCTCCTGCTGCCCAACACGCCGTCGTTCGCCTGGGCGTTGTTGGGCGGCCTGTGGGCCGGCAAGACCGTGGCCGCGCTGCCGGCGCCGGCGCCACCGCCGTTGCTGGCGGCGATGGTCGAGGAAGCCGGCCTGCGGACCGTGCTGACCAACGCGGAGCTGGCACCGCGCCTGGGGCAGGCCGGCGTCGCTGCTATTCCCGTCGAGGGCATCCCGGCCGCGCCGGGCCGCCCCGCGCCGATGCAAGCGCGCCCCCAGCGGGCCGCGGTCCTGCTTTATACCTCGGGAACGACGGGCCGTCCCAAGGCCGTCGAGCTCAGCGACGAGAACATCCTGACCAACGTCGATGGCGCCTGCCAGCAGATGCAGTTCGGCGACGAGCGCCAGTTGGCCGTTCTTCCCCTGTTTCACTCCTACGGCCTGACGGCCACGCTGCTGTTGCAGATCGCCCGCTGCCGCACCGTGGTATTGCACGAACGGTTCGTGCCCCGCGCGGTGCTGCAGGCCATCGAGCAGCACCGCATCACGGCGCTGATGGCCATCGCCAGCCAGTACCGGCTGCTGATCAAGGAGCCCACCCAGGCCAACCTGAGCAGCCTGCGGGTCTGCGTGGCCGGCGCCGAGCGGCTACCGGAACAGGTGGCCATGGACTTCGAGGCCCGCTTCGGCGTCCCCATTCTGCAGGGTTACGGCGTAACCGAAGCCTCGCCGGTGATCGCCATCAATCCCCCGCAGGCCTGCCGGATGACTTCGGTGGGGCCGGCGCTTCCGAATATCCGCGTCACCATCCGCGAAAACGGCGCGATTTTGCCGCCCGGCCAGACCGGCGAGGTCTGTGTTGAGGGGCCCAACGTCATGCTCGGGTATTACAACCGGCCGGAAGCGACCGCGCAGAAGATCGTCAATGGAGTCTTAGGGACCGGCGATCTGGGCTGGCTGGATGCGGATGGGTACATCTACCTGGCAGGCCGGTCCGACGACATGGTGAAAATCGCCGGCGAGACCGTGTACCCGGCGGAGGTGGAAGCGGCCCTCGAGCGCGCCGCGGGGGTGGAAGAGGCGGCGGTGCTGGCGGTGCGCGACGAGAAGCGCGGCATCGAGCTGCAGGCCTTCGTGCTGCCCAAGCCCGGCGCCTCGGTTACCGAAGCAGCGCTGCGCGCCTCCTGCCGCGAGCATCTGCCGGTTTATAAAGTGCCGCGCAGCTTCCTCATCCTGGAGCAATTCCCGCGCGGGGTGTCGGGCAAGCTCGACAAGCGCGCCCTGGCGGCCGCTTGGCCGGAGGCCATCAAAAAGGCCGCGTCAGAGCCGCGCCCATAGGGGAGGGGTTGCCGAGCCCGGCCGCCGAATGAATCAAGCGGGCTAATAGTCCGGGGGCGGCTGACAGGGCGCCGAGGACGCCGCGCGTTGCGCGGCAGCCGCGACGGCCTGCGATTCCTCTTTCTTCTTGCGGCGTCTCATGTGCCAAGCAACCGGGTCGCGCGAGCTGCGCACGGCCGACTCGATGCGCCGCGTGGCGTCATCAATCTGCTTTAGGTGCTCGGAGGGCGCCGGATCGCCCTGCACCTGTAGGAACGCCATCAGGTTGGCGCGCACGGCGTTGACGCCGTTGGCGGCTTCGTGCCCCAGCGAGTCCAGCGCTTCCTGCCATATCTTGATCTTTCGTTCCCTGTTCCCGGCGCGCAACTTCCAGTGCTGGCGCAGCCGGAAGGCGAAGGCGGCGCACAACGACGGCAGCAGCGGAATCAGGAGAAACTGCCTGGGCGTCAGCGTGGGGACCACGAACCTGGCCGCGGCTATGCTGCCCGCGTAAACACCCGCGACAAACAGGAACAAGGCGATCCAGGAAGCCCGCGTCCCAGCCAGGCCGGCGCGGTCCACGGCATCGGAGGCGGCCAGCGATACATCGCCGATGATGGAAATGGTGCGCTGGGAACGCTCCCGATCTCCGGGGGAATAAGTCGCAGCGGTTTTCTCCATGGTCGCAAGCAGTGCTGAGCAGGCCGCGCGCCCAACTTGCCTGGCCGCGCGGAGAACTCGAGTGACGCTCGTTCGCTCCGGCAATGTAGCGGCGATCCCGCCCAGCGGGATCGCCAGGGCCACGGTGCGCGAAACAGATGGCTACAGCCCTCTAATGGCCGATGGCCGCCCGGCAGGAAACGGCCAGCGCCGTGTCGATCTGCACCAGGCGGCTCCCCGCCGAAATGACTTCCATGCGGTCGGTCTCGCGGTTGACCTCCTCCCAGAGCGGGGCGTTGTAGATGCAGCCGGGATCGCCGGCCTGGATGTCGCCGGTGTAAGCCAGCGAACGGGCCCGGCAGCCGCCGCAGTAATGCCGGTAGTCACAAACCCCGCAGTGGTCGCCGCGGTCCTCGCGGTCCGATAGCGTCTCGAACAGCGGGTTGTTCCAGATTTCGGCGAACGGTTTCTCCCGCACATTGCCGACCGGCTTCGAGGGGATGTAGACGCAGGGAGTGATGCCGCCGTCGGGCTGCACGCTGCAATAGCAGCGGCCCGAGCCGCAGCCGCCGATGTAGCGGGAGAGCACCATGGTCTTGCGGCCCTCGCCTCTGCCGGCGTGGCCGGTGGCGAAGACGCCCTCCGCGGAGCCGTACACGATGCAGGCGCGGCCGAACTGCGGCGCCGTGGAAACCACGCCGATCTTGCCCGCCTCCAAGTGCCGCTGCAGCTTGCGCAGCACCATCTCGCGCTGGGCCGGCGTCATGTCTTCCTCGACCATGTCGCGGCCCCGTCCCACGGGGATGAAATTGAAATGGGAGAAGGTCCGGCAACCCAGGTCGAGGGCGAACTGGATGACGTCGTCCACGCTATGGGCGGTTTGCCGCGTGAAGCAGGTGGCCATACCGGTGCGGATGCCCTGCGCCGCCGAATTGCGAATGCCCTGGACGGCGCGCGCCCAGGCCCCCGGCGTGCCGCGGAACCGGTCGTGGATCTCCGGGTCCAGGCTATCGACGCTGACCTCGATATACTTCACCCCGGCTTCCTTCAGCCGGGCGCAGGTTTCCGGCTGCAGCATGGTGCCGTTGGTGGCCAGGGTCACGTGGACGCCGCGCTTCTGGCAGCGCTCCAGCACCGGCCAGAGATCGCGCGCCACCAGGGGTTCGCCGCCCGCAAGGGCCAGGAAGGGCACGCACTCTTCGCCGAACTGATCGATCAGGTTCAGCTTCTCCTCGGTGGTCAACTCGGTGGGCAGCGGCTTCGGCGTGGCCCCCTGGTAGCAGTGCCGGCAGCGGAGGTTGCAGGCCTGAGTGATGTTCCAAACCACGAACAGCGGCGCCGTATAGCGTTGCGGCACGGTCAGCCCGTGGACGGCGATGCTTTTGGCCGTCAGCGTGAGCGCCTTGACGGTCGGCGGATGATGGAACAGGTGGCGCTTCATGACCTCGCGGTTCAAACCGGCCTTCTTCAACCCCAGGTGGATCATCCAGGTCGGCAGCGTCCAGCGCACCCGGTTCCATCCGCTCAGCGCCGGGTTGTCGTAATTCTGGCAGAGTTGCTGGAAAAAGCACGAGCCGTCCGGCCGCCGCCGGGTCATCCACAACAGCGCCTTTCTCACCCTTCTGTCGGAGAGGATGTCTTCCAGGATATGGTGCGACCGAGGCAGAGAGGCCGTCACCTTAGCGGCCTTCGGCCGCGCGTGCGTAGGGACCCTGCGGTTGGATTTGGCCACGAACATCAATCGCTCCGGGTCATGACGGAAGAGCCCGTACCGACTCGCCGTTTTCTCGATACTACAGATTTTAAACCATAGTTAACGGTTTGTTGAATCCAAAAGCAGTATTTGGCGGCAGCGAGCAGTTGAAGCGCGCTGTTGCCGGGCTGAGAGGAATTCCGATTCCATGGGCCGCATGGCGAGTACCTCCGGTTCCGCCGGGAGGCGGCCCCTCGCTGCTTTGCGTGCTTTGTTTTCAATGAGCTCCGGGCCGCGCCAGGAGGCCTTGATGGCCCGTGGCTTGCAAGCACATCCTTCCGACAACGGATTCAGTTATGGCCCTGCCTCAACAGCACGGCGTCCCCGCACCCGATCCGAGGCCTATTGTGGTCCCGGAGCCGGGGACCGCGCGGAAGGGCGCGCTTCGGTATATCAGCCAGAAGCCGGAGGACAAGCTGTTCACCGCCCTGCTGGATCGGCGGGAGCTCAATACCAGGTCGATGGTGGCGAGCTTGGGCGTCCACGTGGCGGCGGTAATCCTCGTGGTTCTGGCGCCGTTGCTGCTGACCGAGCAACTGGGCAACTTCAAGCGCCGGGCATTTGTGGAACTGGTGGCGCCGCCTGCAATGATCAACCCGGCCCCGCCGCCGATCAAGGTGAAGCTGCCTCCGCCTCCGCCGCCGTCGCCGAAGGTGGTGGAGCCCGCCAAACCGAAGATCGAATTGCCGCCACCGCCGCCGGAGCGGATACAGGAAGCGAAAAAGATCCCGGTGATGCCGCCGGAACCGAGATTTGAAGACGCGGTCCGTCCCGGCCCCGTATCGCCGGCCAAGCCCGCGGTGACGGTGAATGTCTTTTCCGAAGGCAGCTCGGCCAAGCCGACGCTGAACCTGCCGGCCAAACAGGTCCAGACGGGCGGGTTTGGCGATCCCAACGGCGCCGCCGGGCAGCCGATTCCTGCCAAGGCGGGCAACATCGCCCAACTTGGTTCCTTTGACCTGCCTGGCGGGCCCGGCTACGGCAACGGCTCCGGCGGCGCGCGCGGCGCGCGCGGGATGCTGGCCAGCGTCGGCTTTGGCAACGGCGTTGCCAGCGCGGCCGGCGACGGCGGCAGGCACAGCGCGGTCCGCCAGGGCAGCTTCGGCGATTCGCAGCCGGCGGCCGAGGCGCCTCGCACCGCTCCCCGCCCCAAGGCGGAGTCCCCGACCGCCCCGATCGAGATCATCTCCAAACCGCGCCCGGTTTACACCGACGAGGCGCGGCGCTTGAAACTGGAAGGCGAAGTCTTGCTGGACGTGCTTTTCGGCGCTTCCGGCCAGCCGCGGGTGATGAACATAACGCGGGGACTAGGACATGGGTTGGACGAAGCAGCCGTCCGCGCCGCCGAGCAGATCCAGTACCGGCCGGCCAGGCGTGACGGCCAGCCCGTCGATTACAGGGCCACAGTGCACATCGTGTTCCAATTAGCCTATTGAATTGAGCGAGTGACAAGAATGAGAACCGCAGCCAAGTGTTTCCTTTTGATTTGTGCCGTCGCCGCGTCCGGCGTCGCCCAGTCTCCGCAAGCCCCTCCACCGGCCGCCCCGTCCGCGCTGGCCCAGGTGATCGATCGGATTATCACCCAGGAGAACCAGCTCTCCAAGAGCATCGCCCGGTACCACCCGCTGGTGGAGACCTACATTCAACACGTGAAACCGGACCGGGAATTGGGCGCGGTCCCTGAAAAGGACGAGTACTTCCTCGGCAAGCTGAATCTTGCCGGCGGGATCGACGACCACTCCCTGCTGTCGGCGCCGAGTCTGCCGGCCAAGAGCCTGAAGTTCTTCAACCGCTTCTTCTCGATCCGGTTCCTGCCCAGCGGTTTCGCGCAAATGGCGCTGGTCGATGAAGCCGGCTTTGACCGGCAGCACTACGATTTCGAGTACGTGCGGCGCGAGTTCCTGGGCGAAGTGCGCGCCGTGGTGTTCGACGTGAAACCCAAGAAGGGCAGCGGCGCCGGGCGCTTCCTGGGACGCATCTGGGCCGAGGACCAGGACTATCACATCGTCCGCTTCAACGGCACGTACGGTCCGACAACCTCCTACCGCCACTATTTCCACTTCGATAGCTGGCGCGTCAACATGGGCCCGAACCTGTGGCTCCCGGCCTATGTCTACACCGAGGAGTCCGACTTCCGCTACCTGAAGGTCCGGTCGCTGCGCTTCAAGGGCCAGACGCGAATCTGGGGCTACGACCTGAAGCAGGGCAGCCGCGAGGACGAATTCACGAAGATCGTGGTGGACGCCCAGAACCCGGTGCGCGACCAGAGCGACACGCCCGCGGACCTGGCGCCCGTCGGCGGCCTCCGCGCCTGGGAGCGGCTGGCCGAGGAAAACGTGCTGCAGCGGCTGGAGAAGGCGGGCCTGCTGGCGCCGGAGGGCGAAGTGGACAAGATCCTCACCACGGTGGTGAACAACATCCAGGTGACCAACAACATCGACATCCAGCCGGAAGTGCGGGCCCGCGTGCTGCTGACCACCCCGCTGGAGAGTCTCACCGTCGGCCATACCATCGTCATCAGCCGCGGCCTGCTGGACGTGCTCCCCGATGAAGCCAGCCTGGCCATGGTTCTGACCCATGAACTGGCGCATATTCTGCTCGGCCATCGCCTGGACACCAAGTTCGCCTTCGACGACCGCATGTTGTTCGCCGACGAACAGACCTTCAAGCGCCTCGGCTTCCGGCATGACGCGAAGGACGAAGCCGCTGCCGACCAGAAAGCCCTCGCCTTGCTGGAGAATTCGCCGTACAAGGGCAAGACCGCGGCGGCCGGCCTGTTCCTGAAGGCTTTGAGCGCGCAGGCCGGCGGGTTGCCGGCCCTGATCCGCCCCCACATGGGCAACCGGATGGCGGACGGCAAAACGGTGTCGCGGATGGCGCAGTTGATGAATTCCGCGCCCCAACTGGAAACCGCCAGGAAAGAACAGATTGCGGCGCTGCCGTTGGGCGGCCGTGTCAAGGTCGATCCCTGGAGCTGCCGCGTCATGATGCTGCGCAACAAGCCGGTGGCCCTGTTGTCGGCCCGGGAGAAGCTGTCCTTCGAGGTCACCCCCTTCCTCCCCTACCTGACGCGGCAGAGCACCACCGAGCAGGTGGCGGCAGCCGGGGCGGTTGGAGCGGTAGCGAACACCGGCGCTGCGACCGGCAACGGCGGTGGCGCCACGGACCAGTTCAAGACTTCCGGCTCGGACCACGATTCCCAGGGAAGCACGGAGACCACGATGGCGGCCACCGAGGCCAGGCCGGCAACCCCGGCAGCGCCGCCCAAGCAGTAGGCGAGTGTGGCGCCGGCCTCCTGCCGGCCTCGCTGTTCCATAGGGACCCGATGTTTCCCCAGTTTCGCCCCGGCGTGCCCGGGGCCTCTCTGGGCCGGCAAGATTCCGGCGCTACAACCTACTGCGTTCTTGGTAACGACTGAGAACCGAACTGGAAGCAAACATGACGCCCTCAAACGATTCCGTTCCCGCAGGCAAATTCCACACCAGCGACTACCTGAGGAAGATCGGGACTGCCGAAATCCGTCCCGCGACCAGCCCCTTTGATCCCGGCTATGACCCGGTCACGGTGGAGGGCCATCTGGAACAGAGTTCGCACCTGATGTCGACTCTGAAGATCTCGATGGCCTGCTGGATGATCGCCAACGAAAACAGCACGCGCCGGAAGGTGGCGGCGGCGCGGAAACACGGAGTGCCCACCGTCACGGGCGGTGGTCCCTTTGAAGTGGCGGTGGCGCAGGGGCAGTTGCCCGCCTACCTGGACTTGGTGGCCGACCTCGGGGTCACCCGCATCGAGTGCGGTGAGGGCTTCACCGACCTGAAGGCCGCGCCCGCGGACATCGTCAAACAGGCCCGCCGGCGCGGCCTGGAAGTCCAGTTCGAGCTGGGCAAGAAGCACACCGGCGCTTTCACCAGCGACAGCGTCCGCTTGCTGATCGAGCAGGGGAAGCGATGGCTGGATGCCGGAGCCCTGCAGTTGGTGGTCGAAGCCCGGGAAAGCGCGCGCGGCGTGGGGCTGTTCGACCAGGACGGCAACTTCAATGGCGCCTTCGCCGACCGCTTCGCCGAGGCCTTCGGCCTGCAGACGGTGATGTTCGAGGCCCCCAACAAGCCCAGCCAGTTCGCCCTTCTGGATCACTTTGGGCGGGAGGTGCACCTCTGCAACGTTCGCCTGGAAGAGCTGCTGCGCGTGGAGATCTACCGCCGGGGGCTGCATTCCGACGCCTTCGCCAAGGCGCACCTGCGGCCGGCTGCGGTCGTTGCCGCCTGAGAGCCCCGGAGGCGGTGCGCGTGCACCGCCTCCCGGGCAGGAAAGGATCCGAGCGTGAACAAAAGCGTGGTAATCGATTGGTTCCCGGGATGCGCCGCCCGCGAGCTGGAAGCATACGACGCGGTGGTGGCGATTGACGTGATCCGGGCCACCACCACGGCCATTACCGCGGTGGCCGCCGGGCGCCGCTGTTTCCCGGTCCCCTCGGTCGACGCCGCCGTCGAGCTCGCCGCGCAACTGCGGCAGCCGCTGCTGGTTGGAGAACTGGGCGGGAACATGCCGTTCGGGTTCGACCTGACGAACAGCCCGGCGCAGATCGCCGAGCGCAAGGACGTTTGGCGTCCCATGGTTCTCCTCTCGTCGTCGGGAACCCGGCTCCTGGAGCGGTTGCGACGGCACCCCGGCGCCTACGCGGCGTGCTTCCGCAACTACCGGGCCACGGCGGAGCACCTGGCGCGTGCCGGCCGGCGCGTCGCGGTGCTGGGCGCCGGCACACGCGGACAATTCCGCGAGGAGGACCAGATGTGTTGCGCCTGGATCGCCGAACGGCTCCTCCGCTGCGGCTTTCAGCCGGAAGACGAGAATACCCGCCGGTTGGCGGCGCGATGGTCGGGCAGGCCTTCCACCGCCTTTTTCAAGAGCAAGAGCGTCGACTACCTGCGGTCGAGCGGCCAGCTTCAAGACCTCAGGTTCATCCTGGCTCACTTCAACGACCTGGACGCGGTTTGCCGGCTGACCAGCGAGGGCATGGTCATGTTGGAGGCGGCCGAAGAAAAAGCGGCCGCATGAGGCGTGTGATTCGCCACAGGGGCCAACAAGCACGATAGGGACATCGGAATGATCACGTTTTGCGATTCTTCGCTTCCGGTTGTCGTTCTCAGACTGGACAATCACGGCGCGCTGGGCGCGGTGCGCAGCCTCGGCCGGCTGGGCGTCGCCGTCTACTGCGTCCACTCCCATGCTCACGCGCCCGCGCTGCGCTCCCGCTATTGCCGCGGCAGCTTCACCTGGGACCTGGACCAGGCCCCGGCGGCCGAGTCGGTCCAATTCCTCCTGAAAATCGCCCGGGACATCGGCGGCCGCGCCATCCTCCTTGCCACCAACGATGAAACCGCATTGTTTGAGGCGGAAAACGCCGAGCGGCTGCGGCAGTCCTTCATTTTTCCCGACCGGCCGCCGGCATTGGTGCGGGCGCTGTATAGCAAAAAGATGATGCACGCCCTGGCCCGGCAAATGGATATCCCCACGGCGGAGACGGCCTTCCCCGCCTGCCGCTCCGATGTCGAACGGTTCGCCGGCTCGGCCAGGTTCCCGGTGATGCTGAAAGCCAGCGACGGCATCACGGTTGCCCGCCGCAGCGGCCGGAAAATGGTGATCTGCCGCGGAAAACAGGAGTTGCTCGAGAACTACGACCAGATGGAGGATCCGGCGCGGCCTGGCCTCATGCTGCAGGAGTACATCCCGGGCGGCGAAGACTCGGTCTGGATGTTCAACGGCTACTTCGATGAAAACTCCGAGTGCCTCGCCGCATTCACTGGCAAAAAGCTGCGCCAGACCCCGGTTTACACCGGCATGACCAGCCTGGGCATCTGCCTGCCCAACCCCCAGGTCGAGCAGATGACGAAAGCGTTCATGAAGAGGATCGGCTACCGGGGCATCCTGGACATCGGCTACCGCTACGACGCCCGCGACGGACTCTACAAGGTGCTGGATATCAACCCGCGGATGGGCGCCACCTTCCGGCTGTTCGTGGGAGACAACGGAATGGACGTGGCTCGCGCCATGTATCTGCACCTGACCGGCCAGGCCGTTCCCCCGTCCCGGCTCTGCGCAGGCCGCAAATGGTTCGTGGAAGACCTCGACCTGATCTCCTCGATCAAGTACTACCGGGACGGCGTGCTGGGCGTCTCCCAGTGGCTTCGTTCGTTCCGGGGCGTGCAGGAGGCTGCCTGGTACGCCTCCGACGACAGGGCGCCGTTCTGGCAGATTGCCGGCGAGTTCGCACGGAAGCCCTTCCGCAAGGTGGCCGGGAAATTTCGGACCGGTTCCAAAGTGCAGGCCGCCTGAAGCCGCCATGCCCACCCACATGATCCATTCCGGACGGCCCTCCGCGGAAGCGGACGGGCTAAAGCGGGAAGAGGTGGACCGATATTTTCGTGCCACCGCTTCGTACTGGCGCGATATCTACCATACCCAGAGCCTGTTGCCGGTGATCTATCGCGATCGCCAGCGGGCGGCTTTGGACTGGGTGGAGGCCCTGAAGCTGCCGGCCGGCGCCCGGGTGCTGGAGGTTGGATGCGGGGCGGGGTTGATGACCACCGCGCTGGCGCAACGCGGTTACCTGGTGGATGCCATCGACTGCACGCCGGAAATGCTGGAAATGACGCGGCGCGCAGCGGAAGCGGCCGGAGCGGGCGCGCGTGTGGCTGTCAGCCTGGGCGATGCTCATGGCCTGCGGTTCTCCTCGGACCGCTTCGCCCTGGTGGTGGCCCTCGGCGTGATTCCGTGGCTGCATTCGCCCGCCGTGGCGCTGGCCGAGATGGCGCGGGTGCTCCAACCGGGCGGCCACTTGATCGCCACGGCCGACAATCGGGCGCGGCTCAACCGCCTGCTGGATCCGCTCTCCACTCCGCTGCTTGCCCCCCTTCGAATGGCGGCGAAGCACCTGTTGCGCGTGGCGGGCTGGCGAAAGCGCCGGGCCGGGGAACTGAATCCAAAGATGCACTACCCGCGCCAGTTGGACCGCATGGTGGCGGCGGCCGGGTTGCGAAAGATGGCCGGACGGACGGTGGGGTTCGGCCCCTTCACCCTGTTGAGCCACACCGTATTGCCGGCGGCAGCCGGCCTCACGCTGCACCGCCGGCTGCAGGCCCTGGCGGGCCGCGGCGTGCCTTTCCTTCGCTCCACCGGCTGCCACTACTTGCTGCTGGCGCAAAAACCGGCTTTGTGAACTTTGTGTTCTTTGTGACTTTGTGGTGAACGAACGAATCAGGGGAATCAAGACATGTGTGGAATTGCGGGAATCATGAATCGGACCGGCAAGCCGGTCAGCCTCGATGAGTTGCAGCGGATGTGCGACGCCATGACTCATCGCGGCCCGGATGACGACGGCTATTACCTGGGTAACACGGTGGGCATGGGGATGCGGCGGCTAAGCATCATCGACCTGGACAGCGGCCGCCAGCCCATCCATAACGAAGACCTGTCGGTCTGGGTGGTGTTCAACGGCGAGATCTACAATTTCAAGACGCTACGCGCCGAACTCGAAGCCGCCGGCCACGCCTTCCACACGGAAACCGACACGGAGGTCATCGTCCACCTCTACGAACAATACGGAGAATCCTGCGTGGAGCGGCTGCGCGGCATGTTCGCCTTCGCCTTGTGGGACGAGCGGCGCCGCACGCTGCTGGTGGCCCGCGACCGCCTGGGCATCAAGCCGCTGTATTGGGCGGAGGCCGGGGGCCGCCTGGCGTTCGGTTCCGAGCTCAAGGTGCTGCTGCAGTTGCCGGAGATTGAACGGCGCCTGAACTGCAACTCGGTCAGCCACCTGTTCAGCTCGCTCTCCACGCCGCTGGATGAAAGCATCATCGAAGGGGTGCACAAGCTTCTGCCCGGCCACCTGCTCACCGCCTCGCCCCACGGCCCGGCGCGGGTCCGGCAATACTGGGATGTCCGGTTCGCTCCCGAGCAGGGCCGCGACGAAGGCTATTTCGCCGAGCGCCTGCGCGGCCTGCTGGAGGAGTCGGTGGCGCTCCACATGGTGAGCGACGTCCCCCTGGGAGCCTTCCTCAGCGGGGGAATCGACTCCAGTTCGGTGGTGGCCACCATGGCCCGGCTGAGTCCCCGGCCGGTCAAAACTTTCTCCATCGGCTTCGGCGAGCCGGAGTACAACGAACTCGAGTATGCGCGCGCCGTGGCCAAGCGGTTCGGCACCGACCACCATGAACTGGTGCTCGAGCCGGACGTGATGGGGGTGCTCGACGACCTGCCCTGGTACCTGGACGAGCCATTCGGCGACTCCTCGGCCATCCCCACCTACATGGTGTCGAAACTGGCGGCCCGGGATGTCACCGTGGTTCTTTCCGGCGACGGAGGCGACGAACTGTTCGCCGGCTACGACCGCTACCTGGTGGAGCAGAAGGAGCGCACCCGCGATGCCATCCCCGCGCCCTTGCGCATGCTGGCCGGCCTGGCCGCGCGCCTGATGCCCGAGGGAATGAAAGGCAGAAATTTCCTCCGGCACCTGGCGTTGACCGGGCCTCGGCGCTACCTGGACTCCGGCGACCTGTTCGGATCCCACGGGAAGAGGAAACTGTTCCAGCACGATGTCCATCGGCTGCTGGCCGGCTATGACGCCCGCGCCCTGAGCGCCGGCTTGCTGGAGAAGGCCGGCGGGCACTGGCTGTCGGCGCTCCAGTATCTGGATCTGAAGACCTACCTGCCCAACGATATCCTGACCAAGGTCGACCGCATGAGCATGGCGCACTCCATCGAGGCGCGCGTGCCGCTGCTGGACCATCCGCTGGTGGAGTTCGCCGCCACCATTCCTCCGGAGATGCACCTGCGCGGCACCCAGACCAAGCGCATCTTCAAGAAAGCGATGGAGGGCATTCTCCCCCCTGAGATCCTGCACCGCCCCAAGAAGGGTTTCGCCATCCCCCTGGACCGCTGGTTCCGTGGGACACTGGGCGGGTTCGTGCGCGACCTGCTTTTGGCGCCCGCCTGCAGGCAGCGCGGCCTCTTCGATGCGCGCTACATCGAACGCCTGGTGGAACTGAACGATCGCGGCCGGAACATGGACCTGCAGTTGTGGACGCTGATCTCGTTCGAGCTGTGGTGCAAGAGGTTCCTGGATCGCGCCGTGGTGTTGCCCGACAGGCTGTCGGATGTCGAGCGGGCGCCCGTCGCCGCCTAAATCAAAAGTCCAAAGTGCAGGGCTCCCCCAGGAGAGGGCGACTTTGGACCCTGGACTTCTTACGGGCGGACGAAGGTGGGCGGCGCGAGCTGCGGCTTCTTGATCAGGTCCTGGAGCGGGCGGATGCGGAGTTCGGCGCCGCGCCGCTCCACCTGCATGCCGGTGAACTCGCCGCGGAACCCGGGCGCCTGCACCGCCAGCGCCGCGCCGGCCGGCGCCTTCGTGTACGCTTCCAGCGCCTGGGTGATGGCTTCGGCCGGCAGCAGGCACCAGAAAGCGTTCTGCAGCCGGTCGTAAAGCGCGGGCACGCCGCGGAATTCCAGGCGGAAGCGTTGGGCGGGGTCCGAGCCCAAGTCCAGCAGCAGGAAATCGTGCAGCACCTGGCCGGGCGTCAACAGGACGGTGCCGTTGGGGTTGAAACCGCGCAGCGCCGGCCGGTTCTTCAGCTCGCCGATTTCCACCACCAGCCGCCGGCCCGGGATTGAAGCCAGCGCCGCCAAACGCGCTTGGCCCTGCTCCTGCCGTTCGGCGAGCGCTTTTTCCTGCTCCGCCAGCAGCCGGTTGAATGACAGCTTCTCCATGGCGCGCGTGACTTCCTCGGCGGAAGCGGCGGGCGCGGCCCCCGCCAACAACTCATCCAGCAGGGCCGGCATGGCGGCAAACTCCTTCTTCCACTGCGGGCGAAGGCGGTCCAGGGCGATGGCCTGGGCCATGCCCAGCGCGTAGAACCGCTCGCGGTCGCGTTCCAGCTTGTTGATGTTCTTGAGCGGTTCCAGCCGCGCGGCGACCCCGGCCGCCGCCTCTTTGAATTCCGGACCGAGGCGCGGCAGCAG
>Ga0315284_10004976_pt1 | contig 18882 bp, 13 predicted proteins | sample YL17G09_16_MG_FD_203696 | JGI IMG/M metagenome (GOLD analysis project Ga0315284, IMG submission 203696) | Sediment microbial communities from Yellowstone Lake, YNP, Wyoming, USA - YL17G09_16 | ecosystem: Environmental > Aquatic > Freshwater > Lake > Sediment | place: USA: Wyoming | collected... | reverse complement strand
ATCATCTTTTGTATTTACCAATCTTAAAACATCTTGTGTTACATACCTTGACTTATAATATGTTTTAATAATTGGTGCAATTTCATCAATATCTTTATTAAGATCAACACATTTTATTATCTTTCTAACAATATTACTTTTATTCATATAAACATTCATGGTTTTATCTTTTAACATTCTATCATAATGAATAACATCACTATCAATATGTACATTCTTAACATGTTCACTATATTTTATATGTAATCCCTTCTTTACTGTTTTATATAATCTATCAGTTTTGACAGAATATTCCAAATTTTTATACATTGTCACATTATGTTTAATACTAAGCAAACAATCAAATGTTATATAAATATCTGAACCATCATAATACATTTGAATATATGTGAAGTCAAAATTATTAATAACATCGTATGGATTTAATTCACCTGATGGTATAAGTTGGATATCAAACGGAAATGATGGTATAATAATTGTCACAACTTTGCCTCTTTTGGAATAAATTGGATTATATTGGCTGAAATAATCCAATAAATATTTCATTTTAGTATCAACAATATCAGTTTCATCTTTTGATCCACCGTAAATGAACAAATCAATGTCTGTACTGTTCAAAAATCCATCACTCAAATTATTAACCAAACCAAACGGAAAACCTCCAGTTAATATAATATTAGACCAATTAATATTTTTAAACATATTATTGGTTTTTTCATGAAATGTTCTAATAACATCATCTTTTGAATGAACACATTTTTTACCATTTTCATAATTAATATCCATATCCTTACACTTAAATGTTTCCCAGCTGGTTGGTTCATAGTTTAATATATCATAAAAATCATATAATTTGTAAATTTTTGAACTTAATGTAACAACATTTTTTGCCATATGAAGAAAGTCATAACAAATTTCAAATGGTAATTGTTTTAATTCTTCCATAGTTAATACAACACCCTCGATTTTTGGACAAAAGTCGGCTAGGTATTTATATTTATTAATTGGCTTAATTGTATCAATAGCTTGTGATATAATATTCATAATTTGTTTGAAAATATTTACCTTATCTGCATTTTTATAGGAAATATATGTATGGTAAATATTTTGCAAAAAATGATTAATAATAAATGCACTCCTGTAATAATCCAATTCTTTTTCCAATATTTTTTTATCAATATTAATAACATCATTGAAAATTAATTCACATTTTTCGTCAATGGTTGGCTTAATGGTGTAATTATATGGGATAGGAATATTGTTGGTTTCTGTTGGTTTAATTTCTGTTGGTTTAATTTCTGTTGGTTTAATTTCTGTTGGTTTAATTTCTGTTGGTTTAATTTCTTTGTCAATATTTTTAGTTTCTTCTGATTTGGGGTTGACTGGAGTAAATTTTATAAGTGGTGATTCATTTTTATCAATATTTTCGTTTTCTTTTGATTTGGTTTTGACTGGAGTAGGTTTGATGAGTGGTAAGTCATCTCTATATTTTTCTTCTCCTTTTTCATATTTATATTTTTTTGCTGTTTTTTGTGTTACTTGAGTCGGTTTGATGAGTGGTAATTCATCTTCATCTTCAGCTTCTTCTTCACATTCATCTTCTTCTTCTTCGCATTCATATTTTTTTATTGTTTTTTTTGTTACTTGAGTAGGTTTAATGAGTGGTAAATCATCTTCATCAACATCTATGCGTCTTGACGATTTGGATTTGGCTTTGGCTTTGGCTTTGGGTTTCACAACTGGTGATTCATCTTCATCTTCAATAGGTCCATCATTGGGATCATCTAGGCAATAAACATCTTCTACCTGTTTACTAGTTTTCACAACTGGTTTCACAACTGGTTCAACAACATCATAAACCAGTAAATCTTCCAACAATAGTTTATAATTATCCAAACATATTCTAATTAATTTATCTAAATCATCACATGCAAAATATTCACATAATGATAATAATTCATAAATCTCATGGACATTGACATTTTTAACACCAACATTAATATCAATATTTAACATTGTCATTGCTTCAATATCAGATTGTGTTTCAATAGTAATTTTTATGTTTCTTTTACTCTCATACTGAACATCTTGATAATTTGACATACTGTCAAATAATAACCTAATATTTTTACCATCATAATTATATCCCAGATGTTCCAAACTAATGTTAATGTTGTCTTTATTTTTCTCAACATAGTCATTAGTTAATAATGAATTGAAATACTTTGATCTCTGAACTAAACATTGTTTGTTTACATTTATTAAGACGATTTCATGAATATCATCATGATTAATAAAGTCGATACTTAGTTGGACGTCGGTTTTGATATTTTCTTGACTGTTCATTTCGTTGTTCATTTTGTATATTTATTATTAAATGACATATCAGGAATATATCATTTAATATTCAATTTTTATTCATAATATATTGTATACTAATGTGCCCGACCAAATTATTCTATATAATTTCAATCATTATAATTGTATTTTGTACATATATCCTTTTCAACAATTTATATAAAATAGAAAATATGACTGCCAATATAAATATAGATTTAACAGAATCATCAATTAATGTCAAAACATTGTCTAATAATAAACCAATAATATGGGTTTATTGGGAAACATTACCTAATAGAACCAAACCAGATTATATTGATTTATGTAGAGATACACTTTACAGACATTGTGCTAATGATTTCAATATTGTTGAATTAAATGGTGTTAATATTTATGATTATTTACCTAATTTGAGAAAAGATATAAATACATTAGGATTAGCACAAAAGACAGATTATATTAGATTGGCATTATTATTCTATTATGGGGGTATTTGGATTGATGCTGATACGATTGTGATGAAAAGTTTAATGGATATTGTCAAGAAATTAAATGAAGGATATGATTATGTTGGCTTTGGATGTTCTGGAGAAATATGTACGAATGGAACACCGAGACCATCAAATTGGCTTATGGCTGCACCTAAAGGTAGTACATTAATGAAATGTACTTTAGCTGATGTGGATAATGTAATTGATAATTATTTTAAATCAGGTACAAAAAATCAATTCGGTTATTTCGATTTGGGAAAAAAAGCATTGTGGAATAATATTGATAAATTATCAAACAAAAATTATATTTATTATCATTTTTCTGCTGAATATGATGGCTCTCGTGATAAACAAGGCAGATGGGTTAATGTTAATAATCATGTATCTAAAAATAAAACTATATTGTTAAATGAAGATAAAATGATTGTTGCAGCACTTGAAAATAATAAATTTTCAGGTGATGATCCAAAGTATAATTGGTTTTCAAAATTAAATAAGGCAGAAATATTAGAAGGAGAATATTGGATATCATATCTATTCAAGAAAAGTTTAACTAAATAATATATTATATTATATTATAAATGAGCCATAATATAAAATCATCAACTGTAAAATTACCGTCAAGAATAACAGATCAACGACAACCAAATAAACCAATAGCTAAACCAATAGCTAAACCTACAGCTAAACCCACAGCCAAACCGACAGCTAAACCTACCGCTAAACCTACCGCTAAACCTACCGTTAAACCTACCGCTAAACCTACCGCTAAACCTACCGTTAAACCACCATCAACGGCTAAACCATCGAATGCAACACCCAGCCCAACACCATCGACTAAACCACCACCTATACCAACATATAGAGTCCCTGCAGATGATGTCAATAATCCTGAAAATGTTCCTAAACCTGAAAAGACACCAGATAACTTTCTATTATACAATATAGAAGATCTCAAGATCGAATTCTTAAAAGATTATCAGTTAGAATACAATGAATTTAATACAAATATTTCCTATAATTATGCCCCATTTTTTACATTACCAAGTCTACAAAATATTGAAACCCCACAAACTGTCATGGGTAGTTATAAAAATAAATTCAATCAACCACGTCAATTAAATAAACCATATATGTCAAACAATGGAATCGATATGGAAAATCAACAGGGTGCAAAATTATGGAATGATGGAGTATATCCAAAAGTAGAATTCCGAAGAAGAGACAGACTTGGATATATTAAATTAAAGAATAGTGATTCATGGTTACATAATACACTCGACGATTATAGTCCAGTTTTTGACATCATTCGAGACGATTTATATTCATCAAGACCTCCTGCACCTTTATGGATTGAATATTTAAAAGATAGTCAATTTTTCATATATAAATATCAAGGCCAAGGATTAGACCGGGTTGCTAAAAACGTAGTGGATAAAATTGATAATGTACTTTATTTATATTATCAACAGGTCAATAACACGATAAACGTTAGATGGATTAATAATATTGCTGAAGCTACTAGATTTAATTTTGAACCTAAAAAATGGACAGAAATACTAGGTAATAATTAAGTTTACTTTTTTTTAGCAAGATAAATAACAAACATAAGAATTACTATCATAATTAATGTAATAATCATATAGTTGGATTGTTCTTCTGATACTCCTTGAAAACCTTCAAAACCTTCATAATAAGTTCCAATACTTCCGTCAAATTCCTCTGGATCTCTTTTCATATTTTTAATAGAAAGTTTCCTCAGTTCCCCAAACAAAATAGCATTTTTACATGTGGATAAATCTTTCAATAAACCATTACAATCGACATAATCATTATCTCTGATTGGAACTGGTGCCTCATTCAAAAATTTATCACTAGCCATACATCTTTTTTTAGTATGTCTGCACCACATAGGATCGGCCTGCCCAAATTGACATAAGCACATTTCTCGGTCTTGACATTCACTATCATCATTACAATATCTTGTCCCGTATAAACTCATATAATAATCATAACTCCAAATAATAAATGATCTGACTTTTCCTTTGAAAACAAAATGATCTTCTAAACATCCAACATTCAATTGTTTGATTTTATCTTTGGATGCATTAATGACTCTATTTTTTTGACCAGTAAAATGAGGTGATTCATAATATTCAAAAACTGTTCGAGGACCAACTGTCACTTCACTAATGTCTTCTGTACTGATTTGGTTAGCATTAATCTTATTTTCAGCCCAATAATCGATGATTTTAGTCTCGAGGCTTATTCTATGTGGTATTTTCTGACTATCACATCCGTTATATAAAATTATATATTCTAATTCCATCTTATACTAAATATTGATATAAAAATATTTAATATATTGTTTTTAATTATTTATTTATGATTTTTTTTAGAAGCTTTTTTAGAACCTTTCTTGGAACCTTTTCGGGCACCACCTTTCTTTGAACCTCTTTTAGATCCTTTCTTTGAATTTTTCTTGGAACTTTTCTTGGAACCTTTTCTGACACCACCTTTAGATCCTTTCTTTGATCCTCTCTTTGATCCTTTTCTTGCACCTCCTTTTTGGGATTCAACATATTTCAATGCAAATTTTAATTCAGGATATTTACCTAATTCTTTCAACAATTCTTTTCTTTCAATGGTTTCTTCTTTTCTATCTTCATCAGAAACTTTAATAAAAAGAAATTTACCCTCTGCATTTTCAATACCCATCATTTTGGTCTTGTTTTTTTCATCTTTATAATAATATTTAAAGAAGATTCCTTTATCACCATGTTTGATTTCCTCTTCAACTGTGACAGATTTACCATTTTTTAACTCACTTGAAAGCTTGTGGTGATAATAAATTAATGATCCTCTTGATCCATTTGAACCATTTGATCCTTTTGATCCTTTAGATGTTTTTGGCATATATGTTTATACTTTATATTTATATATTAATTTATATTATTAAAAAATTAATATTTATACTATTGAGAAAATGAAAAAAATTATATCCTAACATTTGCATCCATTTCGACATCTGCATTTACTTTTATCACCATGTTTACTTTTATCACCATGTTTACATTTGCATTTATCTTTACATTGGCATTTGTTTTTTTTATGTTTATTATCATGTTTACTTCCATGTTTACTTCCATGTTTACTTCCATGTTTACTTCCATGTTTACTTCCATGTTTACTTCCATGTTTATCCATAAATTTATTTTTTTTACATGGACAATTTATTTTATCTTTATGATTGCATTCACTACTTTCACTACTTTCACTACTTTCACTATTTCCATTTCCATTTCCACAGTGACAAACATTACCACATTTACATTTGTTTTTACAAACAGTTGGTTTAATGGTTACTTGTGTTCCATCAAACTTTCTAAATGTAATAATTGGTACATTACCATCCAAATTATTTTCAACCATTGAACTTAATTGATCTTCCATATATTTTATAGCAACCTGTTCACCCAATAATAATCCACCAACGGCATCAGTACGATAATGAATACCAGACCAATTTCTTCCCATTGCAACATTAAATCCCAATTTGTTAATTTCACCATAAATAGTCAACAGTGAACTGTCAGCATCAGTATATTGTGTCAACAAAGTACCATTATTATTAGCTTCTACTGGATGTAATACACCTCCTGATAATGAATTAGAAATAACCCCGGGTAATGTATGCCATGGATGTTCAGTATCATAAAATATTTTAAATAACGTACAACATGCACCTGCAATGGTAGCATGTCCAGAAGGGAATGCTGGATGTAATGGGGATCCTTCTCTGTATGTTAAACCTAAGGTATATGAATTTGTATAATGGTATGTTGTATGGTTGTATGATTTGATTAAATTTAATATATCATTATTTAATATGACATTACTGATATCATAATTAGCATTTTCGACTGGATTATTTTTGACAACATCAATCCCCAAACCAAAAGCTTCAGGTCGTTGTTTTCTACTGAGTTGCCATTTAACATACCATGCATGTTTTAAAGCCAATCCAGTGATTTCACCAATAGCACATTGAATGTTTGGAGAAGAACCACCTGTGATAAATCCCACCTGATTAGGGTAAGTTGGTAATCCTGGATTGGGTTTTGTACCCAATGCACCTAATATTAAGGCGGCTTGTTGATAGTATTGAAAAGGGTAATCATTATGAACAGCTTCAGCCAATGATCGACCAGAATAAATATATGTTTTGTGGTTATAGTCATGTACCGTATCGATTCCAGGTATGCTAGCCAATTGTGTATTTTGAATAGAAATAGTTTCTGCTCTTGATACACCCCATTCGACTCTTAATGTTGGTGGTGTTGATACAGGTGATGGACTAATATACTGTTGTTTTAATGTACACCCACCCATTGGAACATCCAAATATAACAATTGACTAATATGTGGCCCCAATTGTTCTTCAGGGGTGATACCTCTAAATAATGTTTTGTCAGTGAAAGGAACATTGTAAGGTGCATAATTGGGTAAATTTGCCAGAACATCGAGTTTGTTCATATGGGTATTTTGTAACATTGTTGCAATTGTGGCATCGGTAGCATAATTAATAAATGGAACATCTCTTGATAATTCTTGGGCATATAATTCTACCATTTCTGCTGCACCTTCATTACTTGAGAGTGTTGGGACATTAATTTCTTTAAATACACATTGTGGTGCACCTGCCAATACTGTAGCCCATGACGACAATGGATTAACAAATTTACCAACTGCATTAACAGCCAATGGAACACCTGATAATTTCACTTGATTGTTTTCAATGATAGAATCTCTTAACATTTCATAGTTAAATGTACTGATAAGAGTACCATCGATGGAATTGTGCTCCATGCCTTTGTGAAATAAACCATTGTAGTTTTTGGATTTGTATTTTATCTCCTCTGCATTTTCTTTTGGTACTGGTTGACATTTCTTTTGTTGCAAAACTCCAAGTTTGCATCTTAAATCTGCAGAATGGTATCTGAACATTCTTTTGGTACAATTTTCTAAATTATTGGAAGATTTGCAATCACAACTATGATGTTTCTTCTTTTTTTCAGATGATGAACTGCTACTTTTGTGGACAGAGTGTGAAGAACTATGATGTTTACTTGAGGAATGTTTACTTGAAGAATGTTTACTTGAGGAATGTTTACTTTCGGAATGTTTACCTTTTGAATGTTTACCTTTGGAATGTTTACCTTTGGAATGTTTGTGAGACGACGATAATGGTTTATGTACAGTAGATGTGATTGTAAAACTGTTATCATCACTACTCGAGTGTTTTTCAAGATGTTTTCCTTCTTTGGATTTAATAAATAATGACATTATAATATTATACCATAAAATTATTTTATTGACGTCATAAAATAAATTGTTTATAGTAATGTATTACTATTATCATATGAAATAAGTATATTTGTCTTTTAACCAATATATTAATGCAAACTACTAATCTCCAATAATTTTTCATTCAAATCAGGCAATACAGATGAATGCAACTGAAATATACATTTATCTCGATACAAAAATGTCATTCTCGCAGTCACTGGTTCCTTAAGACCATTCCAATACCATGTAATAAATGCTGTATTCAAATAAACACCATCAGCAACCTTCGAGATTTTATAATTTTTAGAAACAACCTTAATTCCATCAAGTTTTGCAAAATAATCAAAATAATACTTAATATCAACACCTTTACGTTTAACTTGAGACACTGTACCAACTAAATTACCATCTGGACAAAACAATTTGTAAATTGCTTCAGGATCATGGTTAACAGTAACTTCTTCAATCCATTGATCTGTTAATTCAGAAATATTGTATTCTCCATTATTATTCATTCTATAACGCACCACCATAAAGATAACAAGATAACAAATCAAAATGATAAATATTAAAATTGTTCCATTGTACATTTTATAATATAAACTCTTATATTATAATATTCAAATTAATTAATAATTTACTTAAGCAGTAATATTTTTGGTGCTTTGAAAGAAGTAAAATGCCAAAACAGCACCAAGAATTTGAGCAACAACATACATACTTAATTGACCAACATCACCATTACCAATAAAGTTCATAAATGTGATAGCTGGATTATAATGACCTCCGCTAATAGCACCTCCCATATAAATAACAGCGGCGAGTGCAACAGCAATTGGAATAGGTTCTGGTCTTCTTAAAACAACAGAAAGGAAAATGAATGTACCAAACATTTCAACGAAAGCTTTTGTGACTAGATTAGACATGATTATTTATTATATTATAATAACGGATAAAAATATTCTAAAAAATAATAAAAAAAACTATATTTTGAATAATTTATATCCAACATTATTGTATTTTATCCACTTCCTAACATCATCAATGTAATTTCCATAATAAATAAATTTTAATGTCTATAACAATAAATAAATACCATAGACAACCACTAAAAATCCAACAAATGATACAATCATATTCCAATGTTTACTGTAAAATGGCTGTGGATTATTAATAAATATATCTTTAATAATATCAACTGGTCTTACTTTTGTAATATTTTTCGTCGATGCGTGCGTAATGGTTCTACTTTTAATAGTATCCCAATAGATGAAATCCATATGTTTACCTGTTGAACTTTCTGAAATATCATTTAATTTGCAATGCAATATATTATATTGTTGCTGGCTTTGTATGTCGAGATTTTTTCCTGTAATGAAAATAATCATAGAATTTTCTGGATAGTTATTTTTCTTCATAAATTCCATGTAAATATTTACATCGATATTATTTGATGGTCCACAATATTTGATTAAATTATGAATATTTTCATGCAAGTTATCAACAGATTTATGCATTTTCTTTGGATTCTTTGATGCAATAACAATAGAGTTATCTACTTTTGAACTTGATTGAACCAACATAACTAAACCATAAACTGTATATAACATTCCTGACAAAAATGTCTCATTTGAAAGATCAACAACACAAACAGGATTTTGATTTAACAATTTATTGATAAATGGTAATTCACCTATATATTTTTGTAGATTTAATTTCCATATATTATTAATAATATCAACAGTATATGAATCTTGATTGGTGACAATTTCTTTGACAAAATTATTCAGATTCATTTTTTCGAGGTTTTTAATATGTTGTTGATCATATTCATTTTTACATTCTTTATGTTTTTGGATGGTGTACTTATGTAAATTTAATGCATATGGTGATACTTTGTTGAAATCAATTTCGTCATACTTTTTGGTACATAATTTGGATTCAATGGTTCCTAATTGTTTATTAAAATTAACTTTCATCATTCTGTAGCTTTTTCTTGCTTTGAATTTATCAATGATATGTGGGAATATTAATATATTGAATTTATCAACAAAATTAATTCTTTTGTTGATATATGATTTTTCATTCGGTAACCATTTTCCTAATGTGGTTATTGGTTTGTTATGTTTTAAATTGATCAAATCTTTTGCAATTTGTTGATGGATTAAATTAATAATATATGCAGTTAAATTGTTATTTCTTGAATGGTACATGATCAAAAAATAATCTTTGTAATAACCTAATTGGGTTATACGATCTAAGATATTTGTGATGATTGTGGGATATTGATCGTAGATTTTACAGATGTTGATATACAATGTATGACATTTAAATGCTTTTTTGTATTTAAATGAATATTCAATGTATGATTTGATGTAATCATAATTTTTTAAGTCAGTGTCATTGATGATCTTTCTAAAGTTTAGATTTAATGGTTGTTCATGGGTGTTTATTGGTGGTTGGGTGGTCATATTTGTGGTTATGATGAAGTTGGATTGAGGTGTATTTTGATAATTTTTCAAATTTTTTTGTTTGGATTGTGGTGAATGATAAAAAAATTGGATATGGTAATAAATAAAATAACAGAAATTTGTGGTGAATAATATTACTTTATTAATCTTAAATTTCTTGTGGTGTCAAAAAGTAATTAGTACAAGTATTATATTTTATATCATCACTTTTTATAGTAACAAAAATGCATTCCAGTTGTTGTCATAACAATCATAATTCATACATTTTTTTATTTATTTTTGTTTTTAATTCAGAAATCGTGGAGAATGGAATTTAATTAATAACATTGATTTCTTTTGCAAATTAATTAAGAACGTGAATCAGGGTCCTGTAGGATTAACAATATCATTTATTCTTTCTTAATTGTGTTTAAGGTCATCATTATTTGGGAATTGAAGATATTATATCATCATTTAATGATCTATTTACAGTATTATGGCATTTATAAATATAATCATCTCATTTAATACTTAATTATTATATGATAAATCAATATGTGTATTCTAATAAATTATCAATTTTTTTTCAGATATATATTGGTGATGATATCATATTCGAATCATTTATACCTTTGATTATTGATAATATATGGTCAAATATGTATGGTTCTAGATTAAAGAGTATATCATTTATATTTTTTTTATGGATAATTCATACAGAAATTGAAGACATGAAATTTATGATAATCGTTTATTCCTTTAATGAATTATTGTTGGTGAAAGTTTACAGAAATAAATTCAGATCGTCAATTATAATAATCATTCATTTCTTTTTTATTATTGCAGAGAAACATGCCGTAGATATACAAAAATCATAGTTCTCTCTATAGTTATTAAGTTCATCATTATTTAATATACAATATTAAAATTATCATTTAATGATTAAGGCAAGTATTTTACAGAACTTGTACAACATATTGATCATTTAATACTTTTGATAAGTATTATAAATCAATATATGCGTATTTTAATTAACAATCAATTTTTTTGAAGTATATAACTTTCTAATCCAAATCAATTTCAAAATCATCATCAATCTCATCATATTTGAGCTGAATGCTAGTATCTTTTAAGACATGTTTAACAATTTCCATGTCATCATCAAAGTTGGTATCATCGTCATCTTCCTCCATAATGGTATTTTTAATCACATCATCAGTGGAATCTTTAATGATCATAGAAACATCACTAAAGATATGAACATTTTCAATATCAGGGTGTTGCCATTTTTCGAGATATGGTTTAATCAATGAAACAATCTTAAGTCTATTTTTTTTATGTAAATCATACATAGCCATAGTCTTACGTTGAATCCATGGGGATAAAAATTCACTAAACAATTTGATACGTTGTTCATTAGTAATTTTCTTGGTATCAATACTAATTAAACGTCTAGAAATTTGTTTAAGGAATTGAGTGTATGATTCTGCATAAGATCCATCATTTGAAATATACTCTCCCAAATATTTAAAGACATTAACCTTTTGAATGTTTGCTAATGAAGCAGGTGTTGGTGTTGGATCATTGACAATCATAAGAGCGCTTTTCTCTTGATTGATTGGTAAGTTTAACTGATTAAGCAATTCTTGTAATTTACCGTATACAAAATTAACAGATGTTTGATTTTTGCCAACAATACAAATATCATCAATGAAAGCAGTAAACAAGATTTTCTTACCAACGGGATCATGAGAACTAATAATTGTATATCCATGTTCTTCCTTATATAGTGTATCCAAGTGTGAAAGCACATAATTCAATGCCAAAACAAATAATAACGGGGACAATGCACATCCTTGAACCAATCCATTGTTCCATTTATATGTGCCAGTCTTAATACTTCCACAATCAACATAAAATTCAAAGTTCTTATAATATTCTCCCAAATAATCAATGAATTTTTTGTCAACATGGTAAGCTTCCAAAATCTTATACAAACTTGGTAAACTCAAATTACCAAATGCATTAGAAATATCTAAAAACAATAAGGCCAATGAAGTTTTCTTCTTATTTGCATTCTTAAGGACATTCTTCAGTTTGTAATATTGTTCAAAAATAGCAAATTTAGTACCACTGATACCTCCTTTTTGGATATTGGTGTTGACATATTTATTTTGCTGTAAATAATTTGTTAATCTAATAACTAAAATTCGATGTAATTGATTAACTGCATTGGGAATAGAAATGATTTGTCTAAATGAATTGATATCATTAGTTGGTCCTTGTTTACCCTCCTTGTACATATAGGATGCACGACCAAGACTCATTTTTTTAACATTGATATTATCATTTAATAATTCATTGTATGTATTAACAAAACGTTGTTTTAAATAATTGGTCATTAATTTTAAGATCTTTTTATTAATACCCATCATATCTTTCTTAAGAAGAGTATTGTTGAACGATTTTTCATATTCATCAATGGTAATATCATCTGTTTTAAAACTTGTCGATGATACAGGGATATTACAAATGGTTGTATCAATGATTGCAGTTAATGGTGCAGTATTGACATTGTCTGTTAATGTTTTTTTGACAGCATCTTCCGTAAATTTTGGTCTAACATAACGTATTTTTTTCTGGCTAACTTTAATAACTGGCAGAACAACATTTTTGAGTGCAACAGTTAATTTTTTATATAATTCAACACACATAGGAATTAATGTATCATTCTCAAGTTCGATATTTTTAATTAATTCCGCAAAATTATCATTGATATATAATGATTTTATTTTTAATGCTTTGATGAATTCAATGATGTCTTCTTTTGAATATTTGTCAAGTTCCGACAAATCAAATGTATCATCTTCATCTTCTGTGATATTTTTATGACTGTTTGTATTGGTGTCATTTTGACTGAATTCGTATGCTCGTTCGAAGAAAGTGAAGAAATTACCCATTGTATGTATTTATATGTATATTATTGTATATTTATGGGGTAATATTGATATTATGTGTGGTTTTCAATTTTTTTGATTAGAATGTCAGTGGAATAATCAAAAAATAAGTTAAATAAAATAAATAAAATAAATAAAATAAATAAAATAAATAAAATAAATAAACAAAATAAATAAAAATATTGTTCGGTTAACCTCCTAATCTCAGTTAACCTCTTAGTCTCAAGACCAAATGCAATGTTGCATCTTTTTGAATATTATAATCGTTTAAAGTTTTGTCATCTTCAAGTTGTTTACCTGCAAAGATCAATCGTTGTTGATCTGGAGGAATGCCTTCCTTATCTTGAATTTTTTGTTTGACATTCGCGACTGTATCTGATGATTCAACTTCGAGGGTGATTGTTTTCCCGGTTAATGTTTTACAAAAAATCTGCATTTATCTCTTCTTTTTATTTATATTCTTTTACTATATCCGGTTATCATATATTCTGTTTAAATTTCAATTTTTATTTACAATATATCTTTGTAGAGAACTTGTTATATAGTTCTTCCATGACCTTTCCGGGAATAATAACCAGTCCAGCAATATCATCTTCTTGAGAACGATCTTGATGATTCTTAAGAATAGCAGATATTTCATTAATATTTCCACTCACAATAAATGCAATTTTTTTTGTCACATCATCAGTTAAATTAGATGGAATTGTATCTGGTAGAAGTGTATTTTGTAGATTTTCCTTAATACCTGTTTCGTAAATATTCCAATCATATTCAAAATTCTTTTTTGTTATCAATTGTTTACATGTGCGTAGTGACTTAATTTCTGTTGGTTTAATTGAAAGTTCTTCTTTAATTTCTCTCTCTGCCGCTTGTTCTGATGATTCATTCACTTTAGATGTACCAGTTGGAAGAAATTGAAAATCACTTATATTCTTATCTTTATCTTGATAGACAACACCTAAATAATATTTGTCAGGATCAAATGTAATAATATTACCAAAATAGAAATTATGAGTGCTGATCATCAATGGATCACAAACAGGACCAATTCCTGGTGTGTGATCACATTTTGATTGATTTATTTGGCCTGTTTTTATCGGTTTATATTTTTCGACCAGATAAATTTTTGGCCCATCATCATATTTATATTTATAAAATAACATTTTATTCTCACCTTTCGCATAATTTAACATCTTATCCAATATTACTTTATCATGAAATCCTCCACCATATTGATCCACCTTTTTTGTATATTTGATATATTTTTTATTATTCATCATACTATTTAATAATAAAAAAATTAGAAATAATTACTAATTATAAATCTCAAGATAATCTTAAGCCAACCTAAATCCTTGAAAATTGGAAATTCTTTCAACTGTTATATTTCCAGAACTATTATTCACGATTTGAATCTCTATAACATCACCCACATTCAAAACCAATGAATATGACAAATTATAAACTTCATACTGTTGTGATAAAGATATACAATTCACAATTGATTTGAATGTTTTATTGACAATATTCCCATTCTTTAACAAATTCAAAACAATATAATTTGCTGGTAAAAAATTGGGTACAAATGAAAATTGAACATTGGCATTAAAAGTATATGTTCCATTGATAGGAGCATTATATTCACCTAAACTAAAGTCAGCTTCAGCAACAATTGGATTATCAAATACAATTTGTGCAGTTGTTGAACTATTTATCACTACACAATCAGTTAATTCATAATTAAAAGCAAATGTTGATATGTTTCCAGCAGGTCCTACCGCACCAGTTGGCCCAATCGAACCATTAATACCTGCACACCCACGTGGTCCTTGAATTCCAATAGGTCCTCTTGGTCCAACATCACCTTGTGAACCAGTTGGGCCAGTTTTTCCGGTTGCACCAGTATGGCCAATTCTCCCCATATTTCCACGTTGACCAGTTGGTCCGATTGGTCCATGTGGTCCACGTTGACCCGTTGGTCCTTTTGGTCCGAATTTCCCTTCTGGTCCCATTTTACCCTCAGGGCCAGTTGGACCAATTGGCCCAGGATTTCCACGTGGTCCCATGACACTACGTCCTTGTGGTCCTTGTGGTCCCTGTGGTCCGAGTGATCCAACAGGTCCGCAATATCCTTGAGGTCCACGTTCTCCAACAGGTCCACATGGTCCCATAGGTCCAACATGAAGCATACAATAATTTTCGGTAGTTGCTGTTGTTGATGTTTTATATTTAGAATCATCAGAAACTGTATTATGATTGATATTTTTACTCTGAGTTATATTTCTCTTTACAACACGATTATTATCAGACGTTTTATTTATATTTCTGTTCATAGATCGAAAATTAGACATATTTATTAACTATAAATAATAACTATAAAATAATTTCATAAATAATAAGAAAGTAATATTATTATATGTGTCTGAATTTGACTTAAAAATATAACAAATTAAATATATTATAATACAAACAATGTCAACTATGTCAACAATGTCAACAAATAAAAAACCAAAATTATGTCTTAACATGATTGTTAAAGATGAAGCACATATTATTACCGAAACATTAGATTCAGTATCAAAATACATTGACTATTATGTTATCAATGATACAGGTTCAAAAGATAATACAATTGAGGTTATCAAGAATTACTTTGATAAAAAAAACATTAAAGGTGAAATATATTCACATGAATTTCGAACATGTAAATGTCATATGGGTATATATAAGAAATATGATTTTTTCCATTTCGGATGGAATAGATCCTATGCACTTGACTTATGTAGAGGTAAATCTGAATATATTATTGTGATTGATGCTGATGATATTATCATTGGTGACCCAAACTTTAGTAATTTGAAGGCAGATTGTGGTACTGTAACCATTGGGAATGATTTTACTTATAAACGATCTCAAGTATTCAAGAATGATCCCAAATTGAATTGGAAATACACTGGTGTGTTACACGAATATCCTAATTGTGACAAACCAAATTATACTATTGAACATGTTCCGGGTAATTTTTACTATGAATCCAGACGTTTAGGTGACAGAAGTAAAGACACCAAGAAATATTTGCGTGATGCTTTAACCTTTGAGGAAGTTCTTAAAGATGAACCCGATAACGAGAGATATATGTTTTATTGTGGACAGAGTTACTTTGATTATCAGGATTATAATAATTCAATGAGGTGGTACAAAAAACGTATTGAAAAAGGAGGCTGGTATGAAGAGGTTTATTATTCATATTTTAAAGTCGCTGAAGCAATGGAAAAATTAGGTTATCCATGGTCTGAAACTGAAAAAGCATTTATGGATGCTCATAAATATTGTGATATTAGAGCAGAACCTATTTGTGCAATTGCCGAACATTATATGAATGCACAAGATTATGAAAATTGCTATAGAGTAGCAAAATCTGTTGAAGATATGAAATTCCCTAAGAAATGTGATTTATTTGTTCAAAAAACTGTTTATGATTATGGTATTAAAATTTTAATTGCTGATTCTGCATATAAATTGGGCAAGTTTACAGAGGCATTTAGTATTTATAAAAAATTATTCCAACACAAGTTAATTCCACAACATTTACAAGAAAGATCTGCAAATAATTTCAAACTTGCTGAAATAAAAGTAAAAGAAGCGACTAAAGAAACATGTTGTATTTATGTGGGATATATGCAATTTGATAAAAACCACGTAGCTTATGATTTTGTCAATGATTTATCCAGTTATCATAAAGTTTATTTGGTTGGTAATAATATTCAAACATATGATTTCAGCAACATTGTTATTTTAAGTGTGGAATCAATGAAAAATTATTATGAAGTTAAACCAACTAAAGATTCAAATGGAAAAAACAAACAACAATCAAAAGAAATTATATTGTCAACCAAACAAACATTTGACCATTTGTTTTTATTAGACAATATTAATTATTATTTTGATCACCTAAACATTAAAAGTCAATCCATTTATTTGGTTATGTTTCGGGATACAATTAAAATTCATTTATTGAACGGTTCAGAAGTATCTCTGTATAACAATGTTATGTTAAATAATATGTTGTCAAGTAACAATGCAACAAGTATTAAAAGAATCATTTGTGTGGATCCTACAGAAAATCATCAAATGTTGGTAAATTTTATCAATAATTATTCATTGAATAAAAATGATATTGATGTATTAAATAGTGGTGCAGATGTTTATAAGTTTTTTAGTGAAACCACAAGAAAGAATAAAAAATTTACATTTAAATCAAATAATGAAAATAACACAAATGGTTATGTATTAAGAACACCACAATATATAAATTATATGATTGAAAATAGATCGACATTAGAAACGGCAGATGACATCATTTTGGAATATTACAATAGTATTATTAAATACATGAATAATATTCCTGAAGCACAATTCTTTAAAATTAATTATTTATATCAAATTGGTAATTATGTGGAAAGCAGTAAATTATTGGAAGGAATGATCAAAGCAAAGGATAATATTAATATGAATGATATTGTGAACACTTGGAATGTTAAATCTCTGATTAAAAACAAGAAAATGCAAGAGGCCTATGATATATCAACAGATATATTAAGAAGAAATAATATATTTAGTGGTTTACGAATGGAAATAGAAAAACTGAGAGATTCTTGTGTTAATCATATTAAGGATCAATTTTTGAAATATCCTGCTGCTAAAATTAAAAGTATCAAACAACAATGTGAATTAAATACATCAAGAAATATTATTTTTTCAATGACAACATGTAAAAGATATGATCTTTTTGAAAAAACAATGAATTCATTTATTAATTGTTGTGAAGATTTGCATTTAATTGATTATTGGTTATGTGTTGATGATAATTCATCTGAACAAGATAGATATAAGATGAAACAGTTGTATCCATTTATTGAATTTGTATTGAAGGATGAAAAACAAAAGGGTCATTGTGTAAGTATGAATATCATTCAAGATTTTGCGACAAAAAATAATGCAAAATATTTATTGCATACTGAAGATGATTGGTTGTATTTTGAAAAGAATAATTACATTACAAAATTCATGGAAGTATTAAATGAAAATCCTAAATATGGTCAGGTATTATTTAATAGAAATTATGCTGAAATTGGAAGAGATGATATTTATATTGGTGGTGGTATTGTTAAACAAACTAAGAATAACATGAGATATTGGGAACATGAATATTATCCAACAGGTACACCTGAATATAATAATTTTATTGAAAGAAATAAAGGATATAGTACTTGTGGATATTGGCCGCATTTTTCC
>Ga0315284_10004974_pt1 | contig 18893 bp, 16 predicted proteins | sample YL17G09_16_MG_FD_203696 | JGI IMG/M metagenome (GOLD analysis project Ga0315284, IMG submission 203696) | Sediment microbial communities from Yellowstone Lake, YNP, Wyoming, USA - YL17G09_16 | ecosystem: Environmental > Aquatic > Freshwater > Lake > Sediment | place: USA: Wyoming | collected... | reverse complement strand
GCTGTATTAGCAGGGATCACGGTTTCTGTATATGGTGGACTCGATATAATCTACGGCGGGATAATCTTTTTTATCGTGCTTTGCCTGGGGCTATCCGTCTTTTTCATCTTTTCCGAAAAGCCCTTTCACGCGTTTTGTCTCTTCTGGTGCATGTATCCATTCCTATATTTTATTCAAACCCAAGGCGGCAGCATAGGATTTGAAAGGCCGGTAATTTTTGATGATCTCGTAGTCCCATTCTCGAGCGTGTATATATCGATCTTATTCTGCGCTAGCATATTGGCGAATCTTAAAAAGGGAACGTTATTTAAGGACAGTAACCTGCGTTTTATATACTGGTTTATTTTATTATCCATACCATCCATGTTTTATTCCCAGAATCCCATGAAAAGCACCGCATATTTCGCGTTCGACATCATAGTGCCGGTTATGTATTTTATCTTTGCCCTTAGCGCGATAAAAACTCGTCAGCAAATAGAAAGCGCCGTTAAGTTTATACTTCTTTCCCTGTTAATTATCTCCTCGATAACCATTTACTTTTATATGAGAAGCGGGCAGGCGGAAGGTGCGCTGGATTTATCTGCAGCAGAAGGAGCGATGATACCATTTGCAACTTTAGCTTCTTTTGCGGCAGTAATGTTCCCGATGTTCTTTATGTTTTACAAAATAACGCGCAATAAAATTTATCCATTTTTATTATTTGCTTTCGCGATGCTCGTCGTTTTAAGTGATAACAGAAACTCTATGCTTGTATTATTATTCTCGTGCCTATTATTGTTTCTTTTTTCCAAAATTGCTGTCTCAAAGAAGGTATTCATAGTATCTGTTGGCCTGGTATGTTTATTTTTCGCGTTCTTCCTGAGTCATGCCCTTGGGATAGGCGTGGAGATAAGGCACAGGCTATTTTTCACTATTTCACAGCTAAGAGAAGGCGTTGATATTAATGAGATTTCCAGCGGTAGATGGGAGATATGGGAGAGCGCCGTAAGAATGATCAAAGATCATCCTATTATGGGCATAGGGGCGGGGATGTGGCAGGACAACGCATTTTTATACCAATCCAGAGAATATATGTCTAATCTTCCGGGTCGAGGATACTTTTTCTATTCCGCGGTTGATGCGCATAATTTCTTTCTCGACTTATATTTAAAATACGGGGTATTGCCGGTGTTGCTATTTTCATATTTCCTATTGAATATGCTCAAAAAATGTTCCGCGGCGTATAAGAAAGAGACAGATAGCAACGCGAAAAGACTTATCATAGCAAGTTTTATTAGTTTATTAGTTTGGATTGTTTTGTCAATATTTGAGTATAGGTTGTATATCTATTGGTTGGGAACTGTGTTACCGGGAATATTCTTCTGGACTCTGACGGTATTTGTTTTTAAATCCGTAGATACACAAGCAAAACAAATAGAAGCGGTTTAAAACAATGGCGAAAATATTAAAAGATATTAAAGAAATAGCTCATCACAAAGAAGTCCTGTGGAATTTCACTCTGCGTGAGATCAAGGTGAAATATAAGCAGTCTATACTTGGTATCCTTTGGGCGGCATTACAGCCGTTATCTATGATGGTTATCTTTACAGTAATATTTTCGCGTTTTATTAAGGTGCCCAGCGACGGGATGCCTTATCCGATATTTTCTTTCGCTGCATTGCTGCCATGGATGTTTTTCTCAAACTCCATTTTGTCTTCCGCTTCAAGTATTGTAGGTAGTATGAATTTGCTCAACAAAATCTACTTTCCGCGTGAAATATTTCCCATGTCATCTATTCTGGCTGCCTTTGTTGATTTCTGCATCGCAGGATGCATCTTTTTTGTTATGTTGATATTTTACAAGATCCCTCTAACTTTAAACATCCTATATTTGATACCCATACTAGTTTTGGAGATTGGCTTTATTTTGGCGATTTCGCTCTTCGTAGCTGCGGCGAACGTATATTATCGCGACGTACGCTATGTCATTCCGCTTGTTATCCAGCTATGGATGTATGCTTCTCCGGTGATATATCCGATTAGCGTTGTGCCGCAACATTTAAGGCCTTTCTATATGCTTAACCCGATGGCTTTTATCATAGATAGCTATAGGAAGGTGCTGGTATTAGGGTTAGCGCCCGATTGGCCTTGTTTTGCAGCTATGGCCGCTGTAGTACTGCTATTATTATGGCTTGCTTATAATTTCTTTAAAAAAATTGAGATGTCCTTTGCGGATGTGATATAGCTATGAAAAATGAGAGCGTAATCCAGTTAACGGATGTATTTAAGAAATATCGATTGGGGCAGATGGGCTACAGGACCCTGCGAGAGGATATTATTAAGTGTTTTAAACGGGTAGAAAAAAAAGAAAATTATTTCTGGGCGCTCAAGGGAGTCTCATTTGGTTTAAAAAGGGGAGAATCTCTCGGTGTTATAGGCGACAATGGTGCCGGGAAAAGTACGATACTTAAGATACTGGCGGGTGTAACAAAACAATCGAGCGGAACTGTAGAGAAGATAGGCAAGGTAGGGGCACTCATAGAGTTGACAGCCGGTTTTCATCCGGAATTAACCGGTAGGGAAAATATATATCTCTATGGGGCGATTATAGGCCTTAAAAGAACTTATATTAACAAGCGGTTCGATGAAATAGTTGAATTTTCCGGACTTAGTCAATTCCTGGACACGCCGATTAAGAAGTATTCTTCAGGAATGTACGCGCGGCTTGGTTTCTCTGTCACCGCTCATCTGGATCCGGAGATACTTTTAATTGATGAGGTGTTGTCGGTCGGCGATTACCAGTTTCAAAATAAATGCATAAATAAAATGCATGACTTTAAAGAACGCGGCGTATCAATTGTCTTCGTTTCTCATAATATGGAAGCGGTCAGAAAAGTATGTAGTCGCACTATTCTATTAAATAAGGGCGCTATAGTATGCGATGGAAGCCCTGATTCGGTAATTGATGAGTACTATAGGATAAACTCAAGTAATATGAAGAACCTAAACGGCGCGGACAAGGCTATTGAGATTTTAGATATACGTTTGGTGAGGGAAAATAATAAGGAAGCGCTTGATTTCCGGCCGGGAGATAAGGCATTATTTAAAATTAAGTTAAGGGCTAAGACAAATATTGAAAACGTTTTTTTCAGCGTTTTTATACGAGCAGCTAGTGGGATGGTTATCTTCGATGTTAGTTCAAGTCGGCTGCTTAATGCGATGCACTCGCTCATAAATGATAAAACGTTGGAAGTTTGCTTCGAATTGAAACTAAATCTCTTAAAAGGGCTCTATAAGATTGGATTTAATATAATTGGCTCTATAGATGGACAGCCATCTGGTTTTATCGAATACATGAACGACGCCAGTTCTTTTTTGGTGAAGGAGGACGTATCTTTACAAGGAATAGCGCACTTAGAACCGCGGGTTTCAGTAAATATTTAGCCTATTTCATTTATTATCACAAAAAGCGTGCAAATTTAGAGAAAACTTAAAATTTGTAATATTGGATAGGTGTACTAAATAAATTTTCATAGGTGGCTATAAGAATGTCTTTTAAGAAGAGAAATATTTTGTTTATCGAGCTTATGGATGATTTCCGACAATGAAGAGGCCGGTTTCTGGCACCTTTATCAAGGAGCTCTCGACACGATGAAGATAGCTATAGCGGATCTTTCATCTGAAGTCAGAGTTCAGGAGATCAAAAAGTGAAAATAACATTTATAATTCCTCATGCGATATTCACGGGCGGGATACGGATTGTTTTTGAATGTGCGGATTTTTTATGCAAAACGGGCCATACCGTTAATATTGTTTTCCCTTCTGTATGGCGGGACTTAAATGATTTTCAAGCGAGAGGTTTGTTTGGCATCAGAAAGAAAATCCGTGAAATCAAAAAGCGGTTTAAGTTCGCAAGGATGAAACCGAAGATTGACAGATTTCCTGATAGGGCAACTTTGCTATCGGTTCCGAATCTGTCGTCTCGATATATACCTGATGGTGACATAATATTTGCCACTGCTGTTGAAACAGCAGAATGGGTTGGTTCGTATCCAAACGAAAAAGGCGATAAGTGGTACCTTGTTATGGGCGAAGAAAAATGGATTGGCGAAGATAGGATGATTGCTTCATGGAAGCTTCCTTTCAAGCGCGTAACGATTGGGAATCGCCTGAAAGAATCCATTCTAAAAAAAGCAGGCGCGAATAGCTATGGCCCTGTGTTGGTGGGCATCAACTTTGATGAGTTTTACCATGATAGAGAATATCTTAAAGACGGAGTTAACTATGACGAGCGGATAGGACTGATGTATTACTCATATCAGGGGAAGGGCACGAACGACGGAATTACGGCATTTAGGATTGCAAAAAAACGTTTTCCGAATTTAAAGCTTGTTTTAGTAGGAAAGTGGTGCGACAAGCTGGAAGAAATACCTGATGAATATGAATTTTATTACGATCCTCAGAAAAATGATATGAGAAAGATTTATTCATCCTGCGCAATATGGCTGGTCCCAAGCTGGGGTGAGGGTTTCGGTTTTGTGGCTGCCGAGGCAATGGCATGTAAATGTGCCGTTGTGTCCACCGATGTTGGCGCTGTACGCGAATATGGCATGCCTGGACAGAGTTGCCTCGTGTCTCCCATACGGGACCCGGAGGCATTAGCTCTCAACTTAATATCATTATTGAGTGATACTCAAAAAAGAGAAGATGTATCAGAAAATGGATACCAGTTTATCCGCCAATTTACATGGGAGAAAGCCGGAAGAGGGTTATTACAAATAATAAATGAAAACACTTGAAGAAGATCCGTTAGTTTATATTGTCATCGTCACCTGGAACAGTATAAGGCAGCTTGAATACTGTTTGCCTACCGTGACCGGAACCACCTATTCTAACTACAGGATCTTGGTGGTTGATAATCATTCGGGCGATGGTTCTATTGACTATGTCCGGAAGAACTTTCCGCAAATAGAAGTGATTGAAAACAGAAAAAACAGGGGATATGCCGGAGGTAATAATGATGGAATACGATATGCTCTTGCCTCGGGAGCGCGATTCATTGCCATAATAAATCCTGATGTTAAGGTTGACCATAGATGGCTATCTGTAGCGGTGAAAACGGCGCAGGCTGATCGATCCGTGGGGATTTTAGGTTTTAACGTCATAGGGGAACATAGCTATACTGTGGATAAGGACGAGCAATTTGAGACAGCTAAAGCAAAATACAACGGACCAATAGTATCGGAGGTTTCTTCGAATACCGTACTATGCGGCATGGCTTTATTCTGCAGATCCTCCATGTTTGAAGCTATCGGTCTTTTTGACGAAGTTTATTTTTGTTATGCAGAAGAAAGCGATTTAGAATCACGTGCGAAAAGGGCCGGATATAAAATGGTCAGGACAAACGTGCCTGTATGGCATGAAGGCGAAGGCAGCTCAAAAAGAATACCGTTTAAAAAATCCTATCTGGCCATGAGGAATACCATACGATACACGCTAAAAAATTGTTCGCCGGCGGGCATGGCGGCTATGTCCAAATACATGCTGCGAATATCATGCAGCAGAACAAAGCCCGATATGAGCCTTTTTCATCACCGACGGCTCAGGCCCAGCGAGAACATATGCTTCAACCTTGCTTTCTTATGCGCGGCGATTATTTGGAACATACTGAATCTGCCCGAGACCATGATTTCCCGCGCTGCCGCTGATAGAAAGATAAGCGGCGCAAAAGGTGCGGGAGGCGGCGCATTATTTTCCATGGATAATTCTATAGATTTACGAAAAGCTATTATTCGATTAATCTCAAAATTATCCTCGGCGATATTGCGTTTGATAAATCGCCTAAGTAGCATAGCCATTATAAGGATATTTAAAATGCGCTTAGCTCTGAAAAATCGGTTAGATACAAACCATTCGACATTCCAAAAAGATGCCAAACGGAAAAAGCATTTAAATATCCTCCTCATCAATAATAAATGGGATTGCGCCGGGGTTAGCATCTCCCTTTGCAATGCTATCAACCGGCATACAAAGCACCGCGCCAGGCACATGGTTGCAGTAGAAACAGCCATAAAATACGAAACCGATATCACATCAGCAAATTGTGTGCCGCACAGACTGTGGTCAATAATGAAGATCATAGAAAAAGCGGACATTCTTCATTTTAATTATGCGGACCATTCAGTGCCATTTTTTGATATAAGATGGCCTGATTTTATGCGTGGGAAAAAGTGCATTTTTCACGACCATTCAGGCTGGGAACCGCGAAAATTGCTACACAACGCCTATGTCTCGGGCCGCCTGTTTCATAAATATGATGATTATGAGCAGGCAATTGTCTGCGCGCCATCTGATACTCATATATTTAACAGGTCAATATGGCTGCCTAACCTCATGCCTATTTATAGAGAAGACTATCTGCCGCTTCGTGACAGGCCGCACTATAACTCCATAATCATTGGTCAAACAGCTTCTTCTCCGGAACTCAAATCTACGGAGATGCTAGCAGACGCCGTTCGCGAACTTAAAGCGAAAGGGTACAACGTGGAAATGGATCTGATCACCGGTGCATCCCATTCCGATTGCTTGCGCCGCAAAAGATCTCATTATATAGAGTTCGATAATATGCATCAAGGGCACCATGGAATGGCCGGCCTCGAAGCTATAAGCATGGGAATACCAACATTGGCCTGGTTGACGCCAGAGGTAATTAAGGCTTATGAACGACTTGGCAGCGGAGATCCCATTCCTTTTATAAATGTTCGCGACAAAGGCGAGCTAATGACGGAGATGATAGAACTAATTACGAATAGAAACACATGGGAAGAGAGATCCAGTTATTCTCGCAGGTGGATTGAGAAATACTACGACGAAAAGAATTTGGTGCAGATGTATATCGATCTCTTCGAACGACTGATGGACAGTTAGGGACGTAGGGATATTATTTCGGTGAGGCCCAAAATAAACATGGGTACGCTATATGTGCCCAGGGTTGCTGGTAACATCGGAGGAATGCTTATGACCTGGGATGATGTTAAGATAAAAAAATCTATCTACCTTAACTTAGGCGCGAACGGGGAATGTCACCCAAGGGTCGGCTATGAAAATTATATTGCTGTAGATATTAATCATTCTGAGGGGTGGGCAATAAAGCATGATTGCAGGACCGGCATTCCGTTGCCGAATGGTTCAGTTAGCCGTGTTCATACCGAAGATTTTCTTGAGCATGTTACAGCAGAAGAAATCAAAAAGATTATCTATGAGTGTTTTCGTATACTCAAACCAGGCGGATTTATGAGAATCGGCGTTCCCGATTATAATAATCCCAAAGATAAGCCGTATTTAAAAGATTGCAATGACCCTCGAAATCCGTTGCACATAACTTTAACAAATTATGATTTGATGAATAAAATAATTAATGAGACGCCGTTTGCGCACCAAAAGTTTTATCACTATTGGGTCGGAGATGAATTTGTATTTGAAAAGATAGACTATTCAAAAGGGATGGTTAAGAGAACCCCTGACAATGACCGCTTGTGCAGAAGAATCGGCGCCAAAAGTAATATAAAAGGGCTATGGGAAGATTTTAAATTTATTTTATCCCGAGGATTTAAATTTACTAAATGGGACCTTTGGTCTAGAAGAGGACACCGTCTTCACGTAACTAGTTTGGTAGTAGATTTATTTAAAGATTAATTCGGTATTACTATTTGCTGAACGATACCGTAAGGCAGGAGATTACCGGACGAAATTGGAAAATAGCGCAAGATAAGTGCGACCAGGAAAAAGAGATGCCCAAGATGGAAAAGGCTCTATTATAACGTAGTGGAGGGAAGAAAAAATGAATAAAATGAAGATCCTTGTAACCGGCAGCAAAGGAACTTTAGGTGTGCCGTTGGTTAAAGAATTAAAAAGAAGAGGACATGAGGTATGGCAATGCGATCTTCAACACGAGAGAGATGAAAATTACATCCGCGCTGATGTGGGAAGCTATAGGCAGCTTGAAAGGGTGTTTGAGCAAGAATATGACTATGTATATCATCTTGCGGCCGAGTTCGGGAGAATTAATGGCGAAGAATATTACGAAACCCTGTGGCAGACCAACGTCATAGGGACGCGGAATGTCCTTGAATTGCAGAAGATAAAAGGTTTCCGTCTGATATTCGCAAGCTCTTCCGAGATTTATGGTGACAAGCATCAGGAGATACTAACAGAGGATATCCCGTTGAACAAGTCGATAATTCAGCATAATGACTACGCGACTACGAAATGGGTTAACGAAGTTCAGATAATGAATTTTGAAAAAAAGCATGGCATAGAGACAGTCAGATGCCGTTTCTTTAACGCCTATGGCCCCGGTGAATACTACCACCATTACAGAAGCGTCGTATGCCTTTTTTGCTATAGAGCTTTGCATAATATTCCATGGGAGGTGTATGAGGGTTATCACAGGGTTTTTATGTATATAGATGATTTTATTCCGACGCTCGCAAATGTCTGTGAAAACTTCAAGGCTGGAGAGGTGTATAACATAGGCGGCGAAGAGTTTAGGAGCGTCAAAGAGCTAAGCGATTTAATACTAAAACATACAGGCGCAGACAAGTCGCTTGTGGAGTATTTACCGGAAGATAAACATAATACGATGAATAAAAGGCCCGATATAACCCGGGCAAAGAAGGATTTCGGGCACAACCCTAAGGTCATCCTAGAAGAAGGCATCCCAAAAACGATCGAATGGATGAGGGAAGTTTATAAAAAATGATAGACACTCTAGCTACTCATAAAAATTACTTCAGGAAAATAATCAATATGTGGTCAAAGATTAAAAAGGCGATAAAAGAGCCACGAAAAGTATTTCCTTGCGTGTGTCCTGTAATTAAGGATCGGCTGCTGGATCTAAGGCGATCTCAGGTTAAACGAACTGAGCTTGATGGCAAAGTGTTCTATAAGTACAAAGGTGTTTTGTATCCCGAGTTCTTAAATAAAGGTAATGCTATAGCGTTTGTTTTAGAAAAAGCTAAACAATATTGCAAAGGTAGGGGTATTGATATTGGTGCTTCTCAATGGCCGTTTCCAGACGCAATCTCTATTCATAATGAAGGACACCAAAATGCCTATAAGCTGGATGCTTTTCCAAATAGCAGTTTAGATTATGTATTCAGCTCACATTGTCTTGAACATCTGGAAAAATGGAGAGATGCATTGAGATTATGGATTAATAAAATAAAAACCGGAGGCATTCTTTTTCTATATCTTCCGCATAAGTCTATGAAATTATGGCGTCCGGGGGAGCCATGGGTGGGATATGAGCATAAGTGGGCCCCTACCTACAAAATAATAAACCGATTTCTAGCAGATAACAGAATGAGTATTATAGAATTTAATTCCGGTAAAGACGATTTCTATTGCTTTCATATTATTGCAAAGAAAATCTAGTCCGAGAGGATATGGCGGACGGTCAGATATTATAATGTGTGTTTGACGGCATCCCAAAAACGATCGAATGGATGAAAGAGGTTTATAATAAATGATAGGCGCTTCACCTACGTTAAATAGATTGTTGGATATTCTCGCGTGTCCCGATTGCAAACGGAAGATCGTATTTACGGACAACGCTCTCTTTTGTGAATCATGCCGGACACGTTATGCCATTATGGATGGCGTGCCAGTGATGTTGTCACTGCGAAATAGTAAGGATATAGAGAAGGATCTACATACAGCGGAAGGGTTGAGCATGGAGAGCAATTACAAAAACTCAAATTGTCTTCAAAGGAAGAGTGTGTTGGGGAAGATAAAATCGTGTCTGACCCCCCCCTCTTCAACATTGCATATTTATTACATCGAGAAGATGCATAAAAAAAAATACAGAAATCTGGATAGCATGAGTAAAGAGGGATTGATAGTAAACATCGGTGGCGGGCCCATAAGAAATAGTCCGGAGGAAATAAACCTGAATATAGGGTTGTATCCGAACGTGGATTTAGTCGGGGATGCGCACTTGTTGCCATTTGTTGACGAAAGCGTAAACGGCATTGTAAGCGGCGCGGTTATCGAACATCTTCATGATCCGGCCGGGTCAGTTAAGGAGATACATCGGGTTTTGAAATCAGGCGGTTTTGTCTATGCCGAGATACCGTTTCTACAACATTTTCACGGTTGTCCCGGTGATTATCAAAGGTATACACTCATGGGCATCGAGAAATTGTTTAGTGAGTTCGAAAAAGTTGATAGCGGCATATGCGTTGGTCCAAGCAGTGTCTTATCCCAATTTCTTATCGATTATCTATGTCTGCTAATCCCCATGAGCTATTCTCGGCCTATTAATTTTTTGATCCGTTGGATCGTGTCGCCGTTAAAGTATTTGGACCTGTTTCTTATCAGAAAGAAAGACGCCTATAAGATTGCGAGCGGTTTCTATTTTTATGGAAGAAAATGATATGAAAAAAATAAAGAAGATCCTTTTAATGTCAGAATTTACGCCTCCTGTCCTGGAAGGAATTGCCATAATGCTTTACAACTTATTCAGTTTCTTTCCTTCGGATAGTGTGTGCTTATTTACGGATGACCCGTCGAAGAGAAAGTCTAAACAAGACGAAAAGCTTCGTCTACCGTTCAAACATTACATCCTTAGGGTGCCGAATTTCAGCTTTGCGTTTCTCCGCTCCAGCAATGTGAGGGCATTCTTGCAATATTGTTGGCTGCCTATAATCATTATGCGCGGGATATGGATCATGGGCAAGGAAAGGGGCGATGCGATTTTTGGTGTTAATAGCAGGGGGCCGTATCTGGTTGCGGCGTATTATCTACACCGCATTACAAGAAGGTTGTTATATGTATATATGTTTGATTTATGGTCAAAAAATCTTGAGAATTCATTTCAAAGTAAGGTGGCGCAGATATATGAAGAGAGGATTTTAAAATCAGCGGAGAAGGTATTTGTCATGAGCGAGAAGCTTGCCAGCTATTATAAAAACAAATATTCGGTCGATTCTGAGATTATAAACCATTCATATATTAATCATCCGCAAAAAGAGCTCATTGATACCAATCTGGGTTCAGAAGAACACGATTATTTTGAAATTGCTTTTACTGGAGTTGCAACTTCCGATTTTACCTGGCTCCAGTTAATCAGAGCGGTTATGGTAGATCTAGTAGAAGAGAAAGTTAGGTTAAAATTATGCGTCCCTGTTATTGAATATGTTAAAGATATTAAAGAAAAAAATATAGTAGTAAAAAGTCTTTCTCGAGATAAAGCTATAATAGAGCAAAAGCAATCAGATGTACTTTTTTTGCCCATGTTTCTTAGGGCAAACTGTGCAAAAGAAGTTCTGGAAACTGCATCACCGTCAAAATTAGGGGAATACTTGATAAGCGGTGTGCCAATTTTGGTTTTTGCGCCTCATTATTCGTATATTAGTGAGTACGCTATTAAGGGTCAATGGGCATTAGTCGTAAATAATTATGATAAAAAAGAGTTAAGGAGCGCAATCTTGCGGCTTAAAAATGATAACAACCTGAGAAAGACTCTCGTAACCAACGCGTTAAGGACTGCAGTTGATCACGATGCCCGAATTGAGTCAGAAAAGATCCAGAAGCATATTTTTAAGATATGAAATTAAAAATCCCACATTTTAATATTATTTTATACAAGTATTATAAACAAGCAGAAGAAGTGTTTACTATCTTTTTAATAGTGATATTAGGCTCGATTATACGATCATTGAAAAAGAAGAGAATCAAAGCAGCGCATCAATGCGAACTTAAAATTGCTCATTACACAGAAAGCGAATGGTATGGTGGGCCGGTAAGGCGGATTCGCATGCTAGCTTCATTTCTGCATAATAAAGGGTATGTGCAGCTGCTCTTTTGTAGAAATAACGGAGAAAATAAACAGAGGTTCTATGATGTTTTTAGGGGCTCCAAAGCAACTGTGGTTGCTTCGGATCTTCCGGTTCAAACAGGGGTATTTTCTTTTAGAAAAGTAATAAAATTATTTTTAGATTTTAAAAAATATAACCCTCATGTCTTGCACATACATAAAGGCAATTACTATCGCGATAAGACAGCCTTATTGGCGGGGCACTTGGCCGGAATTCCAACTATCATCACATACGAATTATGCGGAGACAAGCCGAGCATATCGTCTATGTATCGTAATTGGGTAAAATCTGTCTGCGATAAATATATCATAGATAAAATTATGATTAATTCACGGGATATGGAAATAGATCTTTGTGAGGTTTTTAAACTAAATAGCGATAAGATAATTTATATACCAAATTTCATGGATTTTTCGGATATGAAACATAACCATGTTACAGGGGATACATTTCGTGAGAACTATGATATAGCAGTCGAGGATATACTTATAGGTGTTGCAGCTCGCTTGGTTCCAGAAAAAGGATTGGAGTATTTGATTGAATCGATGACATACATTGTTCCATTGTATCCGAGAGTTAAATTAGTTTTAGCGGGCGACGGACCTTATAAGTCAGTGCTATTGAATAAATGCTCTCAATTGGATGTTTCTGATTATGTTAAGCTTTTAGGTTATGTTGATGAGTCAAAGTTAACAGCATTTTATAATCAATTATATATTGGGGTGCTACCTTCCTTACACGAAGGAATGCCTGGTGCTGTTTTGGAATATATGGCTATGGGTTTACCTGTTGTCGCTACCGCAGTCGATGGTACTAAAGATTTAGTCGAGGAGGGCGTTACAGGGCTTCTTGTTCCCCCAAAAAATTCAAAATTGTTGGCTGAGGCAATTATGAAATTGCTAAGCAATCCAGATTTAGCAAAACAAATGGGAGTTGCTGGGAAAAAGAGAATAGAGCAAAATTTTACTGTACAAATTGTCGGGGAGCAAATTCATAATATTTATAAGGAATTAGTTGTATGACTAATGTTATTTCATTTTGCGTTAGCGGCGAAAATAAGAATTATTTTTATAACGGTGCTCTTACGGCTATTAAAAGCGTGAAGTTGACCAATCCCCATATGCCAATTGTTATATTTTATGATTTTCTTAATGAATTTCAAAAGAGCATGCTTAGTGGTTGTAAGCTTATTAGGGTTCAGACGTTATATAAAACTAGTCATCGTCGTAGGGAACTTACAGATGCTATCTGGTTTAAGTTTCATTTAGATGCTCTAGAGGGAGTCGACAAAGCTCTTTTTCTTGACTGTGATTTAGTAGTTCTGGATTCACTTGATGAAATATTTAAACTAGAGGGAAAAATCGTGGCATGCGGAAGACACGGTCGGCTTAATAAAGAGTTTGTTGATGCTGAAAAGGTTAAAGCAAATGAGAATATTAAAGATAGCGATCTACTTTTTAATACGGGCGTTATCTGTTTTGACCGAAAATTTTGGGTTCATGAAAAAATAAAGGACAAAGTTCTTGAAATACTGAATATGTATGGGGATAGCAATTTTAAAAATCCCGATCAAGGTGTCGCAAATATTCTTGCCTATCGATATGGAGGATTTACCAACCTTTCTCATCGCTATAATTATTTATTAGATATGATAGACGAAAAGCCATTAGTGGTTATAAAAAATCCTATGGGAGTTAAGGCACCTTATCATGACGATGACTTTATCAGGATATTGCATTGGAATGGTGCTAAAAAGCCCTGGCGCTTTAAGACACGGATAAAATATTCGCGAAATAAAAAAAGCTATTACAGTTGTTATAAGCAATTTGCTAACCATGGGTCATTAAAGGAATTAAGGATAAGTGTAGATGAGAAATAGAGCTATTGCCTATATTTTAAATTATTTTCCAGGTGACGCGGAGCCATTTGTAATTAATGAGATAAAGGGCCTGCAAAAAGAAGGGGTTGATATTGTAGTTTTCCCAATTCATAAGCGCGGTTTAAGTGGCAGAGATGCAAATACTGAGGGGATTGAAGCTATTTATGCTGACCCAGTATTTTCTTCCAAGATAATGATGGCACATTTTTACTACCTTTTTCGAAAGCCAACCATTTATGTTGAACTATTACTGAAAAGTATAGTTTTGGAAGGTAAAAAAGCATTCCTGGCAGGGGTTTATTATGCACGAGCGATAGAAAAGATGGGTATTAGACATGTTCATGCTCATTTTGCCTGGGATGCCGCAGATTGCGCGCGAATTATAAAGAAATTGACCAATATACCTTTCAGCCTTTCGGTTCATGCAAAAGACATTTATTGCTTTAATGAGGGGTTAGAGGAAAAGCTGATGGAGTCGAGATTTATTATAACATGTGTGAAAAACAATAAAACATACGTTGGCGAGAAATTCGGTCAGCTTATAGAACAAAAGATCCACGTGATCTATCACGGTGTGGATATGGAAAGATTTACGCCTCGCGTAATGGCAAAGCAGGATATAGATATTTTGTGTATCGGAAATTTTGTTGAAAAAAAAGGACTGTTCAATTTGATAGAAGCATGTGGCCTCGTGAAAAAAGAAGGGTTTGAGTTTAAGTGTTCTATTATAGGTAAAGGCCCACAAAAAAATGAGTTATTGAGCATGATAAAAGAACGAGGGCTCGAGGAGTACATACAAATTTTAAAAGAATATTGTCACGAAGAGTTATTATCTATTTATTCTAAAAGCAAAATATTTGTTTTACCAAGCGTAATCGCAAACAATGGGGATAGAGATGGCATCCCGAATGTTTTGGCAGAGGCTATGGCAATGGAATTGCCGGTGATAAGCACTGATTTGCCGAACATTACTGAACTTATTGAAAATGGTGAAACCGGCCTCCTTATCCCAAGTAAAAATCCAGAAAAATTAGCACAAGCGATAAAAACGCTACTGGTTAATGATGCTTTGCGAAGAAGATTAGGTAAGAATGCCAGAGAAAAGATTGTTAAGGATTTTGATATATCCAAGCATATCCAAAGAATAGCTGAACTATTTTTTAAGGCTACTAGGTAAAGGAAATATGCAATGGATGAATTTACTATAGTAAACCTTGCGGGCAATAGATGGAATCAATACGTAAAAAGACCCCACATTATTGCTTTGAATAAAAAATGCCGCACACTCAATATCGATACGCCGATCGCTTTGCTTGAAATATTATACAGGCCGAAGATATTCATGGAAAGGATCATTAGTAAGTATTTTCGAAAAAGCATCGCGGAATGTGAAATATTCACTCCAATAACGATCTTCCCGATAGCTTTGACTTGCAGGTCGGGTTTATTGCAGATCATCGACGCTCCAATATATCTGATACAACTTAAAAAATATCTAAAAAGTAGAATAGAAGGAAAGATTGTGATCCTTTTTCATTCTCCGCACTACCATTACTTAATTGAAAAGCTGGGAAAAGATTTAACAATATTCCTGATTACTGACTATATTTATGACAACATCGCTGAGATGGCAAAAAAATCAATATCAATGTCAGATATTGTTCTGTTCAACTCAGAAGAATATATGAGTAAATTCAGTTATTTGCGAAACAAATATTACGTTCCGAACGGGACAGACACAGCAAGTTATGGCAATCTCTACGAAGAAAATTATGATATAAAAAGTATCAAAAGTCCAAGAATTATGTGGGTGGGTAAAATAAGAATGCTGCATTATGATTGGCTGGATTTTGCTGCCAGCAATAACCCAAACTGGTCGTTTATAATGATAGGGAGTATAGATGATATAACAGATTCAAACAACAAAGAATTAAGGCTCTTTAAAAGTAGAAAAAATGTCCATTTTCTTGGGTGGAAAGACTATATGTCCTTGCCGTCTTATATGAGTTCCGCAGATGTTCTCATAATGCCATATGATGAAACTGTAGATTTTGTCCGTTATTCCCATCCAAATAAGATATATCAATACCTTGCAAGCGGCAAGCCGATAGTTAGCTCAGTATTTCCGGAGGCAAGTAAATATAAGGATCTTATTTATTTATGTGAGACAAAAAATGATTTTGAAATAAGTATAAAGGAAGCATTATTAAATGGGAATGACAGCATGCTAATCGCCAAACGGAAAAATGCGGCCAAGAAAAATGATTTAGGCGCGATCTCTGAGCTAATGTTGTCTATTGTCAAAAAGCATTTACAATGAAAATACTTTTTATCCATCAATATTTATCAACATTTATTAAAAAAGACTTGGAGATCCTTAAGGAAAAACATGAAGTAAGGGAAGTGGTATTTAGGGGGAAGCTTGCTCCTTTAAAAGTTCTAAGAAATATTTTTTGGTGCGATATTGCCTTTTGCTGGTTCGGCAAACTGAATGCATTTTTTGCCATATTATTTGGAAAGGTGCTTGGTAAGAAAATAATTGTGGTCGCGGGAGATGATGATGTGACCAATGCCATTGTCAACGGGAGGCCTTATGGACTCTGTTCACATCCCATTAAAAAGTATTTTGCATACTTCATATTTTCAATGGTGGATCTGATCCTGCCTGTATCCGAATATAGCTATGGCGAGACCATTGCCAATGCCAAAGCGGATCCGAAAAAAGTTAAAACGATCCTCCATGGATTTGATTCAGACCTCTTTAAAAAACAGGTTACGGTTAAGAAGATGCCAGTGGTGGCTACGATAGCAAACATAAATAACGAAAATTATTACAGAAAGGGATTGAACCTTTTTGTTGAGACGGCCAGAAAAATATCGTACGTAGATTTTATTATTATCGGGCCGGTTTTCGATGTCAAAGTTGCCCGGCGTTTGTTGGATGGCGCTCCTCCCAATCTTAAGCTTATCGGCCCACGCTTTAGCCAAGATCTGGTCGATATTTTGAGTTCGGTCTCGGTCTATGTCCAGGCCTCGGAGTGGGAAAGTTTTTGTTGCGCAGTAGCAGAGGCTATGCTGTGTGAATGTGTTCCAATAGTGTCAAAAAATGCGGCGCTCCCTGAGGTTGTTGGTAGCGCGGGTTTATATCTTGATCGCCTGTCAAGCGATGAACTGGCGGAGAAGATCAAAGATGCTTTTAATCATCCGGAGTTGGGTAAAATTGTCCGCCAGAGGATCTTGGAGAATTTCCCCTTATCTAAAAGAAGGGATGCGCTGTTAAAAGCGGTTGAGACTATGGAAGGGAGATGAGAATTGGTTGCTTTGAATAGTTATCCAACAGTTTCAATAATAATGCCTATCAGGAATGAAAAGAATTACGTTGAGCAGTGTATAGACTCAATTCTTAAACAGGATTATTCAAATACTATTGAAATTTTGATTTCAGATGGGTCTTCAAACGATGGCACATTCGAGATCCTTCAGCAGTATCAATCGAAAGATGCCAGAATCCAATTGTTGCTGAACCCCAAGAAGATACAAACTGCGGCCTTGAACGATTGTATCAAAGCATCTAAAGGCGAAGTGATAGCGAGAATTGATGCCCATGCCTATTACTCAAAGGATTATGTTTCTAAATGTGTAAAATATCTTTTGGAAACGGGCTCCGCGAATGTGGGCGGTCCATGCAGACACACCAGAAAGGAAAGGTATATCCCATCTTTAATAAATCTTATCATCGAGTGTCCCTTTGGATTGGGAGGAGCGAAATTTCGCCACGTGAATTATGAGGGTTTCGTTGATTCTGTTTGGCCAGGCGTTTTCTGGCGAAAGATCTTTGGTGAGGTTGGTTTATTTAAAGAGGAGTTTGTTCGCACTGAAGATATGGAATTTAATAGAAGATTAAGGGATAGGGGCTATAAAATATTTCTTACTCCCGAAATTAAGGCATATTATTCTGCTAGAAATACTCTTCGAGAATTTTTTTATCAGAATTTTAATAATGGTTATGGAGTTATGCAAACCCTGATGGTTGCCCGAAAGATAACAGCGATCCGTCATTTTATTCCGTTTATTTTTGTTTTTTCCCTTATCGTGCTGGGAGCGTTATCTTTTTTTTCAAGCATTGCTCGGTTTTTACTTGTTTTTGAGCTCGGTTTTTACTTTTTGGTGGATCTTTTTTTCTCAATACAAATATCATTGAAAAATGGTTTAAAATATATTTTGGTTTTGCCAGTTACATTTCTATCATTGCATCTAAGTTACGGGTTAGGCAGTATTTGGGCTATTTTTAGGAAGTAATTTATGTATATATGTCCGAAGTGTAAAAGACCACTTTTAAAAAAGGAAAAACGCTATTTTTGTTCTAGTGATCAACTTTCATTTCCAAGAACTGCTCGCAATGGAATAGAGTTAGTAATTTTAAATGAAGATATTGCAGAAAATGGTAATTGCGAGTGTATTATTGACGGGAAACAAAAATGTAATATTGTGATGAATGAATTGATCGCTGAAACTACCCCTATAAAATTGAAATCAAATAGTCGAGCAACTAGATATTTAATGAAATTCTGTGATGGCGGGGAGAAAATATTAGATCTAGGATGCAACAATGGGGAAGTAGGGCACTGGTTGGGAGATTACAATGAAGTAGTTGGATTGGATATTTGCCCAAAGCGTGTTGCCAAGGTATTTAACAATAGCCTTATCAAATATAATCGGGTAGTTGCTACTAACGGCTTAGATTTGCCTTTTGAAGATGGAAAGTTTGATGTAGTTGTTGCGCTTGAGGTTATAGAGCATACGCTTGAAACAAAAAGATTTGTCTCCGAGATTTACAGGGTTCTTAAGCCTGAAGGGCAGCTTTTGATAAGTTGTCCTAATTTAGTTTCTGTTTGGAATAGATTATCACTTTTATTTGGGTCGGGGATAGGGATTATGCCGGTTAAAATTTTCTCAAGGAAAGGTAAAAAAACACTATTTGATCCATGTGTCGGGATTCGATATCCAGATCAGTATTTGCATTTGCGTTTCTTTACCCCTAAGAGTCTCATTAAACTTTTAGAAAGCCATGGATTTAATAAAAAATTTATTTTTGGGTCTGATCCGATAATTAGTAACTTAGGATTAAGTTATATTTTAAAGAATTGGTGCGAGTC
>Ga0315284_10004973_pt1 | contig 18895 bp, 16 predicted proteins | sample YL17G09_16_MG_FD_203696 | JGI IMG/M metagenome (GOLD analysis project Ga0315284, IMG submission 203696) | Sediment microbial communities from Yellowstone Lake, YNP, Wyoming, USA - YL17G09_16 | ecosystem: Environmental > Aquatic > Freshwater > Lake > Sediment | place: USA: Wyoming | collected... | reverse complement strand
TGGCTCGCTGGTAGGGCTGCTCTGTGGTCCGCTTCTGGGGAAGGCATCAGACCGCTTTGGAAGAAAGCCGGTCATCCTGGGCGCGATGGCTAGCTTTGCACTGATTTTCGTTCTGTATTTCAGGGCACCAGGTTATCAGGTGGTATATGGTATACAAGTCCTGGAAGGTGCTGCCTGGGTTGCCATTGGTGCTGCGGTCACAGCTTACATAGCTGACATCATTAGTGCAGATAAGAGGGGCTGGGCTATGGGTGTCTATCAGCAAACGATATCTGTTGGCTGGATGATAGGTCCGGCCTTCGGTGGTTTCCTCTCAGAAGTTATCGGTTTCCGCACAATATTCCTTGTGGGCGCAATAGTTGAGGCGATAGGCTTTATTCTAGTGTTGTTTCTAGTAAAAGAATCACGCCGTCAACCAGACTAGCTCTCGTCAAAGAGACGCGTGCCAGGGGAGATTGAAGCCCAGATCACTTCTCATATGTGCCAATATGGCATTGCGCGTGGGGTATTCTGGGGACATAATACGCAATTTGTAGTAACCCCAACTGGTACGGGTTTCCCTGAAATTAAATGTAATAATCGTTTCTTGATATGCTAACTTGGCCAGAATAGAATATGCAGTATAAGAGGGAGATTGTGCGGAGAAGAACTATGACAGGAGCACCGGAGTGTTAGCCCTTACAAACGTTAGATTGATTGACGGTACCGGACATGATCCTATCGAAAATATGGCCATTATCATTGATGGTAATCGCATCACAAACATCGGGCCGGTGACTGGTTATCCTGATCATACGAACGTAGTCGACCTGCGCGGACTTACAGTTATGCCGGGGCTCATCGATTGTCATCTTCATCTCGGTGGTTTTACCGTAGATAAGCCAGGAAGAGCAATTGGCAAAGTGTCGTTCAGAGACATGGCCTCATTCTTCTGGGACTATTTCCGCAACTATGCTCACCGGAGACGGTTGGCAATTGAAAATGGAGTAACTACGATAAGAAGTGCCGGTGATCACTACCCCCACATCGTCAGGCTTCGTGACAAAATTGCTGCCGGCAAGCTTTCAGGACCGCGAATATTTGCACCGGGACCAACCATTACAGCACCGGGAGGACATCCGGCCGGCACCATTTACAGGGGTAACCGTTACATCATTGAAAACGCTACAAGACAGATCGCCGAAGTTAGTGGCGCCAGAGAAGAAGTCAGGAGACTTGTCGAAGGTGGAGTCGATTGTATCAAGGCCATTTATTCAGATATTGACCCTATGGATACTACTCACAAAGTCCCCAGACTATCCCTCGACGTCCTGGAGGCTCTGGCCGATGAAGCACACCAGCACAACCTTAGATTGATGGTTCATACGGGAAGCCCAAAGGAAACTATGGATGCCGTAAAGGCAGGGGCCGACAGCATCGAGCACGGGATACTGCCGGGGGCGAACTCCTTCGACTTCAGCGATGATTTGATCAAAATAATGCTGGACAGAGGTACCTATTTTGTTCCGACGTTAGCTATAGCCTGGGCTAACAAGGACGCATATCCTGACCTGTTTGCGGGCTTGAAGACAACTCTCAAGAAATTGCATGATGCAGGGGTGAATATGGCCGCCGGCACTGATTCCGGGACTCCGGGAGTGGTCATTGGAAAGGGCCTTCACAAGGAGCTGGAACTTATGGTAGAGGCAGGGATAAGTCCTATGGAAGCGATAACAGCCGGGACGGGAAATGCCGCTGATAACCTGAGAAAGGCAAACGAGCTGGGGACCATCGAGCCTGGAAAGTTGGCGGATATCATTGCCGTTTCCGGGGATCCCCTGAAGGATATCAGAGATACGAGAGAAATCAAGCTGGTCATCAAGGACGGAAAGATTCTGGTCAACAGAGTAAGTACCTGATGCTGTATCGTTTTTTCACTTAAAGAGACGAGTCGAGATGCTAGAAGTGTATTTTTTTATCCTCGGGTTAGTGAACAGCGTCTTTCTGATTTTGCTCTTTCTTGTCCGCAAGAACAGACTGGACCTTCTTAATCGGTTCGGTTGGATTTATTTGCTGTTGGCTATTCCTGCAGCCTATGGAATTTTCCTGGTGCGACAGGAAAACGAAACAGTACGATACAGCATCTTTCTCGGGATCTTCCTAGCCTTTTTACTTGTAGAATGGCTATTTGATTATGTATTGAAAATCAATTTTCGAGAGAACTGGAGGAAAAACTGGAAGTGGCTGGTACCGTACCTGAGTCTCTATTACGCGATGAACTATGGATTTGTGGTGATGCCGTGGAAGATTTCTTTAACGTGGGGGCTCATTATGCTCGGATTATTTATTGTTCAAATAACCGCAAACTTGAGAAGCCACCCCAAAATGAGCGGGTGAATGAAGCACTACTTCAGGTGCAATACTATGCGACCTAATTTCTGATTTGTAGCAGGCCTGATTGGTGTGGTATCCTTAAAATTAAGTACTTCTTTAAGGAGTACATTGCGCCTGTGGCGAGGTCAAGAAAGAGGTGATGAACAATGGCCAAAACTGGTGGTTACAAGGGCAAGTTACTGGAAGAGGTGAAGTCTCTCTCCGAGGGACGGGTCAAGGCCGTGGCTGATTTTGCCTCCTACCTCAAGGAAAGGGAGGAGTGGGAGGCAACAGGGGAAATCCTGGGCAACGAGGAGCTGGCGGAGCAGGTGAAGGAGTCTCGAAAAGCATGGGCTGAAGGTAGGAAGGGAGAGTTTGTCTCTCTGGAGGAGCTGAAGGCGAAGCTAAATGTATGACGTTGTTCTCAGCCGGAATGCCTCTAGAACACTGGAAAAAGCCACCCCGGCCATGAGGCGTCGCATCATCCTTGCCCTGGAAAGACTCAAGTCCAAGCCCTACAGTGGAAAGAGACTCCGTGGTGAGCTAGAAGGGTTGTTCAGTTTGCGCATCGGCGGTATGCGGGCTGTGTATGGACTAGATCCCAAGAAGAACGCGGTCGTCGTTCTTGCCATTGGCCCTCGGGGCGACATCTACAACAAATGACTCCTTCGTATTCTGCGAAGGCCCGCCCCTACAGACTAGAGAGGGGCTCACTATGCTCGGGGTGTTTGTCGTTCAAATAATCGCAAACGTGCGAAGCCACCCCAAAATGAGCGGGTGAGCCGAGCATTACTCCGAGCACAACACTCTGCGGGACAGTACCCGGCTAGTAGTCGCCCGGTGGTCGAAGTCATCGGCAAAGGTCATGAAGTCTGTCGACGATCCAGATCATTCCTTCGGTGTCGAGACCGCAGTATTCAAGCAGATTCGCTCGAATGCTCGCAGTTTCTTCTTCCGTTGCATTACCGCAAACCATTCTCCCATAGGCGACACTTGCGTCCATCCCTGCGCCAATGCCCAGCTCTTCGTAGCCCTTTCCGGTGACTGCCGGCAGCACTTTCTTGAGCGAAGCTGTATCTTTCTGAGAGGCACTGTAGTAGTGGAAGTTGGTAAACGGGTACAGCAGGTCAACCATTCTCGGGAGAATACCTGCGAGCCAATCGGTGTAGTTGGGGAAAGCGTCAACCAGTTCTCTCAGTACACCCTCCTCAAAGCCAGCGTTATACGCGATGATGCTGCCGTCGGAGCCAAGTAATGTTCGCAACTCACGAAGGATGTGAGGCCTGGGGTCATCTGTCCCGTCAGCCAGGAATGAGTGGTGCACCGGTTCACATGCGTGGTTTTCAACAACGTGCAACGAGAATTGAAACGGTATGTCCTGGTACGGCCTCGTGCCGTCGTACAGCGGTATTGCCGAACCGAATGTCTCAAAATCCAGATAGTACAGCGGGTATTCCAGCTTATCGAGAAATCGCCGGATTTCCTCCTTCTCGACATGCACGTTGCCTGTCGTTACACATTCCTTTTGGATCTTTTGTTGCCTCGATAGAGGAATATCATCTGGGATACCTTCGATGGATAGGATTCCCTGCTCGAACAGAGAAAATTGCCTTGTCTTCCCACCCCGTAAATCGAATATGCTGTTCTTGGGCAAGAACCCCCAGCATTCCGCACGGAGCAGACACTCGTACGGCGCCAGGCAATGCGGGCCGATGGAGGCCTCGGGACATGCTTTATCCGAGATGACCTTCTGCAGGCCCAGCACGCGCTCCTCTATGCCTTCGCTTAGCTCGTCTACCCTGGCAGAGATATCTTCAAGGATGAACAGCTTGTGTGGGTCTATCTCGCCGGCCCTTACGTACTGGTTATTTATGAAGCCCAGCTTACAGGTGCCTATCTCCAAGCCTGCTTTGTCACAGCAGTGCTTCTGAAAAGACACATCGTCAACGTAGACATCTTTGGCAGACGTACCCGACTTTACCTCGATTATCTCCCATTTGTCGTCTCCAAGCGGGTTCAATATATCTACCCTGGAGTAGATTGCCCCGGCGAGGATGCCTGCCTCGAACAATGGTTTTCTTTCTGCGAGCAATTTCCTTGTTGTTGCGATGTTTTCCATGAAATCGTCTTGGGGAATATCGATACCGCTGGGAAATAATCTCTTGGCATACTCACCGACCAGATGCCCTTGATCGAAGATATACTGGGTAATGGCGTCTGTCTGGGGGATTCTTTTAGGTTCGTGGAATTGTATCCAGAGGTACTTCGGGCACTGGAGACCGGTCAGGTATTTCGATTTTGATAATAGCGGTGGCATTCTCGTCTAATAGCTATCCTAGGATCTAACAAGAAGTAGTGGCCATGGAGCGCAACCTACCTTAGTATTCGACGATTTGTCTTTATATTGTCTTAATCCAGACCGTTCAGGTATCCTGCGGCAAATCGCAATATCTCCTCAGAGAGGAGCCCACATTTCAATTGCCAACTCAGCTAAGTCTCCAGCGCGTGAGTAAATACTTGTTTCATCCCAACCATCACCATCAAGGTAGTCCGTTGTAATATTCAAGCTGGAGTACTTTCTGAGCGTCTTCCTCTTCTTATCCCACGCATCGTTGGATAGCTTACTATTCAGTCGTTTAGTGACCAAGGTCAGGTTACCCAGTATTCTTATGGCCTTATCTCTGGATGCTGGCGGTTGGTCATCAGGATCGAGAATTGGCCAATTCTGCTGCCATTTTACCGGCATCATGTGCTCTACTGAATAACTTGATAAACTCAGCTTCGCGACGTCTACCAGGGGCGATTTCTTCTGATATAAGGCGATCAGATATAAGATCTCCCTTGCGTTCTGGTTGCTTAGAGCCGATTTCTTAAAAGCTGTCATAACTTCAACATCGTCGGGGAATCTGTTTGTTTCCTCACTAAATGATGAGAGAATGTCTTTTATGCTGCCAGCCGATAATTGTTGCGACCGATCTCTTCGTCCAGCCAATGTCCTGATCATCGACATAAACAGGTTGTTGTAGTTCTTAGTTGTCAAGTGGCAGATATTCCTTCTTACCAAGTAACTCTCGAGAAGGTTCAGTATGCTCCTTCGTTCGTCTTCGTCCGTAACCTCCCTGTAGATGAACAGAATCAACGGATAGACAGTAGTGATCGATAGGTTTTCCACAACATGAAAGAAACGCTTCTCATCTTCAACATAGGATATCTCATTGAGCTGCTCACCTTCTGGAAAATCAGCGAAATACTCTGCATATTGCTTTAGGTCGTTCAGGAACCTCGTTTTATCCTTGTCCGACTGGTTTTTGAGCCAATTCTTATACTCCTTGTAGAGACTATCTAGCTGTATCTCACTTTGGGTGGTAATCATCAGGTAGCAGTAGAGCAGCACCTCTATATTCTTCCTGATCATTCTCCCGGCTGTTTTGTCCTTATCCCAGAAGGTGATTGTTTTCTCATCAGCCTCAAATACCGGTTCCCACACTGCAGTATATAGGTGCTCCAGTCTCTCATCTTTGAATATGTGATTCTTGAGCAGCTCGGCTGTCGTTAGCTTCACACCGAGTGAATTGATTGTGTCAAATATTACCTGCTCATCATCATCGGAGGACAGCAGCATGCTGATTACCGGTACCTTCTCTAATATCACCGCCCTCAGTGTATCGATCTGTTCATCAGAGAATGATTGAACTTGTTCCTTAAAGTACTCATACGCTCGCAGCATTTTGTGGTCTTGGTTTGGCAAGCCAGTAGTCTGGTAGTCTTGTATGACAGCATTGAAATATGGCAGGTCTTTTCTGCTACTTCTGATTCTTATGAAGACCTCACCCTTTGCATTTTCAAACAAGAGCAAATGACGAATCTGATCCTTGAGTTTTGGTAGTTCTCCCCTACATGAGTCGCACAGACACTTCAGTAGAATAGATACTGTTGCCAGCCTTTGTTGACCATCGATTAGGTCCCACTGATTCTGACCGAGGTATTGAGCAGGTCTTTGCTTCACTATGATAGTCCCGATGAAATGTTCCCTATCTCTCCCTTCATTATGATCTTTGTGTATTTGAAGTATGTTTTCCCACAAACTGACCCAATTGTCGTCATCCCAAACGTACGGCCTCTGAAAAAACGGGACAATATACTGCACATTTCCCTGGAAATAGGTGGTCAGGTTGTCTTTTTTCGCATCTATCATATATCCGCAGTACCTCCTTTCATTGTCTTCTTAGCTTTTTGCACTGTTGACAGGCGCTGACGTCGTTCACAGCAATTTTCCCTGATTCGCCGGTGAATTGAATATAAGTGTCGTCAGTCATCATCTTCACCTATCAACGATACATTAAGGTCCGTGCCTCCAAGGTGTTAGCAGGTCTTGATGCGTTTTGTGCCTAGTAGACGCGTCAGCCAAAACACTCACCAGCCACAGCATACATCATAATCCTATTATACCATCTACGAAGCTACGAAGGCCTGAGCATAGCTTGAGGCTCTACCGCGATACAAACACTGGAGCTACCCCATCGGCCAATCCGAAAGGCATAGCCCCTCTTCATATTCAGATACCTGTCTCTGACCTATTTGGATTTTGGGGACGTAGTGCCTGATTTGTGGCAGGCCTAATTGGCATGGTGTCCCTGGAATTCGGGGCAGACATGATTTATCAGGCAAGGACTTACTCTGCTGCACGCTGCTCGAGGCTAGCTTCCTTAATGACTTCTTTAAGTTCTGCTTCTAAGCGAGGAGGTAGTTTGCAGACCATCATTCGAATAGGCTCCGTTCCTAATCTGCTTGCTCGCCGCCGAATGAGTTGGCAGAAGTCATCGTCAGTGAAAACCAACACCTTCTGTACGTTCACCGGGATCTCTTTCAGGTAGCCTATGTCGTTCAGAGCTTTTCTTACTCCACCTGTATTCTCTCGTCCTGTCCGCGTTGCCGCTCTACTGCAAAGAACCGCCGCAACTATGGAACCATCATCCGCAACAGCGTCAAACTTGTGACTTTTGCCACTTGCCAACTGAACGCCTCTTTCTTCGAAGTTATACCCAGCGAATTGCTTCGAAAGCCAGGCACGCACATAGGGTTCGATCATAGTCTTTATCTTGGTCGTATCTACCATATGCCAGCTCCTTTTGGATTATATCACTGCTAGGGGTATTCTGGGGACGTAATGCCCGATTTGTAGCAGGCGTGATCGGCATGGTGCACCGGGACTTCAAGCTGTACAAAGGGTTACTCTGCTGCCTTGCCAACGTGCTATCTAGGGTCTCCCAGGTTCTTCTCCCTCAAGGCCGTGAGAGCGCTTGATATGTCTTTCTCCTGCGCTTCTATAATCGAGAGGAGTTCCTCAGGCGTTCGGGTGTCGACCTCTTGTTTTCGGTTTGGGTTGATAGCTTTCAGGTCATAATTCTTGGCTTTCAGTTCCTCGGCCGAGACACGCCAAGAACGCTCGCTCGAAGCTCGTTGTGGGAGTAACTTGAAGAATTCCTCGAGGCGCTCAACAGTAAGCGGCTGCTTCTTGGTCACATTCAAGTCGGAAAGGTCATAATACCAAACTTCCTTTGTCTCTTGCCCTTTGGTGAAGAACAGTAGGTTGGTTTTGCTTGCTGCTCCAGCATTTATGAATACCCCGGCAGGAAGGCTGACAATGCACCACAGGTTACACTCATTCAGCAGCTTACGCTTGGTCTGGACGATGGCAGTCTCAGTGGTGCGAAAGAGCGTCCCTTCATCCATAACTATGCCACAACGACCACCGGGCTTGAGACTATCAATGACATGCTGGAGGAAAAGCACCTGTGTGGCTCTGGTCTTATAGGCAAAGTGAGTTTGGGCATCCTTGCCCTCTTTACCCCCAAAAGGCGGATTAGTCAAAACAACATCGAAGAGAGCTGGTGCACCAGCAAAAAGTCCCCCATAAACCTCGTTTCCAGTGAGAGTGTTGCCGTGCCAGATATGAGGCCCGTCTATTCCGTGTAGTATCAGGTTAGCTAGGACAATGGGATATACAAGGTCTTCTTTTTCGCGGCCATAAAAAGTGCTCGTTTTCAGAATTTCAATATCCTCTGCACTCCGCGCCTGAGAGCTCATATATCCGTAGGCTTGGGCTAAAAATCCGCCGGTACCACAACAAGGGTCGTAAACAGTCTCACCTATTTTGGGGTTTATAGCCTCCACCATTACCTTAATAATCTGCCTGGGTGTGAAGAATTGCCCACCATCGTTGTTTTTCTCTCCCATCTTCTGGAGCAGCCCTTCATAGACCTGCGAAAGGGTAAACATGTGAGTCTCATCCACATCCTCAAGTCTCAACTCGTGGATTTTATCCAGAATATCCAGCAGGTTACGCTCGGTATCAATCTTCGTTCTCTCTACGGAAGAAAAGACCTGGCTGATGACCTTCTGGCGGTTAGTGGCTCCCGGGCGGTCTTTGAGACCGCGAAGAGCCGGAATAAGCTCACTATTAACGAAACTCATGAAGTCACCCATGGTGCCTTTCCATAGTTCCTGCCTCTTCTTCCCCTCCTGGGCTCCCCAGTCTTGCCAGCGGTAGGGGTATTGAAGAGATGGCTGGAATTGAGCACTTACCGCCCGAGCGTGCTCCGCTTCCCTGGCTTCTTTCTCATCAAGAATACGCAGGAAAAGCATCCAGGTTAGTTCGGGAACGTATTGCAGGGCGCCGGCGCAATTAGAGCGGCGCATGATGTCACAGATACCCTTAACATAGATGTTCAGGCTCTGCGGAGTAGTGATTCGGCGATTGTTATTCCTGCTTGCTGCCACGTTTGCTTCTTGTGGTTATGAACCACCGTTACTAAACATAAATTTCATAAGCTTTCATCTTGTTAAGCAAAGTGCCTCTCTTGTTTAATAATACCACCGACTGGCTCTGGTTGGGAACCACAAGGCCTATCAACTGGTTTCCAAAAATTTCTGCCAACTCAAGGTACTAACACCGTGATGCTTAGCCTTGCCTGTGGCTTTTGTGTCTCTCTCATCGATAACGAGGGGAAGGTGTCGTTTTGAAGCGATGGCAATCACCGACGCTTCTCCTTGGTCAATACCGGGCTGTAGCAGGATTCGCAGATACTCGTCTTCTTCGTTATTTTGAAAAGGTGTTACTATTTGAGGATTCTCCGCAACAAATTGCCGCAAAGGGTCTGTCTTTCTAACTGCAGGATGGTATGCTACCTCGAAAGCAATCCTTTCCGATATCAGAAGCGCTCCCTTCCGCTGCGACAGAGTCTTAACCCCTTTGTTCTGCTCAATATTTATAAGGGCACTTGAATCAATTACATATTGCCATAATTCTCGAGCTAACTTTCCCTTTTTCATGATGCACTAGCCCTGGCCGTGGCCCCGCTGTTCAATTTCCTTCATGGCTTCCCTAACTGTGATGCCCAAGCCGTTCGCAACCTTGCCGCCGGAAATTAGCCCCTTCTCGTAAGCCTCAAATGTCGTCTCTACAAATTCCTTGCCGAGTTGTCTTTTCCATTTCGGGGTTCGTGAGCGCCTCAAGAACTTCGGTCTGGTTTCAAAAAGTGTATCGGTATACCCTCTTTGTATTAGGTCTAGATTTTCTAATCTATAACCTAGGGCTTGAATACTTGCGCCCCATTTCCCAGCCATTTGACCCAATTCTTCTACTGAGGGCGTTATTGAGAGCTGCCTTCTTCGGAAATCTTCCTTCACACCTGTTTCAGACAATAGCAATTCAACTGCAAATTGATTTGTTTTAAATTCTATATCTTCACGAACCTCGCTGAGTTTCAATGGGATATAACAAAGGGTGGATTCGTGCCCATAAAGAAGGTGGGCCAGTTCATGAGCCAATGTAAAATTCCTCCTCCCTTTGAGGTCACCAGCATTGAGTAGAATACAGGGACCATATTCCGAGTGCCAAAATGAAAAACCGGAAAAGGCATCATCCGGGATGAGGAGTTCAAATATGCGGAATCCTTCGTCCTCCAATCGTTCTCTTAGGTTAGCTAAAGGCTTGTTATCTACACCGAATCTCTTCCTTAAGCTCTCAGCGACTGTCTTTGGGGGGACAGATTCCTTGAATCGAGTAAGCGTGACTTTTCGCTTCTTATTAAGGAGGTTTTCAACTTCAAGAGCGTTTCGGCATAACTCGTCAAATCTAGCAAGAACAGCCTTGGCTTGTTGGGGCAAATCTTTCACGGATTGCCCCGGCATTCCCCGAAATTCTATTTTCCGTGGTGGCGGTGGAGTCTCTTTTAAGAAGTAGTCAATTCCTCTGCCGTAAAGCTCGGCTAACTTTTCAAGTTGCTTAAGACGGGGTTGGGAGCGGTCTTCCTCCCAATCTAATATGTCTTGACGGGTAATATCGAGTTCAAGCGCTACTTGCTCCGGAGCCAATTCGAGCAATTCTCTTGCTTTACGAAGCTGTGCACCTTTAATTATACTTTCCCTGAGTTCTGACTTATTGGTCATAGCTCGCCTCGAAATGCTTTTCTCAGAATTGCCTGGGGTAATGTGTTGATGCCCTCAAGCTCCTTTTCAATGGATGCTTTGAGCTTCTCCACACCAGCCATCTGGTCTTTGAACTCAGCAGCAATACGCTTTTGCTCTTCCGTGGGTGGTAATGGAAACATGAAGGACTTCAAACGATTCCCAGAAAGATTCGGGATTGTCGTCTTGCTTTCCTCACCACTATATGACCCAAAAACTTGGAAAGCGGCTTGCATCCAATACATGTAGAACTGAGGCACAATAGTATCGTTTAGCTTTCGTAAGCGATGAATATGGTTCTGATAAAGACAGGTATCCATTTCCCCTCTCCAAATCGCCGTCCTACCAACCTCACCGCCTTCACACACTAAAAGGTCACCAGGCTTAAGCGATAATTTGGAAACCTCCTCATCGGTGAAGTCCATCTTATCTAACATAGACAAGTCGACACGCCCCCAGAGCACATTTAGAGTGCGAAGGAATGGGTATGGAGTGCGCCCCTCTCGTCTTTCTGGCGACATGGCAACTCCCTGCTGCACACCGAAAAGCTCCCCCAACCTCTTCCTCTCCCACTTCTTTGCCTCTTTGCTTTCAAAGACCTGGCGCAGGTAAGCTTTGGGCAGGGCTTTAGCCGCTTCAAGCCGGGCTTCGCAGGCAGTGCGAGCGTGCTCTACCTCTGCTATTAGCTTCTGAAGCTTGGCGGCGATGCGCTTCTGCTCGGGGATTGGGGGAAGGGGAACTGCTTGCGCGAGAAATTCTTTTCGGTCAAGATTTCTCAATCCTGTAGTCGTATCTTGTAGGAGCCTAAGAACTTGTTTCGCCTCCGACGACTGAAGGTAAAAATAAAGAAAAAATGGCTCGCTAATTTGTGCTCTAGGTCTAAGACGCATTGTGAAATTTGAGAAAAGGTATTTTTGTCCATCTGAAGGTTGAAAAAATAATGCACTTTTGCCTAGTAAATCCTTACTACCACTTGACGTTGTCACCAGAATGTCTCCCATTTGCAGAGACTTGGCTTCTACGATACTAGGTTCAATGACTTTTCTAATGGCGACATCGCTTAAGCCCATCGTACCCCCTTGGATATTGTTCGACCGTAAAATCGGGTAGCATTCTTTTGAGCCATCGGGAATATCTCCCCAGATACCAGAGTCGCCATCGCATACTTCCCCCAACCTCACCCACCGCCAGCCTTGCGGCAGTGTCTTTGCTTCCTTCAGTTGGACAGTGCTCTCATTCATACAGCAAACAGCCTTTTCTTGGTTTCGTGGATGATGTCTTTGGGTTCCCCCAGCACCTTGAGAGCCTCAAGCCCACCTGCTTTCCTTACCTCAGGAGCACTCAAGACGTAAGGGTTCTCTAGTTCCTCGGTGCCACCCTTGGCAAATTGCTGGGCAAGGGCCAGCAATGTATTTCCGGTTTTAGGTGGTAAGCCTTTGAACCAGTCGGCGTGCTTATATTGCAGCGCTTCAATTCGCTCTTTCCGAGTCTTGGGAGCCATTCCATATCCAATCTGGCTTAAGACATCGTAAAGGTCATATTCCTGCCACTGCATAATTTCACGGAGCAGCCGTACACCGCGACCGTCATCCGGTAGTTTATCTATTAAGTCTCGCCTCTCTGTCGGCTCAATCCAGATGCTGCGAAAGTCATCCAGAGTTTTGACCTCTTCAGCAAGCCGTGTCGCCAACATCTCGCGGTATTCCTCAACGGTGACCATGCTCAGCCTGCCCTCTTTTTGAGTCACAATATACGCGCCGGCAGGATTGATGTGGACATCAAAACCTTCCACACGGATGACCTTTTCCTTCTCTTCTTCCTTGAGTTCTCTGGGTTCTCGAGTAGGGGTGGGGCGAGTAACAAACCCTCTTCCGAGGAGACGTGAGGCATTGGTGTAATCGTATACCCGGAACATCAGTTTGTTGGTTGGGGCGTGGAGTCTTGTCCCCCTCCCCATCATCTGGTGGAAGGCGATGGGAGAACGCACATATTTGAAGAAGGCCACGTTGCGGACGCAGGGCACGTCCACACCGGTGGTAATCAGGTCTACGGTGGTGGCGATAAAGTGGCTCCGCATTGAACCCCGCAAGTCGGCGATATACTGGCTACCACCAACGGCAGCGGTACACTTGAAGGCGTAGGGCTCAAGCCTTTGCTCCCCATTCTTGGCACACCAGTCAGCATAGAGATTGTTCATTCCAGCGGCGACGGCATCGGCGTGGGTGTCACGGGTGCAGAAGATAATTGTCTTTTGCAGGGGGTCGCCAGTTTGAAGGAGCATCTCAAACAGGTCTCGGCACATCGTCTTCACCCTGTCCGGTAGCTGAATGATGTCTTCAAAGGAAGTGGGGCCATAGTAAGCCTGGGTGTCAGTGAGTGGGACACGCTGACCTGTGGTGGCATCTATGGCTCCAAGACACTCAATGTCTCTACGAGTTACACCACGTGAATCGATATCTATATCTCGGCGGATAATTTCACAGGCGGCGATATAGCCATCTTCTATCCCCTGTGCCATATCATACTCGTAAACTGGTTCGCCGAAGTATTTAAGGTTATTTGCCGTGATTTCTTCATCTTCGCGGCGTTCCTCTTTGCTGCCCCCCTCGAAGGAGCGTGGAGTTGCTGTAAGACCTACCTGCACTGCTTTTGGATTGCGACGGAGTATAGCGCTCCATTTTCCCCAGGCACTGCGGTGGCATTCATCAATAATGATATGGCTGAAGTAGTTCTCTGGATAGTGCTCGGTAAGAAAACGGGCATCCTCCTCCTCAGCACTTACATTAAGGGTTTGGTATGTGGCAATAAGAATTCGAGCGTTCTTCTGAGGGTTAGCACCAGTTACTTCGGCAGCATCGGCACCAAAGACATTCTGAAAATGGTTGAGACCCTGGGAACGGAGTTCGTCGCGGTCGCAAACAAATAGAGCACGGCGGAGCTGCCCAGCGTCACCAATCTTCTTCAAAAGGTGCACCGCGATGAGTGTCTTACCAGTGCCCGTCGCCAGAAATAGCAAAATGCGATTTTTACCCTGTGCTATCTTCTCTAAGGCAGCCCGGATGGCAGCATCCTGATAATAACGCCGGCTAGCCTCGCCGCCTGGATAAGGGACTAAGAAAGGCTTTGCACTTGTTGCTTCCAGTGAGAAGCCGACTCCTTGCTGATAACGAAGCCGCAATTGCTCAGGGTTCGGAAAGCCTTTTAACGGACATGGTTCGGTAGTTTTGCCTGTAAAGTGGCTATATTCAACAAAAAGGTGGCCGTTGGAGGAATATACGAAGGGAACGTGATTCAATCGGGCATATTTCTTGGCTTGTTCTAATCCTTTATCCGGTGGCTCATCGCTTCGCTTTGCTTCCAGTAATGCCACTGCTATCGGCTGAGAATTGGCATTCACCCGAATGCGAAGCAAATAATCCGTTCGCCCCCTCTGTCTTCTTCTCGGCTTGCCCTCTACTATGTCTATACCTGGTGCCGTCTCTTCACGACGGATAAGGTCTTCGGTCCAGCCCCGCGAATGTAGGACTGGGTCAACTAGCTTTGCTTTGGTATCAGCCTCGCTCAGGGGCATATCTAAATTCCCTCACCTAGCCCATTATTCTAGGCACCTTAGAATCATTATACAACAGCCATGGGGGAAAATGGTTACATTGATTCCAGCATACTTGAATGCCGGCTAGTATTAAAGGATGGAGGCTGGTATGGAGACCACAACCGCTTCGCCTTCTTGCAATAAGGGGCAAATGCGCTGCTCCAGTGCTTGAAATGCCTACTTAATTGCTTTGACCTGGTATCTGGCTTTGCCTTGTTCGGGGAGGTTGGGACGCAATGTCAACAAGCGGATTCCCTTTGCTTTAGCGTTATCAGGTTGATAGATACCCTGTGGGGACGCAATAGAGGGCATAGCAGAACCGCCCCCTAGTGGGGCGGTTCTGCTATTTGCTACGTATCGACCAACTACCATCCGCGCTGCTGGAGCCGCATCCTTGCTGTCAGTTCGTGGACTAGTGTGCGATCGTCTCAGATACCGGGCACTTGCGGTTTCGCTGTTCCTACTCTAATCATCCTCCTTCTCAGTCCCTCTCTGGAGCACTGTCCGTTGTCCCACTCGTGACGATTTCCACCCAGCAGTCGGCTTCTGCAGCTAATCGAGTTCTTCGATTACTTGCTCAAGAGCGTCTACAAGTATGGGAGCAGTCTGAACTCCTAGACTCATAGACTCTCCAACTTCGCCACTGCCCGGAGCCCATTGTTCAGGTGGGATTATGTATCCAAGTTCCTCGGTGGTCAAACCTAATACCATCCCATAGCGTGGCATCTGCTCCTTCAAGGATAATGAAGTCTCAGAGAACAGCTCGCCGGGAACACTTAGCATCATGATGGGACCCATCTTCAATCCTGAAACTTCTGCTTTAAGTGCATATCCGCCGTCATAGGGAATGAGCTCTCTTTGCATCAACCCCTTGCTTATAAGATACAGAAAGCCAGGGTTCTGCACCGGAAGATCCACCTCAACCTTGGCTACCTCTAAGGGCAGGTTTTTGAGTATTTTGCCGCTCTCCAAAGCTTGAATTGCATACTCGGCCAAAGTATGCCCGTATTCTTCAGCGGCTTCATACATCTCGAGGTCACCTGGAGCATAAGGGCTTGAATACTTGATGTACATGTATGGATTGATGTTCCCCTGTGCCCCGTTGAAGTAAATGCCAACACCACCAAATTCGTCCTCAAGCTGCTCGCGTAGAAAGCCGACGTAATCGGCGGAGACCAATGTTCCAGTCATAGTAATGACTGGATGACAAGCAAAGTTCACAAGAGTGGCGACGGTCTCGTCTTCTGAATCAGCAAATCGTAGGACAGTGAGCTCATCATCGGTGGGCCCCTCCTGAGGATAGTATCTTCGGTTGAAGGTCATACCATCCACCTGAACAGAACCTACATGAACCGAGACTTCCCTCATGTCGTCAAGGGCCACACCAATAAGATCAACGATCTTTTCCAGGAGTTGCGGCTTGTACTGATTCACTATGTACGGGTTTGTGCTTCCTAGGTAAACACCTACGACATCAACACTTGAAGCATGTGTGTGCGATGATCCAACTAGTACGTAGTCTCCGTCTATTCCATAAGCCTCTTCTACTGCGTTCCGAATAGGAATTACAGTGTCCTCTAATGAGACACCTAATAGATCGACGCTTACCAATATCGCATACGTATCCTTCCAATTGATCGCAACACACCTGGCGTAAAGGTCATCGTTCACGCCGGTAGCAGAGACAAAGTCAGTATCGGGTGTGATAATGACCTCCGCAGCGCCAGCACAAATGCCCTTCGGCTTCTCGGGAGGCCCTCCCAAAGCTACAGAAGCACCTGAACTTACCAAGAAGAGCAAGATCAACACAACTATCAAGCTTCTTCTCACCATTTTGCATACCTCCTATCTCCTAAGCATTTTACTCGAGTAGAATCCAGCATTCTAGTTTTCTCTCAGATTTCACCTCCTTTCAGAAACAATTCCCAGCGACCAAGCCTCGATTCTGCTATTTCGTACGTATCCATTAGACAACCGTTCGCACCATCCATACCTCTATTCCGCCACTGTACTTCATGAACTAGCTCAACAACATATACAGAGATACGCTCCTCCTGAATCACTCGCTGGCCTGAACTACACACATATTGACTATTCAAGGTCATTGTAAGGCGCGTCTAGGACCTTGTCAAGGGAGTGTGCTGGCTGACCACATAGGTGACACTGGGCTGCGGACCTTAGCAGGTTGTCCCTCAATTTTAACACCAATTGGTCATTTGTCCGCCGAACAGTGTTTGACTACCCTGGAGTGCGCCCGTGATAATTCTCTCTAGCAACTTCATAATAGCCACAGAAAATGGTATCCCTGGAGCCTGAGCGGGTATTATTTACAGACCCACCCGTCCGGTGAGTTATCAATGGTAGAGGTAGCCAGACCCGAAAAGGGGGAAACCCTGAACAAAAGTCAAAGTGACAAATCAAAGCGCCAAAGTCAAACAAAGCTCAAAACCCAAATGACAAATCGGAAGGCACGGCCTGGACAAGCTCAAATGTCAAACAAAGCTCAAAATCCAAATGCTTGAATGCCAAGACCATTTAGATGGTAGATACCAGATATTAGATACTAGAAGGTCGGATTTGGCCGCGGGATTGCCACGCTTCCCCTTCGCTATGCTCAGGGCTTCGGCTCACCGCAATGACAGTGGGATGGAGGACGGGCGCGCAATGACGCGGGAGGGCACTGGGTCAATCTGAAACGTAGTATAATCACTGACATCGATTGGCATGCTGTCTTTTATATGGATGTCAGGGGCAATCAACCCGTAAAAGATTTCGTTTTACGACAATCTGATGGTGCGATAGCAGAAATCTTACATGTATTTGATTTATTGATGAGATTCAATATTACACTTGGTATGCCTTATGTTGAGAAGATAGGGAAATCCGGCATTAGAGAACTTAGAATTAAGCATGGTTCAGATATATATCGTATATTCTTCTTTGCGCATACTGGGAGAAATTTCGTCTTGCTACATGCCATTAAGAAGAAGAGTAATAGACTATCGCAAAATGACGTAAGCCTAGCCATCGATAGAATGAATGATTGCAAAGCGAGGGCTTGACAATATAACATATACGTTATATAATACCCGATATCAGGCATAAGAATAGGGAGTAGTTAAGTGATAAACAAAAGGGCTACAAACTACGAGGAATTTAAGGCAGAATTACTTAAAAGGCCCGGCATTCGCAAGGAATATGAGGCCTTAAGGCCCAAGTACAACATTATACGCAGCATAATAGAGCGTAGAAACCAATTACAGATTAGCCAGGCACAACTGGCCGAGATTATTGGAACAAAGCAACCCGCCATATCCAGACTGGAGAATGGTGCCTATAACACGACGCTTAGCACATTTTTCAGGGTTGCCGATGCCCTCGACCTGGATATTTCTTTGAAAGTGCGACCGGCAAGTTCCAGGACTTAGAACGAGGTCCTACCTTTGCTTCCGGTCTGTGAGTTTCAGCATCTCTCCAATAGTCCCAATGTGATCAATTAATCCTACTCCCATTGCCTGCCTTCTGACGTAGCGCCGCGACGAACGTGGTTTGTGTCTGGCTCAGAACGCTCTGACCTGATACCTAGCTTTGCCTTGTTCGGGGAGACAAGTCGGGTTCATTGGGTTCATAGAGTTCGTTGAGTTTATAGAGTTCATAGAGCTCACAGAGACTGGAGACTGGAGACTGGAGATTAGAGGTTAGAGACTATGGAACAAGTTCAAATGACAAAGCTCAAATGCCAAACAAAGCTCAAAATCCAAATGGCAAATCAAAAGCAAGGGCGTGGACAAGCCCAGAGGACAAAATCCAAATGACAATTGGTCGCCCTCACTCTAACTCTCTCCCGCCAGGGGAGAGAGAATTATAAGGTGAGATTGCCACGCTTCCCCTTCGCTATGCTCAGGGCTTCGGCTCACCGCAATGACAAAGGGAAGGGGCTCGTTTCATAACTCCCCTGGCCCCATGAAATCCTATTTCACGGGGCTGGCCCCTCTGATCCTTTCACTTCGCTCAGGACAGGCCTTAAGAGGGGGAGTGATGATTTAGAGAGATAACTCGTTACATACTGCTCCCGTTATGCTGCTGCCGCAACTGCCCGCAGGCGGCATCAATATCCGGACCCCGTTGAACCCGCTGCGTAACCTGGATGCCTGCACCGCTCAGGACTTCGCGGAAAGCGCGGATGCCTTTCGGCGACGGGCCGTGGAAGCCGAGTCCATGGATAGAGTTGTACGGAATCAAGTTCACATGGCAGTTCAGCCCGTGTAGCAAACTCGTCAATTCACGCGCTTCTGCGATTCTATCGTTGACTCCGCCAAGCAAGCAGTATTCGAATGTCACCCGGCGGCCGGTTTGCTCCACGTACTCGTGGCAGGCATCTACAATCTCAGCGACACTCCACTTGACCATGTTAGGGATGAGATGCCGGCGCAGGTCATCTGTAGGGGCGTGGAGAGACACAGCCAAGGTGATTTGCGATTT
>Ga0315284_10004972_pt1 | contig 18897 bp, 30 predicted proteins | sample YL17G09_16_MG_FD_203696 | JGI IMG/M metagenome (GOLD analysis project Ga0315284, IMG submission 203696) | Sediment microbial communities from Yellowstone Lake, YNP, Wyoming, USA - YL17G09_16 | ecosystem: Environmental > Aquatic > Freshwater > Lake > Sediment | place: USA: Wyoming | collected... | reverse complement strand
ACTTGCCAAATTCAATTCACTGATATATCATTCGAAGATCAAAGAAATTATCAGGTGGATGCAAGTAGATGGGAATCAACAGGATGGATTCCTCAATATTCGCTTCGAGATGGAATCAGAGAAATGGTTCAAATTTTTAAGGATCGCCGACTAAAAAATGAAAATGATCCAGTATATTCAAATCAGGGATATTTTGCTGATAATTATTGGAGAATTTAATAATGCAAAACACACCGAAGCTCCTTCTTGGTAATAAAGTGTTTGATGATCGTGGATCTGTGGGGTTTGTTAATGATTTTGATTTTGAGGGTGTAAAACGATTCTATTTGGTGCAAAATCATGAGCCCGGGTTTATTCGTGCATTCCATGGACATAAAAAAGAAGGAAAGTATGTAACTGTTGTTTCTGGTGCGGCGATTATCAAAGTGATGTCAATGGAGATCTGGAATGAATCTCCGGTAGAAGAAAATATTCACACTTTCGTGCTGTCTGCAGAGAAGCCGCAGGTTCTTTGGATCCCACCAGGATATTTCAATGGGTTTAAAACGATGTCGGTAGACACACGAGTTATGTTCTTCTCAACTGCTACCCTCGAAGAATCACGAGGGGATGATTATCGAATTGAACATTGTCCAAACTTGTGGATTCCAAATTACAGATAAAGGAAACAAGTATATGCAGAAAATTTTAATTCTTGGCGGTTCAGGAATGCTTGGGTATGCAATGAAGACACATTTCAATGCTACCAAAATGCATGACGTTCATTGGACAGAAAGAAAATTCGATTATCCATTATGGGCCGGAAATTCAACTCTAAGGGTGCATTTTTTGCAAGCCGATGCGTTAAATGTGTCCGTTCAGTTTGAAGATATACTTTCTTCTTGGATGCCTGACTACGTAATCAATTGTATTGGTATAGTAAAACCTCGAATGGCAGATAACATAGCACGGGCCATTTTTATCAATGCTCTTTTTCCACACATCCTTGCTCGAGTGTGTAAACAACGGGGATGTAGGTTGATTCATGTTACCACGGATTGTGTTTTTAGTGGAAGACTAGGACCATACAATGAAACAAACCTACATGATGCTTTGGACGATTACGGAAAGTCAAAATCTCTTGGCGAGCCCAGCATGGATGCAATGGTTATTCGAACATCTATCATCGGCCCCGAGCCCTTTAATAAGCATAGTTTGATTTCCTGGGCGCAGAAACAATCCAATCAAATTGTGCAGGGATATATAAATCATTGGTGGAACGGTGTTACGACATTTGAATTGGCTCGAATATTCCAACAGATTATTGACGGAGATAGTTGGAAAATTGGAACATACCACATACATTCACCAGAAGCAGTAAATAAATACGAATTGCTTGATCTAATATTTCAAAGATATTCCGTTTTCCCCAGTGCATTTAAGGCAGTTGATTCTCTGATAGGTTGCGATCGTCGGTTGACAACAACCGATCCAGAATTTCTAAAAGGATTTGCTATTCCGAGTATATCATATCAAATAGGGGCGTTGCCCGAATAATTGAGAGAGGATCGATTTGTTGTAAATTGATCCCTGAATTTTTTAATGGAGGTACAAAAGATGGTAGTAGAAATGTTGACAGTAATTGGCGTCGTCGAACTCGTGAGTCACATCCTTGGTTACAGTTCTAGTGCGACCATCGTATTGGTGAGGACTGCCTTGATAAAGCTACACGAGGCTGTTGAGGCTGTATTGACGAAGAAGTAAAGTTCAATATCACGAGTAAGATGGATACGGCTCTCAATTATAGAGAGCCGTATCTGATGTGAGAATGTAATATGGATGCTATATTTGTAGCTTACTATACTCGTGATTCACTTTATGAAGAATATGCAAAAAATCTTGCACAATCCCTTCAACAATTCAATCTAACTTACCGTATAATTGGGATAGAAGATCAAGGTAGTTGGGATAAAAATACCCACTACAAGCCCATATTTCTCAAACAAATGCTGGATGAATTAACTCCGGTTCCTTTGGTCTACATAGATGTTGATGCTTTAGTGCATCGAATGCCTGTGGTATTTAATGATTTGATTGCGGATCCTACAGTTGATATTGCTGCACATATTTTAGATCATTCAAAATATGGTCAAACATTACCGCCAGAGTTACTTTCAGGAACGCTTTACTTAGCCAATACAACAAATACTAAACAGATTGTTGATAGCTGGATTCAAGTATGCAAAACATCCATACAGCTTTGGGATCAGGTAGCACTTGATCGAGTTCTTAAAGCCCGCAAGTATCAACATTTTCGAAATCTTCCCGAACAATACACCGTCATTTATGATTATATGCAAAAGGTTGTAGATCCGGTGATTATTCATTATCAAGCATCAAGAATTTATCGAACACAAACACGACCAACTATTAAGGGATTTCTTAATAGTTTAGTCCCACGTATCAAATAAAGAACAACAAGGAGAAGTACATGTCGAAGAAGTCGTCAAGGAATGAAAAGAAGTCTGCTACAGCCCCCAAATTAGACAAGGGGAACATGTCTCCAGCCAATCCACTTCTACGCAGCGATGTGTTGAAACTCCTCAACAAGTCTAAGAAGCATGATGAGGGTGTTCACATCAGTAAGATTAGTGAAGCCGTCGGAATTAGCGATGCATTGGCTAAGCAAGTTTTGACGCATCTCAGTCATCACGATGGATACAATATCATCAGTTGTGGTGACAATCGATGGAAGGTTGTTGCGGATCTAGGAGAACAGCAGCCTTTAGAGCTTCAGAGACTCTTGGGCAAAGAATATACCTTTGGAGTTGTAACTGATTCGCACATCTGTAATGTACATTCTCGTTTGGATGTGTTAGAAGCTGCGTATACGTATTTTGCACAGCAGGGCATTACAGATGTAATTCACGCAGGGAACATCATTGACGGTCAGGATAAGAACAATCAGTTCGAACTTTTGGCTCATGGTGTGCATGATCAGGCTCAGTATCTATCTGATCATTATCCTCAACGAGATGGAATTACCACACACTTCCTCACGGGCGAATGCCATGAGGGTTGGTTTCAGAAACGAGAAGGGCTCAAGATTGGTTGGTACCTTCAAAAGTGGGCTGAGGATTGCGGTCGAGAAGATTTGAAGCATCTGGGATTCATCGAACGAGATATCATTCTTGAGCAGCCCTTTGGTAAGACGCTCATTCGAGTGATCCATCCGGGTGGAGGCTCAGCGTATGCTCTAAGCTACACTTCTCAGAAGATGGTTGAGAGTTTTCAGGGCGGAGACAAACCCCATGTCATGATCATGGGACACTACCATAAGTTTGATTTTAACTACGTGCGAGAAGTGGCTTGCCTTCAACCTGGTTGCGTTCAAGATCAAACCACATTCATGCGAAAGAAGAAATTAGCTGCGCATGTGGGCTTCTGTACATTAACTATTGGAGCTCGAATTGATGGAACCATTGGACAAGTTTCAGTGAATTGGTTCCCATTCTATGATGTGGCCTATCATAACAAGCTGAATGAATATAAGATTGACTAGTTCCTCGCTGTTGTGCTGCATGATCTCGACCTCGGTCCGCTTCTGACCGGGGTCTTTTTATGGACATAAAAAAGGCCCGGATGCTTAACCGAGCCTAACAATGAAAAAGGGTAGAATTTTAAAAGACCTTGGTCAAAAAATTCTAATCATCATCTGACCATCCACTACCGGTATAATAGTAGTACAGCTCTTCGTCTACTGCCCAAACATGTTCCCGTGCGACAACGAGTTTCTCGAACTTCTCCAGCAGGTCGAGTGCAGCCCTACCAGCTTCCGTTTTGAGCTGCTCGTCCAAGAACCTTGCTACGGCCAATTCTGCATCATTGAGATAAGTTCCATATTTCCCGCCGCCTTTGAAGTGAACAAGAGAAAGATGATGTATAGCACACTCAGGAGCGTTGACTGACTCTACTGATAATATCTGTCTCGCGAACATTTTTTAATCCTCCTGGTAGATTATACCATGATCTGGACAAGTGTTGTCGTGAAGATAATGGTGGCATGCCCCAACACTCTTTCCATCTCCATCTCTTAAACGTACAGGACAATGATGAGGATGTAACGATTTCCACGTTTCACCTACAACCTCATGGGTTGTAACCAGTTGTCTGATCATCTTATCTCCCCAAAATTTTATCCACTGCATTTTGAACCTTCTTGAGCTGCTTCGGTTGAAGATTCTTTTCTATTATATCTAATTCATGAGATGTATAATAACGGGACAAAGCAACAGTTCGAACCATTTGGTCTTCTGCATAAGAACCAGATACTGTGGAACCCGAATTTCCAAATTCTGAATAAAAACAAATGTAAGCTTTACCATCGATGAAATTGTTTCCCCGAGCGTGGATGCTTGTTATCTTCCTCTGTTCACCAAAACAGTTGATAACCAAATCGCCCACTTGCAACCGGTCGATTTCTTCTCTCGTCGGGATTTCAACCACCACTTTTGTTTTTTCATCGATCCTTTGCATCTGTTAATCTCCTCAATCGGCGGTATTGCCTACACATAAAGTATAAGCCCTAATCGATTGAAATCAAAATAAAATGCGTTAATTTATTTTCTAGTATCTGCATTCTCCAAAAAAGTTAACACAAAAAAGGATGATCGACGATTCTATTGCTAGTTTCGTCGATCATCCCCCTATCGGCCTTCTCTTAGACCGAATACCCGAGGAACGAAGGCTATTTAACAACTGTTTCAATCTCATTTCTTTTACATAAGTGCAAGTGTTGCAAGTATGGTGAGATAAAAAATAATGTGCCACTCACTCTTTTGCCAACGCGTTTCGATATTATTTAAATATTGAATCATATTATAGTATAACTTCTAATTTATGAAAAAGCAAAAGAAAAGTTTATGGATGTTGATAAAATCTAAATTGATGGCTGTTGTAAATTTGAAATGGGATGTTGTTCTGATGCAACGTATCTGCTATTTGAATAGTTAGTGATTCTTTATTTAAAATATCTCCGTGCAGATGTAATTCATTAAACGGATAATTCCAACTGAAATGTCCTGTAACACCGTGGATGAGTCCACTAGTTTCCAGTATCTGGGTTACTTTTCTCTGCATCCGATTCCTTTACGTTAATTTGTAACGCTTCTGTAATCAATGTCAATTTGGACTGTAGCTTATGAACAGTATTTGTTGGTACAATAAAAATATACTGAAGGGTTCTAATTCGAAGAGCATTAAAACCTCGAAGTTTTTCTTCCTTATTTTCTAAACTAGTTTCATCTGTAGATGCACGTTGATATTCTGGTACTCGAATATATGGTTCCTTTGGATCTCCAATATAAAAACACTCTAGAAGATCCAAAGAACTGAATAACACCATATCATCTCGACGGTCTTGGATCTCAAATTCTATCATCTATATGGCCTTTCTTTGAAATCATCTTTCTACTCTGTAACTATATACTGTTACGGGAATATCTTTTTCACACCAAACGGTTCGAATTAATTTTTCGATTTCAGACCAACTTCCACCACTAAGTCCTGCCCCGAACTTTGGACAATGAATTGAAAATGGACGATCTAAAGCCTGTCCAATTTCTGGTATAGCTTCCATACAAGATTGTAACGATGCATAATCCAAGGGGTGAGAATTCTTAGGATTACGAACACCGTTCTGTGCAAACATGTGAACAACAATAATTGTAGTCTGCTCAGTACATTCTACTAGAGAAGCAAAAATCTGTCCAAGAATCTTCCGTTGATGTTTCTTCCAGAAGTCTAACCATCGATGATAATCCTTTTCCGCTTTTGGCCATTTTCTTTTTAGAGCTAATGCTACACCGGCATTGAACACCCCCATATTGTTGACCACATGGGGAATTAGAATGGTTCGTGGTGTGGTGTAGGTCGGAAGATTTAAATTGGTCACATCACCTACAATTAGAGTGTAATCATGCATGTGTACCCCTTAGATCTGTTTTCGAATTTCTGCAACCAGCGCTTCGGTAGAAGCTGCCTGTACTTTATGTATTTCTCCACCGCTTTCTGTGGGCTTTTGAATACCAAATAGATGTTCTTTGGCTTCTGCAGTCAACTTCGTCTTAGTAAGATCTACAGTTTTTACTAGATCTTTAATCGCCTGATCTGCAACAGCATGTAGATTTTTCTGTCGAAATATTCCATATACTCCAACTCCCACACAAGCGACCACTGTACCCAGTACCAACCACATAGCGTACTGAACTACAAGAAGAGTAAGACCCAAAGAAATAGCACAAAAAGCTGTGAGTGCTAGTGCAAGAGTTTTTAGTGGACCCGGCAAAAATAATACGCCCACGATACCTCCAGCAATGCCAAATACAGACATTGAAAGGAGCCAAGGTAGATTCATCGCCTTCTGAACCACCTGATGTGTGGGAGAAATACTTGGAGTTGTTCCACCTGGAGTCACATCAGGTTTCATTGGACAATTTTGGCATCCAAGTACACTCAAACAAATCAGTATCCAAATAGCTAATCTCATGATATCCTCCCCTCAACAAATTCTACTTCAAAAGGATAGTTGGCCAGTACAGGAGTTAACGCTTCTACTTCATTTTCTGGTATCACCTTATACCAAAGTTTTCGTGTACTACTCCATGTGAATCCTCGATCGCTGGCCAGGGAACGTTTTGGATAGCTTACTCGAGCAACTATAGAAATCGATGGGGAATTTAGACGATTCACAATAGCAGGAATGTCAAAATTAGATGCAATCTTCATCATCGTTAAGACATCGGATAAAGCTCGATGTGGGAAAGGATTGATGAATCCGTAGTAGGCTGCTAAGTAAAGCATATTTCGATGCTTACAAGCATCGGGAAACGGAAATTGATACAGATCTAACCAGATGTATTCTTGTATATCCACTTTATATCTGTGTTTATATGCATCGATAACTGGTTTATCGAATTTCAAACCATTTGCAGCCAGAATAATATCAGCCGCAGAGGCAAAGTCTCTAAACCAATCATAGGCCTGTTGAGGATCGATACCAGAATTATCAATATCTTCTTTAGTGATTCCAGAAAGCTGTTCACAAACCTTCCAATCCCCATATGTGGGACTTGCATTATCGTCCACCAAAAAACTGCTTGCCTTCAGCAATGAAGTTCGATCTGTATCCCACAAACACATTCCCATTTCTACTATGGCGCACTTGTTAACATCTAATCCATTGGTTTCAAGATCAATACCCAGAATTTTCATTTCTAAGTTCCTTTACTTGATTCAAAAACCGACCCAGAAAATCGTGTGCATTCTTTGCAGCCGATTCAAAATTTTCGGGTATTCCATTCAATACATTGTTGATGGTCTTTTTGAGATTTCCTACATACACCTGATCCACGTTTATACCAAGCTCTTTTAAAACTCGTTCGGCTGCTGCTAGTTTATCAATATGAGCAGCAAGCTCCTTATTTTGTTTTTGTACGTCCCCTACTTGTGCAGCAACTAAGCGTTGAATTTTATGGGCAACTTCATGGCCAAGTTTTTTATTACTTTCAGAAGTCTCAAACCATTCCCGATAATATTCATTGTTTCTCTGGGAAGGAATTCCATAATCCCCATCCACAATAATCTGTGTTCGAGCCATCAGCAGATATTCGTACAATTCTGATGGAATAGTTACTGTTCTACGCGCTGCCTTCTTTTTTGTATATAACATGGTCCCAGAATCAGATGCCCATATTAAACCAATTTCGGGACCAACTTCTTCTTTTGTAATTAGCTTAGAAGGACACACAAAGTAAAACTCATTACAGAATGGCAGATAATCTGGCCACTTTTGATCATTCAAAAAGTCGCTTCGATCGACTTTAATTTCATATCCAATAGCACAGGGGTGTCTCCAAGATTTTATCATAGCCCAGGCATCTAATCGTGGACACGGACTTGGTCCTGTTTTACATTCGGAAACAAACACATCCTCGATATGCTTCTTCCGAAGAAGGGTCTTCAGTTGATCCGCCGTCCGTTTAACTGTTTTCATACTTGCTCATTATTAGCTGTTGAATACCCGTTGCAAGCATTAAGATGTCAGAATCCGTAATGGTATCACCAATGACATATATAGGATGAGGAATGTTTAGGGCATTTTGAATTTCAAGATCCACACCACTCCCAGGAATACTGTTGTTTACAATAGTCATGTCACAGTCATTTTGAATTTGAAGATCTGCTTGCAAAATTGATTCTGTCGTTACCTGCCTATGTTTCCACAGAATCTGAATAAGTCTATCATGTTGATGAGGACAATAAATAGTAAGGATCTCACCAAAAAGCCTCTGAAGTAAAGAAGCTTGATTCGACGCTTTTTCAAGATTTGCATTCATACTTTCCTGTGTGGCCGCGTCTCCTGCGGGACCTCGAATGGCAGCACTGTAATAAGCTTTTATTTGAAGCATCTAAATACCCGTCCATTGAAATTGTGTTCGAAGTAAATTCATAACCATCACAGTAGTTTGCTCTATTGTATGATCTCGATTATCAATGAGAAGATCAAATTTTTCACCATTCCAGCGTTTGAATTTCCAATAATGCGTGAAATCTCCTGTAAAAACTTTCTTGATCACTCGACAACCTATAGTCCACCAGGAATCCAGTTTATTGTATTGATATTCTGTAGCTTCTGTGGTGAAGTCCAATGCTGTTTCACTTTCGTGCTTACAAGCATTTTGATTGGGATTTCGGAGAAGTCGAATAGCAATACCACCAAGTTCGTGGATTGTTTTTAGTTCATCCGGAAATCGAAGATCCGCAGTAAAAGTTAGGGGATACTTTGGCATTGCCAAATTCTTCGACAACGAATTGTAGGTTTGTTTGTATAGGCGTATCCAAATACCTGCCTCCAACTTTCGAAATTGATCTGTACCAATAATCTGAAGAAGTTGTCGAATAGTTTTACCTGAGGGTGTTTTTCGAAGTTTGATATCTTGATCTGCCAGATCGGAAAGGTTTAAATTCCACTCCTTTGGAATAAATGCAAAAAGAACAAGACTCTTTAGAGCATCTGCAAAGTTTAATTCATAAATATCTGTTCCTGTAATTTGAGACCGCAGTCCATTGATAAGTGTGGTCTTACCGCCAGCAGCCTTAGCCGATATTGCTAAAATCATGCCTGATTCTCCACAGCTGAAATCATACGAAGTTGCTGAGCATCCCAGAGCTTCTGTAGTCTTCTCCGCTCCAACAATACAAGGCGCATATCGGGCTGAAATTGTTTTGGTAGTCCAGCTTCTTCAAATGTCAATTCAACAATATCCCTGAACCTTTCCTGTTCTCGTACGAACTTGCCCTGTCTACTCATCGTATTTTCGTCCTTTTAAGTTTTTTGATCTGTTGATTAAATTTTTCTCTGGTGATTTTCTTCATAGCAAGATCCCAACGAAGCTGCTCTTCTTCGGAACTGACTAAACACAATCGTCGAGTTGATCCTTTGCTCATTGACCTTTCCTTTAAATTATACGGTAAAATCTTCTTTTTTGAGAGAAATTTGAAGAATGTGCAATACTTGTAAAATATGATCTCGAACAGTAAACGAGTTAAGTTTGAATTCTTCGCATATATCTTGGTACGTCCTCTTATATGCGAAATGCTGAACAAACATCTGATAATCCCGATACGAAAGAACGCCGCGTGTAATTAATTGACGAACAGCTTGTTCAAAATCTGCAAACAACAACCTTGACCATACTGGTGCTGTATCATATGTTTCCCGTTTAGCAATCTTATACAATTTATACTTATTGCGATGCGGCCGTAAGTAGCAACTGTACACTAACTCTTTGACATAAAGAAAAATGCGTGTATCTACGCGACTGGCATCATGCTCTACTGTTATTGACTTACATGCATTCACAAGACCGATAATCGCACATTGATATAAATCTTGTGGATCTTCAATCACCAAAATAGGGCACTTAGATCGCAGTACTCGGATACAAACTTCCAGATGAGGATCTGCTTCTCGTAGCAGCTGTTCAAATGTTTCTCCTACGGGATTCTGTCGGTAAGCAACCATCAACTCTTGTATTCGTATAGTATCCATTTCACTATCCTTGTGCCTTTTTAAGTATGTCCAAAAAAATCGTCATTTCTTTACTTTTTGGGGGTTCTTTTATTTCTTCCGATGTTGTTTTTGGTACCAAATTAACTAACCCCTGGTTAGAATCATTATACGGTGCCGCAGCTGTTTGAAGGGCTTGTTTCATGATAGATGTCATAATTTCTACATCGGGAGGTAACCGACACAATTCCAGGGCCTTCATTACAGAACCGGAGACCGCATCTGCACAGTCTTTTGAACCCGGCAATACCTTTTCTTCAGGACTACCATCCGGAAGAATAAGAATTTGTGTTACCTTTGCTGGATGATCAATTTTGTTCTTTAGTGGATCATCTTCTAAATTAGTCAATTCAAAATGAAGAATGGGAATCAATGGAGATACCCAACATCCATCACATGCAGTGTCTCGGAATCCTCGATAGAGTTCTGGTTTCATATCCATCGAGAGATGATCATTCTCTATGCCAGCTAAGGTCAATGTCTGTCTACTGTCTGCACTAAGTAAATTCAAGTCCGCTGTGACCATGATGACATTAAAGCCGAACGTCTTCTTTAGATCAATGATCAGTCGTCGTATCTTATTGAAAGGAATTTGATCTCCGGGCTTCGCCCGAAATCGCATACAAAAATCTGTTTCGACAACAGCTTTTTTAAAAGTAACCGGAGCTCCCGCATCATCTTCTTTAAAAATCTTTTTCCAACCAGAAATTCCGGACATGGCCAAACCAGACGAATCGCCAGATAACGAAATGTCCCAATGAATACAGCGTGGAATATTCGGAGACATTCGAATAGCGTTGAAATTAATAAAATGAGCAAGGTTTACATCATCCATTAATCCCAATTCGATTGTTTGCTTTTCTACTGGATTCTTTCGTGCGGGATCATAGCATTGGCTGATTAGTTTTTCGGCTGCAAATAACTTTGATTTTCTTAATTCTGTTACAGCAATACCAGCAATGTCTCTAAGAGCTTTACTAATATTTCGTTGGAAATCTTCGCGATGTTCAACTGGCACAGGAATTACAGTCTTATTGGCTTTTAAAGCTGCCATTGTCTCTTCTTCTGTTTCCAGTACCTTAGATAATTCATAAATATCCCCAAGCATCACGTTGAATGTTTTACCACTGTATTCAGATTTTGGTAACGCCTTCCATAAAGGGACATCAACAATCCGAACACTTCCATCATTCTTTCGTTCTGATACAAAGGTATTTAGAAACGATAGCTGTTCTTGTTTGGATGCAACAAGAAATAAACGTCCGATAGACTGTCCGTCTAAAACAAATCGTGTTTTAAATCTGTTGGCAGCCGCTTCATACGCATCGATAACTTTCTTTTTCTGTCCAATGCTCTCATCTGGAGCATCTAATTCATCTAGAATCCCTACAATAATATCATCTCCCTGAATACCAAACCCATGAGAATATGGAGATGCCAGTTTGAATTCAAATAGTGGCATATGTAACACGGGGAATTCTGCCGATCCCCCCAAACTCCCCTGCTTCAAAAACCAAGGGGATTGTGTCAGATGTGTCATCAAAATTCGATAGCCTTTGCTTTGGGACTGACTCTTCACTAAGTTGAAGAAGGCGATTGTCATTCGACCACCTTCAGCTTTTCCTCCAAAGAACTTCCAAGGAGCTTTCAAACACTGTACACGATAGATGACATATGCTGCCCCCCAAATAGCAGCTCGGCTCTTTCCGGTGCCAATCCCACCAGTGAGTACCACTTGCCATTTTCTATCATCTCGCATAATCCGAGATAGTTCTTCTTTCCAAACTGCTCGAACCGCTTTTCCACGATCTGTCAGTCCTCCAAGGAAGTATGGAGAAATCAAAAATTCATCTATATCTACTGGACGTTCTCGATAATCCATTTCATATAGATGATCAAGGTATGTTTTGATTTTTAGATTCCCCATCAAGCTCCTTCTTTTGATTCCAACATTTTTTCTTCAAGACTTTTTCTCAAAAGTTCGCGAGTTACAGGAGTAAGTTCTCCTGCTTGTTTCACTAACTCTGTTCCTTCCGCATCCAGTTGATGCGATGCTACAATCCTTCGTTCGGGCATCACTGATGAAGTATCGCCCGGAGTGTTGTTATTGATCATCGCAACATTGTAATGCTTATGAATAATGTTGGGTTGGTCCTCTTTAAAAGTCAATCCCATTGTCTCCGCAAACTTAGCAAGACTCTGATCCTCCAGAAGCCACTGATTTAAAAGTCGTCGATACTCCCCAAGATCTACACCGGGCATACATGCTACACATTCATTTTGACACTGTGAGCAAATAAAATGAAGTTCGTAATTGCCGGGTTCTAATGCATCTGTTTTACCCCAAGAATAAATCCGGACCGGTGATTGACAGCATTGGGATAGCCGTTGTGCGGCGTTGAGCTGCATTTGATACATGGCATCCCGTAAGTGGGCCACACGGGCGGAATGGCCGTCGATAATTTCCATAGAGATAGTGGTAGCTACCTGACAGGCGATATCATGATCCCGTTTCTTTTTAAGCTTGGTTGCTACCTGCTGAACATAGGCTAGGTCCGTTCCTGATTCTTCAACCACTCGAGTAAGCATCCCCTTGTGTTTCAAAATCAAAAAGCGAACCCGCTCTTCTACACCAAATTTTTCAAGATTTTCACCCATCCGTAGTCTCGGTTCTTAGTATACGCCGTAAATGTCCTTCACTCCACAAATCACAACAAAATGATTATTGCCTAGATGATTCTTAGCAAATTCATACCACGGAACACAAACATCATATTGAACTACAGTACCGGGCTGAAGTTGATCGGATGTAGGATGCCAATATTCTCGTGGACCGGGATCTACCCAATATCCATTGATTCCATTGACCCGTTTACGATGATCTCGACCAAAGTATCCGGGACCTATAGCAAGCAATACACCCAAACCAATTCGATACTCACTCTGGTACTGTTCCGGAATTTCAATGATCCCTTTTCCAAAGGTTTTTGGTTTTGGTTGTGGCCAAATAAACGCCACATCTCGAAGAGGTCGATATGGGAAAACCACATGACCTTGATTTATAAAAGGACAATATTTTAAGAACTCTTGTCTTTTTTCTGATTGAGAATTGTTTTGCATTTCTGTATCCTTTTGGGTTTACGGTGTAGCGGGCAATCTTGATTTATCCAAAAACAGATACCACCAAATATGTCAGTTAATGGTCCAGGAAAACCTTCTCCATGCTCATTATCTAATATTGGACAGGTGCATCCAAGTACCTGTGCTTCTGGAGAACCAGGAGTTGCTTCTTTATACAGTGAAGGTGGTTTGACAAATGTTGGCATAACTAAACTTGGTTTGGGCACTTTCACCATTATCTCACCACCAATAAAAAGTCTGGATTGGTGTTCGGTGCTACATAAATTGCAGTGTTGCCTTCGCTTTCTTGAATATCTACACGAAAACAATATGGAATAAGTATTTGAATACTTTGGGCCATATTTTCGGCAGTTGGATTCATCAAAGGAAAACACTTATTGAGATCCTTATGATCAAATTGCTGAAGTGTTCTCTTAATCGTCGCAAAATCTATCACCATACCCTCTTGAAGATCCGCAGCAGATTCTACACCACAGTATATGGTGATTTTCCAATTATGGCCATGAATATGCTGACACGGACTATCATATGAAAGTAAAAGATGGTGTGCTCCGGCAATTTCTAGTTGTTTCTTCACTATGAACATTAGATATTCCCTTCAAATTGCACTTCATATAAAGTAGAAAGATTTCTGTAAACATCTCCAAGACCCATACCACATCCGACCAAGAATGGATCATATCCTTTTCCTGTAGTAAAGCCGGTAACATCACAATTCACTTTTGTATTTTTCCATTGCTTGTTAATTAACGTGGCTATACATATTTGCTTTGGATTGTATTTGGCAATTGCATCATAAGCACTGAAAATAGTATTTCCTGTATCTGCAATATCATCAATCAACCACACAAACGAACCCCGTACTAGATCGGGATTCAAATCAAGGTCATACGTAACTTTGAGTTTTGATGCTTGTGTCTGCGTCCTATATGAAGAACGTCCAATGTGTCCAATGAATAGGGATGTTTGTGGAAGATAAGACAAAATACGATATTGGGTGTATAATCCTCCCTTTAGAATAGAAATGAAACAAACACGAGAATTTCCTCCTGTTTCCCAAGTTAATGAGGCAATCTTTGTAGCCATGTCCTTAAATGTTTGATCTACAAGAGCCTCTGTTACTATTTGAGCAGGCCATGTCTGATATCCATCTATCCAATCAACATACGCCATTGTGCTGGAGAGCAGTGTATGATTAACACACACCAAAGGAATAAGCTGATGAATATCTGTTATATTATTCATGATCACTCCAAATCATTTCCAATAGTCTGTACGGCACTAATATCATGTGTTTGTGTAACAATAAAACTTCGATCTGCTACAGCCACAAGTTGATCTTCGTGAGTCACAATGATAAATTGGATAGATAGTAATTCGTGGAGCTTCTTAATCATTGCTCCCAGATCCTCAAGTTTACCTTTATCTGCATCCTTTAGCGGTTCATCTAGGATTACAGTTTTTCGAACATTCCTACATGTGATAGATGTGATAACAACACGAAGGGCAAATGCGGATAGTACTGCTAAACTGCCACCATGTTCTTCTCGTAGAGAATGTCGAATGCCATTTTTTTCAATATAGAAATTGGTTTCTGGATGGTTTTTAGCAACAGTATCCTCTACAATAAATTTATACTCTAGACCGAAGACACATTGAATTGCCAAAGTAACCAATTCTTCAATAATACTTCGAACCTGCTTTTGTGACAAAATGCCAGTTACGGAGAGAGCCTCACGAACCTCTATCCAATTTTGTTGTTGTAAGGTCAAATTTGCTGTTGTAGATCGAACCTCTACCAGTTCTTGCTCTTTGAGTTTCTGTATACCCTGTTTTTCCGCAAGAAATGTTTGATAGACCGTAAGATTCATTGGGGTTCCCGGGGATAAAAAATTCGAATTTGTGTACCTTCTGGAAATGAGTTTGGATCAAACACGAGACCCTGATCAAAGTCCATATTTAGTATTTCTCGACTCTCTAGATCGTAGGTTGACCATAAACGTTTTCCAGTATTCAAATCTCGTTCAAGATCTGCCCATCCAGAAAGAATCCGAAGACCCTTAATTGGCGTTGGTAGACGTACGGGCCTGAGTAATGATAGTATCCATTTCTTTGCTGAGAGTAACCAGTTCCATAGATATTTGATCACGTTGTGCCTCCAGTTCCGTTAACGCTGTTCGAGCGTCATCAATATTTTTGTAACCCAGATCCTTCAACTGATTTAAGATTCCATCACGTTCACCAATCATTCGCTGCTGCTCAGCTCGGATTGTATCCAGCTGTTTTAGCTGCTGTCGAACCTGTTCTACTATTTCCACCCCTGCACCTCCAATTGATCAAATACTTCATCAACAAGTTTACGAATAGATGTTCGAGTAGTTGGATCTTGCAATACTTGCTTTTGTAATACATCTTGTAATACTTCTTTCCAACTAATTGCTGTTCCCTCTCGGGCCTGTAATGCTTCAATGAATTGCAACAAAATTTCGGTATCTTTTTCTTCGCTTCGACTAAGATCAAAAACTTTGTTTGCCGGACAAACATTCAGAAGATGTTCACTTACCGCTCGTGTTTTAGTATCGACAAGCATCACAGCAGGCTGATGTGCTAGATCCCATTCGGAGATAGATTTTCGTACCAAAGCTCCCGGATTGACAATAAGGCGTTTTTGGTAAGTTTGCTGAAATCGATAATGATAATCTCCACAAAAAATAAACTGGAATCCAGGATTATCAATCAGAAATTGTTTTGGTGCTTGAAGTTCTTGTCCTGGATATAGCGGACGATCACCAATCATTTGATGGGTCACCAGAAGGTTTAATTCTGCTTGATCTTCCGGTTCCGGAATGGGTTGACCAAACGATGCACCAAATGCATGTAAAATTTCACCATCATGGGGAAATAATGTTACGGTACTTCCAAGCAATTCCACTACTCCTGCAGCCTGTAAAACTGCAAGCGGACTATTGTTGAACGTTAGTTCAGAATGTCCAGAAATATCATGCTGACCAAAAATACAGTAGATGGGATTAGTAAGGTGTTTTTTAATCAATTCTATAATCGTGGCCTTGACTCGATTAGCTACATATGGACTATCAAAAAAATCTCCAACCTGAATTACCACATCACATTTTTTTACAATCTGAAGGGACTGTTCAAATTTTTCTATTTGCGTCTGCCAATAATCATCTATCCGTCGTACAGGTCGATGATTAGTAAGATGCAAATCACCGAGTACGCCTAGCAACATTTGTCACCTCCTGCACTACTCGACCACATTCATCAAAAACATCTTGTTTCAAAGCATTGATAAAACAAAAATAAGCCAACTCCTCAACCAATTGATTTAACTTTCTACCCAACGGATCTCCAGCTGCAGAGTAATTACGACGTTGAGACTCTGCTGCTTGAGCATGTTGAAAGTAATCCTTAGATTTTGTAGATATCCAAGGACGATTCAATAATTCATTAACAGTTTCACAAGTGAGAAGTAAAGCTTCACCTGGATGCACTCCTATCTTACACAGAGATAAAAATGCTAACTGATCCAACCCCACAGTTTCCAATTGATGTGATAGTTCACTGGTTTTATTGTGGGCATTCATTGCTAGATTTTTATGATTATTTTCCATATAATAATATACTCATGCACAATGATTTAAAAGATGCTCTCGACCACCTTCTACAAGGGATTGGCCACAGCTGGGACAGGTGACGACTTTAGCTAACAATGTGTCTCGAATTTGTTCTTGCTGTTTAATGCGACTTTGCATATCGCAAAATTGTACATCTAATCTATCATGATTTTTGATATGTTGCTGTAATTTTCGAATAAGTTCGGGCAAAGCAACACACTGCACCGATATAGGATATATCTGTTCTGTTAAACGACTACATTCCTCTGTAGAAAGTATGCGCAATGGAATTCGCAACTTATCCCATTTTGATAGTGTGGCAGATAGTGGTTGAATTGCTATAATCTGTTCTTGATATAGCCCACGTACTTCTGTAACAAGCTTAACAAGGTCTTCCAAAGTATGCAAATCAAGCTGTGTGACTTGAAGACATTGAAATTTACTGGTGATATCTGCTAATCCTGTTTTTTGCGTATGGATTGCAATTAAATCAGCAAGCACCTTGGTAGCTTTTGTATAAGCCTGATCAATATTTGGACTATATCGAGATAATTGGGATGCACATCGTTCATAATGCGTCACTAGAGCAGATATTTTTTGAATTTGATTCGATAACGCCGCAAGTCGTTGATTTTTTTCAGTAGCCTGCTCAAGTTGGAATTGGAATTGTCCCAACTGAAGAGTACATAAGTTATCAAGTGAAGCTTGAATTTTCATTTCTTCTGTTTTGCTTTGAGTGATTTGAACCTTAATTTTAGAAAGCTTTGATGTAGCTACAGCAATAGCCTTATCCAGTACATCTAAATCCGTGTGATATCGAATAAATATAGCCGATTGTCCGGGAGACTGTGTTACCAAAAAATATGGATCAAACTGATCTTGATAATTCAAATCAGTTAATCGAAGAATAGATTGAATGTGTTCTGGAGGATCGCTACCAAAGGCTTCAAATGTTGTTTCTGGAGAATCTAACGTGTAGATATTCTTAGACCGGTTACGAATACGGGTGACAGGAATTTCCTGACCGTCATTCATAACAACCATTGTACCTTGAACTTCTGTTTGGCCGTCCCGAATAATGGACTCACCAAGTGGACGATTCATTGCCATCCATCGAATGAATCTAACAATTGAAGATTTTCCTGTATCATTTTCTCCAGTGATGACGTTCACCCCCGGATGAAGTTCAAGATAGGAATCTTCATGTGCTTGAAAATTCTTTATATACAATTTCGTGAGCATTATTTGATATCCCTGCGTTAACCTGTACCTTTAATATACTAATTTTTACGAATGAAATCTCGAGCTAGAAGATTTACAGGATTACCTTTAGTTACACGAAAGAAAATTCTTTCTCGAATGTGTTCTGGAAGGTCTTTAATCTCTATATTTCCAGATCGAACTTGAAGCTCGAGCCATAGCATCTTTGCAAGAGTATATGCATCACACAAATCTGATCCCGGTCCGTCAAGTTCTTTATCAGGCTTACCTTGCCAAATTTTCTTTACTTCCTTAAACATGGATGAAGGAAGATTAAATCCATCGGCCGCAGCAGCTTCAATTACATGGCGTTTTAAAGCGTTTCCTTTACCGGTTGCGTACAATTTAACTGTCGAAGGATCATAGGTCCGGATTGCTCCCCCATTCATATAAATCCAATTTTTAATGGTTCCGGTCATCTCAGCAATTTGTACCAGACCAGTAGAACCAGAAAATGCTGCTCCAATAGCGTAATCTTCAATAGCTACATACCAAGGTCGATACTGTATCAGATCTAGCAGTGTGTTTTGAATCACTGTATTAGAAAATACAATTCTACGTATTGTGTGAAAATCACGTCCTTCATTCTCTAGTTTCTTTGGAGTAAGAAAACCTTTGAGAGATACTGGTAAAGTTCCTCCAATGAGTAACTTATCTTCCCAAACGTATTTTTGAGTGGGGTACTCATATGTACAATGAAAAGCCTGTCCTGCAGTAGAGAGGGCTACCATACCAAAATGTTCAAGAGATATA
>Ga0315284_10004971_pt1 | contig 18898 bp, 11 predicted proteins | sample YL17G09_16_MG_FD_203696 | JGI IMG/M metagenome (GOLD analysis project Ga0315284, IMG submission 203696) | Sediment microbial communities from Yellowstone Lake, YNP, Wyoming, USA - YL17G09_16 | ecosystem: Environmental > Aquatic > Freshwater > Lake > Sediment | place: USA: Wyoming | collected... | reverse complement strand
CCGTCCACACTATAGCACGTTGTGATAGGCAACGGGAAACAATCGGACGAGCGCGAACGGATGCGCGAAATGAGAGCAACGAGCGGTGTTCAGCCGCCAGAACGGCAATGGCTTGAATAAAAAGTTAGGCTCCTCTCCCAAAAGTGTGGCGACAGCAGAGGGAAGACCAGCCCGCGAAGCGGGCGCAAGAGTAAAGCCCATGGTCCCGCCCTGCGGGATGGGAATCAGTTGCAAGCGCTCACCCAGCCCCGGCCAGCCGGGGCGAAAGACCCAACGCCGGCGATTTCTCGGTTCCGAAACGGGTTCTCTTTGGGGCAGAAAGCGATCCATGCCGCCCTTCCGCGCTGCCCACGGACATCGAACGCCGTGAACCTCTCTTTCGCCCGCTTCGCGGGCTTCACCACCTCAACGATTTGATTCCCATCCCGCAGGGCGGGACCATGGGCTTTATTCTCTCGCCCGCTTCGCGGGCTTTCACCTCCGCTCCCCGGCAGAACTGCCGCTTACCAACCGCCTTATGGGGCTGGCCACGAAAGCATGTCGGGTCTGGTAGGAACCGGGCGGTCCCCGTCTCAGCCAGAGGGCCGACTTCATTGAAGGAACAGCACCTCTGAAGCACGTGGCGCCTTTACACTTTTGGGATACGAGCCATAAGTTAAATCGTATGGGTCTTTTCTGAAGCACGTATCTTTCCGTCTTCAAAAGGCGTAGAGTGGATACATGCTTCAATACGTGGGATTCGCCGTTCTGCCTGCGACTCGCGAATACAGCTTTTCTGTTCTTGCCAAGGACAGTCCCGACCGTGCCTTCACTGTCGTTATCGATCACAGCGCTTTCCGGCACGGCCTCCTGAGGTATCAAGAAGCTCCGGGACTCTGCTACGGCAAGCTGCTGGCGGCTCTCGAGGCCGAAACAGGCGATTCCCCATTGTGCTCCCGACAGCGGGTGACCGAAGGGGAGGCGTCCGCGTACACGCTCTCTGGTCGCGCCAAGGGGCGGAAATGGACTGAAGAGGAGCGACTGGAAGCGAGGAAACGCTTCAACGCCACCCGTGTGCAGCGGATCGCTCGCTGAAACTCATTGTCGGACCTGAGGTGAGATCATGAACAAGTTCTCCAAGGTCGCGTTATTGCTCGAATGTCTTCTCCTCACGACTGCGCTTCTCGCACAGTTTGAAACCGCCGAGGTTCTGGGCACGGTGAAGGACCCGGCGGGCGGCCTCGTTCCCCAGGCATCGGTGACGCTCATCAACCAGGAGACCGGGATCCAGGTCAAGGTCAAGACCGATGAAAACGGGAACTTCAACTTCTTCAATGTGAAGGTCGGCCGTTACACGATCACCATCGAGCACGCCGGCTTTGCCAAGGCGACCGCCAAGGACGTGGTGGTCAACGTGAATGCGCGGCAGCGGGTCGATTTCACTCTCCAGCTTGGCGCTATCTCGGAGGCGGTGGAGGTCACGGGCGTGGCTGCCGCGCTCGAAACCGACTCCAGCGAACACGGCCAGGTGGTCCACAGGCAGCAGATCGTGGAATTGCCTCTCAACGGCCGCAATTATTCCGACCTGGCGTTGCTCACCACCAATGTGCATAGGTCGCCGATCGCCATGACCGAGACGGCGCCGCGCGAAGGGGCGTTCAACGTGAACGGGATGCGCAGCACCTATAACAACTTCCTGCTGGACGGGATGGACAACAACGCCTATTCCACCAGCAACCAGGGATTTTCCAACCAGGTGGCCCAGCCCTCGCCGGACGCCGTTGCCGAGTTCAAAGTCATCACCAGCAACTTCAGCGCGGAATACGGACGCGTAGGGGGCGCGGTCGTCAACGTCGTCATGCGCTCGGGAACCAATCAGTTGCACGGAAGCCTTTACGAGTTCGTGCGGAACACCAAGCTGAACGCGGTCGGCTTCTTCAAGCCGGCAACCGGTGTCAAACCGATCCTCCACCGCAACCAGTTCGGTGGAACGGTGGGCGGGCCGGTGATCAAGAATCGCGTCTTCTTCTTTGGAGACTACGAGGGTTACCGGCAGATCCAGAAGACGCTCTACATGGCATCGATTGCGAACATGAACGACCGCGCGGGCATTCTGCCGGTGCCGGTGGTCAATCCGCTTACCAAGATTGTCTACCCGGCGGGCACTCCCATGGCCATGATCCCGTTCGCCAAAAAGGTGCTGACGGAGCTGCCCGCCGTTCCCGCGGGCACCAATCGCGCCAACGACTACCAGCAGTTAATGCTGAATCCCAGGGATTACGCCGACAAGTACGACGCCAAGCTCGACGGCCAGATCAACAGCAAGATGACGGCTTTCCTGCGCTTCAGCCAGCGCAAGGACAACCAGTTTTATTCGCCTTACGTGGAAGGCCCGTCGGGCGGCTCCGGCAACGGCTACGTGCGCACGCTGAGCCAGGCGGCATCCCTCGGGTATACGTGGACAGTGACCACGGCCTCGCTACTCGAAGTCCGCATGGGTTTCACCCACCTGCGCGCGGGCAAAGCGCCCCCGTTCCTGGGCGGAGCCAGCATGGAAAGCCTATATGGAATCACCGGTCTCCCGACTTTTCCTGACTTGACGGGCGGGCTCAACACCCAGAACATCACCGGGTTTGGCACCGGAATCATCGGACGTCAGGCGACCAATCCGCAATTCCAGCACCCCACCACCTGGAACCCCAAGGCCAACTACTCGCGGATGAAGGGGCGCCACGTGCTGAAGATGGGCACCGAGATGCACGCCATCCACACCGAGGTCATGGACATCAATCCGGTGTATGGGTTGCTGGGCTATGCCGGTCAATTCAGCAAGCCCACTTGTGCGCAACTCGGACAAGCGGCCAACTGCACAATTGCGAATGACGCCGCCAGCTACAACCTGGCGGACTTCGCGTTCGGCCTTCCCAGCCAGATCCAGGCCGCCAACTGGCTGGTGGGCAACTATCGCCAGCGCGACTACTTTTTCTACCTTCAAGATGACTTCCGGGTGAACTCGAAACTCACCCTGAACCTGGGGCTGCGCTGGGAGTACGCATCGCCGCGCTGGGAGCGTGACAACGTGCTGTCGAACTATGATCCGGTCACCAACAGCATGATCACGGCGAAGAACGGCGGCGTCTATGATCGGACTCTCGTCAATCCTGATTACCGGGATTGGGCGCCGCGCCTCGGCCTGGCCTACAGCTTCAACACCAAGACCGTGTTCCGTGGCGGATACGGGATCAGCTACGTGCACATCAACCGCCTGGGAAGCGCGGACGAACTGGGCATCAACGGACCGCAGGTGGTGATCGCCACGGTGAACCAGTCCATTCCCGCCGGCGGTGACGTTCCTGCGTCCTTCCTGACGACGCTGAAAGCCTTCCCGCCGGGCCTCACCAGTCCGGCAAATTTCAACCCCGTGAACTCGAATGTCGCTTACATCCCGCGCGACACGCGGTGGCCCTGCGTGCAGACCTGGTTTGCTTCCGTCCAGCGCCAACTCATCAAGAAGTGGGTGCTGGAACTGGGCTACACCGGCAGCCACAGCCTGCGCATGCCGCTGCTTTCCGATTACAACGAGGCGCTACCCAACCTGCCCGGCCAGTCGCTGGGAACTCAGGCACGCCGGCCCAACCAGAAATTCGGCGCCATCACGTGGGTGAATCCCGCGGGCCAGAGCGTGTACAACGCGTTGTCGGCCCGCGTCGAGCATCGCTTCTCTTCCGGGCTGTACTTCGTCAACTCCTTCACCTGGGCCAAGGCTTTGGGCAACACCGAACAGGCGCTCGAGAACAACGTGACCGTCCAGAATGTTTACGATCTGAAAAACGAGCGCGGGCGCACCAGCTATGACGTTAAGTTCCTGAACGTCACCAGCTTGGTGTACCAGCTTCCATTCGGCAAGGGCAAGAAGTTTGGCTCGAGCTGGAACAGTGTGCTGGATGGGATCGCGGGCGGCTGGGAGATGAATACCATCAACACGGCCAACAGCGGCATGCCGGTGAACGTCACCTACACGCCATCGTCGGCGCTGGATGCCACCGGGCGTTTGGCCGAATATCGCGGCGTAGCCATGCAGCGCCCCAACCTCGTCGCCGATCCCACGCGCCCCAGCGGGGTTGCCATGATCGACCAGTACTGGAACAAGGCTGCGTTTGCCTTGCCGACTGCCTCCGCACCGTTCGGCAACCTCGGCCGCAACGCTCTGCGCGGGCCGAATTTCTGGCAATGGGACCTGGGAATCAACAAGCGTTTCAAGATTCCGGCACGCGAAGGAATGGCCTTGCAGTTCCGGTCGGAGTTCTTCAATGTCCTGAACCACACCAACTTCGGGTCGCCCAGTTCCGACATCACGAGTGCGGCGTTCGGAACCATTCGTTCGGCGCTTCCCGCGCGGCAGATTCAGTTCGCTCTGAAACTGCTCTTCTGATCCGCTGCGATTGGGAGTGCGGCCCGCCGCGGCGGGCTGCCGCTTGGTGGCAGGCGCCTCGAAAATTCGGCCTTGCCAGCGGTGCTCCCATTGTTTTTCGGCGGAATCGGCTCGGCAACCAGGCAGTCTTTCAACGAGGGGGACTGGGGACGATTTCTTTCACGCGGCCGACGATGCCGTTGTCCAGCAGCACTTTAATTCCATGAGGATGATGCGGTGAGTTCGTGAGGATTCGTTGAACGATGCCTTCCGTCAGCTTCCCTGTGCGCTGATTCTGCTTCTCGACTACACGCACTCTCATACCGGGTTGAATCAGAGATCGCGTTTGCCCGTTCATGGCATGATTATGAAACAAATGCGGCGCAAACGGGCTGCGTGTGGATTGGACGCCCGGGTCTGCGGACGAAGCAAGGGTCTTTCTGGCCGGTCGGACATGTGCCGCCGGCGTCCCGCCGGCAACCATCGGGCGATCGGAGGCCACATGGGGCCGGCCGCCGAGACGCCGGCGCTACAAGCTACCGGCGGGACGCCGGCGATACGATGTGGCATTTTCAGGACAGGTCCCTGTCGCGCACCGCGCGGCTGTTTCCTGCTTGCATACGTAGGGAAAAAGGTGTAGATGTTAGCCATTCAAGCGGCCCGTGCCTTCCAGCAGCACTCAGGAGGTGCTTATGCGGTCCCATGCGCTTCTCGGCTTCTTGTTTTCCTTCCTGCTTCCCTTCTCTCTTTTCGCCCAAAGCCCCAACGCGACCATCGTCGGCAGGGTGCTGGACCAGTCGGGGGCGGTAATTCCGGGCGCCCAAATCACCGTTCGCCACGTGGCAACGGGAGAGTTCCGTGAAGTCGTCTCCGACGAGAAGGGCGAATACACCGTCGCCCAACTGGCTCCCGGCGACTACCGGATCATGGTCCGAAAAGAGGGATTTCGGCGGCTGGACGAGCGCGGGTTGACGCTGGAAGTCAACCAGACCGTTCGGCTCGAGTTGCAACTGCAGGTGGGAGCGCTCTCGGAAGTAGTGGAAGTGACGGCATCCGTGCCTTTGCTGAACACGGAGAATCCGATGAAGGGCGACGTCATCGTCAGCCGTGAGATGGTCGATATTCCCCTGGACGGCCGCGACTTCTCCGATCTGGCCTTCCTGGTTCCCGGTGTCGGCGAGAAAGCGCAGGGCGGGCAGGGATCGAGCTTCGCGGTGAACGGCGCCCGCGCGGACAACACGAATTTCGTAATCGATGGGTTCAACAACCAAAACCTGCGCCTCGGCGGCCCGCAGGCCCGCCCCAACCTTGACGCCATGCAGGAATTCAAGATGCAAACCACCGGCTACACGGCCGAGTACGGCCGCCTGGCCGGCGGCACCATGAACATGGTGCTCAAGTCCGGAACCAACCGCCCGCACGGCACCCTGTTCGAGTTCCTGCGCAACGATGCCCTGGATGCGCGGAACTTCTTCGATCCCCAGAAGACCAAGCTTCGGCGCAACCAGTTCGGCGCCATGCTGGACGGCCCCGTTTATATTCCCAAGGTGTACAACGGGCGCGATCGCACTTTCTTCCTTTTCAGTTGGGAGAGCTACCGGCAGATTCTCGGCGACTCGCAACTGACGCGGGTGCCGAGTTTATTGGAGCGGCAGGGCGATTTCTCAAAATCGCCCGATGCCGATGGCAATCCCGCCAAACTCGTCGATCCGCTCAACGGCGCCGCCAATGCCTGCGTGTCCGGCAAGACCGGCAACTGCTTCCCCGGCAATATCCTCCCGGCCGCCCGGTTCGATTCCATCGCCAAGCAGATCATGCCCTACTATCCCCTGCCGAACCGCGCGGGTGTCAACAATTACTATGCCGTCGGGAACGATCCGGACAAGTGGGACAGCTTTCTGGCGAAGATCGACCAGCGGCTGAGCGGTTCCGACAGTCTGTCGGGGCGCTTCCTGAGACGCATGAACCACACTACGGATCCGTTCGGAGGGAGCGAGACGGGTCTTTTCGCGACTACCGCTCAGCCCACGCAGATGCTCGCGGGATTGAGCTACACGCGGCTGTTCAGCCCCACCCTCATCAATGAGGCGCGCTTCGGCCTCACACGAAGCACTCAGCAGGAGGTCGGCAGCCTGATGGGCCACGACTACGCTGCCGACTGGGGTCTGGCTGGTTCGACCAAGGACCCTGCCTTGATGGGTTTTCCCCGCATTCAGGTCAATGACATGGCCGCCATCGGCGTTGAGAAGAATCAGCCCGTTCTCTTCACCGTGAATAACTACCAGTGGGCAGACACACTCACCAGGGTGAAGGGCCGGCACTTGGTGAAATTCGGCGGTGATGTCCTGCGCAACCAGTTCTTCCAACCCTTTTACAACAACAACCGCGGCACGTACGTTTTCAATGGCTATTGGACCACGGTTCCGTTTGCGGATTTCCAAATCGGCATCCTGAACAAGTTCAGCAGGACGGTCGGCGGCAACCCCAATTACCTGTTTTTCACCAGCTACGGGGCGTTCGCGCAGGATGACTTCAAGGTAACGTCGAACCTCACCTTGAACATCGGTTTGCGGTACGAGTTGTCCAAACCGCCCGTGGAAAAATACGGGCGTTATTCGAACTTCATTCCCGAACTCGGGAAACTGGTTCTTGCCAGTGACGAGACCGTTCCCAACCTGCAGCAATACGTAGCGGACGTCGGGCTGACCGGAAAAGTAGCGCTGGGGCGCGACTACGGACTCCCGGGCGCGCTCGTATACACGCCTACGAAGTGCTTCGCGCCGCGCTTCGGCTTCGCCTGGCGGCCAACCGGGGGTGTGCGCACGGTGATCAGGGGCGGCTACGGCATTTTCTACGGCAACAATGTGTGGAATCCCATCCGCAAGGCCATGGGCGACGTCTTCCCCTTCAGCGTGGAGGAGGCGTACAACAAGGCCAATAAACAGCCGAAAAACCTGACTTTCCAAAACCCGCTCGGCGTCTCGAGCAAACTGGATGGAGTGCTGACGCCCAACGGGATGCAGCTTCATCCGGATCCCGCATATCTTCAGAGCTGGAACTTGACGCTGGAACGCGAGATCGGCAAGGCCATGGCCGTCGAGGTGGCCTACATCGGCTCGAAGGGCACGCACCTGGGAAGGTCAAGCAACATCAACCAGCCCATGCGGATTCTGGCGCTGCAGTTGTCGGGCGGCGGATTCCCGCGTCCCATCTCCGGATTCAACGACATCATCTACTACGCCTTCAATACCAACTCGATCTACAACGCCGGCCTCCTCACGTTGCGCAAGCGCTTTGCGCGCGGCCTCTTCTACCGCCTGAACTATGTCTACAGCAAATCGATCGACTACGGCTCGCAGATCAACGGCAACGGCGACGGCGGCGACGACCCCCAGGATCCGCGCAATCTGAGGCTCGAGCGTGGCCGCTCCGACTTCGACAGGGGCCATAGCCTCAGTACCATGTTCATGTACGACCTGCCCCTCCGCCGGCAGTTTCTGTTGAGCAACTGGCAGATTGGCGGGACCGGCCGTTTTCAGACCGGGCAGCCATTTACCGTCACAACCACGAGCTCGCAACTGGACCAGGGCGAGGCCAACCGGCCGGACCGCATCGCCAAGGGGACGCTGGCCAACCCCACCCCCGATATGTGGTACAACGTGTCGGCCTTCCGGCTGGTTCCCAACGGCGCTTACCGCTTCGGCACCTCCGGCCGAAATATTCTCGACGGGCCGGGCCTGATGGACCTGAACGTTTCGTTGATCAAGCGCATGCGGATCGCCGAAAGGTACAACATGCAGTTCCGGTGCGAAATGTTCAATGCTCTGAATCACCCGAACTTCAATCTTCCGGCCAAGGCCGTGAACGCGCCGGACGCTGGGATGATCACCAGAACGCGGAGCCCGCGCCTGTTCCAGTTCGGTTTGCGGTGGCAGTTCTAGCTATGCGCCGGTGGCGCGCCTGCGGGCGCGTTTGCGGGCCTTCCGGCCGCCGCCGGCGCCTGCTTGCTTGGCCTTCGCAGCCTCTTCGCTTCCCGGCCACGGAACGCCCAGGTTCTGGCTGCGTTCCTTCTGCCCGCCCGGCGCCCAGTCTTCGACGTCGCCCGTGGTGGACCGGTAATCCCAGGAGTCGCCGGTTTCCTTCATGAGGGCGGCCAGCCGCTTGTCCATCTCTTCCAGAAGCGCGCGCGATGCGCGGTCATCGACCAGGTTCTTCAACTGATGAGGGTCTTTGATGACGTTGGTGAGCAGCCACGGGCCCTTTGCCGTGCGGGCGTAAGAGTATTCGCGCGTGCGCAGCGCCCGCCAGCCGGGCCAGGGCACGTAAGCATAGGCCATTTCCAGGTAGACGTAATCGCGCGGCGGCCGCGAGATCTTGCCGGTCAGCAGCGGCGAATAATCAACCCCGTCGATGCCAGAGGCCGGTTTGACGCCGGCCAAAGCGGCCAGGGTGGGGTGTACATCAATGGTGCTGAACGGATGGTCGATCACTTGCCCCGGGCGAATCGCGCGCGGATAGCGGATCAGAAACGGGACGCGCGCCGAGGCCTCATGCGGCCAGCGCTTGGCTCTGTAACCGTGCGACCCAAGCATGTCTCCGTGGTCGGACGAATAGCACACAATCGTGTCCTCGGCGACGCCGGCGCGGTCCAGGGCCTCGAGGATTCGCTTGAACTCCACGTCCAGGCCCTCCACCATGCCGTAATAGTCGGGAAGAGAGGCGCTGGCGAACTCCTTGGGCCGGCCGTCAGGAACGTTGGGCGCCAGTTGCAGCCTGCCTTCGTAGTGCTTGCGAAATTCCGGCGGCGCCTTGTAAGGAGCGTGGGGCGGAAGCCAGGAAAGGACAAACACCCACGGCTTGTCGCCTCCCCCCTTTTCCTCGATGAAGCGGATGGTGCGGTCGGTGAGAAGCGTTGGCTTGTAGACCATCGTCTCGACCTCGCGGCCATTGGCGTCGCGAGACTTGACGCGCACAAAGTGGCCGTCCGCCGATTTCCCCTTCTCGCCGATCTGGTCCGCGGGGAAGCCCAGCGGCATGGAATCCTCGCTGCCATAACCCGCCGGCATGTGCCACTTGCCCGCGTAGCCGGTGACGTAACCCGCATCGCGAAACTGCTCGGCGAAGCCGCGGGCGTGGCGCGTGAAGCGCACCCCGTTGCTGGCCACACCGTGATGATGGGCGTACAGCCCGGTCATCAGGCTGGCACGATGCGGGCAACAAACGGGGGTGTTCGACATGGCCGCATCCAGCCGCGCCCCCTGCCCGGCAAAGCCGTCGAGCGCCGGGGTATGCACGTTGGGGTCGCCGTAGCACGCCATGGAAGTGGCGCGCTGCATGTCGGAGAAAACGTACAGGATGTTGGGACGGCGCGACTTCTGCTGCGCACCCGAAAGGCTGATGCCGCTCAGCCCCAGCGCGGCCATCCCCGCGCCGGTCTGTATGAATTGCCGCCGCGAAATGCGGTCTTGGGAATCGCTCATACCAGAGAGTCCTTTCGCGAAGCAGGATGATCAAACCGCAACCGACCGTGCGATTCTATCAGAGGCGCGCCGAGCCGCCGCGCGGCGATTTGACCTCGTCACCCGGTGGCCGGCACCATCGCCACGGCCGCCTCGCGGTGATTCTGCAAGAGGGTCAGCCAGCGCTTACAGGGGTCGCCGCGGCGGCCGACACGCTGCAGATATCGTGCTACGCTCCGTTCGGAGACGACGAAGCCGAGCTTCTGAAGTTCTCCGTGGATTTTTTGGGCACCCCAGTCTGGGTTTTCGTCTGCCATGCGGCGGATGAGGGTTCGAATCTCAATTGGGGCGAGGACGTTTCCGTTTGAGCACGGCAACCTGCTGTCGCAAGGCGAGGATCTCCAGGGCGGTGTGGCCCCGACTGCGGAAGAAGACTCGGAGTGCGGCCAGGAGCGCAAGGATGAATTCGACCAGGAACGCATGGTTGTAACATGCCTTAACGGCGCTGCGGCAGGCCAAAGGCTCCGAACCGCAGGTCGCTGATTCCACAAGGTCATGAGGTTTGGGCTACAGACAGGCGTCCGTTCCTTCTTGCATTTGCCTTCAGCAACGTAGTACAAAGCACACGCGCGGGAACGCTCAGGCCCCTCGGAACACGTCCGTCAAAGCTGTCGGCAGATCATGGTGCGGGCCGGGGAATACGCAAGTGGGGAGGCTGAAGACAAGGAGTTCCAGACATGCGAAAAGGTCTTTTGGCCATCATGCGGTTTCATCTTTGGGTTGCTTTCGTCCTGCTCAGTTTGGCGCCGATGGTTCAGGCACAGGAATACCGTGCCAAGGTGCAAGGCATCGTCACCGATGCATCGCAGGCCGTCGTGCCCGGCGCGCAGGTGGCGCTGCTCAACACCCAGACCGGTGTGCGCGTCACGCGGGAAGCCAATGCCAACGGCCAGTACTTGTTCGACCTGGTGGAGCCGGGCGCCTACGCGCTGGTGTGCGAGCAGACCGGCTTCAGCAAGTTCGTCCAGGAAAAGTTTACGGTCCAGGTGCGCGACGACATCACCATCAACATCACCCTCAAGGTAGGGCAGGTGAGCGACACCGTGACCGTCACGGCGACACCGGTCGCGGTGCAGTTCAATTCCGGCGGCTTGGAACTGATGGTGGACCGCACCATGCTCGACCAGTTGCCGCAAATTTCGCGCAATCCGTTCAGCCTGGCCAGCCTCGACCCGTCGGTGATCCAACGCGGCTCTTTCCCGCCCAACAGACGATTCCCGTTTTACATGTTCTCGTCGAGCCTGCAGGACGTGGGCGGCCCAACCCAGGGCAAGAACCAACTGCTGTTGGATGCGGCGCCGCTGATGATCGGAAACAAGGGCTCGTACGCGCCGCCCATGGATGCCGTCCAGGAATTCACCGTGCAGCAAAACACCGTGGATGCTCAGTATGGCCGTAGCGCCGGCGGCGTCATGAGCCTGGCCATGAAGTCCGGGACCAACGACTTCCACGGCACGGCCTACTATTTTGGACGCAATCCGGCTTTGAACGCGCGTGCCAACGCCATCGCCAACACCCTGAACCTGACCCGTAACAACATCATGGGGGGCACCCTGGGAGGGCCGATCAAGAAGAACAAGTTCTTCAATTTTGTGAGCTTCGAAGATTGGCACGCAACGGAGTTCGAACGACAGATCAACCGGACCCAGCCGACCGCACTGGAAAAAGCCGGCGATTTCTCAAAGACACTGAACCGCAACGGCGGCTTGCTCACCGTCTACGACCCGTGGACTACGGTGCTGAATACTGCCACCAACACCGCCACGCGCACGCCGTTTCCCGGCAACGTCATCCCCGCCGCCCGCATCGATCCGACCGCCAGGCGCGTCATGCAGGATGTTTTCTTGCCCAATAACCCGGGGGACGACATCATGGGCACGAACAACTTCAAAGCCGGCTATTTCTCCCACCACAGCTATTGGAACTTCTCCGATCGTATGGACTGGAACCCCAACGACAAGTGGAAGGTGTACGGGCGCTTCAGCCGCTTCCAGGAAACCACGACTCCCAACTACTACTCCTCAAGTCCGGGCCTCGGCATGGACGGCGGCATCATGAACAGTCAGAACATCACCGCCGACGCCGTCTACACCGTCAACCCCCGCATGTTCTTGAACCTGCGCTGGAGCGCGGCCTGGCTGTGGGACGATTTGAGGGATACAAACTCCGAGATCACGGAGAAAGACTTGGCTTCCATGTGGCCCGGCAACCCCTGGTACCAGCCGTACCTGAAGGAGGTTCCACATATCTTCTATCCTGCTTTCGGCATCATCGGCCGCGGGAGTGGGACTGCATATTGGGAGCACGGCACCACCAACAACGCCACGGCCTACCTGGCCCAGCAGCGCGGGAAGCACTACCTCAAGTTTGGCGCCGAGTACAGCCGCTTCGCGGAGTACAACTACAACCCCCTGGGCCTGAGCTTGACCGCGGCCGACGCCGCCCTCACCGCCAACACTTACATCGCCCCGAACACCGGGCTGAGCGGCAACAAGTTCGCCTCCTTCCTGCTGGGAGGGCTCAGCACCGGCGCCGATTCGTATACCGCTCCGCAAGACATGCGCTCCTACTACTATGGGATGTTCATTCAGGATGACTACAAGCTTTCCCGTAAGCTGACCCTGAACCTGGGTCTGCGCTGGGAATACGAAACGCCCCCGGCGGAGGTGGCCAACAAATATACCCGCTACCTGGACCTGACCAATCCCATCCCGGAAATGCAGGCCAACGCGCCGCAGATCCCGGCCACGGTGAAGACCTACGCCAACATCAATTACCAATGGAACGGCGCGCTGGTGTTTGCCAACAGCAACCACCCCGGGTTGTGGAACAACAACAAGCACAACCTGATGCCGCGCATCGGGGTGGCCTGGGCGATCAACTCGAAGACGGCGCTACGGTTCGGTTTCGCACGCTACATCAACCCGCCCATGGATCTGATCGCCGGGGCCCAACAGATGCTGCTTGGCCCGGCGTACGGCTATAGCGTGACCTCCACCGCCCTGGGGCCCCTGACGGGCATCCCGCAAACGACGCTGAGCAACCCGTTCCCCTCGTCGAACCCGCTGCAGCCCATCCCCGGTCAGTCGCTCGGGCGCTATACGCAATTGGGCGACAGTGTTACCTGGAACAATCAGGAGATGCGCACGGGAGTGAACGACCGTTATAACCTCTCACTGCAGCGGCAGTTGCCCTTCAATATTCTTGTCGACGGGACTTTCTTCATGATCCAGTCCCGCAATCTGCCCTACGGCAAGAACATGAACATGGCGGACCCCAACCTCAGCTTCACCTACAAGTCGGCGCTGACCCAGACGGTCACCAACCCGTTCTACAACTACCTGACGCCCAGCCAGTTCCCGGGCCCGTTGCGGAACGCAAAGACCGTGGCCATCAGCAGCCTGCTGGTGCCCTACCCGCAATATGGGACCTTGACGCAAAGCAACACTCCCGGCATGCTCAGCCACACCTACTCGGCGCAGCTCCGTGTGCGGCGCAGCTTCAGCCGTGGTTTCGGCTTCACGGCCAGCTACGCCAGCCCGCTGACGCGCACCGCCGGATTCTTCAACAACGTCGATGAGTATGCCGGCCACGCGACCTTCCAAAGCAGCGCCAACCCGCGGCATGGCGTCAATGTGTCGGGAACCTACGAACTTCCTGCGGGCAAAGACCGGCGCTTCCTCAGAGCTGCGCCGCGCCTGCTGGATTTCGTGATCGGCGGCTGGTCTGCCAGTCCGCTGTTCAGCTACAACTCTGGCGCCCCGATTCAGTTCAACGCCATGCAGGTGCTTAAGCCCGGCAGTCCGAAGCTCGACAACCCCACCCCCCAGCAGTGGTTCGACACCTCGTTCTTTCAGCAGCAAACGGCGTACACCGTTCGCTCCAACCCGATGTACTACGACGGCCTCACGGGCCCGAGGAACTGGAACATTGATAGCACGCTGTCGAAGTACTTCCGGATCAAGGAACGCTACCGCGCCGAACTGCGCATGGAAGCCTACAACCTGCTCAACAAGATCATGTGGGCTAATCCCATCGTAGGTGTCAACAACGCGCTGTTCGGGAAAATCTCGCAGCAGTCCAACCGGGGCCGGGAATTTCAGTACACGCTGCGCATCCACTTCTAAACATGGCGACACATGTGATTGCGCATGTAGGGGCGGGGTAGGAGAGGCTCACTCGGGTCTTAGCGCTTACTACTGGACCGCGGAGGAATGGTCGTGTACGATCCGCCAGCCCCCCGGAAGCTTCCGAAAGAGCAGCGTGAAGTACCCAGGGGGCGAGTCATGTTCCCGTTTCAGTCGCCAGTGCCCCAGCATTCCAGCCGGTTCGCTCCCGGCCGGCTCCCGCGAGCAACTGTTGTGCAATAACTACCTCACTAATTTCGGACGGATGTTCTACCTCAATAACGGTCCGGGGCGCACCGTCCAACTGGCGCTGAAGTTCTGCTGGTAAGGTCGCGGGTGGGACGATGAACTATTGCGCCAGTTTGATCCTGTTGGTGCTCGCGACGGCGGTCGCCACCGACCTGCGGAACTGCCACGACTCGCCCCGTCTCCGGCGGTTGCACCGGTCGCGGTTCCGGCGCATCCTTGGCCAGGGACAGCGGACCTCTTTTGGAACTGCTGGCCGTCCGACTTGGCCGTGTCGGATCTTCCATGTCCAGAAAAGGCGAAAGCCCTTCCGGTGCCATGCAATGACAGTTTCGGGCTTGACGATGACGAGGGCAGATCGCCAGTCGCTCCAGATTCCGCACAGCCAGGCCTACAGAATACGCGGTCTGCCGCCGGCGGCGAGAACCGCGGCCGGGCATCGACCAACATGAGGACACGCCAGCGAGCCCATGCGGCCCTTAACCAGCATCAGGCTGGCCAACCCGCTTTGCGGCGCGGAAGTGGTGTGGGCGGCGCGTCACGAAATGGCGCGGACGTTGGAAGACGCTCTGGCGCGCCGGACCCGAGCGTTGTTCCTGAATGCCCGGGCGGCAATCGAGATGGCTCCCCGCGCTGCTGATCTCCTGGCGCGTGAGCTACAGCGCGGCGTCGAATGGCGGGACGCGCAAGTGGAATCTTTCCGTGAGACAGCCAGGAACTATCTGCCGGCGTAGGCGCTCCGTTTGACCGCGACTCCTCGCCGAACACCTCGTCGTAACTTTGCCGGAGGCCGCCGACCGTCATCTTTCGCAGGGCCTCGATCTCCTTGATCACCGCCATGTCCATCAGTTCTCTCCTTCTCCAGAGGCGTTAACCGCAGGGACATGGACGCTCTCTGTGGCGCCCGAATCAAGGCAATTGTCGGCCTCGGAGACACGGAGCGACCGGCGGTATTCCAGGTAGCCGGCGGCCAGGATGGATGCAATTTCGGCGACGATGGCCGGAGGCAGGTCGGGTTCCGGTTCCTTCGACGTGAGACAGCGCATATGCACCTCGATTGGCATCGGGGTCGGCTTTTGCCGCTGTCCCGTCGGTTGGGGCCGGATCGCCGGCCCCATTAGCTATATACCGGTTTTGTTAGCAAGATGTCTCAAGGGAACGCGGTTGCCGCACTCCCCTCAATCCCCCCGCCGTAGAGCCGGGGTGCCCCGTGTGCCGTTAAAACTTCCTCGGCACCTTCACCGGAAACTGCGCCCGCTTTGTGCAACCTGTCGCCGATTGTCGTGATGGCGGCCCACATCTTCGGTTCGGTGATGATGTCGAAACACCGTTCCTGCACTCGGAGCTGATATGGCTTGTCATCCCGCTTGCGGGTCAGCGCCCTGATAATTTCACGCATGGGCGAGGTGTCGCTGTTCATGCTCGATCTGTAAACGGCACCAAGCCCGCTGTCAAATGAATTTAGTGGGCCGCAATCTAGCGGTACCGCGGGTCTTTGCAGTTATTAGCTTCCGAAAACTCAACAGGGACTCGCTCCTGGCCCCATATCTTTCGTCCGGCGCGCTTGGGGTGTTGACAGAAATGCTCATTCCGCTCCTTAAAGTATCGATCGATGGCGTCCTTTGCGGATTCCAGGGACGGATAATCGCTGTTGTGTATTACGCCCCTGGCCATACCGCTAAATACCGACTCAATTACGTTCAAAAACTGCGCACCAGCGGGCAGGGGTGCGGTTTTCACGGTGGGACAGCCATCCTGGTGAGCTTGGCGGTTGATGCTGTCCAGATGGGAGAAGAGTCGCTTTGATATATGCCATGAGGCCGCGTCCCACGACAGGTAGATCGAACTGCAGCTGCGGTACTCCGCTCGCAACTGATCTGCCATCTTGATCATCTCGTCCGTGTTCTTTTTCGTCGAGTAGAAGTGGGTGATCCGATTCCTGGCCAATTCAAGCGCAGCCGTGATGATCATCCACCCCTTTGACTTCTGCCGCTGCGGAACGACATAGTCCTCGCCCGGGCCGACACGCTTGGTCCCGCCCTTTTGCTTAATCGCAAATGGACCGTATTCATCAATGGAAAAGAAGGCTTCATCGTCTTTCAAGCCAGACAGAATTCTTTTGATGGCTGCCACTTTAGAGTGGTAGTCCGGATCGTTACTGGTGAGGACAACCCTGGCCTTCCGCCACTTGAACCCGGCAGCTTTAAGCAGCGCATGTATACGCCTTCTGGACGTGCGATGACCGTTCTCGGCTAGAACGCGGTGAAGATCGGCCAGCCGCCAGGACGTTCGATTGATTCCATAGCCAGCAGGGGGTGAGTGAAGTAGCGAAAACAAGAACTGTGTGCGGTACGGGTCCTCGTTCGTCTTGATTGTTTTCGCACGCAGGAATGCGTCCGCACCTTCCCGTTCAAAGCGGCTGAAGTAGCGTCCGATGGTTCTGCGCGATATCTGGAGGCACCGGGCAATGACAGGGATACGTATACCTTTGAGGCAACTCAGAATTGCGAGGCCTTTCTTGCGGTCCCGCAATCCGCCGCCTTTGAGGAATCGTGCGATGCTTGACGCTGGTCCGCTCGGGAAGTCCTTTTTAATGACGGGCGAAGGATCGTAACTTTGCAGCACCTCCATCATCCACGCTGCGGCAAATTCAGGAGATGTGTGCTCTTTAGACGGATCCATCTGGGTCTTCTTCGCTCGCACATATGCCCGGACTGTTGACTCTGACACAATGACGCCCGGCATCTCTGTCTGAATGCGGGTCCAGATCCGATGTGCTGTGTGTCGGTGATTGCGGGGCGCATTCAGGTCCGTCTGCAAGATCCCGTCTATGAACGGAATCGCGGGTGCCATCTTGGGCCGTTCCCTTTGAGGCGGTTTTCGTTTTGGCGGCGTGACGCTCTGCAATGCGGCCCGGACTGCGCGGCGATGTACTTTGAACTTCCGGGCGACACCTCGGATGGTTCCCAGCCCGTATTGGTATTCCCGTCGAAGCCGCTTGAAGAGTTCCATTCAGCCTCCTTTCAAATCACCGGTATTGGATGGCAAATCCCATTGTCACCCCGCCAATGACGCGGAACAAGCTGCGAAACGGTACCGCGCCCCGGGCCTCTGTCCCCGCAGGTTCAGAGGCCGACAATGCCGTTATGTTGAGTAACCATTCGCTGGCGATCCTGTCGGACGCTCTCAATTCTTCGCCCGAACCGCGGCTCGCTGAGCAACGGCCTGAAGACCAGACCTGGCAGAGCGGACCATAAGTTCTGCAGCGAATCTGTGGCAGATCAAGCGCGCGATCATTCGTTTTCCCAACAGTGCAACGCCCGGCACCCCGCTTGCAACCCTCCTGTTAACCAAGACCCCTGCTAACCCGAATGCGGGCTGGCCAGAGAACGCGGGAGTTCGCGCCAAAAACGGCGGGGGTGCGGGCGCGACCCAGGTGCCAGGTGAACGCAGGTGCCAGGTGCCAGGTGTCAGGTGAGGTACTTGCAAAATTACAGAATGGATGCCGCAACAGAGCCGCGAGCGTCAGCGAGCGGGTGCTGGCGCAGCGCTGCGTTGGCCTTGCGGGGCACCCGCTCGCTGACGCTCGCGGCTCTGTCGGCGCGAATGGAATTCTACAAGTACCTCAGGTGTCAGGTGAGAGGCGCCGGGTGGGCAGGCGAGCCGGAAGGGGGCGGAAACCATTGCGGAAACGCGCGTTGTGGCGACATGGGAAAGGCCGGCCGGCGGGACCCGCGGCAAGCCGGGGCCGGGCCCACGGCAAGCCGGGGCGGGCGCCAGCGCTACAACGCCCGTTAACCTGTGGGGAGGGGCCGGAATGCGGAATGCGGAGTGCGGAGTGCGGAATCTCCGAGAAGAATGGCTCCGCCGGTGCAAGTCGCGCCGGCGACCCTTCGGTGAGCGCCAGGTTCGCCAGGGGGGCTTGACAAGCGTGATATGCTATTCTTTATGGGCACCATTAATTTCAGGAAGAAATAGGGCGTTTGCCGGGCGGGAGGGCCCGCGGCCCGCCGGCGGAAATGCATGGCAGCCGGGATACGGGCGGCGCGAAGACGCCGGCCCCGATCTTTGACAATTGAATAGCTTGAATTCGACCTGCGGCTTGCGGCTTGCGGGCTATTGTGCCCCTCGCGCCTGCCGGCAGCTTCACGCTGGTACCGAGCCACCGCGGGTTGCCGGCGGGACAAAGCGGCAGGGACCGCCGGCGCGCGCAAATGTTTTGAGACACGATTGGCTCGTTTGCCCTGTTCCAACCTGTATTAGCAGGTGGCGCCAGCCGGCCGGGTTGCAACACCTAAACCATTGAGTGGACAGCGGATAGCGGCAAACCAGGAGGGTGTTAACATCAACGGTCGCTTGCCCGCAATGCCAAGAAAACAGGCAGGTTCGCCCGCAGTCGCCTGTTATTTAAGGAATAAAAGCGCGATAAATCAGGATTGGGGCGGCGTTTATGGAGCGCCGGCGCCTGCCCCGGCTTGCCGTGGGCCCCGCCCCGGCTTGCCGCGGGTCCCGCCGGCTCCTGAGGCCCGATCCCGCGGGGCGGGATCAATGAGGTAGCCAGGGGTAATCACCCCTGGTTCCAAGCGCATAACCGTTCAACCCTGAAAGGGTTGAAG
>Ga0315284_10004970_pt1 | contig 18898 bp, 25 predicted proteins | sample YL17G09_16_MG_FD_203696 | JGI IMG/M metagenome (GOLD analysis project Ga0315284, IMG submission 203696) | Sediment microbial communities from Yellowstone Lake, YNP, Wyoming, USA - YL17G09_16 | ecosystem: Environmental > Aquatic > Freshwater > Lake > Sediment | place: USA: Wyoming | collected... | reverse complement strand
GTCCCGCTGCTGCCCTACGGGCTCGTCGGCATCGAAGCACTGCGCAGCATGGGTGCCGGCCCGGCCGGGCCGGCACAGGCCGACCCAGCGCCGGCCGAACCGGCCGCCGCGAGCGTTCTTGGCGACGGCACCCTCGAGGCGCTCGTCGAGGAGATCGCGGCGCGCGGCAAAGGCGTGGTGATGACCATGGGCAAAGGCGGCGTCGGCAAGACGACGGTGGCGGCGCGCATCGCCACCCAGCTCGCGCGCCAGGGTCACGCGGTGACGCTGACGACCACCGACCCGGCCGCCCACGTCGAGGCGGCGGCCCGCCAGCGGCTGCCGAATCTGAGCGTCACGCGCATCGACCCGGAGCTCGAGACGCGCCGGTACACGGAGGACGTCCTCGCCACGGCGGGCGCCGGACTCGACACCCAGGGCCGCGCCCTGCTCGAAGAGGACCTGCGCTCGCCGTGCACCGAGGAGATCGCCGTCTTCCGCGCCTTCGCCGGCACCGTCGCTGAAGGTGAGGGGCAGTTCGTCGTCATCGACACGGCGCCCACAGGCCACACGCTGCTCCTGCTCGACGCCGCTGAGGCCTACCACCGCGAAGTGCTGCGCAAGGCCGACGGCAGCCCCGAGGCCGTGCAGCGCCTGCTGCCGCGCCTGCGCGACCCCGCCTACACGCAGGTCCTGCTCGTCACACTCCCGGAGGCCACGCCGATCCACGAGGCGATGCAGCTCGAGCGTGACCTCGCGCGCGCCGACATCACGCCGTTCGCCTGGGTGGTCAACCAGAGCCTGACGCCTCTCGAGGTGACGGACCCGGTGCTGCGCTCTCGCCGCGCTCACGAGGCGCGGCACCTGCGGGAGATCGCCGACCACGCCGCGCGCACTGTGCTGGAGCCGTGGATGGATGAGCGGGACGCGATAGAGCCCCCGACGTCGCGGGAACGCGATCTCAGCACCGTTTCGTGAGACATCCGACAGGGAGAAAGCATGCCCATGTACATCTACGAGAGCATTCCACAGACGCCCGGCGAAGAGCCATGCTATTTCGAGTTCGAGCAGCGCATGGCGGACGAGCCGTTCACGACGCACCCGGAGACCGGCGTGCCGCTGCGGCGCATCTTCCGCGGCGGCTTCAGCGTCGGTACTGGCGGGCAGCCCTCCAGCGGTTCCGGCGGCGGCTGCGGCTCCAGCTCGGGGTGCTGCGGGTTAGCGCACCTTCCCGCCCCCACCCTACGATAGACTGCGCAGCATGGGGGCTCAGACGACAGTACCGGGACGGACCGCGGCACCAAGCGATGGACGTTCGTGGCAAGGTGAACCTCGCGCGCTACAATGCAGGCTGAAGACGATCTAGCCTGACCGGAGGCGTCATGGCACTGCGCATCGAGGTCGACCACGAGAGCATCGCCGAGTTCTGCGAGCGCAACGGCATCCACCGGTTGTCCTTCTTCGGCTCGGTGTTGCGCGATGATTTCACACCCGAAAGCGATGTCGACGTGCTGGTGGAGTTCCTGCCGGAGCGCACGCCGGGTTACTTTGGCATGGCGCGCATGGAGGGCGACCTCACCGCGATCATCGGCCGCACGGTCGATTTCCGCACGCCACAGGAGCTGAGCAAGTACTTCCGTGATGAAGTGCTCGCCGAGGCGGCGGAGGAGTATGTCGCGTAACGCGGACTGGGTGCGGCTGCGCCACATGCTCGACGCCGCTCGTGAGACGATCACTTTTGCTGACGGTCGTTCGCGCACCGACCTTGACGCCGACCGCGCTTTCCTCATGACTCTCTACGGCGAACTGATCATGATCGGGGAGGCCGCAAGCCATGTCGGTCGGGCGAGTCGCGAGCGGATGACCGGTATTCCATGGCACGAAACCATCAACATGCGGCATCGCATGGTTCACGAGTACTTCGCCCTCGACCTGGACATCATCTGGTCCACCGTGCGCGATGACTTGCCTGTGCTGTGTGCGGAGCTCGAGGGGTTCCTGAGAGCCGAAGGGCACATCGACTGAGCGATCGGGAAGGCGGTCGATCCGTCAACCCTGGCGCCTAACGGCGCGCCAAGACCGGCCGCGATGGCCCCCTGCCCCCGCCCCGCGCGGCCGCATCACGCACGTGGATGCTTGGGCCTCGATCTGCCTTCGAGCACATGGGAGGCCTTGCCGCTGAAGTGAGCCTTGAGCCACTCCAGTGCGCCTTCGGCGTCGTCGTCCAGCAAGATCCGCATCAGCTCGATCATGTCCTCCTCTTCAAGAATGAGATTCATCACTTCACTCATGTCCTGACCCTTCGTCCAGTTGCCGACGCGACGCACACCAGTTTCCTGGTGCTGTCGCCTCACCTGCTGACTGCCGATGCGCCCGGAGGCGTCGCGGCATTATGCGCCGCCGAGCGCCTGCTGCACGCCGAGTTCGGCATCGAGCACTCCACCTTGCAGGTGGAGGTCGACGGCTCCGAGTCTGAGTGCGATCTGCTCGACTGCGGCCGCTAAGGCGCGCTCCGAAGCGATCCGAGTCCGGTGGCCGACCGCGCCGCGGGGGGGGCGTATCACCGCTCGCGTACGGAAAGGCGTCGGGCCCGCCGCCTCAGAGGAGTGCCTTACTCGCCCTGCGCGTCCAGCCAGGCGAGCGCGTCCGCGGCGGTGTCGTTGACGGTCGCCATCTTCATGAGGCGCGACACGAGGATCGCCTCGGCGATCTCCGCCTGAGTCGCGCCGGCCTGCTTGGCCAGCTTGGACCACATGAGCGTGCAGGTGCTCGACTGCAGGGCCGCCGCTACGCCGATGCCCACGAGCAGCTTGTACTTCGTCGGTACCGCCTGGAGCTCGGGGTTTTCCATGATCGCGGCCTTGTGCTCCAGATAGACCTTGGCGCCCTCGGGGACCGTGTTGCGCATGATCTCCATGGGGCTCGGCTTCGCGCTGTCTTCCATCTCAGTTCCTTCCTGGTTTGAATAGCCCCGGGGCGGCGGTGACACCGCCCGGTTGGTCACGAGCCTGCGTCGTCCTGGTCCGCAGCGACCTCGATGTGCACGTCCTTGGGCAGTGCCAGACCCGTGACCACCTGCATGGCCTTGAAGATCCCCAGGGGCACGGCGCAGCTCTTGCGGCACTCGGCCATCGTCTCCAGCGCCGTCGCCAGGATCACGCTCTCCTTGCGCTTGTCGACCTCGCCGTAGACGTCGATAGGCTGGAGCGACTCGAGCGCGGCCACGAGTCTCGCGATCACGTCGCACTCCGTCTCGATGGCGAAGGTGACGTGGCGCTTGTCGGGGGACTCGGCGACGACCGTGGTGTGGAACCCGCACGTGCCGGCGTCGATGAGCGAATGGGCTTTCATTCCGAGATCTTCCCGGCCGTCACCATGGCCGCCTTGACCTGCTTCCACACGTGATGATCGCGGTAGAACTTGCGCAGATCGTCGAGCGGCGGGAAGCTGATGGCGCGGCCCTGGCAGAGGTTGCCGCAGGTCATGCAGCCGACGACGCAGTCGTCTCGGCGCGCGACGACGGACTTGCCGTCGGCCCAGTCGAACACGTCCTTGCCGCAGTTGAGGCAAAGACCACACGACACGCACTTCTTGGGGTCGATGGTCGGCCCCCAATCGATCTCTGGGCGGGTCACGCCGGCAAACCAGGGCATGGTCGATCCTTTCTTGTCAGTGTCAGGGCGAAGCCCACGGCGGGACTCGCCGGCTCGCTCACGCGATCAGTTTGTACGCCATGGTGGCGGCGATGAAGAAGAGCAGCACGCCGATGGACGTCTTGACCTGCGCCGCCTGCAGTTTGCGGTGCATGAGCCACGAGCCGATCAGCGCGCCGATGATCGAAGCGACAGCAGTCCAGGCGAGCAGAGTGGTGTCGATCGTTGCGACGGATGCCTGCCCTAGGAACCCGGCGAACGACGCGAAGACGACGACGAAAGCAGTCGTGCCGGCGGCGCGCTTGGCGTCGAGCCCGAGCCACACGAGCGCGGGGACGACGAAGTTGCCTCCCCCGACACCCAGCATGCCGCCGAGAAAGCCGGCCGCGCCGCCCACACCGACGCCGACGATCTCGCCGCGACCGGCCACCTCGTGCGGCTTCGGCTTGTAGAAGAGCATCATGGCGCCGGCGAAGACGAGAAAACCGATGAACATCCACTTGAGGGTCGTCACCGGGACGAAGGAGCTGGTGTAGGCCCCGAGCGGCGAGAGCACCGTCGCCACGATGACGATGGGCACCGCGATGCGAAAGTCGACCAGCTTCGCCGGGATGAAGCGGGCGCAGGCGAAGGCCATGGCGATGGCGTTGAGCAGCAGCGCCGTGGCCTGCGCGGAGTGCATCTCCACTCCCAGGGCGAGGTAGACCGGCACGAGGATGAACGCCGCCCCCAGCCCAGCCACGGTGAGCACGATCGTGAAGGCGAGCGTCACGAGGGCGGCGATGAGATAGGTGGTCACCTGTCGTTCTCCGGCCGGAAAGGCGATGGCTCGTCGGCTGCGGCCGCGCGTCCATTGACCAGCGCCTGATGGGCACGCTTGGCGCGCGAGCGCGGCACGGCTTTTTCGCTGAGAAACGCGAGGCTGTCGACGAGCTGCGCGAGTCGCGCGCCGGGAAAGCCGACGACGGTCTCCGCGGGCTCCAGGTCGGTCGCCTCGCGGCAGCCGTAGCAGCCCATGGTGAAGTTCAGGCGCTGCTCGATGTACGGGATGATGGTGGCATCCACGCAGGTCGCCTGCAGCACAGCGGTGCTGCCGAGTAGACGCTCGCCGCCGCGCAGGTTCACCTCGGCGAGCAGCAACCACATGAGCTGTTCCGGCGGACCTTCGACGACCACGACGTCCGGCAGCGCGGGCGCCTCGCCCAGCGGACAGAGCGCGATACGCGCCACCGTGCCCGGCTCAAGGCAGGTCATGCCGCTGAACATATGTGCGCCGCTCTCAGACTCGGCGACGATGCCGAAGCCGACGAGTCCCTTGCCCGTTTGCAGGGCCGGCGGCAGCGGTTTGAAGCCGAAGGCCTTGGCCGCTGCCGGGCAGGCCAGCTCATCGGCCTCGAGCATGACGCGCTCGCCGCCGCGCGCCTTCATGAGCGCCTGGCAGTAGCGATGGCGCTTCACCGGCTTCCAGCCGGCGAACGGCGCCATGTCGGCGTCGGGCGCCAGCATGAACACGGCTACCGGCGCACTCTCGAGATCGATGGCTTGCGCCATGTCGTCAGCGAGGACCTGCGCGTCGCGCGCCCTGGCAGTATCGCCGGCGCCCGCCGTCACGACAGGGTCGCTCATCGCACTCCCCCTACTTCCGCTGCGACGCCGGCTCATATCCCGAGCACGGGATGCACATGGGCGCGCCGTCTTTGGTGCGCACATAGCGGTCGAAGACGTACTCGCCGCACGAGCTGCAGAGGGTCTTGTTGAACGATCCCTTCACCGGCGCGTAGGAGAAATCGGGGAGGTCCTGCACGATGACCATGTCGTCGTCGGACTGCTCGTAGGTCCAGGTGATCACCTCGTCGGTGACCTCCACTGGTATCTGCGAAGGCTCCACGCCACGCTTTCGGTAGGCGAAGAACTCGAAGGCGCCGAAGCCATCCAGGAACGACGGTTTGAGGGCATACCGCACGGCGCCCTTGTCGGGGTGGTAGAAGACGGCGGCCAGCTTCCCATAGAACGTCTTGGCCATGACCACCTTTCCGTAGGTGGCGCCCGTGGCGGCTTGCAGGCCGTCCGCCATGCAGGTCTGCGGATGTCCCTCGCCGATCTCCGGGAAGACGAAGAAACCGTGGTCCTTCTCTCGTTCTACGCCAAGGCGCTGCATGGCAAGCATGCCCATGCGGTACCCCAGCGGCATGAACGGGCAGCGGTGGCCGTGGAACTCGAAGGCCCAGTCCGGCGGTGTGTACTGTGTGCTCATGTCACTCCTCCTTGAGAAACACTCGCTCTTCGAAGTCGAAAACTGGTCTCGCGACGACAGCAGGAAGAGCGCGCCGCGCTCTGCTTCATCAACTTTCACTGATTCTCTGCCGCGCCGTTGATAAATGCAAGTGCATTGAGCAGGCACCCGTCTCTGAATGACGAGCGAGCACCGATCAGCTGCCTTCGAGCCCCAACCCAGAACAGATAGACAGCAGCGCATCCTTGAGGTCGCTGCGCTCGCCCTCGAAGACAGGCAGGCAGAGTCGCGGGGCGGCGTCACCGCGCCACACGGCCCAGGCGAAAGCCATGCAGGTCGCTTCGCCGCACTGCTTGCAGTTCGTGCCGGGCAGGCGCTTGTAGACCTCCAGAGCCGGCGGGCGGCGGCGCAGCTCCGACGAAGGGGTGATCGCCTCGCGACGCGACCACACGTCGTTCACCACGCAGCGCACGCGCTCGAGGCTCGCCCAGGCATCGACGATGTCGTCCGCTTTGGCCACGGCGACGCGGTCGCGGAACAGTGACACCATGCGATGGCCATCCATGAAGGTGAACACCGGAAGCTTCGCGACGTACGATCCTTGGGCCATCTCGGCATTCAGGTACGGCAGCGCCTCGGCCACGTCGCCGGACAGATGCGCCGTCAGGCGCAGGCGGTCGAGGTCGGCGACGCACGGCGCCAGGACCACGATGGCGACTCGGCCGACGGTGTCCTCGGCGAACTCCTGTGGCGCCTCGTCAGGAACGCCCTGTGAGGGCGGCCGAAAGTCGACCCAGCCGGCGCTCAGGATATCGGCCCCGGTACTCTCGAGAAACTGCGCCTTTGCTTCGTCCGCGAGCGCGATGGCGGGGCACCCAACGTGCGCGTAGGCCGGGTCGGGAGAGATCAGCAGGTGCTCGATGCCCAGCTTATCGAGCAACGCCGCGGCGCGTTCGAATTCTCGCCGGCCGGTGAAGGTGGTCAGTGCGTCCACGCGCACGGCCCGCTTACAAGACCGCGTTGAACAGGAAGCCCACGAACATGATGCCGACGGCAACGACGCCCAGGAACGTGAAGATGAGCGGCCACTTCAGCACTTTGCGCAGGATGATCGTCTCGGGCAGCGAGAGCGCGATGACCGCCATCATGAAGGCCAGCACGGTGCCCAGCGCCGCGCCCTTTTCGAGCAGGGCCTCGACGATGGGGATGATGCCGGCGGCGTTTGAGTACATGGGGATGCCCAGCACCACCGCCGCCGGCACGCTCCACCAGGAGTCCGCGCCCATGATGCCGGCCAAGGCGTCCGCGGGCACGTAGCCGTGGATGGCAGCGCCGACGGCGATGCCGGCGACCACGTAAGGCCACACCTTGCCGACGATGTCCTTGACCGCCTGCCACGCGTAGGCCACGCGCACGTCCCAGTCGAGAACCTCTGTGTCCTCCGCATCGCCCATGCGGATCTCACGCACCCAGCCCTCGATGAAGCGCTCCATCTTGAGGCGCCCGATCACCCAGCCGGCGATCATGGCGATCAGGAGTCCTGTGACGAGGTACAGCGTCGCCACAGCCCAGCCGAAGAGGCCGTAGAGCAACACGAGCGCGACCTCGTTGACCATGGGGGCGGCGATCAGAAACGAAAACGTCACGCCCAGCGGGATGCCCGCCTCGACGAAGCCGATGAACAGTGGCACTGCCGAGCAGCTGCAGAACGGCGTCACGATGCCGAGACTCGCGGCCATCACGTTGCCGGTGGCCTCGCGACGGCCGTGGAGCAGAGCGCGCGTGCGCTGCGGGCTGAAGTACGAACGCACCATACCCACCCCGAAGACGACGATCGTGAGTAGCAACAGCACCTTCACCGTGTCGTAGATGAAGAACTCGAGGGCCGAGGCGAAGCGACCCTCACTGAGCCTGAGCACGTCCTGGAACAGCCACGTGGCCAGAGGCAGCCAGTAGTGATAGACGAGCGCCCACAGAGCCACGCCGACGGTAACGCGCGCCCACAGCGGCAAGCGCAGCCAGAGGCGCGCGAGCACCTTGTGCGGCGCACGACTGGGAACCGTGTCGGGAGCCGGCGTCGAAGCGGCCTCCGGCTCCGCGATGAAGGCGCCCGGCGGGGTGCCGCATTCACACATGGGCACCACCTGCGTCGGCTCCGGGATCTCCTCAGTGACGGGAGGCGCAGAGTCGATCGTCTGCTGAGTCATGGACGATTCACCCTCCCTCGACTTCTGGTGGTGCAGCGAAGCTCGTGATCAGCGGCGTCGTCGCCAAGTCGGCGAGCAGCCGCTCGTAGTCGTAGGGCACGCGCACGAACTCGACAAAGCTTTCGCCCTCGCGCGGCCGGGCTGGGTCGACGAGCGCGTAGCAGACGCGCCAGTCCCCGTCCTTGGGGCGTCCGCCGCTACCCACGTTCACAAAGACGGTGTCGCCCACCCGTCGCGCGTAGGGCACGTGCGTGTGCCCGAAGAGGATGGCCGGATACGGGTACTCGTGCGCCATCCGCTCCATGGCGGAGGCGGGCCGATCCTCGAAGAGGTACTCGTTGATGCGGCGCGGGCTGCCGTGCACGGCGAGGATGTCGCCGCCGGGCGTCTGGAGCACGAAGTGATCCTCGAGGGTACGTAGGTACGCTTTGACCTCTTCGCTGGCCACGCGCTGAGTCCAGTCGAGCGACACGGCGCCCTCGGCGCGCTGCTCGTCGGTCTTGTACACGCAGCCGCAGTCGCCGGTCTCGAAGCCGATGCCCTGGTCGTAGTTGCCCATCAGCGTGGGGATGCCGGCATCGCGGACCAGCAAGGCGACCTCGTTGGGCGAGGGCCCGTAGCCGACGAGGTCACCCAGGCAGAGCGTGCATGCGATTTCTCGGCGCACGATGTCGGCGAGGATCGCCTCGAGCGCCGGCAGGTTGCCGTGCACGTCGGAGAAGACGGCGAACGGCTGGTCTACCTGGATGGTCTTCACGTTGTCCTGCCTTTCTCGCCTTCATGCTGTAGGATTTATATCAACTTAGCTTGACCATAAACACTTGTCAATGTATTGTCCTGGATGCCTGCCAGCGCCCACGCCGCCAAGGAGACGACCGCAATGGCACAAAGCACGATGAAGCGACTCTCGTTCCTCGACCGCTACCTCACCGGCTGGATCTTCCTCGCCATGGCGATCGGCGTGTTCCTGGGCTGGGCGTTCACCGGCGTGCCCGACTTCATCAACCGGTTCAACGTCGGAACGACCAACATCCCCATCGCCATCGGGCTCATCGTGATGATGTATCCGCCGCTCGCCAAGGTGAAGTACGAAGAGCTCGGCGACGTCTTTCACGACTACAAGATCCTCGGTCTGTCGCTGGTGCAGAACTGGCTCATCGGGCCCTTCCTCATGTTCTTCCTGGCGATCATCTTTCTGCACAACTACCCCGAGTACATGGTCGGCCTCATCATGATCGGCCTGGCGCGCTGCATCGCCATGGTCATCGTCTGGAACCAGCTCGCCAGGGGCGACACGGAGTACGCCGCCGGCCTGGTGGCCTTCAACAGCATCTTCCAGGTGCTCTTCTACAGCCTCTTCGCCTGGATCTTCGTCACCAAGCTGCCACCACTTTTCGGCCTCGAGGGCAGCGTCGTCAACGTCGGCATCGGGCAGATCGCCCAGAGCGTGGCCATCTACCTCGGCATTCCCTTCGTGGCCGGCATGCTCACCCGCTACCTGGGGATCAAGTACAAGGGCCGCGAGTGGTACGAGCAGAAGTTCATCCCGCGCATCAGTCCGCTCACGCTCATCGCCCTGCTGTTCACCATCCTCGTGATGTTCAGCCTCAAGGGCGACCTCATCGTGCAGCTGCCGCTCGACGTAGTGCGCATCGCCATCCCGCTGCTCATCTACTTCGTGGTCATGTTCTTCGTGAGCTTCTACATGGGCCGCAAGATCGGCGCCGACTACTCCAAGACCGCGACCCTGTCGTTCACCGCCGCCAGCAACAACTTCGAGCTCGCCATCGCCGTGAGCGTGGCCGTGTTCGGCATCGGCTCCGGCGTCGCGTTCGCGGCCGTGATCGGGCCACTGGTCGAGGTGCCGGTCCTCATCGGGCTGGTCAACGTGGCCCTGTGGATGGGCCGCAAGTACTGGGGCATGACCGACGAACCCGTGCCGGCGGCGGTGACCGCCGGCGTCGACGAGGTCGCCTGCGACCCACCGAGGAGCTGACATGAAGATCGCGAAAGACCCGGCAGAAGCCGGCAGCATCGTTGACTTCGTCCCGTTCTTCAAGGCGTTCTGCAACTCGACGCGCGCCCAGATCATCGAGTTCCTGCTGGGCGGCGAGCGCTGCGTCTGCGAGATGACGGGTCCGCTCGACCAGAGCCAGCCGCTGGTCTCGCATCACCTCGCCCTGCTGCGCGACGCCGGCCTGCTGCGCATGCGCAACGAGGGAACTCGAACCTACTACTCCATCGACTGGGAGCGCTTCGACGGCGATCTCAAGGGCTTCCTAGGCTACGTCGAGCGCCTGCGCAGCGCCCCGCCAGACCGCGACAGGACCGACAGCGCCTGCGCGACGAACGCCAGGGCCGCGAAAAGACGCAACGCGTCATGACCGCCACGAGAAGGAGAGTCACGTGAAGCTCGAAATCCTGGGTTCAGGCTGCGCCAACTGCCAGAAGCTGATGGCGCTCACCGCAGCGGCCGTGCGCGACCTCGGCATCGAGGACGCCGAGCTCATCAAAGTGGAGGACTTCCCCACGATAATGGCCTACGGGGTCATGTCGACGCCTGCTCTGGCGATCGACGGCAAGCTGGTAATGAGCGGCAAGGTGCCGTCTCAGGCCGAGGTCGGCTGGCTGATCACGACGGCGCTGGCCGCGCAGGGATGACGCGGGGCCGGGCCTTCGTGGCGCACACCCCGCTCGGCCTGGTCGCCGGGCTACTCGTCGCCCTGACGCTCGTCGGGTGCGGCGCAAGCACCGGCGCCGCCGGCTCCTCCGCCGCACCGCTTGCCACTCCCATGTCGGCGCACAGCTCGGGCAGGACCGCCAAGGTGACCTTCGTCGAGCTGGGTTCCGACAAGTGCATCCCCTGCAAGGAGATGCGGCCGGTGATGGCTGCGATCGAGAGCACCTTCGGTGACCAGGTGAAGGTCGTGTTCTACGACGTCTGGGAGGACGACGCACCGGCGAGAGAGTACGGGATCCAGATGATCCCCACGCAGGTGTTCCTCGACGACAAGGGCGCCGAGTTCCACCGGCACACGGGGTTCTATCCTCAGGAGAAGATCGAGGCGCTGCTCATGGAGCAGGGCCTCACCAAGGTCGCGACGCCGTAGCGCGCCGTGCTGGAGCAGATCCTCACCAGCCTGAGCAACGGGCTCAGCCAGTCACTCGGCTGGGCCCTGCTCGCGGCCTTCGCCTGGGGCGTCGTGAGCATCGCCTTCAGCCCGTGTCATCTGGCCAGTGTGCCCCTGATCGTCGGGTTCATCTCGACCCAGGACGACGCCTCGACCGGGCGCGCCTTCAGGCTGTCACTCGTCTTCTCTCTCGGCGTGCTAGTCTCGATCGCGCTCATCGGCGTGATCACCGCCTCGCTGGGCCGCCTGGTCGGCGATCTCGGCGCCATCGGCAACGTGGCCGTGGCCGTGGTCTTCTTCGTCTTCGGTCTCTACCTCATGGATCTGTTGCCGCTGCACTGGACGTCGTTTCCGTCGACGACCCGCCGCCGCGGCATGCCCGCCGCCCTCGGGCTGGGCCTCGTGTTCGGGGTGGGGCTGGGCCCCTGCTCGTTCGCCTTTCTGGCGCCGCTGCTGATACTCGTCTTCGACCGCGCCCAGGTGGATTACGCCCTCGCCGCCGGACTCCTGGGGGCGTTCGCCCTCGGGCACTGCGGCGTCATCGTCGCGGCGGGCACGGCCGCCCAGAAGGCGCAGACCGTCGTCTCGTGGAGCGGTCGCTCGGGCTTCACGCGCTGGGTGCGCCGCGCCTGCGGCGCCCTGGTCGTTCTGGCCGGGGTCTACCTGCTCTTTAAATAGGCCGCCCGAGGACGGCGAGTCAGCCGCCGGCGTAGTCCTTCCCCACGCTCCAGCACTTGGCCAGCGGTTCGCCCAAGCTCCAGTACTTCTTGCTCGACATGTCGAAGAGCAGCGGCTTGAGCTTGGCGATGTCCACGATGCCGTTGGTGAGCACCTCGATATCGGCGTAGGTGCCGACGACCTCGCCGACGAACAGATCGTGGGTCGGCATCTCGATGTGCTCGATCAGCTTCAGCTCCATGGTGACCTTGCACTGCTCGATCATCGGCGCCGTGTCGAGCTCCCCGTAGAAGACGTCGAAGATGCCGCTCTTGTCCTCCTTGCGGCCGCTGACCATGCCGATGTGGTCCGTGACCACCATCATGTCCTCCGACGGCAGGTTCACGCTGAACGTGCGGTTGGCCTTGATGCCTTCGTTGGTGAGATGGATCCTGCCCATGCCGAGCGTGATGCCCTTGAGATGGGCGATGCCCACGTGGGCGATGGCGGCGAAGTCGGGCTTGCCGTCGACGGTCGCCCCGACGATGGCGGTGACAAGCGGGTAGAGAGCGTTGGTGGCGCCGAGCTTCTCCTTCACGGGAAACCTCTCTGGTCGGAGTGGAGTGGTCGGAGTGGAGTGGTCTGTGCGGAGTCCATACCCACGCCGGCCTCGCGGGCAACCCGCGCCCGCCGGCAGGACCCGCGAGGCTGGTTTCACAGGCGGCCGGTCAGGCGTCATGATGAAGGCGTGGCGACTCGCGAAAGAGAAGGGAATGGCGACGACGGTGAGGCTCGCCGGCGAGGGCGCCGGCGCCCGCGCCGCCGGCATGCGCCGGCCCTCATCGTCATCATCGTCGTCGGCCTCGCCGCGGTGGCCGTCGCCTTCGCGCTCGCCAGCGCCCTCGAGGACGAGCGCCCGCACGGCCCCTACCTCATCGGCGCCTGGACCTTCGGCGATCGCGGCTCGCTGGAGCGCGCGGTGGATGCCGGCGCCATCGACGAGGTGAGCGTCGACTGGCTGCAGTCGCGCGCCGACGGCAGCGTCGAAGCGCCCAAAGCGGATGCCGACTTCATCGCCGAGGCACGCAAGAAGGACTGCCGCGTGATTGTCACCCTCACCGACTACAACGAGGCGACCCACCAGTTCGACCCGGCGATCGCGGCCGCGATCCTGGCGACGGCGGAGACCCGCCGCCGGCACGTCGCGGCCGTCGCCGATTGGTGCCGCGACAACGACGTGGACGGCGTGGACGTCGACTGGGAGGCGCTCACGGCCGGACAGCGCAAGGGCTATGCGACGTTCGTCGAGGAGCTCGCCCGTCGGCTCCACCGCGATGGCCGCCTCATCGCCGTCGACGTGTACCCCAAGACCCGCGAGCCGGGTGGATGGGACGGCCCGCGGGCGCAGGACTGGCGGCGCCTGGGCAGAGTCGTCGACCAGTTCCGCATCATGACCTACAACTACTCGGGGTCCTGGTCCGGGCCCGGCCCGCTCTCGCCGCCCGCGTGGATGGACAAGGTGCTCGACTTCGCCGAGACGCAGGTCAAGCCGCGCAAGATCGTCATGGGCGTCGGCTTCTACGGCCGCGACTGGCGCGGCGCCCAGACCACCGACCTGGTGTGGGCGGACGTCCAGCGGATCCGCTCGGCCGACAAGCCGCGCGCTGCGCGCGGCCCCTCGGCCGAGCTCATGCTCTCGTACAGCCGGGACGGCGCCGGGCACACGGCCTTCTTCCCCGACGCCAAGGCGATCGACACCAAGCTGCTGATGCTCCTCGACCGGCATCCCCACATCCGCGGCGTGTACTGCTGGGTCATGGGCCCGGAAGACCCGGCTGCCTGGAAGGTGCTGCGCAAACGCCTGCACTGAGGCGCGTGCTCGAAGGCGACGAACCGCGCCGTCGGCCGCGCCCGCGTCACAGCTGGGGCGGTTCGCCGTCCCAGTAGCCACACAGCTCGAGGCGCCCCGTGACCCCGAGGCCGCGAAAGCGCACCTTGCCCGAGCGCGGGTAGTACGTCATCTCGTCGCTGCGCCGCTCACCGTAGGCCAGAAGGGTGAGCCCGAGCGCATGCGCAAGAAAGGCATGGGCGATCCCGCTGCCGGCAGGACGCACCAAGAGGTCGCCGGCGCTGACCAGGGACAGCACCGGCGGCGCCTGCGGCCTCGTGTCGCAGTCGTAGAGCAGCAGGTTGCCCTCCCCCTTCAGCACGACGAAGATCTCTTCTTCCGCGGCGTGGACGTGTGGCGGGCAGTTGTAACGGTTGGGCGCGACCACCACGTGATTGAGCCCCGTGGCGCGGGACCCGCCGGCGCGGCCGAGGACACGCTCCGTGCGATGCGTGTCGCCGTAAGCGATCACCACTTCCTCCACTGCATCGCCCGACACCACGTTGGCCGGTCGCTCGCCGGGCTCGGGAGCCACCAGTTCGCCGGCCGCTACCTCGCGATCCCAGGGGTGCGGTTCGCCGCCGATCTCGACCCAGCTCTTTCCGAGCCAGGACACTCCGGCGCGCGGCAGGCGCGCCACCGGGGCCGCGCGCCGCGTGCCGAAGACAAGGACGTCCAGGCCCTCATCGCCGGCGATCAGTGTGTGCGCTGCCCCTCCGGCGACCTGGACGATGCAGTCGCCGGCCGTCACCGTGCAGATCTCGCCGTCCTGCCAGCTGAGACCGTCTCCGGCCAGGACGTAGAAGATCTCCTCTTCGGCGTCGTGCACGTGGACCGGCGTCGCCCGCCGGCCCGACTCTATCTGGATGCGTTTGAGGCCGGTAGCGACGCTCCCGCCGGCCTTGCCGAGGTCGGTCCACGTGGCGCACATCGGCCCGACCTCGACCCTCCTGCCCGGGATCTCCTCCCACCGTACCGATCCGTTCGCTGCCATGACGTCTCCTCTCCGTCGAAGACCGCCGGCGCCAACGACCACGATAGCCCGGCAGCCGGAGTCTAGAGCATATGGACCAGCCCGCCGAGCCCGGGCGAGCTGGTGGCGTTCGCGGGGCGTGGCGACGAGCGGCGCCACGCTGGCGAGACGAAGAAACGGGCGGCGGCGCAGCCGCGGGCAGAAGCCCGCGGTGGATCAGGTCTTCGGCTCTTCCGGAGCGGCCGGAGCCTCCGGCGCCGCGGGGGCTTCCGTGGCAGGCTCAACGGCCGGCGGCTCCGCCGGTGGCTCGCCGCCGCTCACCTCCAGGGCGCAGGCCTGGCAGAACTCGTCCGAGCCCTCGATGAGGGCGCCGCACGCCGAGCAATGCTTCTCCAGCCGGCCGCTGGCCGCATCGACCGTCGGAGTCGCACTCGCCGCATGCTCGTGCGGAGCGACCGGCGGCGGCGCGGGTGGCGGCGTCGGAGCCGGCGGCGCGGGCGGCGGCGGCGCCAGCGGGTCGGCGGCCGCCCTCCATGCGTCGGCGTCTGCCATGGGCGCTGCCGCCCCCACGGGAACCACGGTAGCGCCAGTCACGGCGCCCTGACCGGCGGCCGGCGCGCTGGGCGGCGGCGCGGCCGGCTGGTACGTCGCCCCGCCCGCGGGCGGGGTGACGTACGGAGCAGCGCCGTAGGCCGGCGGAGCCGGAACCCCGTAGCCGCCGGCCGGGGCCAGCACCGCCTCGCCGGCGGACCCCAGATACATCGTGCTGATGTAGCAGATCACGTAAGGCGGCACGAGCACGGCGAGCGCCAAGAACAGGATGAGACCCAGCGCGATGCCCGCCGCCTCGCTGCCCCGCGCGACGCCAGCCGCGATCAGGACGATGACGAGCGCCGCCACTGCGATGGCGACGCCGAGAACGACCACCATGCCGAAAGTGCGCCACCAGCCGACACCCCTCACCATCTCGTTGCTGCGCTTGGCGGCGTCGCCGAAGGTCAGCCCCTGGTCGGCGATCAGCGGCAGCACGTACAGCCAGATCACCGTGACCCAGATGCCGATCACGAGGCCGATGATGCCGCCGATCAGCGGGATGAGGCCGAGGACGCTGGTGCCGATGGAGATGCCGAACAGCACCAGCGCGAACAACGTGTACGCCCCGAACTTGCGAAAGCCGCTGAAGAGGTCGCCGAACTCGACGCCGCGGTTGCCGCGCGCGGCGCCGATCACCATCTCGAACATGCCGCCGTAGAACACCATGGCGACCACCTGGACGAGGAAGACCGCGATGATGTAGACGATGACCGCAAGGACGATCATGCCGGCGCCCATCGCCCCCAGCGCCCCGGAGTCATTGCTCCACATGTTGGCGCCTAGCGTGAGGCTGGCGCCGGCGAAGAGCACCCCGAAGATGGCCAACAAGACCGCGAAGATGACCATCATGATGAGGCCCACCACGAGGCCCGCGAGGATCAGCCATCCGATATCTCGGCGCCACAGCTCCCACGCTGTGGCGAACACATCGCCGATACTCATACGTCCCTCCCCGTATGCGCGCCTGCCGGCGCACCTCTCTGGCGGTCGTGATGCAGGCTAGCCTCTCTCAGTTTCGCCCCGCTGTCACGTATTCTGCCCCGGTGAGCCCGCCTTGGGCACGTGTCATGTCCCCAAGGTCGAAGCCGGAGGTTCGGGCGCCGGCGGCGCTTCGGGGGTCGCCGGCTGTGCCGGCGCTTCCGGCGCCGCCGGTTGCGTCACCGCGGTCTGCGCCGCAGGCTGCTCCGTCCCCTGCGCCTCATCGGCGGGATGGGCCGGCGCCGTCTGCGGCGGCGGGGCCGGCGTGTAGGCCTCCCCCTGCTCGACGGCCGGCGGCGGTGTGGCCGGAGGCGCGCCGTAGGGCGGCACCGGCGGGAGCGGCACCGTGCTGTACGGCGCCGCCGGCGCCGAGTAGGCCGGCGGCCCGGCCGGCGCCTGCCGCGGCCAGCCGAGCACAGCGTCGATGAGCTGGCCTTCGCTCCGCGCCTGGAAGTACATGGCCACGACATAGGTCAGCACGAACGGGTACAGCACGATCGTCGCGACCGCGCCGATGAACGGGATCAGGCCCAGCACGAAGCTCACGGCGCCGACGACGAGTTGCAGCAGGAACAGCACGAGGAAGGTCCACCACCAGCCGCTGCCGTGCACCAGGCGGCGACTCTCGCCCATGGCCTCTGTCACTCCGAGGCCGCGGTCGACGATCACCGGGAACACGTAGACCCACGCGATGCCGAGGTACACGCAGGGGACCACGGCCGCCAGGAGGACGACCGCGCCGAGCCCGGCGATGACCGCTGAGCCGGCGACCGCTCCGCCCACAATCACCGCCGTGGGCACCACGCAGATGGCCGTGATGATCAGGCCGAGGAGCACCGCGGCCCACACCACCTTGCCGAACACGCTGAAGCCCGAGAACGCGTCGCCGTAGGCCATCTCACGACCCTCGCGGACGCGCCTGAACACGCCCATGAGGATACCGACGTACAGCGGCACCGACAGGAACAGGGTGACCACGATGATGAGGACGAAGGCGATGACGAGCAGCGCCACGTTCACCGATTCCACGCCCGTGACGGCGCCCTGCGCGTCGACCTGCAGACCGCTGATGCTGGTGGCGAGTCCAGCGGCGGCGATGACCACTGCCGCCACCGCGGGCACGATGCTGGCGATGAGCATGCCCACGGTCAGGGGGCCGATGTCCTTGACGAACAACCCCCAGGCGTCTCTGAACAGTTTGCCGATGTCCACGACCTCAACCTCCCGCGCCGGGGGGAGCCGGCGCCTGCGCGATGGCCGCGTCGACCAGGTGGCCCTCGCCGTTGGCCTGGAAGTACATGCTGAGGACGTACGCCAGCTCGAACGGCACAGCCAGCAGCCCGACGATGAGACCGACGACCGGGACCACGTTGAGGACCGACACGATGATGCCCACGACGAGTGAACCGACGAGCCAGGTGAGGAACGTGATGAAGTACCCCGGCGCGGCGGCGAGCTTGCGGCTCTCGGTCATCGCTTCGCCGACGCCGATACGGCGATCGGCGACCATGGGCAGCGCGTAGATCCAGACGGTCGACAGGATCAGCCCCGGGATCACGAGAAGAGCGTACCCGACTCCGATGAGGACGCCGAGGATCACGAAGGCCACCGCGAAGGCGCCGATCTGATCGATTTCCTTCATGTCGGCGTAGGTCGCCGGCCGCCTTTCGCGCACCCGGCGCAAGATCATGCGGAACATCGTCGCCGCGGCCCAGGCGTAGACCACGAGCCCCACGACGAAGACCAGGACGAAGGCAAAGAACGCCGATGCGGACCCGAAGATGCCGCCCGCCGCACCGCCGAGCCTCATGAGTCCGATGCCTCCGGCCACGACCGCAAGGAGCACGGCGCTGGCGACGCCCATGATCGCGGACGCGATCAGGGCGGTCATCAGCAAGGGTCCCAGATCGAGCTTGAACAGCCCCCACGCGTCTTTGAAGCACTTGCCGATGTCCATATCGTCATCCTCCGCCACGAAGTGTATCGTAGTGCTCGCTTGCGCCCAGAGGGGTGTCGTCGCCCCCGGTCGCTGCTACCCTTGGCCCAGTCATGCGCGAGTGTACCCGCAGAGACTTTCTGAGAATCGCCGGCGTAGCGGCCGCCGGAGCGGCCTTGGCCGGGGCCGGCTGCGGCTCGCGGCCGGCCATACAGCCGCCTTCGAGCGACCGCCGGTCGTCGCCCCCGTCGCCCAAGCGTCGCGGGCGGCCGCCGCTGGTCGTGGCTCGCGGCGGCGACGCGGCGACCATCACGGCGGCCGCGATCGCGGCCCTCGGCGGCATGAAGGCGTTCGTCAAGCGTGGCGACGACGTGATCGTGAAGCCCAACATCTGCGTGGGCTACAACGGGCCGGAGTACGCGGCCACCACCAATCCCGACGTGGTCGGCGCGCTCGTCGGGCTGAGCCTGGCCGCCGGCGCCGGCCGCGTGCGCGTCATGGACTCGCCCTTCGGCAGCCAGGCGGACGAGGCCTACAAGAACAGCGGCATCCAGGCGGCCGTTGAGAAGGCCGGCGGCCGGATGGAGTACATGGCGCCGGCCAAGTTCCGCGACTACACGATCCCCGCGGGGCTCGACCTCAAGCAGTGGCCCATCTACTCCGACATCC
>Ga0315284_10004966_pt1 | contig 18901 bp, 26 predicted proteins | sample YL17G09_16_MG_FD_203696 | JGI IMG/M metagenome (GOLD analysis project Ga0315284, IMG submission 203696) | Sediment microbial communities from Yellowstone Lake, YNP, Wyoming, USA - YL17G09_16 | ecosystem: Environmental > Aquatic > Freshwater > Lake > Sediment | place: USA: Wyoming | collected... | reverse complement strand
CCACAATTTTATCACGCGGTACTTTTTCAAGGACTTCATCGTGAGTCTTAGTTTCGATGATAGCCTCGTCTTTGACTTTGCCAATAGTCCGGTTGAGAAGCATCTCTAACCGCTGGTAATCACCGCCCTTAATGCAAGCTGCGATCACCGAGGCGATGGCCTTCTTGATCGCTGGGACTTTGCGATCTTTCAGCACTAGTTCAAGCTCATCCTCGGAGGCGTCAAGCATCTCCGAGAGCATAGCAATGATGGTGGTCTTAGTGAGATTACGGGAGAAATCAGAAAGCCTGGGGTCAGCTAGCTTAGGTCTACCGGGACCACCGGGGTTCCCAGCCTGGAATCTATGCCCTGTCTTTTTTGGTTTAATGTCATCCATACTTTGACAGTTTTTAAGACGATTATTATCTGGAGTGCGGTGCTTTAGCTTTTAACCCTACCGACATTTCTAGATGTGATACCTGCTCGCTAAGAGCCTGGAATTGCTGACTAAGAGCATTATGGGCAGTATTGAGCTTTATCAGCGTATCGCTCAACTGCTTTTGATAGCCAAGTCTAGCTACCGTGTCATAGCCAATTATGGCTATCGCTGCCCCTGAGATTAGCGCTGTAACTACTTGTTCCATAACCATGTATCTAATCGTATCACAAAAATTAATCAACACTCAAAAAAGACTATTGACTCTGTGTCTGTTTGTGTTACAACTGGACTCACAAGAGCAATGCAGCTCACGAATGAGGAAAGCACCATGAAAAAATACAGAAATGCAGTGAATAAACTTAGAACCGATCTCTATAAAGATTCCGACATTAATCAGGACTACTTACCTAACCTATACAACACCACAAACATCGACATGCTTATCGACCTGATTAGCAAGGCAACAAGTTACCGCAAACTGCAAGAACTGGCTTGTTGCCAAGAGCTGACGACGCGCCAACTAGCCCGCCAAGAAAAGCTAGAGCGTGAGATTGCAAACATTGCCGAGCTTCTGAATACCAAGGCCGAATTCCACGGCGATCCCCGCGGTCACTGCGTTTATCTGAAAAAACCAGGCTCAAAGACCTTCTACAACACCTTCGGTGGTGCTGAAACAGGCTATGGCATTAGCAACTAAACAAATTAGTTGACAATGTGATTCGTTGTGATACAAATAGACACATCAGAGCAATCAAGCTCGCAGCAAGGAGTAAAACAAAATGCAACAAGCTAAATTTGTATGGGAAAGAAATTCAAATGGTGGTGGTTTTACTGGCCGTGTACTTGGCAAATGGACGGCCTACGTTTTAAACAACGGCTCTTGGACAGTCTATAAATATGGCCAAATTAAGCACCATGCCAGCGGCAAGCAATTATCAGTTTTCTCAGCCAAATCAATGTCATCTAAAGCAGCTAACTAATCACTCTGGCCCCTACGTGGGGCCTCATAGGACTTTCATCATGAAACTTGAATCACTCATCGTCACAGCACAGCAAGAACACGGACTAGCCGCTTTTAGAGCACAGCAAGACGAGCAAGATAGCCTAAAAGATAAAGACTTTTTTGGATGGTACATAATGTGGACGTACGAAAACGGTTTCTTTAATGACACAAATGAATTGCCAGACGAGTTCCCGGTTTGTTTTTAAAATGAGTTGTCCGGAAATACCGGATAACTTCCGTTAGTCACATAAAACTCATTTCGGCTAAAAAAACATTGTAATCATATTGAATACTTCCAGCGGAAAACCCTTTTCCGCTAATTAAAGCATCTTTTATTTTTAGGGAAACCATGAACCTGATCGAAGCCCTTAAAACAACCGACTATGTATACAGAAAATCAAAGCCTAATCGCATAATTTCAGGCTCTCTAAATCTTGAAATGATGGACCTGACGAGAGAAGACATTTTGGCAGAAGATTGGGAGATTGATTCAATTTCCGTGACCATTACCCGCAAGGATTTTGATGCCGCTTGGAAAAAAGTATGGCCGCATGATCCACAATTTATGCTAGAGCGTAATCAATTAGCCAACGAGCTTGGCTTATGATGACCGACCAAGAGAAATATCAAGCCACGGTCGAGCACATTCAAAAACGACTTGCTGCTGTCAAAGCAACCAAGATGCACATCTTTGCCGAGGCTCGCGCTGACCTGTACGAAACGATTCAGGATCGCAAATATCAAATCCTAGGCGTTGCAGCCGAGGAACATGCCTTGGGTCTAGCTTTGGACGAAGTCGCGCCCTTGGTGGCAATGCGCCGTCCCTACGGGGTATTCCTGCGCTACCTTACAAGTCAGCTAAGAGATTGCATCGTACCAACGACTTATCTCGAGTTCGAGCTTGATGCGAGAGCTGGTTACTACACGAGTCAGCTCATCGAATACGGCGAGAAGTTGGATGGCCAGTAAGGGGTGGGTGTTGAACCTGTTGAACTGTTGAAGCCCTATTTCTCTATTCTGCTTTCCCTCTCTGTATATCTCTATGTGTATCTCTATATATATAATATATATATATCTATATATATATAAAGAAATATAAGTATCAACATATCAACTGGTAGTAGTTACAGTTACTTAGACACTCAACATGGGTATCAAATGGATGTCAACGTAGCTGTCAAAAGAAATGCCAACACAATAATTGTGTCAGCATGTAATTTTATGTAAAACACTCAGTATCAAGTTGACCACAGATCCTAGGCTTCAACAGATGGCCTAGCATTCAACAAAATCACCCAGGCTCACTGAATCCGCCTATTTTTTGCACAGCATCGTTGTACCCAACTGGCAGCGCATTGATTGCCTTAATGCCAGGATAGACATAGACCACGCCGCCGTTTCGCCGCACGCCTTTCCTGGCTATCCCCATGCGCTCCAGCATTGAACGAAACTCCTGCCTTTCCTTCTTGGTTTGAAAACCTTCGTTGATCTTCTCCTGCAAGGCCGCTGGCATACACTCAAAGGTCGGCCCAAGGCGAAAGTTTTGCTCGAGAAACACTTCGTAACGTTCTTCGTTGGTTGAAATAACGTCAATAATTTCAGAGGTATCGCACTCAATCGGATGATGCTCTGGGTACATGGACATATACATAGTGAGACAGCGAGACAAAAACGGCCCACCCTCGGCCCAAAGCTTGCCCTGGTACGCTGGGTCTACCTTCCCCTTAAAGCTCTTGGTTTCGCAGTAGATCACCCGCCTTTTGTCGGCCACCTCACTTGATAGGGCTGGCTTCTCGTTACTGAAAAATATGTACTTCGCTTTGAGCTGTTGGTGCAAAACCTTACCGCCCTTAACCTCGATCCGGATCTCATCGTCACCCGACAGGCTCTTGAAAAGCCCCGAAGTTACAAACGTGGTGTTGTTACAGTCGGGAAACATTACTAGGCGCTTATCAAGTAGGCCCAAGGTCCAAAAACGGTCGTTAGGCGTGGGTACTTGCTGACTAGAGTATGTATGGGCCAAAGACGTAGCTAGAAACCTGGCTAAAGCGCCCTTGCCTTCGCCGCCCTGTCCGTGAAGCCAGACGTACTGTTGTCTGAAACTCTCATCGACAAGTAGTGATCCGATATAACACTGTAGGGCCTCGGCGTTGCTAATGCGGCTCATCATCTCATCAAAGACTGGCGTAGGTCCTAGGCGAAGCTCGAAGGGGAGGCGCCTCATACAAAGGCCGTCTTCGCCAAGCCACCTATATAACCTTGGTGTCTCAACTGGCTCAGTCGCAGAGAACCAAAAGCTTACGGCACTTATGATCTGGCTAATCGTCAACGAAAAGGCTTCGTTGGCTCCCTTGTCTTTATGGACAAAGCCAGAAACCATTGATTCTACAGCCTCTTTCGTGCTAGGTATAACCTCGTCTAAGTCAGTTATCCGAAAGATCCTTTTGTCGCCGTGCTCGTTTCTGAGAATCACAAATGTTTTTGGGGGCAGGAACATTTGTGATATCTCGCCTTCCCCGTTGATAAAATCGCAAATTAGCCTCTCTCTCTCTGAGCCTGAAAGCTTTACCTCTCCCTCTCCCGATGTTTTCTTACTCTCCCGCTTCTTACGCTGCCTTGGTCCAATTTCTGTAACGTTATTAGGCACATCTGTAAAATCGTCACTCACCCGAACCTCCTCCTAGCACTGGTTAATGAGTCGTCAACGACGCGCATCTCTATGCCGGCCCAACTAATCGGTGCCGACGTAATAGCAGTTCTTATGTCTTGGTCTTTCCACCCTGCTTTTACTAGCTCGCACGCTACGCTGTAAATCGTCCGTTTGCGGCCACCTGTATTATCAAGATTGCCGTGCTCAATAAATGCGCGGGCAAAAGCCTTCTCGGATCTCCCAGAGCGAAAGCGCCGACTGTAGGCCATCGTGATTTGTCTGGAAGTCTCACTGACAGCTTTTGGTATAGCTACAGGCATGAATTTCCCAGACAAAACCTGTACAACCTCGCGTCCTGGCTGATAGATCCGCGCTAGATCGGTAGCCGCTAAATCCCCGCCCCAAGCTTTAGCTAGGCGCTTGATATTATGTTGGTAAACTCGAGCCTCCGTGATCTCACTCGCCCATAGCATCACGACTCTAAACCTGTCTCTAGGCTGCTCATCACCCTTGGCTAGCTGGTGGCTCTTAGTCGTTGCAACTACGTGACCGACGTGAGCACTTCGGAGCCACCTCAGAGCTTCGGAAAGGGCCATCCCATCGTCGATATCCAGGGCTGCAAACTGGCACCTGAGAAACCCCGAGCCGCGTCTATAACCACCCTCAAAGACAATAGGCGACCAGACTTGCGAGGTGATTATTTTGGACAAGTCAGACCAGCTAGCGACCGGCCTAAAATCTAGTTCTGTAGGGTATTTTTTGGTTGCGCTGCGAGGGATGCTTAGGTACATTCGCTGTGCCTTGACCAAGGTATAGTGTGATAACCCAGACTTTGCGCGTCTGGGTTTTTTTTGTCCGCTGCGGTTTTAAGGCAGCGAGAGAAGACTTTGCCCTCCTGTCCCCTAGCTTGTCAATCAGTGATTCCATGTGATACAAGGCGTTACGGATAACAGCGAAGGGCAACAGATGACCTCAGACAAAAAATCTCAAATTATACATACCAGGCTTAAAGAAGACCTATTTGAAAAGCTCAAAGCTAAGGCCGAGGCTCACGACATCTCAGTAAGCCAGCTTGTTAGGCTGGTGCTTCAAAGAGCGGCCGAGCCGACTACCAGAATCAATGTCGATGTACGGTTTGACGAGGGCAGCGCCGACCATGGAGCGGAAGCCTAATGGACGATGGCAGCGCGACATACATCATGGGTATTGATCCAGGCCAGACAGGGGGCATTGCGGTACTAGCGAGAGAAGACAGAGTTATCCACAACCTTATCCCCATGTGTATAACTAAAGATTTTGCTTCACTTCTAACCAGTTACCGCCATTACTTGCACCACATTTACCTGGAAAAAGCACAAGCTATGCCCAAGCAAGGCGTATCCAGCATGTTCGTTTATGGCCAAGGGTTTGGCGAACTCATCGGTGCGATCACCGCTTGCAAGATACCGTTCACCCTGGTTAATCCCCGCGTCTGGCAAAAAGAAATCCATGCCGGCACCGACGCGCATCTTTCGGCCAAAGACCGCACCTTGCAAGCAGCCAAGCGCCTTTTTCCCGCCCACAATTTTACAGCGTCAGCCCGTTCGCGAAAAGACCACATGGGCATGGTCGATGCTCTTATGATCTGCGAATACGGCATTAGAAAAGGCGCATAAAAAAAGGGCAAATCAGAAAACTGACTTACCCTGACATCACAATTAACTTGAAATTCGCTGCGCCCTAAACATAGGCCCCAGACTTCTTTTCATCAAGCCTTTTTTGTATCTCCATCCAAACTGCCATTAGTCCTACTTGCTGCTGGAGTTTAAAGGCATCGGCCACCTTCATGCCGCCAGTGAGTTGAAAATGCGGCCTATCTATAAAGCCAGACTTCTTAGAGCCTAGCCATTCTAGGCCCTGGGCCAGAAGGTGCGGAGCAAGTGAGTCCCACGGACCGTCCCAAGACCACTGCTTTGTCTTTGGGTTTTTAAAGACAATATCGACCGCACAGCCGTAAAAATGCCACGAATACCCTGGCTTTGAGTTGGTCACAATCTGACTCCCGCTAGTCCGCCCCTGTGCGTAAAGCTCTGCCATCCTGTCCATGGATCTCCAGGTTTCAAATACATCGACAGGATAGCCACCTTTGATCAAAACCACCTGCTCGGCGTAGGTGCGAAGCCCTGCCTTCACTTTTTGGGCAAATGCTGGCCAGAGCATATGGATATCCCTGCAAAGTAAATGTTGCATCCTGTTACCCTTTGTTATACAACGAGTCACCAACGTGGAGGAGTCACTATGACCGAAAAAAATAAGATCAGTCTACCATCTGTATCGGCTGCAATTGAGCGGACGATAGAAGCCAGGGAAGATGGCATTTACGACGAAGCCGAGCTGACTGAAGTCATGGGAGACTTACTCGTCGATCTTGAGAGCGCCGTTGATCGCCGCATTGCGTTCCTTGACTACCTAGGTAAACGCTCCGACGCCAAAAACCATGGCACTGGAGTGATCGGTACAGCCGAAAGCCTATACCGAGCTTACCGCGACAAATGCGAGAGGGCCGAGAAGCTAAAAGAGAGGGTCCAAGAGATGACTCTCTGTACAGTCGAGGAACATGCGGGAGTCACGTTTAAGGGACGGCTTGGGAAGCTGGCTAGTCAAACGAACGGTCAAGCCCGATTAATCATAGATTTACAACTAGCCAGCAAGACATTTTCTAACCTGATTAATACCGAGTCAACAGAGTTTTTTGAAATTCCGGCCAACTACCTAAAGGCCGTCACGGTAATGCAGCTAGATACCGACGCTATCCGCGCTGATCTTGCCGCCGGTAAAGAACTGTCATTTGCACGCACAGAAAAAGGCACCCACCTAAGGGTCAGGAGATAAGTATGGAAAACCAAGTAGTCGTAATTGAACCAAACAAAACCTATGTACCAGCTCAGCGCAAAGAGTTCTTTGACTCAGCTCCTAAAGAGCAAGTTGTTCAGGCCAGTGAGATTGCCACAGTCTTAAAGGACGTGATTGAAAAGCAGGGTCTTTTCACTTTGATTAGTGGGAAGAAATACATCAAGGCTGAGGGATGGCAAACTCTCGGTACTTTCCTCGGTGTCACTGCCAAGGAAAAATCTGTCGTCAAACACGAAGATGGCAGTTTCGAGGCTTACGTTGAACTGCTCAGGTTTCGCGACGGTACGGTCGTCGGCGGGGCCAGTGCGATCTGCACTAGGAAGGAACGACGTTGGGAGAAAGCAGACGATTACGCCGTCCGGTCGATGGCAGTAACTCGTGCTACCGGCAAAGCTTTTAGGCTCTCGTTCGCCTGGATAGTTACCTTGGCCGGCTATGCACCCACCAACGAAGAGGAAATGCCAGAATACAAAAGTGATACGTCCCAAACTAAACCCTTCCAGAAAACTGTCACTGCAACCGTTGTCGATTCCGAACCAGTAGCTAAGGCTTCCGCTAAATCATCTGGCTACGAGCCAAACAACAAAGCGCACCAAGACGTTTTAATCAAAGTTCTACAAAGCCAAAAAATCCCTGATAATCTATGGGACGATATTGGCAATGCGATGGCCGGAAAGCCATTCGCTGATTTGCAACTTGTAGTGCAAACGGTGAGAGAATCAAACCTAAAATCAGGCGAGGTATTATTTTAAATGAGTAAATGGAATAATAATTCTACAGAAGCCACAAAACCGTTGGCCGTTGCCGCTTCGGAGACACCTCCGCCTGGTGGCACGCCAGATAATGAAAGGCTAGCAGAATGGACCATTCGCATAGCAACAGCTTTGTTCGCGGCCCAAAAGCTGACTCTTTCAGCGATCCCCGGCACGGCGTACAACATGGCGAAAGATGTCGAAAAGCATCTGCAATCAGTCGGCTGTTTGCCCTAGTTACTAGGCCAAAAAAGAAACAAACCATTGATGAAATACTGTGGGCTAGCATCTTTAGGCGCTAGTCCACAGCATAGCAGAGCTGATTCACCATTTCCCCGACTCAAGCGACCTTCTTATAGTCCTTTACTGCGAGAGCTTCTGCAAGCGCATCGACCATTTTATCGTCAAGTGTGTTGGCGGTATTTTTGGAAAGACTGTAAAGACTATAAACAATCGCTTTAGATAAGAAGGTTTCCGTGAGTGTACGGCTAATGATGGCCCAAGCTAGCTTAATGAGAATGTTGCCCATCACTACCTCCTTTTAATCTGTGGCTCTTTTGTGTGCGCCGTCAATGAAGCGCCAAACTGCTTTGATTTCGGTTCTAACTTGGGCACCCTCTACGGTGTTGGCTCTGATCTCACTTGATAGCGCATCAAGTCTGCCGTCTAGCCTACCTAGGCAAAGCCTAAGACCGGCGATCTCGTCGTGAATCTTTTTAAAGTAGCTTTTCACTAGGTACGAAAAAACAGCTACAGACGTAGTCACTACCGCTGACACCAAGTTTGGATCAATAATCATAGGCCCCTCGCAACTACGTCCGTAGCTCAGGAAGTCATGAATGTCGGAGTGATGCACTTAAGTAAACTGGTGTTACCTTACGGAGCTATGATACTTGTCGGTCGGGCAGCTAAAAACTTTAGAGTTCCATTTTAAATAAACTGGGGACGGCGTGGGAAGCTGGGTTCGTTATAAGGGGTAATGCCCTACCTACCCTGGAGACACGCTTTAGTGTGAGACTGTCGTCTGCAGGAGTCATGACCTGGGCACACCTTAAAGACAGATGCCGGAGTAGCGACCGGCTCCCCTTTCAATTTTTTTTAAAGGAGCATCAGGATCAAACTTGACGTTTACTACTAACTCACCCCCGCTAGGGAGCAAGCTAGTAGCTCTTTTAGCTACCAGACATCTAGGCGCTAGGCGCTAGGCGTAAGGGCAGCCGTATAAGCCAGAAGCGCGACGGTATTCTTAATTTTTACGTTGCGCGTAACGACGCCAGTAATGTGCGCATAGTTATTTGCCGTCTGTAGGTAAGCACTGCCAGAAACACCGGTAACGACATACGTCGCTGCATTGGCTTGAATATTAAACGTACAACCGAATGCAGCAAGAGTCGCGCCAGCTCCAAGAAGATTACAGCCGTTACCGATTGCCGCTTCATTGTTAAAGATAGAATAACCGCAAACAACAAGTCCGTTTGCTACCACCCTGATTAGGTCAGTGCCGTTTACCGTAACTTGCGCATTAATTAGCTGCGCGTAGCCAACGGTAGACATTTCAAGAAAGCGCGTTCCGCCGTCAGCCGTATAGTAGCTGTAAGAATAGAAGTTACCGCCTGTCATTGTGACATGAGTACCGCCAGTTCCGCTTGCGGCCATGCCTGACCGACAATTACCGACGTAAAGAGTAGCGTTAGCTCCGACGTTAAATATCTGAGCAGTTGTAGCTACGTTTTTATTTTCTAGGTAACAGCCTTGGATATCTACTTGTGTAGCTACTGTTCCGCTAATTGAAAGTAGTGGCGTTGTTGCGTGCGCAGAAACTAAAAGCAAGTTAGAAATTGTTACGCGGTTATTTAGTACGTTAGCGTTAGTTCCGCTAATGACATGCTGGCCTGTGATTTTAGTCGATGTATTGTCCATTGGGTTAGTCATGCCCTGAAGATGGACCGCACCAGGGATCGTCAAGCTCTCGGTGTAAAAGCCAGGAGGTATGCGAATGATATAGGCATTGGAAATACTTGGCGACGTACAAAGAGCGATACAGCCAGCAATCGTCGCTGCGTCAATACCTACAGTTAACACCCTTTCGGCTAGAAGACTTCCGCCGCTAACTGTTTGCCACGTAAGATCACCGCGAAGATACTGACTGGTCGTCCCAGTGCCGATGCTTGCTTGTTTGCCGTTAAAGGTAGACCAATTCGCCGACGAGAGAAAGCCGTCAGCCAAAGACGTTGCTTGCGTGATGGCGACAGTTTTAGTGGGAGCATCATACGTTAAAGGTGCGGTAGCAATCGCTACACCGCTATCCCCAGTGTCTCCCTTGGCTCCTTGAATACCCTGTATTCCTTGAATGCCTTGTATACCCTGTATACCTTGCGGTCCCTGCGGTCCCTGCGGTCCATCTGCCCCTAAAGTTTCGACAGTGCCGTCGTCCTTCCTAATCTTAAAGGTCTGGTCAGTTTGGTCGTACCACATAAATACGCGGCCCAAAGGCGGCACTTCAGGCTCAGTTGATTCTGACCAACGAATTCTACTGTCAGCCATAAGTTACCCTTCTAGGATTAGCATGCCCTCAAGTAGCATCGTTCCCTCTACTGTGAGAGGGCCAAAAGTTACTGATTGGCGGTATTCGATGATTCTAACAATCGTGTTTGCAGGAACAAAGTACCAGCCACAGTGCCAGTCACTTCCCGCTGTTACTGGTACGACAAAAGCCATTAGCTTATTTCCTCAACTACTATCGTAGCACCGCCGGTTTTTGCTTTGGCGTATAGAGGTATTGTGTCTCTTATGTCGTAGTTTCTTTCAGACTGATCGCGCATAAGGACACCAGTAAAACCAAGCACAGTATTGTCGTATTGAATAACGATATCGTCGCCCGAATAGTTTTGAATATTGATCGCATTTCTATTGGCCAGCGGCGTTAGTGGCAGAGGTGTCCACGTAGTTGTATTAAGCACCACAGAAGTCACTAGTCCGCCGTTTTGCAGACCAGTCGGCGTGAACGTACCTCTGACGTTACTGTTGTTTGGATATTTGATTACCGTGCAAGACAATGGTTAACTCCCAGTGTTGGATTTTTTCCAGAATGTCTTTACGGCAAAACTTCCTTGGGTATTAGAACCCTTTTCGTAAGCCAGCCTAATGTATGGAAACGGTGCGATGTCGAAGGCATAAAAGGCGCAGTTTTCTGTGAGGCTAGTCGAGGCCCAGTCAGCTGAATCAATGAGGTCGCACCAGTTTACTCTGTCTAGGCTTACTTGTGGCCTAAATTTCCCGTTAGCTGCGTTAACACCTGACCAAGTGATTTGCATGCTGCCAAGCTGAAAAAACCTAATGTCTTGAGCAAGCGAAGAAAAGTTTTCCGCTGCACTTGCAGATAGTACTAGGTCGAGAGATTCAGCAACATTCTGCAAATTCATTTGCCGTTAGTCCTAAGTATAATGTCTGCAATGATTGCTAGAGCTGGTATAACCGTTCCAAGTAACATCCAAAGCGGGTTTATCATAACAATAACCTTATTATGGGCCTCAACCTTTTGTTCAGGCACGCTGACGTAAACAGTTGGCGGAGCTTGCTGTAGAAGCTCGTTTTTAACCACTACTTCGGACGGCATAGCATATATTTTTGGCTCTGGTCTTTCTGTAATTGCTTCAATCAGGGAGCGGAACAAAAACTCAACACCGCTTAGGTCAACGGTAGTAGTTTTGTCGATTACGTTAGTCACGTTCTCTGTGATGCTACCGTTTATCTGGTCGCCGTGATGATCTATGGCCTTAAAGGTAGGCTGTGGCCTTAAGATATCCTCCATCCGAAGATTGCCCCCGCATGTAACGGTGCGCCAGAAGCGTAGGTAAACTTACTGTGCAAAAATACATCGGTCGGAACTGCAAAGGTAAACGATCTAGCCGCTAAACAAAGGGACATTTCAAAGTCACCAGTGACTAGGTTAGAGATAGCCGCCGTAGAGCTCCTAGGAAGGCTTGCTGGAGAGCTGGCCGTACTTATGCCGCCGTATATAGTGTCGCTGAGATTGGCTGTACCCTGGCGAACGTAGACAGTGCCGCCAATGGCCCACCTTCCAGCCGGCACAGTGACAGACGCCGCGTCACCCCAAGCCCCGGTAGCTCCGACGCCAGTATTCACCAAAGTAGCTGGCTCTGTGCTGGCAATGGACTCGCCTAGCTTTGTGCTGGCTGGCGCAGCCGAGCCATCTGACGTTAAAAGTACGTCGGTAGTTAGGTCTACAAAAGTTTTGTCGCCGCGGTAATACTGCGACGTAGTGCCAGCGGTAATATCTCCCTGCTTACTGTTAAAGGTCGTCCAATCAGTCGAGCTTAAGTATCCATCTTGCGCTGATCCCGACTGTAAGATGGAAAGCGTGATGTCGCTGCTAAGCGCACCACCACCGCTGAGAGGACCAGTTGTATTAACAGCGCGAGCATTAATGACATCATCAGGAGCCTTTACCCAAGCTAGGCCGTCCCAAGAGAAAAACTGATTCTCTAAGATAGCGAAACGGATCTCGCCTAAAATGCCAACCGCTGGAAGTAGCGACTGATCGGCTACGGGATCGCCGTAAAAGGTCGATCCTCCACCTCCGCTAAGCGGCAAGAATATCCAAGTACCAGCCATTTTAGGCCCCTTTGATTGGCATTTCTTTTATAAAGGCTTTCATAGTAAGAGTTCCAGCACCGCTTGTATAAGCCCATGATGCTCGCACATAACGGTAACCAGCTTTCTCCACGGACCACATATGGGCCGCGCCAGAAGTGACAGCTTGGGTGCTACTTGGGATAGTCGTCCAAGTGTCTTTATCAAGACTTCCCTCTAAGGTCAGCGTGCCGTTGATTGTCGCCGAGCTAAAAGTGACTTGAATGGCAAAATTAACCATGTCGCCAAGATCAAGCTGTACGCTATTAAATGTCGAAGTTACGCTTTGCGCCGATGCTAGTTGGAACTCTTTCACTGTTATTGCTCCTCAAATAATTTTCTATACTCAGGGTCGTTGTTCATCAGCAATTTATGGTAAAGGTCAACCGCTGGGTATCCTCCACGGTCAATAGCTTGTCCAAATACTTTAGCGTACTTTGATTTAAAAACAGGATTGTCGGCTGCTAATTGAAATATTTTTTGAACCGCACCTTTTGCCGCCATAGTTCCAGATATAGCCGCCCTAGTCATCGGTGGACCGAACCTGTCCGCCATAGCTCCAAGACCGCCTAATACAGCCGCACCATTTGCGTCCCCTAAATAACCACCAATTCCACCACCTAAGAGTGTTAGTTTTGATCCACGGCCAGCATATTTGTCAAACTCGTCATAGGTGTTTCTTGATCTGATTAGCTCATTGAAATCGTCGCCCGAATAATCGCTTAGTAATTTAATGTCGTTTTTATCAGTCCAAGGCGCAGTCTTTTGGCCTTGCCTCCTAATTACCGACTGGGTTCTTCTTGGCCCAATATTTTGTGTTGGACCTAGAACATCGTTTGCCATTTGCTCGTCAGCAATTGACTCTTGCAGAGCTTTATATTCGTTTGGAAATAGCTCGCTAGATATGTCCCCGTCTTTCATCCTTTGAAGTAAATCAGACTGAGACTTGTACCTGTCAAGAAGATCAATAAGTTGCTGGTTATTACCAATCGCAGCATTTTTTCTTAGCTGCTCGTCAATCATAGTGCCTTTGGCACCGCCGCCTTTTCTGACAGTATCTAGCGTACCAATCCCTCTTGTCTCGTCCTTACCGCCAAAGAGCTTGCTGGTTTCTTTTAGGCTGTCTTGCATTGGAGCCATTTGGTCCATAATTTCTGAGTATCGTTCCAAGTAAGGATTTCTTTGGCCGCTTTCAGTTATTTTTCCCTTTAGAGCGTCACTGATTTTTCGTCCAAAGTCTTTTCTGATAATGTCGGCTGTTTCGTTGTAGGCACCCGCAGAATAATCAAAGTTAGTATCTCTTCTTAGATTTTTTAAGATAACGCGAAGCTGCCTAGCCGATATGCGGTCGGCCACGTTTTCGTTTATATCTTGGATAACTGTATTTATGTCGTTTAGAGCCGACTTGGTTTCTTTGCCAACAGGAATATCAATGACCGAATCTCTGGCTTCCTGAATGGTCCTAATAAGGTCTGATTTACTAAAAGAGACACCGCTATTAATTAAAGCGTCGTCAGCTTCATCGCTGAGTTTGCCAATGGTGGCTTTCTGCTGTTCGACGTTACCTTTGGCTTGCCTTACAACATCAAGAGGTACTTGTTCGCGTTCAATCCCCCTTCTTTTTTCTTGGTAAATTCTCTTTAAGTACTCGTCTAATGCTTTTCGTCTATTGCTAGTGGCGGCAATGTCGCTTCCAGCCGATTTAACAGCTTCGTCTATTTGTACGCCAATTTCTTCCGATGGCAGCGATCTTCCAACTTCATTGACTCTGCTTGACCTAGCAATTAAGTCTTCCGTTGCTTGTTCTGGAATGTCGAATAAGCCTCTAGCAAGTTTTTTAGTGCCATATTTTACAGCACTACCAGCACCTCTTGCCGCTGATCCAGCCATTTTAAACGGCGTAATTCCGTCGGCTGTAAGCATAGCTGCCGGGTCTAATACCGCTTCACCAAGCCCACCAAGAAGACCAGCGGCACTTGTTTTAAAAGTCTCACCTGTGTAGGGATTTAATTTAAAGCCAGTGCTAAATTCAGTAGAAGGTACTCCAGCCTTGGATAGAATATCTTTTCCGCTTGGAGCTTTTGCAGCCGGTTGCCCAAATTGTTCGGCGTAGCCTTTTACAAACCTACCGCCAACACTTTCACCAGATGGATCTTGGACATTTTTTTTAATGTCGTAATCCATGGCTCTATTGATGCCAGCTCTAATTGGTGCTTGTGTATATCTGTCCACATATTCAGCTGCTGTCCCAACGGCACCTAAGACAGATTTCCCAAACTCTCTTACTGGGCTAACGTATTTTTCAGCTTCAGGAAAAACTGGTTTTGAAGACAATGGAACATCTTGCCAATCGTCTATCTCTACGTCTTCCCAGTCGTCAACTTCGTTAGCCATTACTGTCTTCCTTCCACTGTCTCTGTAGAGCCGTCAGAATAGGTAATCTTGGTTTTATTGCGACTAGGGCTATACTTCTTTTCAGACACAGCCCTTCCAGCACCACCGGATTCTTTTTCTAAGCCTTGCGTATCTCCAATGCTTCCTTTGGCTCTTCCGGAAGACTCAACAAGTCCCCTTGCATAAACTCTTCGCGCATTTTGTTTTATTTTGATGGTTTTTTCGTCGTCACCAGGAACTATTTTGCTTTTAGACCATTCTCTTTTGATTTCGTCCTTTTGAGCGGCGGCACCTGTCCAAGACCTTAGTATTGGCTCAATCAAAGTATTTGCAAGAGTGTCGTATGCTCTGTCCTCATCTCCTAAAACTCTATTACCAATCACTGATCCAGAACCACCAAACATGTTTCCCGCTGTAGACCTAACTCCTGGACGGTATGGTTTTACCCCAAGCTCTGGGTTACCGTTTTCCATGTCTTCTATTTTTTTCAGTGAATCAAGAAGCACTGTAGAAAATAAAGCGCTTTTTCTTTCGCCTTCGCTTGTTTTAGAGCCGTCGTTTTTATCTTGATTGTTTTTGTCTTCCATAATGTCTAATCGACGATCCGCCTGATCTCCTGACCTATTTCCTTGGCTCTCTTTCCAGCCTTGAATCTTCTTATCTAGCTCAAACACCTTACGCTGAAGCTCATTTCTTTCTTGAGCGTTAGCGTTAGTCATTTCGTTTTTAAGGCGACTTAGTTCAAGAGATGCCTCTTTTGCTTGACTGTCATTTTCAATCCGCATGATTTCTGGGGTTTTTGTACCAGCGGGTCCAGGAGTAAATTTATATTGACCAGTGCTTTTTTGAGCCTGTGAAAGAATTGGATTGTTTTGTTGGTCGTAAAGAGTTGGGCCAGCCGAGAAGCCAGAATTAGTTGGCATGGTTCCCATGGGCAGTGGTTGAGTATTAAACTGTCCCCCATCATTCATAACTACAGCACTTGGCGGTACATTTTTTTCAGGGTCACCAAAATTAAAGAATGGAGTGATTTTAGGCTGATTCTTTTTTCGCTCAAGATCGGCGAGGATCTTTTGGATTCTAAGATTATCCAGGTCTCCCTTTTCGAGGTCGCGTAGCATCCGGATGTCAGATACTTGCTCCTGATTTTCAAGGCGTCTAAGTCCCAAAGTCTCATCAGCCTGTTTCCTCATGGAGCCGTAAATGGCGTTAGGAAGGGCCTTCATGTCGCCAGTGTCAGCGCGTTTTCCGCCAAGTGTTCCGGCCATTGACGCCATTTCACCAAGGCCAGAAGCGAACGTATTTAGTACGCGCCCAGTTTCGGCGTCGTTTGATAGATTTCTGTATTGCTGCTGAAATTCTGGCTCTGACTTGCGGCGATTAGTCAGGTAGTCGTAAAGCATTTTACGACTGTCTAGCTTTACTCTTGGTTTATTTGAGCCTTTATTAAGACCACCTGTTGAAAAAAACTCGTCACCACCCCTAGAGTTTCTGTCTGGCATGTTATCAGGCATATCCGCAAATTCCTGCTCGTCGTCTTCTTGTTGCGGAGAAACAGGAGGAGTGTACATCGGTTCATCTAATTCTGATTGAGACCTAACGGGAGCATCGTAAGGCATAAAGCGGTCTATGCCGCTTTTTAGCTCTGGACGTGTATTTTCTGCGCGTTGTTCAATCATGTTTGGCGATGATTGAAGCTCTGGAAAATCAGGCGCTCTGTCTTCGTTGGCCCGCTGAACTATGGCGGATCTTTTTTTACTAAGATTAGCTCTTAGCTCGCGCCTTCTTTTCTCTCTTTCCATTTCCTCTAAAGCACCAATACTGCGAGGTCCAGGACGGTACGGAGTAATATCGTCTAGGCTACCTTGGACCAAGGGAGAGCCATTCATATATTCCATTGCGTCGATATATTTAGCCATCATGCCACCTAGCGATAAGTATTTTTATCAAAAGAAATTAGCCTACAGTGTCTTCTTCTTCTTCATCTGCATACGGGTCTTTAGTTGGGTACTTATTGACAAGGTAGCCAGCTGTCATAGCTGTATCAGCGACACCTTTACCTAGTCCCTGAATGGCCTGGTTTTGATCTCTAGTAAATTCGTTATTCATGCCAATATTCTTGTAGACAATGCCAGACTTGCCACCAGCAATATCAAGCTGATCTTGGAAAGAGTTTCTTTTGATCGTGTTGGCTATGTTTTGATTGGTGAGCTTGTTTTGCCAGTTTTGCTGACCAGCCTGATTGATGTAGGATCTTTCACCGACTTTATCCGCGCGGATTTTTGAAGCAATATCGTCTTGACGGTTACGGTTATAGATAGCGGATTTGTTCAATGTATCAGTATTTTGATTTGCTACATTTTGTGCATTTTGGACGTTAAACAGCTGTCCCTTGTTCACAGTGTCAGCCGCATACTGATTGTAGACGTTCATGTTTGTCGAAGCGCGCTGATTAAACTTATTGATGATATCAGCATTGATAGCCGACTGACTAAATTCGTCGTTACCGAGTTGTCGTCCCATTTCGCCTTCGGTCCTGATCGCTCCGAGCTTGTTTCTAAGAGCCTCAAGATAGGCTTGGCTCGATAGATTGGCACCCCTTTCCATTTGGTCGCTGCCGCCCTGAAGCTGCGCGGCAAGCATTGCTCCACTGCCAAGCTGACCGCGGCGGTTAGCATCTTGAAGCACCGACTCCTGACGAGACTGAGAGTTTATCTGTGCGTCACGCATAGCCCTTGCGGAAGCATCTTGCGCCTCGGCGTCGGATACCTCTCCAGTTCTAGCTCTAATGTCTTTTAGAGCTTGAATCTGTGCGTCGCGGCCCAGTTGACCAGCTGCCGACATTTTAACCAGTTGAGGATTCTGTTCGGCAATATAACTAGCTACTTCTGGTATGTACTTCGCCGCTACCGCGTAGGCTTTAGGATTGACGTTAGACATATCAAATGCAGTCTCGGGAATAGTCTGCATGATAAGTTCAGGAGGATCATAAACCGTAGCGTCGTAGTCCGGTGGCTTTATAGAATCAAAAAGCCTTCTTATTTCCTCTAGCTCCGCTTTGGAGGCTTTTCTAGCTTCTGCCGCTTGATAATATTGGGCAATGGAGCTAAGTACCTGCGCCCCTGCTGCTACTCCCGCCGCTATGATTAATCCAGCTGGCATTTACTATCTCCCTGAATAAATTTTGCGTAATGCGTCGGAATTTATGCTAACCGGCTTTTTCCAATCTGTGCTTCCCTTAGCCTTTGGTTGCATAGATCCAAGGTCTTCAATTGAAGCGTTTATTTGAGACGCTTCTTCCGGCGTAAGAACGTCGTTTGCCGTTAGCCTTGCGCGACGATTAATCACTTGATTTGGATCAACTCCCCTTTTCAAAAGCTCGTTGATCTGACTGAACGGATCATACTGATTGCCTATAGCAATAGTGCCAGGGGACATAGGCTGAGAAGGAAGCATGCCTGGATAGGATTGATATGGCGTTACAGAAGGCGACGGCGATACCGAAACACCGCTATTCATGCTCTGATCTATGGCAAACGGCATAAATGGACCATTAGGTTCAGGAGCCAAAGTTACCTGACCTTGTGGTTTTTTGCCTGATTGCAAGTCTCTAAGCATCTGGGGATCAATGCCAGCGACTTGACTTGCAATGTCGTACTTAGTCTTGTTAAAGGCGTCGTTTTCCTCGCCCTCAAGTGAATTGTTGTATTCGTTTACTCTGGTGGTCGCGTCGTTCATGATTTTTTGAATAGCTGCATTCTGTTCTTGATCTCTAGTTCCGCGTAGGCTTGAGGCTCTTGAGATAAGGCCAGACGTATAGCTTGGATCATCAAAATACTCGTCGTCACCTGCTCCCTGGCCAGCTGTGATAAGATTCTTGCCGCCAAGAATTTGCTGAATGTTGTTAAACTTGAAAGCATCGTCCTGGGAATATAAATCAGACGCGCTAACGTCTTTTCCGACGCCGTAATATTTCAGCGGATCAATGCCAGTCTCGCCCAGTAGTTTTGCCGCCCTAGGATTAAGAAGTGACAGCTCTTTTCCAGCCGCATCTTTTGCCGCCGCATCTTTGGTGCTAATAAACTTCTGATTAGGCGTCGTTCTTAGGCCAGCTCTTGTGGCGCTAATTTCAGCTGCCT
>Ga0315284_10004965_pt1 | contig 18902 bp, 16 predicted proteins | sample YL17G09_16_MG_FD_203696 | JGI IMG/M metagenome (GOLD analysis project Ga0315284, IMG submission 203696) | Sediment microbial communities from Yellowstone Lake, YNP, Wyoming, USA - YL17G09_16 | ecosystem: Environmental > Aquatic > Freshwater > Lake > Sediment | place: USA: Wyoming | collected... | reverse complement strand
ACTTCTAAATCAATTGATTCATTTGCATCAAATTTATTGTTTGTAGATTCTAATTTTTTACTTTTTAAATATTCTACAGATTGCTTAATTATATTGTTTAAATCATTTGGTAGTTGTTCCTTTGGTAGTTGTTCCTTTGGTAATTGTTCCTTAATATTTTCTTCTTTTATTAATGGTTTTTTTTTGGGGGTTTTTATAAAACATTCATCTAAAAATGGGTCTGGACTAACAACCATAGATTGCTTAAGTTCAATTTCAATTTGAAAATTACGTGAAGTAAATTTAAGTCCTTGAATTTCTAAAATAGATAGAATCGGTTTATCATTTGTGATTGATTCAGTTTGTATTATTTCATTCATTTCATCATATATTTTAACGTTTGGTTTTACATTAACTCTTAGTAAATAATATTTACCTGATTTAAATATTTTAAATGGAGATGTAAAAGCAGTATCAATATCATCTTTTTCTAATTTAGATTCAAACCATGACTCTCGCTTTGAATAAACAAGTTCTTGACATTTTGATTCTAAATTTTCAATCCAATTTATAAAAACTGTATCATTATTATCAAACATTAAATCTGTATAAACTTTTTTTCCACTTTTAATAAATCCTTGTTTTGTTAAACTTTTTGGAGTTTGAATAAGTAATGGTTTATTTGTACTATACATAATTTTAGCAAAATATGCACCTCCTGCTAAAGTACTTGGAGGTCCAAAATATATTTTTGTAAAATCATAATCCATGGTTGGTTCAATTATATCTTCCATTTTTTATTAAATGAAAGAAAAATTAACAACTAATAAAACGAATATAACAAACGTTTTTTGTAGATAATATTTATGTCAATTTATAGAAGAATATGAAAAATTTTTTAATTAAACAATGTTTAGACATTTTAAAAACTGAAGATGTCAGAAATGAAATAAAAGTATTATTTTCTCCAGTAACTGATTTAATATTATATGAAATATATCCATACATATATGTTATTATTTTTTTAGTTTTTTTAATTTTTATATTAATTTTAGCGATACTTATAATATTAGTAACATTATTGCGTAATAAAAACATAATAAACACTTTTTAATAAAATTTTTTCTTATTTAATTATATAATGGTCAAAAGTTGTAAAATAAAATCTAAAAGACATAATAAATCTAAGCGTCACAGGCAACGTGGAGGTGAACTTGCAGGCAATCCTCCTTCTGCTTGGGGATGGGGATTAGGAACTATGGGAGATGGGTGGACACAATTTATGAACTCATTAACTCTTCAATCTAATCAAAATGGAAATATGAATCAAAGTAATAACATTGTACCTGTTGGAAACGCATCCATTCAATCCAAAGTTGGTGGCAAAAAACGTAAACATAGAGGGGGAAACCACCCTATGTCTGGATCTATGCCTATGCCTATGCCTAATTCTGGATCTAATCCTATACCTGTAAATGTATCTATGTCTGCTCTACCTGCATCTAACCCTATGTCTGGTGGAAAGAAACGCGGAAAACGTGGCGGAAATGTATTGGCACAAGCCATTGTTCCTGGGGCATTAATTCTTATGAATAATGCTTTAGGAAAGTTCAGTCGTAAACGTCATCATTAAAAAGTTATTTCTTTAAGTTAAAAATTAATTAATATATTTTTAACTTAAAGACGTTTATTTAACATCTAATTAATTGTGATTTTATTGGACTAAAAATTATTTTTAACCCTAAACTAGTTAAGTAATCTTTCATAAACACCTCTGATACAATTGTACCTATTTGAGAATACAATTTTAATACATCAAAAGCACTTCCATATTTTATTGCCACATTCGGTTTAGCAATACAAAATCTATCATTATATCCATAATATGAATGTTCGTAAGGAATAATAATATTACGATCATTTAAAAAAGAAAATACATTCGTATTAATTTTTGTATGTAATAGTTGATCTGGTCTTGTTATTATAACATAATCATATTCATTTTTATGTTCTTTAAACAATTTTGTAACCATTTTTTTTGAATGTGACGCTAAAACCATATTTCTTACCAAATAACGACGCATTTCTGGAGTATTTGCACAACCTTTCCAATTACTCAAATTGGAACAATATGAATTTATATTTAATTTTTGTTCAACTTTACTTTGTTTTTCAATTAGATAATATTTCGGATTTAAAATTTCATACGCTTTGTTGTCATAATTACTAATACTTTCTCCACTCCAAGGATTTATATACGGATTTTCAAGACTATATGTATGTATAAATATGTCATAAATATACCCATTTTTTGTTAGTTCGTTAAATAAATTTTCCTTTAAATTTTCGTATATGTTTCTTAAACTTCTTGTTAATCCAAAAAATACAATTGCTACGCGTTTTGCCATTATATTATTTTTCTTTAGATATTTTATTCATATATTTAATGTATTATTTATCTGTATTAGCGCAATTCAAAAATGAAACTATGAATTTAAAATTATGGTTAGACCATCATTTGTGGCAAGGAGTACAACATTTTTTTTTAATTGATAATGGAAGTACAGATAATCCTATACCCATACTTAAGGATTATATTGACAAAGGAATTGTATCTTATTTTTACAAACCAAAACTAGCATCTCAAGTAGAAAATTATAGAAATATTTTTTCTAAATATATTTGGACACAATCATATTGGCTTGCTGTAATTGATTTAGATGAATTTTTATATGGAACTGATCACAAACTCGTTTCTAAATTAAGGACTTTACAACATTATAATTTAATATATTGTAATTGGTTTGTCTATGGAACAAGTGGATGCATTAAACACCCAACAGATATACGATTAAGTAATGTTCATAGACATCCTGAAATTGATAGTATTAATACAAAATATATTGTTAAACCTTTATCAATTTTAGACCCATCACAATTATGGATTCATTGGATTTTATATCCAAAAACAAAAACAAAAACTAAACTTGAAAAAGGAAATAAAATAAGAGTTGCAAATCAATTAATTAGACTTAATCATTATGTTTGTCAATCAGAGGAATTTTTTCAAAAAGTTAAATCTATTAGAGGTGATGCCACACAAACAAAACATAAATGGACAAGAGAATTGTTTAACGCACATAATGAACCTGCCACTTTTCTTGATGACACGTTAAAAAATATTATATTAAATGCACCCGAAAATTATTAATATCTTCGGTAAACTTTCATATTTATATTTTATAACTATAATATAAATATGAGTTTTGAACAACAAATTCAACAATGGGTTGCTATTGATAACCAAATGAAAATTTTAAATGATACTATAAAGGACCTACGTGATAAAAAACACAATATTTCTCAACAAATTAATACCCATATTGAAAATAAGTATACATCTGTTAAAATAAGTGACGGGCAGTTAAAATTTGTAAAGATTAAAGAAACACAGCAACTAACATTTAAGTATTTAGAAATATGTCTTTCAGAAATTATTAAGAATGAAGAACAAGTTAAGAAAATTGTTGATTATATTAAAAATAAACGAGAAATTAAATATGTTTCCGAAATAAAGCGATTATATAATAATTAATTTATATTACAATATTTTATATGACAAATAAAGAAAATACAGAAGATAGAAAAAATAGAGAAGATAGAGAAGATAGAGAATCACTATTTGATGGAGGTGAATTTGTACTTATGCAAAACGCAGGTAAAGAAATAGTTGGAGGAGGATATAAAATTAATTCCTTTTTTTTAAAAGAAGGAAAATCGCCTATTACTACATACAATAATCCTGATCAAAATGGAGATAATGTTTCCTGTCAATTTGAAAATTTTGCGGTTCCTGCTGGATTATTTTTAATGCGAGTTAATAATCCTAACAAACACATTGAAACACAAGAACAATATTATCAACCACACGAAATGGCATCTGATGATTTAATTGATAAATTATTTGGATTAGTTGAGTCTAACAAAAAACATAAAAGAAAAACACGAAAACATAATACCAAATTACACAACAGAAAAACTCGCAAATATACAACTTAACTTTTAATAGACCAACTAAATTTATAAAAAATTGATTTAATTTTTTATAAGTATTTAAGAATAAATTACAAATATACAATGTTACAAAAATACACAATGTTACACAATTTTATACAAAATTTTATTGAAAATAAATGCTTTAACATTAAAAAGGTAAACCACGACAATTATGAAATTGATTGTTTTATATGTTTTATGCCTTATGAACAAAATAATCCTATTAAAATGTTATCTGATTTTTCACATATTATACAAAAATGTAAATGTAATGCTAAAATTCATTTACTATGTCTTAATAATTGGATACAAAAAACACAATCATGCCCTATTTGTAGAACAAAATGTACCAGTTTACAAAAATCCAATTTACGAAAATATTATGTAATTATTAATATTTATCTATTTATAATATTGACTTATAACATTTTTGTATGTCTTATTTTACTTAAACATATATTATTTCAACTTTCTTTATCACTTACATTATAATCTTGACCATGTATTATGATTAAATGGAGAAACTAATATAGATGATAACTTATCCTTCCAATAATTTACACGATTTTCCATTGCTATATCTTTTAAAGTTTTTGGATATAGTGGTTCAGTTGCCATTAATTCTTTTTCAGTTGAATTCATTCTTGGTTTATAACCATAACAATTTACTCCAAATTTTACCTTTGGATTTGCTATATAACCTCCATTTATACCTGGTCTTCCACAATCATTTTCATGCCCTTTTATTTTTTGAAGTTTATCATATGTTTTTTGTTGTGTTGGAAATAAAGCCATTTGATTATCTGACCAACCATAATTACACCATTCACCACCATCTTTATATGTTTCTTCCACTTCCTTATACGTTGCTAAACGGGAACCATAAGCACTACACAATGCTTTAGCATCTGGATAAATATAATCATTTTCAGGTATATTAAATACTTGTTTTCTAAGTAAAATTTCAGGAACAGGAGCATTAATTGCGTCAAGTCTAGATGTATCCACTATTATATCTACTTCTGGATTTTCTGTAAATATATTTTTTAATTTTGCAATAATATCTAAACCAAAAAAGTATTGTAAACCATTAATTATTATTAATGCAATAAAAAAAGCAACAAGTATTATAGTTATTATTGCAGATGAATTTGAAACTGGTTCACTTGAAGGACTTGGAGGAATTGGCACATTATTTCCTAAAGACATAAATAATACTACATATAATATCAATACAATTACTAAAATTATTATTACACTTGGATTTAATAACAAATTATTCATATAATCATATGTATTATTTGCCAATGTTCCTAAACCACTACTTAATGTGTTAGTTGAATCTTCCATATATATATTATATATAAATCAAATTATTTTATACTTGTTTGTTTTCTATAAAAAAAACAATATGCTTTTGGAGTTACTATTTGTTGAATCATTCCTACTTCTGAAACACTTGTATCATTATAATGATACCATTTACCATTTGCGTTTTTTACAAAAGATGTATAATGACCTCCCATTACTGAACCACTATGATTACATACTCCATATAAATCATATACATATTTATCCTTCTCATAACCTATTACATACTTTGATAGATTCAAATTTTCTAAAGGAAAATCTACCATTACTTGATTTTTTCTATTCATTGAATTAAAACGTTTTATATCAATTACTAAAATATTTGGGAAATTCCAAAACATTATATTTTTTTTTGTAACCACTTTTTTACCTGTTTTTTCATATATTACACTATTATCGCCATCAAGTATTTCTCCTTCTACATACAAATCAAAACAATCCATTAAACTTGGACATTTATTATTTAAAGGAATTGATAAATTAATTATAAAAAATGGTTCTGGAACCATACTAATTTTTTCACCAGTTTCAATGCATTCTAATTGTGATACATGTATACCATAAAACAACTTCCAAATTTCGGAATAATCATTTTCATACATTTGTTTTATTCTTTCAAAACATTTTACTGCTATTTTATCTTTTTCATCTTGTACTACTCCTTCTATACTCATATTAACCTCGCGCGATAATGCATTATGAAAACAATCTATTATAAAAATTAAAAATTCTGGCAAATCATTTTGATTAAACCCCGTAAATATATCTTGACCTTTTAATTCTGCTATCTTTTGAAATGTTTTTACAAATTTAAACGGAGAAACTATACAATTTTCTTTCCATAATAGTTCTCTTAAGGAATCCCATTCAATTAATAAAGCGGAATCATATTTATTATTTAATTTATTTTTATATGTCTTCATTTTTAAAAAATCATTTAACTCATAAGTATGAGATAATACTTGCATTGCTGAATTTAAAAAACATGTGTTTCCTAAGTTTGTTAAACCAGATAAACCTTTTTCTTTATAATTATCAAAATTCATTATTAATATTATTTATAATATATTTATACATTTAAACATATTTTATATATTATTTTATATTATGTCTACTTTTGATCAACACAGATTACTTACTATGTATATAAATCAATATAATCAAACAAATACGCATATTGATTCATTACTCAACATGTTAGATGAAATTAAAGCAAATATAATTAATATTATACACCCTAGAACACTAATTAATAGAGATACACATAATCATAGACATAATAATAGGCATTATAATAACAACAGATATCAAAATCATAATAATAATAATAATAATAATAGACATAATAATAGGCATTATAATAATAGACAAGATAATAACACTAGATATCATAATACTAACAATAACAATAGACATCAAAACAATAGATATCATAATACTAACAATAACAATAACAATAGACATAATAATACTATTTTTTATGATTACAATAATCCTATTAGTCCCGCTATTTATAATGATTTTTTTACAAGACGCGATAATGTATTTACTACACAAAATAATGAGGGGGTAACTAATTTTTTTCAAAATTTTTTAAATACAACTGAAATTGTTTCTCCTACAAATGAACAAATACAAAATGCTTCCAGAATTATTAGATATGGAAGTATTGTAAATCCATTATCTCAATCTTGTCCTATTTCATTAGATGAATTTCAAGAAAATAATATGGTTAGACAATTATTACATTGCGGACATTTATTTCATCAAACACAATTTGATGAATGGTTTCAAAATAATGTTAGATGTCCTGTTTGCAGATATGATATTAGAAATTACACAAGCACAAATACTAATGAAAATAGTTTAAATAATAATACAAATACATTAAATCAAATAGAGCAGGTTACTTTTGATTTAACAAATGAACAATTTTCTGATATTTTTAATAGTCTTGCTAGAAATATATTGCAATCAACATTAAATTCAAATACACATAACAATAATAACGGAGTTAGTAGCAATAATAATAGAAGTATCGACCCTTCAAATAATATTGTATAAATACAAATACTTATTATTTAACTAATAAAAAATTGTTTGTTAAATAATTATTTTTTATTTTGGTTTTAAATTAAAGAACTTTGAAATATTTTGATTGCCACTTTTTGAATTATTTGTATCCCTTAAATACTTTGCAAATATTAATTCTTCGACTTCTTTATCTTTTAATTTATTTATTTTTTTTTCACATTTTTTTTCGTCAGGTTCACAACGTTTAATAATATCAATCGATTCTTGCAATTTTGTTACTTTTGCTCGTCTTGGTGGTTTTTGACTTAACCAAATATCCTTTAAAACTAAACCAAATAATTGTAATAATGGTTTCATAATTTGATTTGTAATATAAAAGGAATAATCTATTTGTAAATTATTTTCTTTAATAAATGTTGGCGTTTCTATTTTATCACCTTGTAACATTTTTTTACCTTTTACCTGAGATTTTATTATATATACAAATGGAATTCTATCACCAGATGTTGGCTTATTTCCTGCTTCTCTTTGACCAATTCTATCCGCCAAAACTTTGTGTGCTATACCTTGCGGATTTTTATAAAATGATCGTAATGATTTTGTAATTATTAATTTTTCAATTGGAACATTACCATCTACAAGTTCTTGTAACCATTTGTGCACATATTCTATCGCTTTTTGAATATTTTTTTCTTTCATCAAGATATCAATAACACCTCCATATATATCTTTTACAATTGGAGCATTATCACGCCTTTTTAATACTATACCCATTTCATTTCTTTTTCCTTTTGTTATATCAAATTCATATTTAATTGAAACATATCTTTTTTTTGATAACAAACAAAATGGCATAAATGTTTTTTCATATTCAAAATCGTGTGGTTGTTTTAACACATTTGATACATTATGACACGCGTGTTGAGCTATTTCAATTGATAATTCTAACGCTTTGTCTCCTATTATTTTTTCACCAGTTTCTTTATCTGTTAAATTGAATTTAAAGAATACTGAATCTGTATTATGAACTATCATATTTCCAACACCTGCAGCAAAGTGATGATTTTCTGTTGTAAGATCATATACATAACCTTTATATTGAATATGACTTATTTTTTTAATCATATTTTTATTTTTTGTTATTGATGAATTTGGTATAATAGTAATATTCCATTTATTACTTGTAATATGATAATTTATATTTAACGAATTTAAATAATTTACATACATTGACGCATTTAATTGTTTGTCTTTTCCATAAAATTTGTTTTTATAGTTTGAATATTTTATAATTTCATTATTTTCTATTTTTTCTAAGAGAGGATTATGTAGCAATTCAATACCAATATAAACATCTTTTGGAGAAATTTCTATTCCATCTGCTTTAATAAGAGAATGGTCATCTGTTACATCTACACAACCTGTATGAGTTAACACTCTTATCATTTTTTTATGTGGTGCTAATTCATGACGAATTATTCTATGTAATTTTGTCCACCCTTTTTCTGTCCAAGATTCAACATTTTCTAATTCACAAAATTCTTTATCTTGTTTCCCTTTTTCTATACAATTTATCCAATTATTATTTCCATATTTACTTGCTAATTCTTCAATTTTCACAATTTCAATTACATTATTCACTTTTATGTAAACAGGAGTATAATTAGCAACACTATCTCCATATACATACTCTGCTTTTGTATTTACAAACCCATATTTGGTCTCAATATTTGTATCCGCGTAACATTCTTCAACAACTTGTTTCGCAAAGGTTAATAATAATCTGCCGGTAGCAGTGGTTGACGCTGCAATATCAGGTTCATAAAATGTACTTGTTTTCGCACCTAACTGACCATATAAAGAGTTTGCTGTAACTTTATAAGCTATTTGTCTTTTGTCTAACACATTTTTCATAAATTCATCTGATGTTTGTGGAATCAATTTTCTTGTATCTTTTCTCGCTTTTAATAATTCTTGTAAAATAGAAGGCATAATTGCTTTCTCTTCAACCCCATCTTGTGTTGTTGGTTGAGCAAATCTACATTCTTTATATCCCGATTTAATTTTTTCTACTCTTGCTTTTGGTGTTTTTCTTACCCAACGATATGTATCAAAACGAACATCAACATATTCAATTCCAGGTAAATTATCATAAATGTAATTGTTATTATAATCTTTTTCTCCTGTTTCTAAAACCAAATTACCTGCTAAGTCATAAATTTTTGTCCAAACTTTGCTACTTGGGCATAAATTTTCTGATAACATAGAACTAGGATACAATGAAGCAAAGTCGCCAACACAAACAGGATCATCTAAATAAAGTCCACATTTAGGATTTAACACAATTGCCCCCTCATAACCATCGTCTTTAGACCCTTTATTAATTACAGGCATTAATACACCTTTTTCTCTACATTTTTTCGCAACATAACTTGTTAGTTTAATTCCTTGACCTCTAAAAATCAAGAAACTCATTGGTACACTACATAATTTAGACATTTCAACTAAATCTGTTACTACATCTACTTTATTAAATAAATAATGAACTAAATTACAATCCTGAATACAATATTTGGCAATAACTGCTCTTGAAGCAGGACCTTCATTTGTCATTCTAAAAATATCTTTAGGAGTTACATCATCTTTTGCTAACCCCCATTTTACCTTTTTAGCGTATGGATTTTCAGTTCCCAAAATTTCAAACCATCCTTCCTCTCTACATACTTTAGAAACTTTAAATTTTTGTCCATCTTTGTAATAATCACTACTATGATTTATTTCTTCAAAATGAATATAACTTTCCACTTGTAACCCAGTCATATTATTTGTTGTGATTCGTGTCACCGGTTCGTTGTCAGATTCTTCCCTACATCTATGTAATATGTGTTTTACATCATCCCCAATAAAATGCCCGCCTACATAGTCCAACTTATATGAAGTCAAATTTTCTGTTCTACGAAACCAATTTAACATATCCACTTGTAAACGACCATTCATTTTTATGATTGATAATTCATATGTTCCTGACGCTAATGTCGTCGAACTTCTATCAATATCTAGTTTTTCAGGATTTTTGTAATCTACAGTTACACATAATTCATCATTATTACGAGACAATTTTAAGAAATCTTCCACACAATATAACTCTTGTGAACGTCTAAACATAAACTCATAATCAAAACTAAATATATTGTATCCTATTATTATATCCGGATTCTCAATTTGAACTAATCTTGTCCACGCTTGTAACACTTCTTTTTCTGTATTATATGTATCTATTTGAGAATTTGCTACTTGATCGTGTAAATTATCACACGAATTTAATACTATACAATGATTTAAATATGGATCTTTATCACCATAATTCATAAATGTTGAACCTATAAATGTTACTTTATCACCTTCTAGTGCAGGAAAATGATTTCTTAAAGTTCTTATTAATTCATTTATTTTTCCTTCTCTTTCAAACTTTTTATCACACATTATATTTACTATTGTTGATTCTACATCTTTATAACCTTGAACTTTTTTGTATCCTATTTTCCATGTTTTTTCTTCTTCAACCGCATCTCCATTATCTGAATCTGAATCATCATCTGTACCTTCAGCATCTTCTGTGCCTTCGGCATCTTTCTCTTTTTCTTTTATTTGCATTGCTTTATTCGCATTTTCAAATAACATTTCTATTAAATGCTCGTTTGTTCCTTCAGAGTCTTTTTTACAATCTCTCACTTTTGTTTTAAACCAATTCTCAGTTCGAACTTTTAAATCTTTTTCATCTTTTAATTGTTCCTTTGGATATACTATATCAATATTATCCATTGTTGTAAACCCAAATGCTGCACTTAATATTTTACGCAATATTTCTTTACACTTTTCTTCGCTATTTATATCTTCTAATTTTACAAAATAGTCCACTATATTTGTTGCTAACTTTTTATAGGATTTAATTGGAACTGGAAAATCGCCATGACTACTTGATGCTTCTATATCAAAACTCATTATTTTATAAGGTACACAATCCTCCTTATTATTTAATGGAATTATATTTTTATAACTTATTACAAACTCAAAATCGCAAGATGTTGTTTTTGAAGATATTTGTGTTGTTTTTTTTATTGGCATCGCAATCCAACCTGAGGGACTTACATCACGAATATGAAAGAAACGTAATAAAGGAGGAATATTTGCTTCATATAATTCAATAAAAGTTGGCGCACATCCATTTTGTGAAATAAACTTATACCCATTTGTTAATAATTTACGCTCCTTTTCACCATCATCATTTATTACATCTTGATACCATAAATTTTTTACTTTATTATATGTAGTTATATTTGCAAATTTCATCTCAATAAATCTATGTTTTTTACCTGCATCATACCCATACAATTTTTTTCTTTCAATTAATTTACATTTTACTATTGAATTTTCATAATATTTACCTATTTTTGATATTAAATGATTATAAAATGCATTTTTCTTTGTTTGACCCCAATTACTATCCACTTTTAAGTAAAAGAATGGTTCGTAATCTTCTACTATTATTGAGGCTCTTTTGCCTTCTTCATTAATACCAAACATTTGTATAATAAATTTTGAAGTATTTTTAAATTTTACTTCCTCGTCTTCATCAGAATCATTATCTAGATTCTTTCCATTATAAACATTAAACTCAAATATTTTAAATACGTATTCCATCTTTATGTATCTATTTATTTTATTGACTTATTTTTAATTCAATTTTTTACATCTTTTTATAACAATTCATAATATTTTCTCGCTTCATCATCTTCTAAGACAACTTTTGGTAGTTCATTCCATTCTGTATATGCTTTTGCTTTACTTGTTGGTCTTTCTAATTTTAAAAGTTGTTTTAATGCAAGTATACGTCTATGAAGAGGATTTATTGATAGACTTATTCTTCTTGTTAGTTGTTTCCATCTCCATTCAAATTGAAGTGCTGCTTGCCAATCTGGAAAATTTTCTACATGAGCAACTCTAACCCAAATTTGACCATTTGACACCTTTGCTCCTGTAGCACATGCACCACCTTTTATTTCTTTATTATGTTGCCTTAAACGACGATCTAAGTCAATCGTTGCTCCTACATATGTAGAATTGTCAGTTGATAATAATAAATATACAAAAAAAGGCATTATTTATTACTATTAAATTAGATTTAAATACTTATACTATTTTGTTATTCATTATAAGTATTTAAATTATTTACGCTTATTTTACAAAAAAATTAAATATAATTTCCTGTTACATATTCTACGATTGCTTGGATTAACGGAGCAGGGACTGCATTACCTATCTGAATAATTTTATCTTTATTTGTTCCACATACTATGTAATCTGCTGGAAATCCTTGAATTTGTTTTAGTTCATCTGGTAATAACATTCTTAAATAACAACCTGAAGAATTTTTCAAAGGAACAAATAAACGTGGCTGATGCTCATAAGTACAAATAATCGTTTTCGACGGGTATCTTATATCTATTATTTCACAATGAATAGGACTTCCTCTTTTTCCGAACGAGAATAAATAATCGTGCTGTTTTCCGTCGTAATATCTATCAATTTCACTCGCATTTATTTTACTTAATAAATATGGATGTCCTCCATTATTATCTTTGTAAATATTATTATCATTCATATTAGTTAATATACATTCATTTGGAATTTCATTAAACCATTCTGGGTCTACTTTTACTGCTCCTGTCATATCATAATTAATAATTGATATTAAATTAAGATTACTACTTTGAGGACTTGGAAATTGAGGAATCCAATCATGTGGATTATCTTTCTTAACACCTAGAATAATAAGTCTTTCACGTTTTTGAGGAACATTATATTGTTCTGCTTTAAATACCTGATATATTACATTATATCCAATTTTCTCAAATTCTGAAACAATGATATCTATATATAATTCTTGGTTAAATGTTTTTCGTGTTAAAAGACCTTTAACATTTTCACCAATTATCATATAAGGATTTGTTAGTTTGGCAACTCTAAGAAATTGTAAAAACATTGTGTTACGAGGATCGTCATCTTTTTTCTTACCTGCCGTACTAAACCCCTGACAATTGTGAACTATTGTATTATATACGATATAACTATTATCAATTTCTACTTCAAAATTATATACTATTTCATTTTCAACTAAATTTGTTGTAATAGATGATTGAGCGTACCAAACATAATTATCTTTTATGTGGGACGCGTAATTTTTATTATTATTAGGATAAATTGTTATTTGATAAGTGTCTTGTTGATTGACAATTCTTCCCTGAATAATACATGTTTTTGGGCGTTCAGTTTTATCAATACTTGCAATATAACCAGTTTTTAAATATAATCTTTGAAGTCCATACGCTAAATTATAAGATATTGTAACAATTCTGTGTGATCCATTTTTTCTTATACATTCATCGGCTGACATATAACCATTAATAAATTCTTCAACTAAATGTTTGGGAGCATTTTGAACCCATTCAGGAATTAGTTTACCATGAGCATATTTTCCAAATTGTTTTAAAATATTAAACCAAAGAAAATCAGAACAACCATATTTATGAGATTTACCAGATTTATCTTTATATGTAACATTTAAAATTTTTTTAATTCTATTAATAGTTTCAGTATCATTTTCTAAGAAAGCAAACCGAATAATATGTGTATTTCTACCATCAAATTTCTTAGTATCTTGAATCCAACCATCTCCAATAAAATATCCCATCATAAACCATTGGTCAGGATTATCTAAAGTAATAGATACAGAATCTGTTCTTGAACTATTAATTTGTTTTTCAAATATAAACGTGGGTATGTCTTCTTTTAAATTAACAACCATTCCAAATAAATGATTTGGGTTTAATTCTGACGCCATTTTCCATTCTGGATTAGCATATGAATATTCATATTTTCTTAATGTATTATTCCAAACTTTGGTTTGTTCTTTTACATAAAATGGGTGTTCTTGTGTGCAAATAATAATATCTGGGTGATATTTAAGTTTAATTTTATATAATTCTCCATTAAATATTTTTCTTTGAAGATTCATAATATTTTGAAATTTATCAGTATGTGTGAGTAATTTATCATCAATTAAAACATCTTGTATTTTTTTATATCCATTATTTGTTAGTACTAAGGTATCTTTTATAAAACACGGAAATCCGGCAAATAAAATATCCGTTTTTCCATTATATTTTTCAAAACACGAATCTGGCAATTTTGATATATCATTAATTTTTTCATCACAAATGCGTTCAGAATCAGGAAAATTAGCATCATGTGAATTACAAAATACTGGTTTTAATTCATTATACGCTATAATTTTACATCCAGCTTGTGTAATTCCTAAACTATCTCCCCCTAAACCTGAAAACAAACTGATAGCGTTGTAAATAATATCGGTATATTCCATTGTCTCTGTTATTTATAATAAAAATATGTTTAAGTTAATATAATTCAATTTTTTTAAAAATAAAAAAAGAATATTATTTTTATTAGTTACAATTTAATTAATTTACTACATTTATTAATTCTGCTTCTATGTTTTCTATAATTTCAGGGTTAGTAGTTTTTATTTGAGGGGCTTCTTCAACTAATGCATTTTCGGTATCATTTGTTAACATAATTGTGTTGTTATCATAACTATTTAAATCATTGTCTGATACAATTATTTGAGTATCTAAAGGCGCTTTTGTATCTATAATACTTTTACAACCTATTTCATCTAATTGTTCAATAATGCAATTATTATGTAGAATTTCTTCTTTTGGGAGACTTTTGTCAGTAATTGTTTTTTTTATTTTTTTCTTTTTTGGTTTTGGAATAAATTCAAATTCTATTTCTTCTTCTATAATTTCTTTTTCTTCTTCTATAATTTCTTTTTCTTCTTCAAGTAATTTATTTTCGGTGTCATTTGTTTCAACCTTTTCTTTGTTATAAGTTTTTGGTAGTTTCATTAACTTTGTCTTCTGTAAATTAGCAGTCAATAATTCTGAGATATTAGCCTTAAATGTGGGTCTTGGGTAGACTGACATTATTCCATTAAGTTTTTTTTTATTTTCTCCACGAGCATATTTATCTTTGAGTGCTGTAAGTTCAGCAATGTATTCATGTATCCAATCACACCCAGATAGAAACTTGGAACCATTTAAATATAAAACTTGCGCTGGAAAATGGGCGTTACCTGTAAATATAACAATATAATAAATATCAGAAGAAGGGCAAGTATCATTAAAATATATTGTTGGAGTGTCTGTTTTTTTGACTTCTATATTAAGTCCAATTCCTCCAACATTACGAAAGTCTTTAGATTGTTGACTTCCAGCTTCTGTATATGTTAGTGATAATTCATTCAATACTTCCTTGATTTTAGATATTACTACTCTTTCACTATTTTGAGTATTACCTTTGGATGTTTTGGTAGTAACAATCCAATCTGGAGTTATTTTGTTAGAACAAAGGTTATGTATTTGTTCGAATAATTGAAGTTTAGTGTCAATTTCCATTGAATAGATTTGTAAATAAGTATTTAATACAAAACTAATAAATACTTATTTCAATTTTTTATTCATACAATAGAATAACAATTAACTAAAAATAATACATATTTATGTATTATGCTAGTCATTATTGTATTTTATAGGTCATTTAATACAGAGTTTTGTTTACATTTTCTTTAAGTTAAAATATAATATCTATTGTTTGAAGAAGTTTATAAAAAAGTACCGAGGGTTTTGAAATTTGGACATTTTTAAAAATGTCTAAAATAGAAAACCTAAAGAAAGTTTTGAAAAAGTTGTTTAAAAATAGAGATGTCACAAGAATGCTCGCAAATTCAGTTTAACTCTTTAAAAAAGTGTTACGATAAAATATTTTGCTAATTTTTGGGTGTAAAACATTGTTCTAAAATTATAGAACAAAAAACGCCGTTTTTACGCCATAATTTTTTATTAATATATTTGTTACTATAAATGGTTTGAAAGTGTAAATTGATTAGTGATGTATTTAGACGATGTGTAAAAAATAGAACAATATAGAACGGATTTTACGCCAAAAATAAGTAACAAAAATACATCAATTACAATTTTGTTACACCTCTTGCTCTTAAATTATGATTCTATTTTTTAATTATTGAGATGGTATAAAAAGGAACCAACGACTATTCAGGTTGAATTAAAAATTTAAAAAGTCGGAGGGGTTTTTGAAAATGGACATTTTTAAAAATGTCCAAAATAGAAAACCTAAAGAAAGTTTTGAAAAAGTTGTTTAAAAAAGAGAGATGTGATGAGAATGCTGACAAATTCAATTTAACTCTTTAAAAAAGTGTTACGATAATTTTTCTAACAATTTTTATGGCGTAAAACATTGTTCTAAAAATATAGAACAAAAAACGCCGGTTTTACACCACCAATTTCGATTAATATATTTGTTATTATAAATGATTAGAAAGTGTAAAATAATCAAAAAATATTTAGAGCATATGTAAAAAATAGAACAATATAGAACGGATTTTACGCCAAAAATAAGTAACAAAAATACATCAATTTCATTTTTGTTACTTATTTTGCTGTGAAAAATTTGCTCTAAAAATTAATACATTAAATGCTTTACGCAGATTTGAACGATTACCTGATATTAACTATACAGGCTTACCTAAAACAAATTGTACTGAACTATCATTACATTTTATGGATGTAATTCCAGATAGTGTATTTGATAGATGTACTACTATGCAAACATTAAGGGGGACAGGTCTAGAATTTACAGAGGTTAAACGTTTACTAGAACAACATTTTAATTTTTTAATAACATTTCATTTTGAAAAAAATACTATTCAAGATTTAGAAAAATATCTTCCAGTTAACCATGCTACAATGGGTTCTCTAAAACATCCTCAAGGGTTACATCACGCTGTTATTTTTATAAAAAATAATGTCAATATGTTATCCTTAGCAGATATTCAACAAAATGCTATTTTTAATGGGGTTCCTGCTATTACAAGTTATTTAATTAACAATAATTTTGACACATCTGTAATTGGTTTATGGTGGGGAGTAAAAAATCAAAATATAAATATCCAAAATCGTACCTATGTACCTCCCCAATATCCCCAATATAAAAATGGAGGTAAAAAACAAAAAAATAAAAATAAAAAATCATTACGAAAAAATAAAAATAAAAAATCATTACGAAAAAATAAAAATAAAAAATCATTACGAAAATAGAAATTTAATAGTTAAAAAGGTTATTTACACTAAACTATAGCAGAAATGTAAATATACATTTAGTTCATTTTGTTACACGCCTTGCTCTCAAAAATATGATTCTATATTTTAATTATTGTGATGGTATAAAAAGGAACCAACGACTATTCAGGTTGAATCAAAAATTTAAAAAGTCGGAGAGGTTTTTGAAAATGGACATTTTTAAAAATGTCCAAAATAGAAAAGTCAAAGAAAGTTTTGAAAAGTTGTTTAAAAAAGAGAGGTGTGATGAGAATGATGACAAATTCAGTTTAATAATTGAAAAAAGTGTTACGATAAATTTTGTAACGCATTTTTGGGTGTAAAATATCGTTCTAAAAATATAGAACAAAAAACGCCGGATTTACACCACCAAATTCAACCAATATATTTGTTACTATAAATGATTAGAATGCGTAAATAGTTCAAAAAATATTTAGATGATGTCTAAAAAATAGAACATTATAGAACGGATTTTACGCCGAAATACAAAAACTTGAAGTACAAGTTTGTTAAAAATGGCGCTGGATAATGTAGTTATTTTCAAAAAGGATTCCAATAAATTCTAATATTTTATAAAAATGATTTAGGTGTAAAATATATACTATAAATATAGAATATATTGAATGAAAAAAGCGCCATTTTACGCCAAAATATTTGAATGTAAATCTTGTGACTTTGAATGCTCAAAGAAAAGTGATTGGAATAGACACTTATTTACAGCAAAACACTTAAATAGAATAAATTTAGAACAAATTAACGCAAAAAAGAGCGACATATTTATTTGTGTATTTTGTAGTAAGGAATATAAACATAGAAACTCCTTATGGTATCACAATAAAAAATGTAAAGAACCTACTGTAGCTGAAGTTTTTGCAAACAATAATACTCAACAGATTACTGAACTTATGCTTAAAATGATTGAACAAAACCAAGATTTAACTCACAAAATTGTTGAACTAACAAAAAATAGTGTTAGTATAACTAATTATACTAATGTGAATAGCAATAATAAATTTAATTTAAATGTGTTTTTAAATGAAGAATGTAAAGATGCTATTAATATTAGTGACTTTGTTAGTTCATTAGTTGTTAGTGTTAAAGATTTAGAAGAAACTGCTAGATTAGGTTACACTGAGGGAATATCTAAAATATTTTTAAATGGTCTATTAAATTTAAGTACGCATTCAC